>Ga0114970_10000541_pt1 | contig 28536 bp, 25 predicted proteins | sample M_140205_XF_Meta_FD_87030 | JGI IMG/M metagenome (GOLD analysis project Ga0114970, IMG submission 87030) | Freshwater microbial communities from Lake Montjoie, Canada to study carbon cycling - M_140205_XF_MetaG | ecosystem: Environmental > Aquatic > Freshwater > Lake | place: Lake Montjoie...
GCTATATTTGAAAGAACTGGATTCATTTTATTAATTTATTTGGATGATGTTTATTATGTAATATATTTTAATAGTAGATTTTAAATCAATTTTTTATGTATTATTTTACGTTTTGTTTTACGTTTTGTTTTTATGGAAAAAATTGAATGAATTATTCGTAAATGTATTTCAGATACACAACAACCAAATATATAAAACATAAAACATAAAACACAAAACATACAAAATTAAAATGAACGATAATAATGATGAATCTTACACGACTATACAGGATATAGAAAATATGAAAATAAATGAACCATTATACCCACATAAATTTTATATTCTTAACCCAGCAATGGTTGAACCATATTTTCCCGATGATGAAATCGCCAATCATAATATGCCCGAATATGTAAGATTTTATGACAAACAAAATTTTGTCGCGTATATGCGAAATTCTACGTGGAAACAAATGAAGGAAAATGAGGAAGACTGGATCAATGAACTCGCACGCGCTGCACTGTTTTGCGAAGAGTGTGAATTATTAACCGACGGCGAATATGTAGAAGATTTATGTGAAGGACAATTTATATGCAATTATGGTGAAACTATGATAATGGATGGTGAAGATTATCTTGACGAAAATAAATTACACTTTGAATATGTTGGTAGTGGAATGACCGAATGTGGATATTGGGAAGAAGATGAAGAGGAAAGCGATGAAGAAGATGAAGATGAAGAAGAGGAGGATGAAGAAGATGATGAAGAAATCAATAAAAACAAAAATAATGAACTCGAAGATGGTGAAATCGACGAAAGCGTTGAATATACCGAAAATGACGATAAAGTATAAAAATCATCCCTTATTTATCAATGTCCATTTGTGAATAGGCATATCATCTACATATTCTTCCCATTCTTTGTATTCGGGATGTTTTGCAATATGTTCATCTATTTTAAATCCGCGTCCGCAACATGATCCGAATTTACCGATAAACTCCCCTTTTTTTGCCAATTCGGTGTTTACCACTTTCCCATCTGTGCACCCATATAAAGAATAAGGGTGTTTGTTTCCAAAAGATCCGTCTAATTCGGAATGTTTGCAAATACCGCGAAAATTCAACACGTTTTTACCAAGATACACATCATAATGGTCTGATATAATTCGTTTCGCGTTATCAATATCCAATGTCCCATCATATTTATCATTTAATAAATAATTAAGTCGGAAATTGCGCGCGCCTGACGACGTGGATAAATCGCCCCATTCAGTGTCGGTCGTTTCGCGTTCTCGCAATTTATCGCCTATTGCGCTATTCATCCCATAAAACACTCCGTTTTTTGTGCGTTTTATATTATGTTCTTTCAATCCAATCTCAAACAACATTATCTCATTCGAATGAATATCACCGAATAACCAAGAACATGCATAATCACCTGCATTGTTTTCCAACATTATCTTGGTATAATCATCCAACGTTTTACCGTATTGCATCGCCTGGCGAATGCGACAAAAGTACGGCGCGCCAAAATCCGGTTTGTAATTGATATCTGAAATGGTAGTTTCGCACCCGATAATTCCCGATCCACACAGAAACCAATCGGTCGTTGATGCAAGTAATCCGGCCGATGTCTGCATTACAAAAGGAAACCCTTTGGCCGGTGTAATATATAACACCACGTTTGATAATTGCCCGGTGATAAAATCGGAATGCGTATTGTGTGCCATTATCATATCGCCTTTTTTCGTAGCGGTACCGCACGCGATAAACGCACTGCACCGTTGACCCGACTCACCATCTTTGAAAAATGAATATAAACTCATATATGCGTTCCACGCGATTAATAAGTCCGTTGTTATGATACATCTGGCACGTTTGGCTCCTGCAGAGATTCCTTGTATTTCTTGGTAATATTCTGGAAAATGGCGAATCATTTGCGGATTTATGAGACTTTTACTTTTTTGCATATACTCTTTGAATGTTGTCGGTTTTAAAGTTTGATTTACAATAAATTTGAGCGACCTTTTCACTCGTTTCAATTCGTTAGCCAATAAATAACCGTGTGCAAATCCGCGTTCGAATGGATCGCCGTATATTTCTGCTACTATCCATCCGTCCTTATTGGATTCGATTATTTTTCCCTGGATTATTGGGTGTTTTCTTCGAATAGTATGGGTACGTATTTTACGGCGACTAAATCCCGGACCTTTATTGGAGGTGTTCGACCTATTATGCTTTTTTTGAGTTGTGTTTTTAGAGTTATTTTTCTTTGTCATTTTCAAAAAAAACAAAATAAAAACAATTCTTGGTAATGGTATGATTGTATTTCTATCATATCATCATATTATTTTTATCATTTATTTTGAAATAAACATCATCGAAATGAAAATAAACATTAAAATAAAGGGAATGAGGACTAAAAACCACGAAACGCCTGGCGCACCTGCACGGCAAATGAGGTTGAGAACCCACGTCCAGAATAATACATAAATCGCTTTGATCAAAAAAACCATAATTGTACTTGAAACTGTACAAGAGTATGAACCAATACAGTATTTATCAATATTACCGTAATTCTGATACAACATGACTACAACTGCGATTGCAGAAATGACTAAATAAACATAAGCGGGGGTACATAGATGTCGTAATCCAACAATGGCCATTTTTATATTTTATATTTTATATATTATACGAATATAAAATATATAAATTTTATTTTTACGATTTTACGATTTTACGTGTTTTGTATTATTATTATTATACTATTCCAGAACGCGCAGTAATACCAGGTGATACAACTGGCCCTCCTACATTTCCAGTACCAGTTATGGCGTTTGCTGAAAAAGTCGCGCCTGGAATTGTTCCGAATGCAGATACCATATTCATAAGATAACGTGATCCCAATAAAGTGTCATTATCGAATGAATCACCGCCTCTCATTTTTTTTTGTCTTTTACTACGTGTTTTTTTGCGACCAGTACTACCCCCGGATAAACGAGGATTTATTATATTACCAGGTGCCAAAGGATCTTGTATTACATCGTTGTTTGATTTAAATGGAATAACATAACGATTGTCGAACGATAAATTATTGCCACCAAAAAAAGGATTAGCCTTTTGGCTACAACCACATCCTCCTCCTCGTTTTCCATTTTTACGGACGGTTTTTTTACCGGTTTTCCTTCTAAATGTTTTATGTTTTTTTTCAGCCATTATAATGTTATATATTAGAGCAATATAATATTATTTTATTCGATATCAACGTGCGTTAACATATGTCTTCGGCAACATACATTTGTTAGTCCAAGAGTATCCAATACTGTACCTTCTGGTGTTTTTTCGATAGTCTCTTTGGTTAAATACACTACCTTATCTATTTGCACACCCTTCTGCAATTTTATTTGTCGCACATTGTCCATAAAATATCTATATTTATCTGCCAAAACGTTGCCGCACGTAAAACATTTAACAGGAATAATCATTGTATTTGTTTATTAATTAGATATTTTATTTGAGTATTTGTTATTGAAATAATTATTATTAGATTTTTAAATCAATTTTTTGTATACATAATATATACACAATATATATAACATTCAAAGGTCTAAAATGAAACGTAAAATATGGATAGGTATTGGAGTAATAATCATATTCATCATCGTATTTTTATTTGTAAACCTTTCGGCATATTTAATATATAATAAAAACATCGAAGGACTGGCGTCAACATCGACATTGAAACCAACACCGACACCAACCCCCGTCAAAATAACAGGAACGGATAATTCAATTAATGTGAATGATATAAGCAATGATTCGAACAGTCCAATTAATAAACCATCTGACAATAATAGTCAAAATCCCAATACGAAATTATTATATAACTATTTGAACTTAGACACACATTATCATCTCGAATCGGATACGGTTGATCAAATATCTAAAAATTTTGGTGTAGAATTTCAATCCAAAAAAATAAAGGATATGTGCGGTAATATGATATCTATACCATCGACAATGGTTCAAGGTTCTGCTACCTATTACGAACCAGGGTCATTTAATTTTATAGGGGCTAGTTATAAACCAGATTACGAATCGAGTGTATATTTAAGTCGATCAACCGGTCTATCATCCGCAAGTGTTTTACCCGAATCACAAAACGAAGATATTCCAAACAAATGTGCGAAATGCAAAAATGATATTGGAGGTTGTGAATCAATGTGTAATTCATTGGATAAAACACAATGTATGAATGGCGATTGCTGTGTATTACTAGGTGGTTCAAAATGTGTGTCGGGAAATAAATACGGTCCATCGGTGAAACCAAATTACAGTGATTTTACTTTAGAAAACAAAGACATGTATTACTATAAAAATAAATGTTATGGCAATTGTCAAACTCCTTCGACTGCGTTTGCGGAGTTAGGTCGCTCACCTACACCCAACGTCCCATATGGCTCCGGATTGCTCAAATAAAATTGATTGTATGATATGATTTTACACAAAAAACATACCATATTTTATTATTATACATAATACATAATACATTGCCAAAATGAAACAAATTACCATTCAATTTCCGAAATTAGACGAAGAAATTATATTTTGTACTGGCAATAATGCGAATGAAAACATCGAATTATTAGACGCAGCCGATGAAAATGGGTTATGGTTTCATGTGCATAATCAACCATCTTGTCATGTATTATCTTCCGCCATTCCTGATAAGATTGACCGTAAAACAATGCAAATGATTGTAAAACAAGGTGCGCTTGAATGTAAAAAGCATTCGAAATTTGCGTCCATCAAAAACATTGAAATTATATACACATTTGTAAAAAACGTAGAAAAAACAAAAATCCTGGGCTCAGTAAATGCAACAAATACTAAAATTGTTATATGTTAGTCCGAATCCTCCACTTCCGTATTTATAACATACCCTTTGGTCGATTTCCGACGAGTCGTTTTTACCTTCTTTTTTATAACCGATGTATTCTCGATTATATTGTTTGTGTTATTGTTATTCGTTAAAGTTCCGGAGTTCGGTCGCTCACCTACGCTTACTTTCGGTATCCGGCTCGCTCCAGACTCGCTAGTCGTCGTAGAAACCAGGATCGCTACATTTTGGATAGGCGATTTTTTATGAAACGAATCGTGGCATTTTTCACAAACCGTCATTAAATTGGCTGGATGGTTTTTATGGATCGACCCAATAAATCCATCTTCGTTTGCATCCATTTGTTGTTGTAGATGGTGAACTTCGGTACCCATTTCTTTTTTACACATTTCACACATACCCCTTACTTTTTTCGCATTGTATACAGATGATTTATGCGACAGTCCACCTTTTGTATCCGGAAAATATTTGGTACGAATAGAATACGCTTTTTGTAAAAAATCATCTGGCAGATGCAGCGATTTACATACCTCGAGGCCATACATTCGGTTGCCCGGACCGTCTTTTAATTTACGGTCATATACGAGTCCATCAATATCGCGATCATAATAAACTGCCATATGTTTCAGTTTTAAACGGTTCAATGCTTCCACTTCCTCATATCGAATAATTTCGTGAAAATGCGTAGCAAATACAAAAGACGCATTCTTGGTGTGTAGTTCACTTAATCCTGCAACAAATATACTCAATGCAGATTCTGTTTCCGTTCCTGAACATAATTCATCTCCTAAAATCAAACTCTGGTTATCCGCCATTTTCAAAATAATGCGCAATTCTGACATTTCCACTGCAAACGTCGAAAGCCCTTTGAATAAATTATCGTTTCCCAAGATCCGTGAATAAATCGCAGAATATGGTTTATATGTAAATTTCGAGCACGGCACGAACATACCCGATTGCGCCATAATAACGGCGATTCCTAATGCACGAATAAAACTCGTTTTACCAACGGCATTTGTTCCATATAATAAAATTCCGTCTGACGATCCATCGCCCAATACCACGTCGTTCGGTACGTATAATTCATTGGTTTGCAAATGTTCAATCAAACAGTGGCGCAAATCTTGGGCATTCACAAACGACTTTTCCGCATTTTCTACAATAACGGGACAACAATAATTATTTTGCTGGGCAATATACGTTTTACATACTAATACATCTAGCTTGGCAGTATAATTCGCAATATTTTCCAAAGTATTGTACCAAGATGTCTCTAATTTTCCCAAAAAATTATTATATGCTACTGTTATTAAACGGTTCATCGAATCCTTCAAATGCATAATTTCTTTGCATATCTTGGTTAAAACTGTAAAATCAATCTCATCTATACTTGCGGCGGCATTTGTAAAACGCACGTCGGACGCCATAAATGATATTTCCGTTCCATCTGACAACGGGATTTTTATCAAATCGAAAGACTTTACCAAGATATTTTTCAAAGTCAATCCGCGTTTCTTGGTAATCTGCAAACTTTGTCCCGATTTTTCGGTCTCGTGTATTTTCACATATTCCGTCGTATCTTCTTTCAAATGATCCTTTTGACGCATCAATTCATTGAAAAAAGAATGTGTTGTGTGGAACGCTTCAATTCGATTAGTATATAATTTAGTTGCGTCGTCCAGTTCTTTTGATATAAACGGTCGAATAATAGATTCTTCAAATGTATTCATCGATAGAACGGTTTTGCATTTATCCATAAATAAATGTTCATCCAAGAAATTGATTAATGTTGTACACATTTTATCAATATAGGTTGCCGGACTCAAATTCGTTTCAATTCGCCCACATAAATAGGTGCAAATGTCGGTCGATTCAAATAAACATATATTCATCTGTTGAATGATTTGCAATGATTCATACAAATGGGAAATAGATGCAGGGTATATTTTGCGCAATACTAATTGACGACATAATTTTTCAATATCGCGAACCTGTTTAAGCAGTTTGCGAAATGTATCAACAAAACATATATTCTCTGGTTTCATAAACAATGTAATCATTTCATATTCTTGGTTTAACCATGATTCGTCTGTAGTAGGAGAAACCAATTGCGTCTGGAATAAACGTCTACCCATTGCAGAAGAACATCTATTCAAAAAGGTCGAAACGGAAGACAAATTTCCGCATCCTTTACCATCATCGGAAGAATCATCCAATATATTCAATTGTTTTAATGTGTGGTTTGCCAATATCATTCGATTTGATGCATTGAAATCAGGAATCGCAATATTGCGAACCAAATTCGGGTTGTGTTCTTGGATAAAATCAAGCAAATAACAAAACGCCTGTGTAGCGGTTGGGTATATTTGAAATTCACCACAAATATCGTGCGCATCTTCTCCATAAAAAGTCGCCAAAATATGCTGTATATATTTTTGTTGGGCACAATGAATGGCTTTTTCCGATTGTATCGAATTAACACGATGAATAGTAGGCCGTACTAATCCGGTGAATTGGATAATAGATGATATAGTAGGATCATCTAGGTCTGAAATGATGATAACTTCACTCGGTGAATGCACGGATACGCAACGTTCCAATTCGTCAAATGTGGTTGGGTTCAATAAAAATGGCGTCTGGAATTCAGAAATGACGGATTTTCCTGTATACATATTTGCTACGGCAATGCCACATACAAACGTATCGCGCATTTTGCTAATTGATGGGTTTGATCGCGAAGAATTGAGCACCGGTTTAAATACGTCTAACCATATACACATTATATTATTGGTCATTTGCGCCGAATTGTCTGTTTCGCACGATACATATGTGCCTGCAGAATGAATCGAATCCAAAACGCGACGAAACCCCAATCCGGATTCCAATTTTTCCTGGACATATACGATTACCGTATATCCAGACTCGGTCAATTTTTGCAAATATCTATCTAAAGTATAATCGCGAAATCCAGCCATCAATACATTTCGTGATCCAAACGCAACCTTTTTATCGGAAATATTCAAATTGCAAATTTGTGAAAAGTCGATAATTTGACTTTCTTCAATTGACCCATCCGCCAATTTAAATCCATACACTTCAAAAAAAGCGCCGACTTGCATGAGTAATATGGTATGTTCTCCATATTTTTTTTTATATTCGCTTGTAATCTGGATATAATCTGAAAATATCGACGATTCTGGTTTTACTGTTTTTTCTATTTTTTCATTTTTTAACATCTTGGTCGAGTGTATATATACTTATGATTATATATTTATATATTTATATTGTTATATTATTAACTAAATTCCTTAGCGACCAAGCTTTGTGATTTTTAAAATTCCACAATTTTTACAGTTGCGACCACATTTTTACAAATGTATATTTTGTATCCATAAAATTGAAACACTTTTTTCAAATATAATATAATGCATCAATGTATCAATATATTATAAAAAATGAACGCAATTACAAAAAAACTCGCGGAATACCAGAAAAAAATAAATAAATGTTCGTTTTGTTTATCTGCACACAAGTCCAAAATTATTTTCCAAATCGAATTGTATCATAAACCGTGTGAGTTTATCGCATTATATCCAAGCCAAACCTTGGCCGAATTGCACCAAGCTGTACAAGCCGCCATCTTATCGAATGACTCGACGTCTCTTCCTAAGGCGCAATCATTATGGAGAGGGGAGTTCGCTGCCGATTTTCAATATGAAACGACCACCATTCACGACATATTTGCATACAACAATTCCGACAGACCCATATTATCCATTCCTTGTGATGAAGATATAACATTGATCGAGATGATCAAACATAACAATGCTTATTTCCGACCAACGCTTATTATCCCAATACGCACCATCTATAAAATATATGTCATCGATCAGACATATATTTTGACCCAATCTGCGAATCAACGTGAACAAAGATCTAAATTGATTAGTGGTTTCGCATCATCGGTCGAGTTAACTGAAATTAAAGTGGAAACCCCACAAACAGAACCGAACGATTCAAGTGAATTTGTAGAAATAGATTTAATTCCATCCGCATCGCCAGTTGTCGGGTTAAGACGCAGAAACATTACAGAAAAATAAAACAACAAAACAAAAAAACAAAAACAAAACAAAACAAAATAAACAAAAACAAAAACAAAAACAAAAACAAAAATAAAAAATAGCTACAATAGTACCTATTTTTTATACATTACGATTTGGAGCGAACCGGAGCGTCAGCGGAGGTGAGCGACTGAACTCCGGAGATGTGCAACGCATATCGAAGGAGTTGATCAAAAACTCGCTCCACAATCCAAATTATGACCTAAATATATTTCGTGGTCCTTTGCATTTGTATGTATCATTTTATATTGATCTGCGCATTTCGGATCCTCACAATCTGTCATACTACACATATTTAATATACCATCGCCATTTTCAAACACTTCTCCGCAAGAATGTAAATACCCCAATTCTCTCGGCGGAACGTGCGGAACCATATCACGATTATGTGTTATGCGCCAATAATTTCCAAGAATCGTTCTAGAATATATAGCAAATTTTTCATCACCTACCCTAGGTTGTCCGTAATTGTAAACATCCACCGCCAAATTTTTCGAAATCATTTCCATTGCCATTATTTGCGAAATAGCGGCTCCAAGTGAATGCCCCGTTATAATTATATCACTATACCCGTACTCTTTTTTCAATTGATTGACGACGGAAATTGTATGGGGCGCAAGATTTTGTGTCGCCATATAAAACCCCTTATGAATATTACAATCGCATTGGGGGTAGGTTGTATATGGTATTTTTTTGATTTCGAAGTCATCTACCCAATTCAATATAGAAGATGTGCCGCGAAAAACAACGTAGATCGAACGTGTCGACGGAAGAATTCCGGCGTATCCCAGAACATCCGTTTTTTTATCATATAACACTTCTTTTACGACAAACCCCTTTGCCGGACCACCGAGCACCATACGAAAATAATCATTTTGATTACAATAAGATGCGCCGCATAACCAAACGCCTACATTCGCTGTATTATTATTGTAGGGGCTTTTGCAAGTGCGTAAATTCGGAAATGAATCCGCTATTTGATACAAAAAAGAACTAGCGAATGCAAAATAGCACGCAATTTTGATAAATGAAAACATCGAAATAAAAAATAATATATAATATAAAAATATAATTATAATGCTTTATCTGTCATAGTTCTTTTTTCGACCTTTTTTTTTAAAACTGCTATTTTATTTTGTAAGTTATATTGAAACATTACCAAAAACACTGTAAAAAAACCACCACTTGATAACTCTTTTACACGCGAATGAACAAACCCTCCAACACCATCCAATGGGAAAGGTATCAACTCGACTGTATTTTTTACAATATAAACCAGAATACCTATGGCAATAACCTGAGATAAAAATTCTAATGTAAGAATAAATTCAGTTTTTGTGTCATATTTTGTTCCATAAAGGTATGCAAAAAAAATATCTAAATAATAACCTAAATAATAAGCTGTAAAAAAATAGAATACAGTAATATAAGCAATATCAACAATTTTGATTGATCGTATAACAATTTCTTTTTGTAGGGTATTGTGAAGCATATTATATAGTATCCTACAAAATATATAATATACCGGTATTTTTTATTTTTATTTGCCTTTTTATTTGCCTTTTTATTTGCCTTTTTATTTGCCTTTTCAAATTTTTTTCACTAAAATCATGGTAAACTATTCGGTTTCAATGTTATTACACTTCCCGATACTAACACTTGTTTATCTAATCCGACACTTTCTTCGAGTGTTTTCACAACTAAATTATGATTGTGTTCTGATCCGGCCGGTCCGCCGTTCGATTCCGTCATCATTTTCAGTGCGTGTTCATATTCGGGCGTACCGATTTTAGTATATTTCGAATCTTCCTGCATTATATCCAACGTTTTTTTCCGGCATTTATGTTCAATGTTTCTGCATAATTTATTTAAATGAGTTTGGTCATTTTCTTTATTCCAACCGCTCAAATCTTTGATATATGTAGTATGACGTTTCGTATCGGTGCAGTGAACTGGTCTCTCAGTTATTAACAACTGATTAAACGCGTTTGTTAAAATAGCTGTTAATCCTTCACGATTTCCTTTTTGTGTCATGCGCGTAATATCGTCAATGCTAATTTGAATCGAATTCGCGAAATCGTCAATCGTCATTGCATTTTTACAGTGTTCATTCAAAAACATATTGATGCTTATATTATTAATATTGCTGTTCGTTATATTATTATTGGTCGTTGGTTTATTCGATAAATCCATAATCATATTTTGTTGATCCACAATCATTTGTTTAAATTCTGCATTCTGTTTGTTTAATTCTGCATTCGAAATGCATATTTCTTTTAATAGATCGCTAAAAACGGAATGTGGTGCCGTATTTTCAACCACTATCTTGTTTTCCAAAACAACTCCTGATGCATCCCGGCTGCATTTTTGCTTATGATACCATAAACTATTTTTTGCGCGATATTCTTTATAACAAAAACAGCATTTATGCATCTGAACATTATCAGATACGTTAGTCAAAACAATTTGATCCGATTTTACATTTTCTGTTGTTTTCTTCGCGATAGCTGTCATTTTATTTCGATGTTTCACAGTTGAACAATGTGCAGTCAAATTACTTTTTTTACTACACGTAAAATTGCATTGTGCGCAATAAAAGCTATCTTCGGGTTCTTCTTTGGTTTCCTCTTTTTTTTCTTTTTTCTTTTTCTTGATTTCTTCTTCTTTGATTTCTTTGATTTCTAGCTTGGGTTCTAGGTCTTTTATTTTTTCCTCTTCTATTTTTTCTTCTTCTTTGGTTTCGGCATTTTTTGCAGTGAAAATGGTTCTATTTTTATGTTTTGCAGTTAATATATGTATAGCAAACCTACTAGATGAACTGCAATTTACATCACAAATATTACATCTATTTTTTTCGGCATTTTTCGGCATTTTTTGCAGTCTATAATATAGAATGAAAAAATGCCTAAATTGTTTTTGCTGTAAAATAATAAAAAGGTGTATGGTATTTCCTTTTACATAAAAATAATAAAGTGATGTCCCAACGATGCTATATAATGAAGCAAACAATGATATTGATCAGCAATACATTTTTGAGAATGAAAACAATACGTTTGTTTACAATACCCGTAAATGTATAAATATATGCATAATAAAAAAGAAGTTATGATTACTGCTAATATTATATGTTTATCTGTATTTATTTTATTATACACCATATAACAACCATATACTATAACGAAAAGAACACACGTTTGGTCTATTGATTTTGTATACATATTTTTATTCGTGTGATAAATCAACGATGTTGCTGTTAACATTGTAAATAATAACGAGTAAATATAATATTTATTGTAAAATGCAGTAATTATGTTTGTAGTAAAAACAAAAGACGATAAAAATAAAACATTCGTATTGTTTTCCTCCTTTTTTTCGATATTTTGTAAAATATTATCATTGGGCTCTCCTTGTTTTCTCCTTGTTTTCTTTATTTTTTTCCCTTTTTCTCCTTTTCCCTTCTTTTCCTCTTTTTTATTTTTATTTTTATTTTTATTTTTATTTTTATTTTTATTTTTATTTTTATTTTTCGTTTTCATAATATACAATTTATTCATCAATTTTTATATTATAATTTCAAAAAACAATTTCGGCGACAATTTCGGCGACAATTTCGGCGACAATTTCGGCATTTTTTCCGGTTCTATAAAGTTCTATGGTGTTTTTTATGCAGCGGAAATATATAGACATTTGGTGTTTATTAATGCAAACGTGCTGCCGAAAAATTCCCGGCATTTTTTTCACTCGGCATTTTTTGCAGTCTATGGTTTTATAGACTGCAAAAAATGCCGGGAATTTTCCGAACAAAAATCCAAAAAACGGTTGGGAACAACACGATTTTCCAAAAACGGAAACGGCTGCATTATGCTAAGAACCCGATTTTTCACTTTTTTCTGTAAAATTTCTCATCGCTATTTCTCATTTTGGACAAAAATAAAATGTCCAAATCAGAAAAGTTGGAGGGTTTCTCAAACACGTTTTTTGATGAATTTATAATCCGACGACAATTTCGGCATTTTTTCCGGTTCTATAAAGTTCTATGGTGTTTTTTCTGCAGCGGAAATATTCCAATAAATAAATACTGTCAATGCACCCACGCTAATCAAAATATTCCCGGCATTTTTTTCACTCGGCATTTTTTGCAGTCTATGGTTTATAGACTGCAAAAAATGCCGGGAATTTTCCGAGCAAAAATCGAAAAAACGGTTGGGAACAACACGATTTTCCAAAAATAGAAACGGCTGCATTATGCTAAGAACCCATTTTTTCACTTTTTTCTGCAAAATTTCCCATCGCTATTTCTCATTTTGGACAAAAATAAAATGTCCAAATCAGAAAAGTTGGGGGGTTTCTCAAACACGTTTTTTTGATAAATTGATAGGATCCAAAATTATCCTATCAATTAATAAAATTGAACAAAAAGTACTGCACGATATATGGTGTATAAACATTATCAAAATGATCAATATTTCAGCCGGAAAGAAAAATAGCGGCGGCGGATATGGATATTATTGCGAAACGGATACATTAATGATATTGGATTCAACGGAATTGTTAAATTCTTCTGGCGAAAAAGACAACAATAATAATAACATACAACTTTGCGAAATAAAAGAACCATTTTACAAAAATAAAAAAGAAATGACAATTATAATTACGTTTGTATTATTTACTTTAACTATTGATTATTTGTTTTTGCAATATTGCATCCGATAAAGAAACTTATATAGGTCCTTTGTCATTGAAAAAATTATATAATAAATTATCGGGATTATGGTTTTGAATTTCACCACAAAGTAATGATACGCTTTCGTACATTTTACGTAAAACGTCATTTGGTGCGATAGATCCGATCCGAATCAAACCTTTTTTCTGTAAATCGCGTTTTATATCTTGAATGGGCGTTTGTTTTAACAATTGCGTTTTTGTAGAAATATTGTTTCGAAGAGTTTTATTTGAAATTAAAACCGATACCTTGGGGTGTATTTTTGATTTCCCTAATTTAAAAGTACGGCGAGTGGTTCGGCGTTGTTTTTTGTATTTGATCTGGTTTTGTTTATTACGATGAATATCGTTTGTTTTTTGAACCGTTTTTTTTATTTCGTCTATTCGTTGTCGATCATTGTCCATTCCACCTACTGTATCAAACCCATTTGTGTTAATATAAATATCATTATTGTTGTTATTGTTATTGTTATTGTTATTGTTATTGTTATTGTTATTTAAACCATTGGTATTAGTATTAGTATTTATGTTAGAATTTCCGCCCATCAATTGGAGATTTCCTGAGACGTTAGTGAAAGGAGACATTATTTGATTCATTTGTTGTTGCATAGCAGGAATAACATAAGAATAATTTTTATGTGTTTGATTTCGCAGTGCGCGATGTGTCGGTAAATTGCCGCGTTTTAAGCAACCACTTAGTGGTTGTGGGTATCGCATTGGCATTATTGGTGCATCTGACATTGTCATAAATTCATTCGGCATATCTAGTCGAATATCATTGTTATATACCATCGCAGCAGGGTCAATTGATGGATGATATAACAGAGATTGTGTTGTTTGGTTCGGATACTGTTTCAATGTTTGATTTTTATTCGATAATTTCGTATTTTTTTCAGCGGTTTCAGTTAATGTCATTAAATATTTCAAGGAATCGTCAAAATCAGTATTAAAGCTGTCATTTGAACCAGAAATTCCCAAAATGTCTTTTGCTGGTTTTGTTGCATCACTTGCATTATCCAATAATTTTTTGTAATTTTTATCCTGTTGATCACGAATAAATCGCAACACGTGGTTTTTGCGAACAGTCTTGGATTTTTCTTTGGGGGTTTTAATTCTAATTTCTCCCTTTCCCTCTAAATCCTTCTTTTTTTTACGTGTGCCACGATTCGATGAAAATTTTAATAAATCGGGATTGATTTGAATCATTTTGCTCATTTTATTTTATTTATGTTTTATGTTTTATGTTTTATTATTACTGGATATATTAGAAAAGATATAATATGAAGGGAATTATAGACGACTAAAATCAGTAGTATTCGATTTTTCCTCCATTCAAACATATAATCCATACATAGAAGTCGGATCTTTTTGTTTCCTGTTTGTATTTTGCAAGAATATTTTGAACCCTTGATCCATGTCTGCTAAAGATATTTTTTTGCGTAAATCCGCGTTTTTCCCATAAATACGTCGTCCGTGTGCAATCTTGGTAAATGAAAATAATAATTCCATATCTCTTCCGAAAAATTGGAAGTGTTGTTTCTTAGGTTCGAACCATTTCTCAGTCAATATATCTTCCGATTCAACACTCCATTCATTTTCAAACACCTTTTTTTTAAAAATCAACATCAATTCGTGTGCTGAATAATCTTCGATTTTGAATCGCCAAATAAACCGAGATTCTAGGCCGCGATTTGCTTTAAAAAACGTATCATTCAATTCATTTTCGTATCCGGCAATAATAATCATCAAATCGTCTTTGTGGTCGCTCATCGCCTCGCATAGTGTATCGATGCATTCTTTCGAATAACTGTCGCCACTATCACTGTTATGTCCAAGTGAATATGCCTCGTCGATGAATAAACAGCCGCCGATGCACTCAGTAATCACCTTTTTTGTTTTCAGAGCAGTTTGCCCCAAATATCCGGCAATCAAATCGCTCCGTGTAACCTTCTTGAAAACATTGTTCGTCAAAACGCCGATTTTCGAGTACATTTGCCCTAAAATCTTGGCTATTTCTGTTTTTCCTGTGCCCGGTGGTCCGCAAATAATGGTGTGCTTAAAGTCCGAATTTTTACCTAAATGCAAATTTTGGATAAAATACAATAATTGGTCCAAAACTGCGTTTTTAAAGCTAACCATACCGATCATTTTATCCATTTCCATTAATTCCGTTTTTATTAAAGATAACGCTTTCAAATCGATATTGTATTCGCATTCTTCGTTATATGTATTTTCATTCAAAATTTGCAAAATATCAGCAAAACATTTTACGGAAATATCGATGGATATCTTTGTTTTTTCTTTTACGACAAGAGGTATTATGTTCGAAGATTTAAATGATTTACACGAATTAAACGAAACATCATATTCGTGTTTTTGCAACCACTCTTCGTAAAAACTATATGGATTATTACTCGCATCGACTATATTATTATTGGTATCTACCGATTTTGTCAAATTATTCCATATCGACGTCGAGTGATTAAAATAGTAATCCGACTTCGGAAAGGCAGATGTATACGACGTTTTGTTATTTAACATATTGGTAGTGGTTGCACCAGTATAATTTTTGTCATAATATTGGTTTTCCGCATAATGTAAATGCGAAAAATAGAATATATTTGATAATTCAGTATATTGAATTTCCTTTGTGTTTTTATATTTATCCAAAAAAACGATAAAATTGTCCATTATTTGGATTATTGGAAATTATTTTGGTGAATGGTATACTATAACAGAAAGAAATGTCTATGTTTATTTCATTTGAATTAGTTATATTTTTTGCACAAAATATAATTGTAAACAACATAAAAAATTGATTTGAATAACATATTAATATCGACTCCATACATAATCTTCAAATAATAATAATAATATTAATAATCAATAAACAATAAACCATTACAATGATGTATGATCAAGAGGTAGATGGAAATGTCGTTGCGAAAGAATCGGCAAGTGATGTAAAACCACCGACTCATACAATTGGCAAAGCAGTGCGTATAAGAAAAAATAAAAAAACGGAAGCAACCATCAAAGATTCGTCAAGCACTTCGATTTTGAAAGAAATCATTTCACGCGAAGAAGAAGATGAATCAAATAAATTAGATAAATTGGAGAAAGCGTTTGATAAAATGGACGAAAAATTGGAAAAAATGGTATCAAATACATTGGGCGACGAAGTGCTCTCGCATCTGGGTTCTTATATCGAAGAACCCTTTCATATTATCGAATCATATTTTCAAGGCCAACATTTGGAACGATTGGTCCGACACCAAATCGAGTCATATAATCATTTTATAAATTATCAGGCCCAGCGCACGATTCAAATGTTCAATCCTGTAACGATTCGTTCCGAAAACGATTTTGTCGTGGATCGTGGTCAGTATTTCCTGGAGGTCGCAGTTGACTTCGAAAACTTTAAATTATATCCCCCGCAAATTCACGAAAACAATGGTGCAACGAAATTGATGTTGCCCCAAGAAGCCAAACTTCGAAATTTCACATATGCATCAACGATGACTGTAGATATCAAAATTCAATATATTGTACGCAACACGGATAATATGGATACGCCCAAAATAACTACTCGCACGCTGACAAAAATCAATATTGGTAAAATGCCGATTATGCTCAAATCGAGTATTTGTGTATTATCGCTGAACCGCCATATTGACCCTGCATTTACGGGAGAATGTCCGATGGATTGTGGCGGATATTTTATCGTAAAAGGCTCTGAAAAAACAGTATTGGGTCAAGAACGCGCGGCCGAAAATCGCGTTTATTGCTTTGACGGTAAAAATACGACCAAATGGAATTGGTTTGCCGAAATAAAATCCGTGCCTGATTACAAATGCATTTCGCCCAAACAAATCGAAATGATGATTGTGTCCAAAAACAACGGATTTGGGCACGGTTTATATATTACTATTCCGCGTATAAAACAGCCGATCGAATTGTTTGTTCTCTTCCGCGCACTCGGCGTTGAGAACGACAAGGCAATTTGTGAATATATTTTGTTGGATATTGCAGACGAAAAATACGCCGAATTATTGGATTGTTTGCAAGCATCGGTTATAGATGCCAATAAATACATTGCGAAAGAAGATGCGCTTCGTCATATTACTGCATCTGTCGCGTATACTCCCATCAATATGGATAAGGAAACCGGACAGCGAAAAAAACACGAATTTGCATTGGAAGTGCTGAACAACGATTTATTTCCTCACTGCTCCACCCTGCAACAAAAATTGTATTTGTTGGGACATATGGCGAAAAAATTGCTGCAAACCAGTTTGGGGTGGATGCAGCCAGATGATCGCGATTCATATTTAAATAAACGAATTGAGCTGACCGGAACGTTATTGAATAATTTATTCCGAAATTATTTTAACAAATTGGTGAAAGAAATGCAAAAACAGGTCGTGCGTGAGATCAACAATGGCTCGTGGCGTTCGACTGAAGATTATGGCAATATTATCAATATGACGAATATTTATAAAATTATGAAATCGACCACGATCGAAAACGGCATCACTCGTGCCTTATCGACCGGTGATTTCAGTATTAAACAGGCGAATAGTAGCAAAGTCGGTGTAGCCCAAGTGCTCAATCGGCTTACATATGTCGCGAGTTTGAGTCATTTGCGTCGCATTAACACGCCACTGGAAAAGAGTGGTGAATTAATCGCCCCGCGCAAATTGCACAATACCACGTGGGGCTTTTTATGCCCGGCGGAAACGCCGGAGGGTCAATCGATCGGTATTGTCAAGAACATTAGTTATATGGGACATTTGACGATTCCCGTGAATAGTTCTTCATTGTATGAATATGTTTTACCGAACGTTCAAAAAGTAGGGGAAGTACCGAATTCCGAACTTCACGGGAAGGTAAAAGTATTTATAAACGGCGCGTGGGTAGGCGTAACGGACGATCCGATCAAAGTATATAATGATATGAAGGATAAAAAATATCAAGGTATCATCAATATTTATACGTCTATCGTGTTTGATTGCAAAGCGATGGAAATCCGAATTTGCAATGATGGCGGACGTCTGACTCGACCCGTATTACGCGTGCGCGATAATAAAGCACTGATTACTCCTGATATTATTCGCAGAGTCGCTGCAAAAGAGTTATCGTGGAACGATCTTTTGACCAACTGCCGGATCCCAGAGTCGGTCATTGAATACATCGATCCGGAAGAACAAAATTTTGCAATGATCGCGATGAAGGCGAAAAACAGCTATTTGCACCCACCGAATATCAAGGTGAATTACACTCATTGCGAAATTCACCCGAGTACCATTTTCGGCGTTTTGGCGTCGTGTATTCCATATCCTGAGCATAATCAGGCCCCCAGAAATACGTATCAATGCGCTATGGGTAAGCAAGCAATGGGCGTGTACGCAACAAATTACGATCAACGTATGGACAAGACTGCCTATGTGTTATCTTATCCGTCGCGCCCATTGGTCGATACGCGATTGATGAATTTCATCCAATTGAATAAAATTCCGTCTGGGTGTCAGATACACGTCGCCATTATGTCTCATACAGGATATAATCAGGAGGATAGTGTCTTGATAAATAAAGGTTCGATTGACCGCGGATTATTTATGACGACGATTTACCATACCGAAAAAGACGAAGACAAAAACATTATTCGTGATGAGATTATTCGATGCAAGCCGGACCCTGCCAAAACAAAGGGAATTAAATTCGGCAATTATGCGAAATTAAATCCCCGCGGATTCATTCCGGAGAATTCTATCGTCGAAAATCGCGACGTCATCATCGCGAAGATTGTTCCCATCAAAGAGAATCGTAATGATCCGACCAAAACGATCAAATACGAGGATCAGAGTAAAACATTCCGCACGACGGAGGAAACGTATATTGACAAAAATTATACAGGAAGAAACGGCGACGGATACAATTTTGCCAAAGTGCGCGTTCGTATTTTGAGAAAACCCGTATTGGGAGACAAAGTATCGAGCAGACACGGGCAGAAGGGTACTGTCGGCAACATCATTCCCGAGTGCGATATGCCATTTACGAAAGATGGAATCCGCCCTGATATTATTATTAACCCTCACGCAATTCCGTCGCGTATGACTATCGGACAGCTCAAGGAGACGTTGCTTGGAAAAGTATTGCTCGAATTGGGGATGTTTGGTGATGGAACAAGTTTCGGCAATTTAGAGGTGAAAAGTATCGCGGAAGAATTGCAGAAGCTGGGATACGAGAGTTATGGCAACGAAGTCTTGTATAATGGTCTTACCGGCGAGCAATTGGAAACGAATATATTCATCGGACCGGTGTTTTATCAGCGATTGAAACATATGGTAAGCGACAAACAGCATAGTCGTTCGATTGGTCCGATGGTGAATCTGACGCGTCAGCCGGCGGAGGGGCGAAGTCGCGATGGTGGATTTCGAATTGGCGAAATGGAACGTGATGTAATGATTGCACACGGAATGTCGAAATTCTGCAGAGAGCGATTATATGATGCATCGGATAAATATAGCGTGCACGTGTGTAAAAAATGCGGAATGGTTGCATCGTTTAATGACGGAACACAAAACCGGATGTTTGCGAAAGACGATTTTACCATTCATTTGTGTAAGACGTGTGATAATACTACCGACTTTTCGCGCGTGGAAATTCCGTATTCGTACAAATTACTTTCGCAAGAATTGCAAACGATCAATGTGGTCCCGCGAATTATTACGGAATAGATCGTTCCGATCCAAATTATGAATTTATGTAAATAATATATATTATGTCGAAATGTATTTTTTTCGACACATGGCGCAACAATCGCCCGTATGTTTATTGTATTTAACATTACCAATAAAACACGAAACACACATCTTATGACCACACGTTGGTAGAACATAATTCGCGCTACTAATAGGTATAAAACAAACAGGACATTGATTATCGATATTCTCATCCAATTCACATTGTTTGATGTGTTTTTCAAGCTGTTTGCATTTTTCAATACTGTTAGCGATATCGAAGGAGTCTGTATTATGGAGATTTTTATCGTAGTTTCCGAATGAAGTCAAAGGAGTTTGCTCGTAATCATATAAATAGTATCTATTGATATTATTATTATTATTGATTGAACCGGAGTTGTTAGCCATAGGAGTTTGGAGCGAGCCGGAACCGTTAGGTGTAGGTGAGCGAGTTAACTCCGCAATTCCCGAAGGGAACGAAGGCGTTTGTTTTTTTTTAGGTAATTCACCTGTTATTAAATATTTTTTAATTGCTTCAGACATTTTGAATTCGCTGATATAGCTATCAATTTCTGCAAAAGAGTATTGTTCCATTTTTTTGATATTATTTTACGTGTGATATATTTTATTACCACACGTAAAAAGCTTTCAATTTTACAAGCTCCTTCAATTGCGTCTACGATTTTCATCGCAACATGAAGCTGACATAAAACTCTTGAATTTATACACTATCGTCGTCTTTTTCTTCGCTTTCATAATTACTACTATCATCATCACCATCATCATCATCATCATCACCATCATCATCATCATCACCATCATCATCATCATCATCATTATTATTACTAATATGTAATACATTATGAGGTTGGATCGACTGAACTGCAGAAGTAGTCGAAGGTGTTTGAGGCACATTAATGGTATTATTTACTAGCTTATTGAGTTTAAAATCAATATGTTTATCATTAAATGATGAAGTGGATGATCGTCTACCATTAACTGTTTTTAATAATATTTTTTTCTTACCGAATGATGGGTTGTATATAACAAACAATCTTATTTTCCGTTTTAAAATAAAAATACTATCATTTCGCTTATCTGTTTGCACCAATGCATATTTGCCATATAAAAATAGCTCAAGATAGGGGCGCATAACATTCACAAGAGTTTCAACTGGAAAATCGTCGTGAATGTATATCGTTGAAAATTCGCGCATAACCTTCATCATTACTAAAACGTCAGGATGCAACGTTTCATAAGACGATTTTTTCACATAATTTCGAATATAAACGTCGCGAATAAGCGCTTCATTGTCATACCGAAACGATTCTATGTCAAAACCATTCAAATAAAATTGGTGGAATAAAATTGGCATAGTAAAATCAGACCGTCGCATTTTATCATATATGTTGTACAAAATTGCATTGGAAAATGGCAAATTGTTGTATGGATTTTTCGGAACATACGGTTCTGCAAAAAAATAACATGAATTTGACAGGGCCGATTGCGTTATATTTATTAAATCAGATATTTTAAATAAATATTTGGATCCATTCTGCAAAATGGTCATCGCACTTGGTTTAGTATCGTCGATTTCATTCATATATAAATCGTGCGTAATTTGCATAGTTGCTCGCTTATATTTGAATTTATTAACCAAACGCGAAAAAACGCAATATGTATGTTGTGTTTTAGTAAATATATCCCATAATTGTTCGCGCATATCGTCATTTAAAAATATATTGTCAATGAGTTGTTTGAACAAATTAAATTTGATTCGAGCAGTAATATAGGGCGTATGTTCAACACCTAGATCGGTTTGTATTTCGAGTGTATTTTTGAAAAAATTCATCATATATGAATATAATAAATCATGAACTAAATAATTTGTAGTATTTATTTTTTTGTTTTTATGAACATCGATGTAATATTGAAACATATCTGTTTGGGGATAAATGGGTATAGTAGTTGCACTCATATGCGTTTGCATAATATTAAAAAAAGTCTTCATAATTATTAATTGGTCTAATATATATAACGGCAAATATTTATATCAATATCAATATTTATATTGTTATAATAAAAATATAAATAAAACCGTTTATTTCATAATAATACGAATAGTATGTTGGAAAATTCATATATAAGCAACAATACTGATATAAACGATATTCGAACACCTTCGCAATTTAAAGGTATTTCGTTTTCAAAATTCAAAAAAACGGATGTGCGAAAACAGATGATACAATCAATGATAAAAGGTAAAATCGAACCGGCGTGTTATTGGTGCGCCGAATTAATTTGTGCAGGTCATTTTATGGAAGCGTGGGAAATCATTTTACATTACACCGGAAAGCATATTCATTTAGGAAACCCGAAATTGGCAATTTATTTGCATATGAGATTCGAAATGTTTCGAGAAATTGTAGGTCAATCGCATTTTGTCAATGAAATTGAATTGCGGAATAATGACAAAATACGCAAATTATTTGCCGAACTGATATGTACTTTAACATTGTCAAACAAAAAACATAGTTTTGAGCCCATCAGAATCAACCGTGTGGAAGAATTTGATATGACGCAAATGACCGAGCGGTTGAAAGCTCCGGTAATTACATATGTCGAACCCATTTTTAAAAAAGGCGATCCGAAGGAATTATTTATAGCTGTAAACGAATTTGCGTTTTGCATTGCATCTGATGCGCCAAATATTATTTCAGCGTGCTATTGGATTGAATGGATGATAGAATTTGATATCATATGTAAAAAACGGAAAGAACCGTGTTTGTGTGAACGCAGATCGCATCTTGCTGTTGATAATAAATATCAGCGTGATATTATTTGGTTAATTTGGGATGCGCTTTTATATTATAGTAAAATCCGGGAAAATGCGTTTATCGATAAAATAATGGATGCGCTTCTTGGACTGTTTTGTATTAAATACACGACTGGGGCGAGTAAAAAGAGGCGATATTTATTATATTTTGCAGTCGGATTATTAACCGAACCGGTGCAAACAAATGTCGAAATAATTTCGAATAAACCGGTATTGCAAAATGTGGTGGAGAAAATCAGCGAAGTGTATAAACAAATAAAAAAGAACGAGGATGCTCCGAAAACGGATTATTTGTTTAAAAATCTCGAGAAACAACAAAACTTGGAAAGATCGATGAAAAAAATGGAGATTTTGGGGCAAATTGATACTGCATTCAAAATATGATAAAAATCTCATAAAACAAATAAATAACAATAAACATATTTTTATTTATCTATAGTGTGGAGCGAGTTGGAACCGTTTCGCTTAGAAAAATGATCCAAAAGCACCACCCAAAACACTATTCGCTGCCATCGGTCCCATCATACTACCGTAATCATTTGCAGATGCAGTGTTGGAACTGCCGCTGCCACCACCGCGCATCATTGTATCATACGTGCCATTACTAGGCGCTTTCGTGGACGCAGCGGGTGCAGGAGGAAACATATCACCACCCTGCATAAGAGAACTGTCTAAATAATCCGCTTGACTAGAGTTATGTCCGCCGCCGCCATTTCGACCGCCTTTGTTCGATGATCGTTTTTCGTCAGAAGGTCCATTCCACATTTCGGATGCACGGTCAACTAACATATTCACTTTAATGCCTAATTTCGTCTGGATACTCAACACAATAATCAAAAAGGCAAGAATTACATTTGTTAATGTCAAATTTTCATATTTAAATCCACTATATGTCGGAATATAGCTTATGATACGATGAATAACAATGACTCCGCAAAACATAATAATAAGTTGTCCGAATATTTCGACTAAAAGTTCCAAGGTGGATTTGTCGGTATCGGCCTCGGGTACAAATCGTTGGATCAATTTGTTTAAAATAACAATTGGAATTACGCCTAAACTGGCATATTGTACTACGTTCAAAATCTCGGCCTTTCCTTCTTCTGTTGTGGAAAACACATGAGATAAAAAAGATTTTCTATTTATATCTTTTGCTTCTTGTAAAATATCCATTTGATGCTATATAGTTTTCATTAGAAAATTATATGAATTGCGACGATTGAAAAAGAAATAATTGCGTTCAAAAGTATTTAGACATTTCATCTATAATATTATATTGAAAACGAATGAGTAATTCAGCAACGGCAGCAGCAAAAAGAAGAAGAGCGGGTATTGTAACTCCTACGATAGTAGATAATAAAACAATGAATCATCTATCGTCTAATTCAATGAATAATAATAATAGCAATACAAATGTCGCACAGGAGAATGCATCCAGGGGTTTGACGTTGCACCAAGTAATATCGTTGATAGACAACCGATTAATTTCTTTAGAAAAATCATTTGTATCATCGAAAACTGATACATCACGCATAATTAACATATCGCCACCCAATACAGATTTTCAGGATTTGTTAGCAGAACACGTATCGGAATTTAATCATCGATATGAATTATTAGCGGGTGAAATCGCATCTTTGAAAAACATTGTTATTGGATTACAGTCATTTACAATGGAAATTAATAAATCGCTCGTAGAGGAACGTGCGCGCTTATTGGAGCGATCGAACATAGTAATTCCCAAAGGCGATAGCCAAAAAAATAATATTACTTTTGAAGAGGTTATTAGTGAAACATCAACTGAAAACGCTGATGTGCCCGTTAATGCACCATTTGAAATGCGCGTTGCAGAAGTGGTTCAAGAAGTTATAAACAACGATAATGAGGTTGAAATACAGGCGGAGATGTGAAGGAAAACGTAGATGAAGCGCAACACAAAGAATGATCGAGGTTTTCCGACTAAACTCTGCAGACGTTAGTCGAAAGAGTTTGAATATAAACCCCAAATTGCATAAACAATAAATAAAAATTATAATATAAAAATGCTTTTCTATATTATAAAAACGATAAAAACGATAAAAACGATAAAAACGATAAAAACAGTATAATGTCTGTATCAGAAAACGATATTCTTGAAAAAATAAACAATCTTCAGACGGATTATTATACAAGAAAACCGAAAAACATCTTTTTAAAGAATACATCAAAAATCGATTGCGCAACGGTAGTTTCACAAAACATTGATATAGATGAAATGATTCGAAAAACGGTATTTATCATTCCAGAAACAAATATCGTATATTTTGATTATTGTAATTTTAAATTATTTGCCAATCCGAATATATACACAAAAATCGTTGAATATATATTACAATTATTCACATCGTGTATTGATAAATATGGTTCATTCGAAGCACATTTAAATTTAAAAACATTTTCAGTTAGCGCGGCCCAACGATATAAATCGATTATCGAAATATTTTGTGGTCAATGTTTACAAAACGACACGCAAATTTCATTAAAATTAGATAAATTTTTTATATATAACATACCATCTATTTTCGATTCCATCGCTGCAATATTTTCGGTATTTATAGATAACAATGTACGAAATAAAATCATTATTTGTACAAAAGAACAATCTTCTATGATATTAGAAAGTTTATTGATAGATTTGGAGCGAGCCGGATCCATAAGCGACGTTGGTGTAGGTGAGCGACTTAACTCCAGAGGTCCCGAAGGGATCCAAAGGAGTTTGGAGAAAAAGATAAAATCATAAAATCATAAAACAATTTAGAAAATATCTCGTAAAATATCCAAGGTGTATAATGAATATTACAATTACAAATCCATCAAAAGCGGAATGTTTTGCCATTTTATTTCAACATATTAAGTTGTTTACTGAGCAAATAAATATAATGTTTGAGCCGAACCGAATGTTTATTCAAGCCCTCGATTCAGGAAAGGTATCTATTTTTGAAATACATTTACCTGCCAAATGGTTTGATTCATATAATTTAACGAATGACACACCTATTACGATCGGCCTCAATTCATCCACATTGTTTAAAATATTAAATGCACGAGATAAATCCCAAACAATAAATATGTTGTTTAGTGATTCGGACAGCGAAACATTATTACTACATTTTTCGAGTGAAAATAAAACGATTTTTGATAAACATTTCGAAGTGCCATTAATTGATATTGAATGTGATACTATGGTCATTCCAACATACGAACATCAAGCCGAATTTTCAATTACATCGAGCAATTTCGCGAATTTGATCAATCAATTGAAAATGTTTGGTGATACAATGGATATCCAATGTTCTGAAGAGAAAATCGTTTTATCATCGACTAGTGTAGAGTCTGGTAAGATGTTTGTAGATATTCCAATTGATGATCTATTATCTTTCTCAATCGATGAAGGAGAGGATTTGAATTTATCATTTAGCCTTTCTTATTTACATCATATTTCAATGTACAATAAATTATCTAAAAATGTAGAACTATGTATTAGTACAAATTATCCAATGAAACTTGTTTATTTATTGGACGATGATGCGGATGCAAAGATAGCGTTTTACTTAGCACCAAAAGTGAATGTTGATTAAACTCAAACTCATTCGGCTACGTCAGTCGCTACCTACGGTCCTTATGGCTCCGGCTCGCTCCAAACCCTCGTTTGACAATTCATCTGCCCGTTTATTATCATTTCGATATACGTGTTCAAATGTAATAGTATCGAATTGTTGTGTTAATTTTTTTGCGTGTGTAAACAATTGTACCATATTCGCCGATTTCACTTGATATTCTCCTTTCATTTGTTTTATCACTAGTAAACTATCTCCTTTTACAATAATATTTTTTATATTTTGACGAACAGCTTCTTTTAATCCATGTATAAGACCACTGTACTCGGCTACATTGTTAGTTTCTTTTTTACCAACGAATATAGATGATGTCCAAAATTCGATATCATCTTTATATATTACTGCTCCCGCGCCCGCCAACCCCGGATTACCTTTACTACATCCGTCGAAAAAAAGGGTATATTTTATATTTGGAGAGAGCCGGATTACCGAAAGAGTTTGGAGAGAGCTTTCTATGATTTTGTTTTCTTTGGATTTTTTATTATTGAAAAATGCGGATATTTTTGGTTGATACATTTTTGATTACTGTTCAACCCAATAAATAAATAAAAAAATCAATAAATAAATCAGTTGTTATATATTTATGAAAAAATTCGTTTATATACTATTAATAATAAAAAAAAGTATATTATAGTTCCAGTTAGAAAATAAATAAAATAAATAAAATGGATTTTTTACCTACAATTTGCATATTTATAATTGTTTTATTTTTATACATATACATCAATCATCAATTTAAGAAGAGCGAGGATTTAGAAATATACGAGATGGATTATTCCAATAATTATCATTTGCAAGATGTGTGTGATGTAAGGCAACCTGTTTTATTTGATTTCAAGTCCGTTTATCCAAAGTTATTTTCCGAATTATCCGATCCGATGAACCCAAAATATGGTTCATATGATGTTAATATAAAAGATTCAAATGATTATTATAAGGAAAATATATTATCGGTTGATTCGATTATATTGCCATTACAAGATGCACAAAAAATATTATCAAGTCCTTCGCCCCAAAACGGTAGTAAATCGCATTTTATATCAGAAGACAATTCTGAATTTTTAGAAGAATCGGGATTACATCGCATTATTAAATCGGCGGATGAATATTTAAAACCCGATTTTACATTACATACAAAATACGATATGTTATTCGGTTCAGCGAATGCAAACACCCCATTGAGATATCACACAAATAATAGTCGATTTATAAGTGTATATTCTGGTAAAATAAAAATAAAAATGACGCCTTGGAAAAGTAAAAAGTTTTTGGATCCAATCAAAGATTACGAAAATTATGAATTTCGTTCGCCGATGAATCCTTGGGAACCGCAAAGTATATACAAAAACGATTTTGACAAAATCCAATTCTTGGAATTTGATGTTTTAGGAGGCAATGTTTTATATATGCCTCCTTATTGGTGGTATAGTATTCAATATTCAGACATACCCAATACCATTGCATATAGTATAACGTATAGCACCGTAATGAATTGTATTTCGAATTTACCCGATATTGTACTTTATTATTTGCAACAACAAAATATAACAAAAAAAATAAAAAAAATGCCTGTA
>Ga0114970_10000542_pt1 | contig 28531 bp, 25 predicted proteins | sample M_140205_XF_Meta_FD_87030 | JGI IMG/M metagenome (GOLD analysis project Ga0114970, IMG submission 87030) | Freshwater microbial communities from Lake Montjoie, Canada to study carbon cycling - M_140205_XF_MetaG | ecosystem: Environmental > Aquatic > Freshwater > Lake | place: Lake Montjoie...
CCCTGCGGCAAGGCGTGGCCTTCAAAGCTCATGCCGGCTTCGATTTCGGCTGCAAACAGCGCGCGCGGCTCCAAGAAGACCAGCTTGTCGTTGAAGTCGCCAAAAGCCTCCTCAGGCTCCAGATGCAGGTCGACGCGTGCCCCCTTCTCGTGCCCTTGCAGCGCCTGCTCTATCTTGTCGAACAGGTCATCGCCGCCGACCAAGAACTCGACCGGTTGTTCCAGTACGTCGAGTTCTTCGCCCAGCGTGTCTTTCAGGGTCCAGGTCAGGGCGACGACGCATTGCGGTGTTATTTCCATAGGAGAATTGTCGCAGTTTGGCGCAATGCCGGCGAAACGCTGATTGGAACGATCGATGGATATGCATCAACATCTGCCACTGCTCGGGGGACTGAGCCCGCAACAATTCATGCGTCAGCATTGGCAGAAGAAGCCCTTACTGGTCCGCCAGGCGATCGCCGGCTTCAAGCCGCCGGTGGACCGCACGGCGCTGTTTGCGCTCGCCGCGCTGGAGCAGGTTGAATCCCGACTGGTTGTCGCCGACAGCGACGGCGGCTGGAAGTTGCGCCACGGGCCGTTCCCGCGGCGATCCTTGCCGGCATTGACCCGGCCTTGCTGGACGCTGCTGGTCCAGGGCCTTGACCTGCACGCGGATGCGGTCCACGCGCTGCTGGGGCGGTTTCGTTTCATTCCCGACGCCAGGCTCGACGACGTGATGGTCAGCTACGCGTCGGACGGCGGCGGCGTCGGCCCGCACTTCGACAGCTACGATGTGTTTTTGCTGCAGGCCAGCGGACGGCGTCGCTGGCGCATTGGCCGTCAGCGCGATCTCAGCCTAGAGCCAGCGGCGCCGCTCAAGATACTTCGGCACTTCGAGTACGAGCAGGAGTTTGAACTCGAGCCCGGCGACATGCTTTACCTGCCGCCGCGCTATGCGCACGAAGGCGTCGCTGTGGGTGCGTGCATGACTTATTCGATTGGTTTTCGCGCGCCTGCGCGCGGGGAACTCGCCGCCGAGTTACTGCAGCGCTTGGCGCAGGACGCCCCCGAAGCCCTGGGAGCCGCGATGTACCGCGACGCCGGCCAGTCGGCATCGGTTTGCGCGGCGCAGATTCCGACGGCGCTGTCCGACTTTGCCAGCAGCGCGTTGCGAAGCGCACTGGAAAATCCGGTGCTGCTCGATCGTGCGCTGGGTGAATACCTGAGCGAACCCAAGGCACAAGTCTGCTTTGAGTCCTGCAGGGTCCCGGTGCGACTGCATTCGGTGCGACTGGACCGTAGAACCCGGATGTTGTATGACGCGAGCCATGTGTACATCAATGGGGAAAGCTACTGCGCTAGCGGCCGCGACGCTGCGCTGATGCGCCGACTGGCGGACGAACGGGCGCTGGGCGCCGCCGACGTCGCGCGCTGCAGTGGGCAGGCGCGCGGGTTGCTGCAAGACTGGTGCGCGGCGGGCTGGATCGGTTCCGACTGAGGCTTGCGGTGCGCCTGCTGGTGCCGCCTGTCGAGGTGCCTTCAGCGCCTGCGGATAGGGTTTTCCCGTATGGGGTTGTAATATTTTGTATAATCAGCGGCTGGGTGGAAAGAACCTTTCTTCCTTGGCGGGCTCCTGCTAGGGCGCCGGCAGATACCGAAACGCATTTCCAATAACTTAATCAATAGGTGTATTTATTATGAACAAGACGCTCGTTCTCGCCGCCATCATCGCTGCTGCTGCTCTGGTTGCCTGTGGCAAAAAGGAAGAGAAGCCTGCACCCGCCGCAGCACCCGCTGCTGCCGCACCTGCAGCGGCTCCTGCTGCATCCGACGCCGCTTCTGCTGCGCCAGCCGCTGCCGCAGCGCCTGCCGCTTCCGGCGCAGCTTCGGAAGTCAAGAAGCCCTGATAGCGGCGTGGCGCTTGTCGCCATCGTCAAAGAGCCACCGTTTGGTGGCTTTTTTTTGCCCCGGCGGGCCTCATACCGCTGTCCAGCAGGTTCCGAGTTGGGGGTCGGCGACCGCAATGTCTCCCGGTGCGCAGCCCAGCGCCATGGCCAGCGCGGCGCGGGCCAGTTCCGGCCGGTTGTTGTGCACGCTCAGGTGCGCTGCCACGACGGTGCGCAGCCCCGGATGCTGCAGCGCCGCCGCGATAGCACCGGCGTCTTGGTTGCACAGGTGGCCGTGCATACCCCCAACACGCTGCTTGAGGAACGCGGGATAGGCCGACGCAGCAAGCAGGTCTGAGTCGTGGTTGCACTCGAGCAGCATCGCGTTGCATAACGCGAGTTGCTCCAGCACATGGGCGCTGGCGTGGCCCAGGTCAGTCAATATGGCAAGACTCGCGTCGCCGTCCGAACAACGCAGCTGCAGCGGTTCGCGTGCATCGTGCGGTACCGTGAACGGCGCAATCTCCAGTGCGTCGAGTTCGATGCGGGTCCCGTCGCTGGCAAGCTGGAGCAGGCCGTCGAAATCCGGACTTCCGATGGCAGCGTAGGTGCCGGCGCTCATCCAGACCGGAACGCGTTCGCGCAGCGCGAACGCGCGCGCGCAGCCGATATGGTCGCCATGCTCGTGGGTGATGAAGATGGCGTCGATCTGGCTGGCGTTGATGTCCGCACGGGCGAGCCGAAACCCCAACTGCTTCAGACCCAGACCGCAATCGACCAGCAGCCGCGTGCTCCGGCTTCCCTGGGTTGCTTCCACAACGGTGGCGTTACCTGAGCTGCCGCTGCCCAGGCTCCTGAATCGCAACATCGAAGCGGCGAGGGCGCTACTTCAGATCGTTGACGATGACGCTGACGATGCGCTGCGCGTTGGGCGAGTTATCGGGGGCGCCGCTGGCGTCGAGTATCGAAACGACGGTCGTGTCTTTGTCGCTACGCAGCACGATCCGGTATTTCAACGGCTCCGGCCCTTTGGACGAGTCGCCAAAAATCTTCGTGAAAAGCCCGACGTCGGCCCGGGTTCGGCTGGGCTCCACATAGCGGACAAAATAGGTTCCCTGGCTGCGGTCGCGGTCTTCAACGGTAAAGCCGGTGCGGTCCAGCGAAAGACCCACCCGTCGCCATGCGCGGTCGAAGTCTTCGTCGATCAGGACTACCGGCTTGCCGTTGATGCTCGATTCGCGTGAGACCGGCTTGGCCGCGCTTGCCGCCGCCACCGCCTTCACCTGCTCGCTCGCTGCGCCGAGCTTGAGCATCAGCCTGCGCAGGAACTCGGCCTCCAGTTCGGCATCGGCGGGGCGCGGTTGCCATACGGTCGAGCCGCTGTCCTTTGCGCCTACCGCAGTGAATACCTCGACCATGCCGCGGTGGCTGATATAGATTTCGGTATCGCCCGAGGGGGTCCGCTCCAGCCGGGTCCTGAATCGGTCGCGCTCCGCCGTTGCGTACAGGGAGTCCAGCAATTTTCCCAGCGCGCTGCGGATGTAATCCATCGGAATCTTGGCCCGATTTTCGGCCCAGTCGGTTTCCATGATTCCGAGGTTGCTCTGGTCGAGCGTCAGAACAAAACCGCTCTCCTGCCAGAAATCCTTGATCGGATCCCACAGCTGCTGTGCCGGGCGTTTGACGACCAGCCAGCGTTGGTTGCCCAGCCGTTCGACCCGGATATCCGATATCGCCGCAGCGGCCACGGGTGCGGCGGCCGTGGCCAGGCCCGACTGGTAGGAGGAGGCTGTGACCGCCCCGCCCGCTATGGCATAGCGGTTGTCGCGCGAGAGCTGGGTCAGGTCGGGCGGGACTAGCAGCGACGGCGCCTTCGCCGTGCTCTTGTAGTCCACTTTGTCGCTTTCGAGCACCGAGCAGCCGTTGAGGGCCAGCGCCATGCCCAGCAGTGCCAGTCTTTTAAAGGGGATCACCAGGTTGTCCTTCGTTGAGTAGGTGGTCAGACCAGGCCGGCAGACGCCAGGGCAGCTTCAAGAGCCGCCTGGTAGGCCGGCTCCAGCGGTGTCATCGGCAGGCGCATGGCGCCGCCGCACAGGCCCATGCGCTGCATGGCCCACTTAAGCGGGATCGGATTGGCCTGCACGAACAACTGCTTGTGCACCGGCATCAGTTGCAACTGAATTTCCATCGCCCGCCGGGCGTTACCGGCGATCGCCGCAGCACATAGCTCATGCATCAGGCGCGGCGCGATATTCGCTGTCACGCTTACGTTGCCCTGGCCGCCGCACAGCATCAGCGCGACCGCCGTAGGGTCGTCGCCCGAGTAGACCGCAAAGTCCTCGGGCAGATCGCGGATCAGCCACTGCGCGCGTTCGATATTGCCAGTCGCTTCCTTGATGCCGATGATGCCCGGTACCCTGCTCAGGCGAAGCACGGTTTCGTGCGCCAGGTCGGCGACGCTGCGCCCTGGAACGTTATAGAGCACCATCGGCAGGTCGACCGCCTCGGCGATCGCCTTGAAGTGCTGGTACTGGCCTTCCTGGGTCGGCTTGTTGTAGTACGGGACGACTTGCAGATGGCAGTCCGCTCCCACACCCTTGGCAAAGCGGGTCAGCTCGATGGCTTCGGCGGTCGAGTTGGCGCCGCAGCCAGCCATGATCGGTACCCGGCCACCGGACTGCTCGACTGCGACACGGATGATGTCGCAGTGCTCGCTCACGCTGACGGTGGGTGATTCGCCGGTCGTGCCGACCACGCCGACACAATCGGTTCCTTGTTCGATATGCCAGTCAATCAGCCTGCGCAGCGCAGGGTAGTCGACGCTGCCGTCGTCGTGCATCGGGGTGGCGAGCGCGACGATGCTGCCGGTAAGTGGGTTCATGGGCACATTGCAAATCGAAATCGGGAAGCGTGCATTCTACCCAGTCAGTCAATCGGGTGGCGGCTTGGCTGCAGCGTCCCGGAAGGCGCGCGAACCGCCGTAACGCGCTGCACGAAGCGCGGCGGATGCTGGCAAAAACCGTCCTCGTAGGCGACCACACGCAGGTCCGAACAGGCGCCGAGCAGCTCCCCATGGGACAGCAGGAAATCCGGTCGCGAGGGCTTGCCGACGCTGGCGTTGCCCTCGGCGAAGGTTTCGTATATCAGCACGCCACCGATGGCCAGGCTGCCGGTGATGGTGGGCAGCAGCGGGCGCCACAGGTAGTTGCAGACGACGACCGCGCCAAACTGGCGCAAGCCAGTCCCTTCGCATAGCGGCCAGGGGCTGTTCTCGATGTCGGCTTTATGGAGCTCGGCCTGCCCGGTTGCGGCGAGGTCGGCCAGTGCGTCCAGCGCTTCCTGCGAGCGATCGACGCTTACGACCGGGTGGCCGCGACCGGCAAACCAGCGTGTGTGGCGCCCGTACCCGCAGGCCAGGTCGAGCACCGTCGCCTCCCGCTCCAGCAGGTGCGTCCAGCGCTGCACCCATGCCGATGGCTGCGAGCTCGCGTGGGCGGGTGGCGGTGTGGCGCCGCGCGCCGTTACGGGCTGCGTCATACCGGCACAGTGGCTTTCAGAAGCAGGCCCACAGTTGCTGGGCCAGCCCGACCATGAACTCCGGCCGCAGGTACAGCGCAAACACGCCGAGCAGCACCAAGACGGTAGCGCCGTAGGCGGCCATCCGTCGCATCCTCATGCAAGGCCCGGCTCGGTGGGCCCACGTGTGCGGACAATGGGGTCCTCCTTCACCGGCAGGTTGACCAGTCCGGCGAAGACGCCCAGTGCTATCGCCAGATACCAGACAAGGTCATAGCTGCCGGTGCTGTCATACAGCCTGCCGCCCAGCCAGACGCCCATGAAGGAGCCGAACTGGTGGCTCAAAAAGACAAAGCCACTGAGCATCGAAAGGTGGGCGACGCCGAATATTTGTGCCAGCGCGGCATTGGTCGGCGGCACGGTGGACAGCCACAGCGTTCCCATGGTGGCCGAGAAAATATAGACGCTGGCCGGCGAGAGTGGCGCGAGCAGGAACACGCTGATCGTCAGCGCGCGCGCAAAGTAGATAAACGACAGGATATGGGCCTTCTTCATCGTCTGTCCGAGTACGCCGGCCGCGTAGGTTCCGACCACGTTGAACAGCCCGATCAGCGCCAGCGCGTAGCTCGCGACCTCGGGGGACAAACCCTTGTCCTTCAGGTAGCTCGGCATGTGGATTCCTATGAATACCACCTGGAAACCGCAGACAAAATACCCTGCTGTCAGCAACTGGAAGCTGCGCTGTTGAAAGGCCTCACGCAGGGCCTGGACGATGGTCTGCTCGCGCCGGGCGAGGGCGCCGCCGGCAAAGCCGGGCTCGCGCAACCCGAAGGCCAGCGGTACGATCAACAGCATGACGCATCCCAACGCCAACAGCGCCTGCTGCCAGCCCAGCGATGCGATCAGGAAGCCCTCGGTCGGCACCATCAGAAACTGGCCAAAAGAACCGGTGGCGGCCGTGATTCCCATCGCCCAGGATCGACGGTCGGCGGCGATGTTGCGGCCAATGACGCCGTAGACAATGGCGTAGGTCGTCCCCGCTTGGGCGACGCCGATCAGCACGCCGGCGCTGGCGCCAAACAGCAGCGGCGTCGTCGCCTGCGCCATGCCGATCAGTCCGGCCGCGTACACCAGCGCGCCCGCTACGATGACCCGCAGCGCACCGAATTTATCGGCCGCCATGCCGGCACCTATTCCGGCCACCCCCCAACTCAGATTCTGAACCGCTATGGCCAATGAAAAGGTTTCACGGGTCCATCCGCGTTCCTGCGTCAGGGGCAGCAGCCAAAGGCCCAGTCCATGGCGCACACCCATGGCGAGCATCACAATGGCCGCTCCACACAGGAGAATCTGGACCATTGGCAAGGTCTTTGGAGGGATCGTCATGGGCTCGATGGTAACCATTGCCCGTTTAACAGGCGTCCAGCCGGGAGGTGCCTGTAATTGCATCCAGTAGTTGGCGCCTGCGAGGTCTACAATCCCGCCCATGGCAAGCACCCCCCCCATTAGCAGCGCTGGCGAATATTCCGAGGGCTCGATCCGGGTTCTCAAGGGTCTGGAGCCGGTCAAGCAGCGCCCGGGCATGTACACCCGTACCGAGAGCCCGCTGCATGTGATCCAGGAAGTGCTGGATAACTCGGCCGACGAGGCGCTGGCCGGCCACGGCAAGAAGATCCGGGTGACGCTGCACGACGACGGATCGGTGTCGATCGACGACGATGGACGTGGCATACCTTTCGGCATGCACCCGCAAGAGAAGGCCCCGGTGATCGAACTTGTTTTCACCCGGCTGCACGCCGGGGGAAAATTCGACAAGGGCAAGGGAGGCGCCTACAGTTTCTCGGGCGGTCTGCACGGCGTGGGCGTGAGCGTCACCAACGCGCTGGCTCGCAGGCTGGAGGCGACATCCTTTCGCGACGGCATGGTGGCCCGGCTGGTTTTTGCGTCCGGCGACGTGGTTGAGGCGCTGCAGTTGCGCAAGGCGGGCGAGGGCGACCGCAAGTCCGGCACCTCGGTGCGCGTCTGGCCCGACCCGAGATATTTCGAGACGGCGGCGCTGCCCATGGCCGAACTTGTCCACCTGCTGCGCAGCAAAGCGGTGCTGATGCCGGGCGTGGCGGTGAGCCTCAGCGTGGAGAAGACGCGCGACAGCCAGACCTGGCTGTACAAGGGTGGGCTGCGCGACTACCTGATGCAGTCGATGCACGCCGACCCGGTGATCCCGCTTTTCGAGGGCGAGGCTTTCGCTGACGCGGCGCACGACAGCTTCGCCGAAGGCGAGGGTGCGCAATGGTGCGTGGCATTCACCGAGGAAGGCCATCCGGTGCGCGAGAGCTACGTCAATCTGATTCCGACCAGCGCTGGCGGCACCCACGACAGCGGCCTGCGTGACGGTCTGTTCAGTGCTGTCAAGGGCTTTGTCGAACTTCACGCGCTGCTGCCCAAGGGCGTCAAGCTGCTGCCCGAGGATGTTTTCGCGCGCGCCAGTTATGTGCTCTCGGCCAAGGTGTTAGATCCGCAGTTTCAGGGCCAGATCAAGGAGCGCCTCAACTCGCGCGACGCGGTGCGCTTGGTGTCGGGCTGTGTGCGTCCGGCGCTTGAGCTGTGGCTCAACCAGCACGTCGAATACGGACGCAAGCTCGCCGAACTGGCGATCAAGGCCGCCCAGACCCGACAAAAGGCGGGGCAAAAGGTCGAGAAACGAAAGGGCTCAGGAGTCGCGGTACTGCCGGGAAAACTGACCGATTGCGAGAGCCGCGACCTGGCGCACAACGAGGTGTTTCTGGTTGAGGGCGATTCGGCCGGCGGCAGCGCCAAGATGGGACGCGACAAGGAGTCGCAGGCGATTTTGCCGCTGCGCGGCAAGGTGCTCAATACCTGGGAGGTGGAGCGCGACCGGCTGTTTGCGAATACGGAAATCCACGATATTGCAGTGGCCATTGGCGTCGACCCGCACGGCCCCAATGACGCGCCCGACCTTAGTGGTTTGCGATACGGAAAAATCTGCATCCTCAGCGACGCCGACGTCGACGGCTCGCACATCCAGGTGTTGCTGCTGACGCTGTTTTTTCGCCACTTCCCAAAATTGGTCGACGCCGGCCATGTCTATGTCGCCCGGCCACCGCTGTTTCGGGTCGACGCGCCGGCGCGCGGCAAGAAGCCCGCGTCCAAGGCCTACGCGCTGGACGCGGGTGAACTCGGCGCGATCCTCGACAAACTGCGCAAGGAAGGCGTTCGCGAGGGCAGTTGGAGCATCAGCCGCTTCAAGGGCCTGGGCGAAATGAACGCCGAGCAGTTGTGGGACACGACGCTGAACCCGGATACCCGGCGCCTGCTCCCGGTCTACCTCGGCGCGAGCGATTTCGCCCAGACCGAGACGCTGATCACCAAGTTGATGGGCAAGGGTGAGGCTGCTGCACGCCGCGAGTTGATGGAGCTGCATGGCGACGCGGTGGAGGTCGATGTGTGACTTCGATCCTGGCAAGGCGATGGTTGGCGCGGCTGCTTCGCTGCGGTTGGCTGGTCGGCATGCTGTCCGGACTGGCGGTGCCAGCGCGGGCGGATGTGTATGGCTATGTCGATGACAAGGGGGTTGCACATTTTTCTGCCGAGCGGGTCGACGAACGCTACGAGCTGTTCTTGCGCGGTGCCGCCACGGTCCCGGCCCCTGCGCGCCCGGCTTCTGCTTCGGATAGCCCTGCCGCTGTTGTGGACCCCGTCGCGGCACCAGGCCGGCCCAGCCGGCTCGTCGCATTCTTTGAACTGTCGCCCAGCTTCAGGTTGGTCAAGGAGCATATGCGCGAGGCGGCGAGTTCGCAGAACATCGAGTTCGAACTGCTGCAGGCTCTGATCGCGACCGAGTCGGGTTTTGACGCTGGGGCGGTTTCGCCCAAGGGCGCGATCGGACTGATGCAGATCATGCCAGCGACCGCGCGCCGCTACGGTGTCGACGACGAGGCCCACGCCGGGCTGCAGAGGAGGCTGACCGAGCCCCGCCTGAATATTCGCACCGGAACGCGTTACCTGCGCGACCTGATCAATATGTTTCCAGGCCAGATCGAACTCGCTCTTGCAGCCTACAACGCGGGCGAGGGCGCGGTGCAGCGTGCCGGCAACCGGATTCCGAATTTCAAGGAAACCCAGAATTACGTGCGTGCCATCCTGGAGCTGTACACGGCGCTCAAGGCGCCGGTGCTGCCACGTGTGGCCGAGCTGCCGGTGCCGCCGCCCGAGCCGCTCGCCAAGGTGCCGCCGGTGATCCGCGGCGGCGCGTTCAGCCGCGGCAACATGGTTCCCGGCATTCACACCACCGGCTTCGAGCCATTTCCAAAGTCAGACACCGGACCGTCAAGATGAGCGAGCCATCGACCGTGGGTCTTACGGCGCCAATGCCGGACGACGCCGACAACCCCAACCTTGCCAGCTACGCGCAGCGCGCCTACCTCGAGTACGCGCTCAGCGTCGTCAAGGGACGCGCACTGCCCGATGTCTGCGACGGTCAAAAGCCGGTGCAGCGGCGCATCCTGTACGCCATGTCGCGCATGGGGCTGGGCTTTGGCGGCGCCAATGGCAGCACAGGCGCCAAGCCCGTCAAGTCGGCGCGCGTGGTCGGCGATGTGCTGGGCCGCTTCCATCCGCATGGCGACCAAGCCGCCTACGACGCGCTGGTGCGCATGGCGCAGGACTTCTCGCAGCGCTATCCGCTGATTGACGGACAAGGTAATTTCGGCAGCCGCGATGGCGACGGCGCCGCGGCGATGCGCTACACCGAGTCCCGGCTCGCGCGGATCACCAGCCTGTTGCTCGACGAAATCGACGAGGGGACGGTGGACTTTGGCCCCAACTACGACGGCTCGACCGAAGAGCCTTCGCGGTTGCCGGCGCGGCTGCCTTTTGTGCTGCTCAACGGCGCCAGCGGTATCGCGGTCGGGCTGGCGACTGAAATCCCCAGCCATAACCTGCGCGAGATCGCCAGCGCCTGTGTCGCGCTGATCCGCGACCCGGCGCTCGCTGACGCCGCACTGTTCGCGCTGGTGCCCGGCCCCGACTACCCCGGCGGTGCGCAGCTCATCAGCAGCGCGCAGGAAATCGCCGATGCCTTTCGTAGCGGACGCGGCTCGCTCAAGCTGCGCGCGCGCTGGAAGATTGAAGACTTGGCGCGCGGCCAGTGGCAGCTGGTGGTGACCGAGCTGCCGCCCAATGTGAGCAACCAAAGGGTACTGGAGGAAATCGAGGAGCTCACCAACCCCCGGGTGCGGATCGGGAAAAAGGCCTTGACGCAGGAACAGACACAGCTCAAGGCCAGCGTCCTGTCGGTGCTGGACCTGGTGCGCGATGAGTCTTCGAAGGATGCTGCGGTGCGGCTGGTATTCGAGCCCAAGACCAGCCGCATCGGGCAGCAGGAGCTGATCACCACGCTGCTGGCGCACACCAGCTTGGAGACTTCGGCTCCGGTGAACCTGACGATGGTCGGTATCGACGGCCGACCCACGCAGAAGTCGCTGCGCCAGATGCTCGTCGAATGGATCGTGTTTCGCCAGCAGACGATCGAGCGCCGATCGAAGCACCGGCTGCAAAAGCTGCTAGACCGGGTCCATATCCTCGAAGGCCGCCAACTGGTGCTGCTCAACATCGACGAGGTGATTGCCATCATTCGCCAGTCCGACGAGCCGCGACAGGCGCTGATGGCGCGCTTTGCGCTGTCGGATCGGCAGGCCGAGGACATACTCGAAATTCGCCTGCGCCAGCTCGCCCGGCTGGAAGCGATCAAGATCGAGCAGGAGCTCAAGGCGCTGCGCGAGGAGCAGAAGAAGCTGGAAGAAATCCTAGGCAGCCCGGCGGTGCTGCGGCGCCTGATGGTGCGTGAAATTGAGGCCGATGCCAAGCTGTTTGGCGACGCCCGGCGCACGCTGATCCAGCCCGAGAAGCGCTCTGTGCTCGAGGTCCGGGTGGTCGACGAACCGGTGACCGTGGTCGTCAGCGAAGGCGGCTGGGTGCGTGCGCGTGCAGGCCACGGGCACGATCCGGCCAGCTTCGGGTTCAAGTCGGGCGACGCCTTGCGCGGAACTTTCGAGTGCCGATCGGTCGACACGCTGCTGGTGTTTGGCAATAAGGGAAGGGTCTATTCGGTTCCGGTTGCGCTGCTGCCCGGCGCGCGTGGCGACGGCCAGCCGGTGACCACGCTGATCGAGCTCGAACCCGGAACCCAGCTGGCGCACTACTTTGCCGGCCCCGCCAGCGCCAGCCTGCTGCTGAGCAGTTCAGGCGGCTACGGGTTCATCGCCACCGTGGAAAATATGGGTTCTCGCTTCAAGGGCGGCAAGGCTTTCGTGACCTGCCACGAAGCCGAGACGCTCACACGTCCATCGCCGGTGGCGGGCGGATCGGGCTCATTGCCGAGCGTGGCGGCGACCCACGTTGCCTGCGCGTCGGCCGGCGGGCGGATCCTGAGCTTCAGCATCGACCAGATCAACACCATGGCGACCGGTGGCCGTGGCCTGAAGCTGATCGACCTCGAGCCCAAGGATAGCCTGGCCGGAGCCGCTGCCTACAACCGCAGCGTGCGCATTGAGGGCATCGGTCGTGGTGGCAAGCTGCGGGAGGAGACGCTGGAGATCCGCAGCCTGAACAACGCGCTCGCGCCGCGTGGCCGCAAGGGCAAGGCGGCCGATCTGGGCTTCAAGCCAACGGGCGTGGTGCGCGTCCTGTAGTACCCGCATGACACGCCGGGCGTTGATCGCGGGCGGGGGCATTGGCGGCATGGCGGCCGCGCTGGCCTGTGCCCATGCCGGCTGGCAGGTGCGGCTGTTCGAGCGCAGCGCCGAATTCAGCGAAGTCGGCGCCGGAATTCAGATCGGACCCAACGTCACCCGTGTGCTGCAGGCATGGGGCATGGACCAAGCTTTGCGCGCCGCAGCCGCTTTTCCGTCGCGGTTGGTGGTACGCGACGCCATCTCCGGCCGCGAACTGGGCGCCATCGCGCTGGGACCGGCCGCCGTGCAGCGCTATGGTGCGCCCTACGCGACCATCCACCGCGCCGACCTGCACGCCATGCTGCGCGGCGGCGCGGCGATGCACCCGGGCGTTCAGCTTCAAACCGGTTCCGAAGCGTCAGGTTTCGAGCAGGATGCGCATCGGGTGCGGGTGCGGGTGCCGGGTGAGGGGACGATTGACGGCGACTTGCTGGTGGGGGCCGATGGCCTGCGCAGCGGCGTGCGGGCATGGCTGCTGGCCGATGGCGCACCGCGCGTCATCGGTCATGTTGCGTACCGCGCGATGGTCGAACAGGGCCACCTGCCGGCGGCGCTGCGCAGCCAGCAGATCACCGTATGGCTTGCGCCGCGTTTGCACTTGGTGCATTACCCGGTGCGGGGCGGAGAATGGCTCAATGTGGTCGCCGTCGTGCAGGGCGAGTCGGCACGCGCGCCGGCCGAAGACGACTGGGACCAGGGCACCGCAGCCGGAGCACTGTACGCCGCGCTGGAGCAGACCTGTCCGACGCTGCGTGACCTGGTGGCATCACTCGCGCACTGGCGCCGTTGGATCTTGTGCGACCGGTTGCCGATGCAGGGTCCCCATCAGCACGCCCAAGGACGGGTGGTCCTGGTGGGCGACGCGGCCCACCCGATGCGCCCCTACCTGGCGCAGGGTGCGGGAATGGCGATCGAAGACGCGCAGCAGCTTGGCAGGCTGCTGTCGCAACCCGAGCTCAGGCTCGCCGAGGCGCTTGGATGTTTCGCCGAGCAGCGCTGGCAGCGCAATCGCCGGGTGCAGCTAAGGTCGATCCGCAACGGCAGCATCTTCCACGCGCAGGGGGCGTTGCGCGCGGCACGCGACGCCGCCATGCGGCTTCTGGGGGGTCGCCTGCTCGATCTGCCCTGGCTGTACCGGGGCTAAAGCGCGCGCAGCGCTGCGGTCAGCGCCGGACCTCGTCCACCAGCGTCTTGAATTCGTCGATGTCCTCGAAGCTGCGGTAGACACTGGCAAAGCGCACATACGCGACCTTATCGAGCTTCTTCAGTTCGCGCATCACCAGTTCGCCAATGCGCGTCGATAGCACCTCGCGCAGGCCCAGGTTGAGCAGCTTTTCCTCGATGCGCTCGATGGCACTGTCGACCTGCTCGGTGCTGACCGGGCGTTTGCGCAACGCCAGATTCATCGAGGCGAGCAATTTGGCGTGTTCGAACTCGATGCGCCTGCCGTCCTTCTTGACGATGGCCGGAAAGTTCAGGTCGGGTCGCTCGTAGGTGGTGAAGCGCTTTTCGCAGGCGGCACACTGGCGTCGCCTGCGGATAAAGTCCCCGTCCTCGGCCATCCGGGTTTCCGTCACCGGCGTTTCGGAATGGCCGCAAAAAGGGCATTTCACGGCGCGCCGGCTCCGGCGCGCGCGGCGCTGTAAGGGGGTTGCGCCGTCGTGGCCATCGCTTAGCGGTAGACCGGAAAGCGGCTGGTCAGCGCAATTACCTTGGCCCGAACCGCTTCCAGGTTGGCGGGGTCGCGCGGGTTGTCGAGCACGTCGGCGATCAGTTCGGCCGTGGCGCGCGCCTCCTCGTCCTTGAAGCCGCGCGTCGTCATCGCCGGTGTTCCGATACGAACGCCGCTGGTCACCATCGGCTTTTCGGGGTCGTTCGGGATCGCGTTCTTGTTGATCGTCATGTGGGCGCTGCCCAGCACGCTTTCGGCTTCCTTACCGGTGATTCCCTTGGCCCGCAGGTCGACCAGCATCAGGTGGCTTTCGGTGCGCCCGCTCACGATGCGCAGGCCGCGCTCGGTGAGCCTGCGCGCGATGATGTCGGCGTTGCGCAGCACCTGCAACTGGTAGGACTTGAAGCCGGGGTCCAGGGCCTCCTTGAAGGCGACGGCCTTGGCGGCAATCACATGCATCAGCGGCCCGCCTTGCAGGCCCGGGAAAATGGCGCTGTTGATCGCCTTCTCGTGCGCCGCCTTCATCAGAATGATGCCGCCGCGCGGCCCGCGCAGGCTCTTGTGGGTAGTTGAAGTGACGACGTCGGCGTGCGGCACCGGGTTCGGGTACAGGCCCGCCGCGATCAGGCCGGCATAGTGCGCCATGTCGACCATGAAGATGGCGCCGACATCGCGCGCCACTTTAGCGAAACGGGCGAAGTCGATCGCCAGTGAGTAGGCCGAGGCGCCGGCGATGATCAGCTTGGGCCGGGTCTCGTGGGCTTTGTGCTCCATCGCCTCGTAGTCGATTTCTTCGCGGGCATTCAGGCCGTAGCTCACGACCTTAAACCACTTTCCGCTCATGTTCAGCGCCATGCCGTGCGTCAGGTGCCCCCCCTCTGCCAGGCTCATTCCCATGATGGTGTCGCCGGGCTTCAAAAAGGCGAGAAAGACCGCCTCGTTGGCCGAAGCCCCGCAATGCGGCTGCACATTGGCGGCATCGGCCCCAAACAGCTGTTTCACCCGGTCGAGTGCGAGTTGCTCGGCGACGTCGACATTCTCGCAGCCGCCGTAATAGCGCTTGCCCGGGTAGCCCTCGGCATACTTGTTCGTCAGTTGCGAACCCTGCGCCGCCATCACAGCCGGCGACGCATAGTTCTCGCTGGCTATTAACTCGATGTGCTGTTCCTGGCGGGCATTTTCAGCCGTGATGGCGGCCCATAGTTCAGGGTCGGTCTGCGCGACTAGCTTGGATCGGTCATACATGGTGCGGGGCTCGGGGTTAAGGGTGGGTTTTGATGCGGTTGGCGGTTTCAGGAGCGCAGCGCCAAGGCCACCTGGGCGCCTAGGGGCTGGACCGGCGCCACCACCGGCGTCGCCGGGTTGGACCAGTGCGGCACTTTCTGCCCGGCAGCCACCGATTGGATTCTGAGTTGCTCGGCCATCACCTTGTCCGCGTAGCCGCCATCGGCTTGCGGACTGGTCGCGGCTGCACCCACATACAGGCGCAGGCCGCCCTCCACGGTTCCGGCCCGCGCGATGCATTCCTGCAACACCTTGACGCCCACGCGCAGGTTGCTCAGCGGGTCGAATGCCGCCATCGCACCGCCCAGACCCTCGTACTTATCACCATGTACCTTGGTCATGACCTGCATCAGGCCTTGCGCCCCCATCTCACTCTGGGCGAATGGATTGAAGCTTGACTCGACGGCCATGACGGCTAGGATCAGCGTCGGGTCGAGCCTGGCGCGGCGGCCGAGTTCATAGGCTTCGGCCACCAGCGCGCTCAGCGGCTCTGGCGCGACGCGGTATTTCTTGCCGAGCCAATGGGCCACGGTCGCCTGCTGCTTGGGCAAGTCACTGGGGTCGCTGGCGGTGGCGCGTTCTGAGCCTTGTACGTCGCCCAGACCGAGCGCCATTTGGCGTGAGTGCAACCACTCGACCAGTTGGATTTCGCCTAGCTGGCGTGCCTCTGGCCTGAGCACCAGCGTGACGGCCGCAAAGAAGACTGCCAACCCGAGCATGGCGAAGCCGTTGTGCGTGATGTCGAACAGGCCATGTGCCACATCCGAGGCGACGATCCTCAGCCCACGGGTGAATGTACTCAAAGATTTCATAACTCTCGCTTTCGATCAGGCTGCCATCTCGTGCAGCGCATTGGGTGGCGCAGACGGAGACGGCATTTGAATGGGTGGGTATCCGGCAGCCAGGGAGCCATGCGGCCGACATCGGTCCGGATCCGCCTGAAACGGCGGCGCCACGGGTTAACCCTTGCTTCCACAGGTTGGCCGAATTTTAGGTTCAATTCATATAACTATTAAATTATAATAAATTCACTTCTTATTTTCGCTTCCGTCCTAAGCTGGCCTGCCGCCTCGGGCGCAATTAGCTGGCAGAGCGGGTCAAATACCGGTCAGAATACCGGGTTGCCAGAAACACGGGCCAGATGCCCTCGCGAGAATGACCGCACCCCACAAAAACAACGACATCCGACACCTTGACGCACTCACCGGCGGGGCCTTCTTGGCGCCTACCTCGGGTGAACGCGCTACGCGGGTGCGCGCCTGGCTGGCTACCGAACCCGCCAGCGAGCAGTTGCAGGAAGTGTTTCGCGAGCTTTCGGCGCGTGACAAGGGCGCCGCCCGCCCGCTGCGGGAGCGACTCGACGAGATCCGTCGCGCCAAGGGCCAGGAACTGGTCGCCACCGAGTGGGCCGTCAAGGCGCAGGGTCTGCTGGCGCTGGCCAAGCTCAACATTGCCGACGCTCTGGCCTGGCAGCGCGACGCGGCCAAGGCGGGCGCCCCCTTGAGCAAGGAGCCGTTGTTGACGCTCAAGGGGTCACTAGCCGACCGGGTGCGCGTGATTGAGGACCTGCAGCACCGGGTGCAGGTGCAGCGCGAAGCGGCGGTCTTGCTGGCCCAACGCATCGAGGTGCTCTCGACCAAGTCCTGGGTCGCTGCGCAGGCGGTCTGGGAGGCTTTGCGCAGCGATGTGGCGCATTGGCAGTCGCAGGCGACCGCCCTGCTGGCTGATGCCAACTGGGCCAGCGTCGACCTGAAATTTCCGCCGCTGCTGGAAGCATCGCGGGGACAGTTGCTGGCAGTCTGGGAGGCATTTCAGTCGGCGCTGACCCAGGCGGTGGCGGCCGCCGGCGAAGCGACTGCGCCCCTGCCACCGGTCCCGGTCTGGGCCGACGAACTGCGCCAGGCACGCGGCATTCCCGCGGATGCGTCGCCCAAGGCGCAAAAGCCGAAGGTGGACCCCGAACTGCGCGCCCAGGCAAGCGCTGCCGTGCGTGCGGTGCTGGCCAAGCTCGAAGCCGAGATCGCCGAGGGCCATGGCAAGGCTAGCGCCGGCGCCGCCGCAGCGCTGCGCAGTGCGCTCAAAGATTCCGGGCGCCTGATAGACGATCGGCTGGAGAACCAGGCCCACGCGGCGCTGGCGGCAGCCGGCGAGTTGGAGGGCTGGCAGCGTTGGCGCGCCGACCAGTTGCGCGAGGAACTGGTCGGCCGTGCCCAAGCGCTTCTGACGCGGCCCCCGGGACAGGCGATCGGCGGCAGAAAGATGCAGGAGGCGCTGCGCACCTTGCGCGAGCAGTGGAAGCAGACCGACCAGGGTGGGGTGCCAAACCATGCCATGTGGAAGCGCTTTGACGAGGCCTGCAACGAGGCGCACAAGGTGGTCGAGGCGTGGCTCGAAAATCTCAAGCTGCAGGCCGCCGAGACGCGCGCCAAGCGCCTGGCGCTGATCGAAGAACTGCGTGCCTGGGCCGACGCCAACAAGACCGCGCTTGACGACGATTGGCGCGGCTTCTCCCGGCTGCTGCACGAGTTTGGTGAACGCTGGCGCGACGCCGGCCATACCAGCGAAAAGACTTTTGCCGAACTGCAGCCGCTGTGGCTGGCCGCCATGCAGTCGGCTGCGGCGCCGCTAGAAGCGCTGCAACAGCGCAGCATTCAGCTGCGCGAGTCGATGATCGAGGAGGCCGGGTTGCTAGGCGCAGCGCCGCTCCTGCGGGTCGACGCCGTCAAGGCCTTGCAGCAGCGCTGGCAGGCGCAGGCGCAGGCGGTGCCAGTTGATCGCCGACTCGAGCAAAAACTATGGGACGCGTTTCGCCAGCCAATAGACCAGGCCTTTGAGCGCAAGACCGTCGAGCGGCACAAGGCCGACGCGGCAGTCGGCGAGCACGACCGGCGCGTTATCGACGCAGCGCAGGCGCTCGAGGTCGCCAACCAGTCGGGGGATGCGCAGCGCATTCGCGCCGCGATGGGCGCGCTGGACGCCGCTTTGCGCGGACAGGCGCAGGCGCAGAACTTGGCCAGGGCCGCCGCTATCGCCGAGCAGCAACGCCCGGCAATGACAGGGCCGGGCGAAGGTGCATCGGGCGACGCTGCGCTTGCACCATCGCCAGAGCCGGCGCCAGAGCCGCAGGTCGAACTGACTACGGATAGCGTGAGCGCGCAGGGGGCCATCGCGGCGGATGACGCACCCGCGCCGCAGCTCGCTGATGCGGCGCCAGTGGCGCCTATGGCAGCGCCAAAACCACCGCCGAAACCGGTGCTGGCGGTGCGCGGCGATGACCGGCCGGGGATGAGGAAGTCCGAGCCCGCTGCCAGCGCGCGTGGGGGAAAATTTGGCGACCGCAGGGACGCTGGCCGTCCCGCATTCGGCGCGGCCCGGGGTGACGCTGGCGGCGAGCGGCGCTTGGGCGGCCGCGAGGACCGTGCCACACGTTTCGATGAACCCCCGGCACCGCGTCTGGGCGACGCCGCTTTTCGCGCCCAGCGCGACGCGCTCGAGCGCGCGCAGTTGGCGCTGCGCAAACTGGCCGCGCAGGCCCATGGAGAGGCGCTGGGGCAGTTGCTCAGCGCCTGGGAAAAACGCGACCCGATGCGGGTGCCGAGCGCACAGGATATAGGACCCCGGGTTGCACCAGCGACCCGTGCCGGCTGGCTTCAGGCCGTCGCCGCGGCGCCGGGCGCCGACCCGCAGGTGGCGCTGCTGCGCTTGGAGATGGCGGCCGAAGCCCCGACGCCGGCCGAGCACATTGCCGCGCGGCGCATGCTGCAACTGCAACTGCTCACCCGACGCAACGATCCTTCGCCGGCGCAGACATGGGGCCAGGACGTCGCCCGCGTGCTGGCCAGTGACTTCGATCCAGCCCACGAGAGGCGCCTGCGCAATGTGCTCAAGTTGCTGCTCAAACCCTGAGCCGCGCTGGCTGGCATCAGCCTGAAACCACACCGGGTCGGAAGAACGCGTCGAACATCGCCAGCAGCGCTGGAAAGTCGCGCCCGAAGTTGGCCGGGTTGACAAAATAGGCCTCGCTGGCGACGGCGAAGAATTCGTCCACCGAGTGCCCCGCATAGGCGTCGAGCCATGGTGCTTGACCACCGAAGCGCTCGGCCATGCTGAGCTGATCGCAAAAGTCCTGGTACTGCGCCTGCATCGTCTGCACCCAGGCGCTACGCGCCATGGCCGGTGAGTGGGCCCCCATGAAACCGGGCGGCAGTGCCGGGCAGCCGTCGGGCACGCCGTCGCGCATATCGATCTTGTGCGTGAATTCGTGAATCACCAGGTTGTAGCCTTCGGCTGCCGAGCGGCCGGAGTCTGCCACGTCCTGCCAGCTCAGGGTGACCGGCCCGTCCTGCATCGCCTCGCCGCTGAGCGCTTCGCGGTACGAATGGACGATGCCGTTCTCGTCGACGCTCTCCCGCTGCGCCAGCACCGCGCCGGGATGCACCACGATGCCGACGAAATCCTGGTACCAGTCCAGGCCGCGGTAGGGCGCCTCTATATGCAGCACCGCTAGGCTGGCCTGCGATGCAATGGCCACCGCCATCGCATCACTGACCGCAAGCCCCTGCGCGCCATGGAACTCCTTTTGGTCTAGGAATTGCCGCGCCATTTGGCGCAGCGCGGGCAGTGAGGCGCCGGCGCGCTCGGCCAGAAACGGGAAGCGTTCCAGCGTGTCGCTCCAAAGTGCTTGCGGAATATCGCAAGGCCTGGACCTGCCGCGCAGCGAATGCAACCAGCGCGCGAGCATCGGCTGCCAGCCTCAGGCTGCCGCCAGACGGCGCACTGTTGGCACTGCGGCGCCGGTCGCGCGTTCGATGCGCAGCACTTCGGCGCGCGCTGGCGCCGCGCGCATATCCCAATCGCTCAACACCACCCGCCGAAGCGACTCACCCAGACGGTGTTCGGCAGGCCGGTGCGTGTGGCCGTGGATCAGGCAGTTGGCGCCGGCTGCCTGCAACCAGGCTGCGGCGGCAATCGGATCCACATCAAAGCTCTGCACTTGCGAATGCCTGCGCGCGTCGCTGCGCTCGCGCAGTTCGCGTGCCATCTGGCGACGCGTGGCGAGCGGGCGGCCGAGAAAATCCTGCTGCCATGCGGGGCTGCGCACCAGCGCCCTGAAGCCCTGGTACTCGGTGTCCGCCAGACACAGCGCGTCTCCATGCGACAGCAGCCAGCGCTGGCCCGCAAAGTCCAGCACCGTCGGGTCGCCAAGCCGGCGCAGCCCGCAGGTGATGCCAAAGTCCGGCCCAGCCAGAAAGTCGCGGTTGCCGCAGATGAAGAATAGGTCCATCCGCTGGGCGGCCTTTCGCAGCGTCTGCACGCAAAGAGCTTCGAAGCTGTCGCCTTCAAAGCTGTCGTCACCAACCCAGACTTCAAACAGGTCTCCCAGTATGAACAGCGCCTGCGCAGGCGTTTGCTGCATGTAGCGCTGCCAGGCCAGAAAGGTTTCGGGTGCGCTGTCGTGCAGATGCAGGTCGGAAATGAAATCGATCGTGTGCCAGTCGGCTGGCGCCGCGAGTTCCTGTGCGGGCTCACCCGATGCCGGCGATGGCTGTGCGTGCACGGCTTGCCTGCCTCGAGCTCGGGCGACCGGCTCAGAGGGCGACGGCCTTCTCGATCAGCACGTCTTCCTTCGGAACATCGTCGTGGAATCCCTTGCGGCCGGTTTTAACCTTGCCTATCTGCTCGACGATGTCGGAGCCGCCGACGACCTTGCCGAAGACCGCATAGCCCCAACCCGAACCCGATGCTTGCTTGTGGTTCAGGAAATCGTTGTCGCTCAGGTTGATGAAAAACTGGGCGGTGGCCGAATGGGGGTCGCTGGTGCGCGCCATTGCCACGCTGTAGACCAGATTCTTCAGTCCGTTGGCCGCTTCGTTGGCGATCGTCGCGCCGGTCTTCTTTTCCTTCATGCCGGGCTCGAATCCACCGGTCTGCGCCATGAAGCCGGGTATGACGCGGTGAAACACCGTGTTGTCATAGTGGCCGCTGGCGACATATTCCAGAAAGTTGGCGGTCGACAGCGGCGCGTTCTCGGCGTCGAGTTCGATCGTCACCACGCCCAGATGGCTGATATGCAGTTCGACTTGGGGATTGCTCATGATCTATTTCACCAAAGTTGCGGAGTTGATAAGCAGGGTTGTCTTGGGAACGTCCGAGGGGAAGGGTCCACCGGCGCCAGTGGGCGTCAGTTTCATCTTCTGCACCACCTCCATGCCGCTGACGACCTTGCCAAATACGGTGTAGCCGAACAGTTGCGGTGATCCCATCAGGTTGGCGCGTGGCGTGTTCTCATAGACGCGCCCCTGGAATTCGAAGCGGGGCACCGGGTCGCCGGGAGGTATCAGCGTCGGATCCAAGAAGGCATTGTCCTTGACGTTGATGAAGAATTGCGAAGTTGCCGACTGCGGGTCGCTCGTGCGCGCCATCGCCAGCGTTCCCACCACATTGCGCAGGCCGCCCTTGGCCAGCGCGTCGCGGCCTTCGTGGACGACCGGTGCACGGGTTTTTTTCTCGGAAAATTTAGCATCGAAGCCGCCGCCCTGCACCATGAAGTTCTCGATCACGCGGTGGAAAATCGTTCCGTCGTAGTGCTTGTCTCTGACATATTGCAAAAAGTTTTCGACCGTCTTGGGTGCCTTGTCGGGATACAACTCGACGACGAAGTCCCCCGCCGAGGTGCTGAACTTCACCCGCGGAGCTTCTTCGGTCTGCGCGATCGAAGCGGGTGGGCTCAGCAGGCTGGCCCAAGCCAGCAGCAGGAGCGTGGTACGGCGAGACATTGTCATGCGGGGATCCTTACGATGGGCTCGGTCACCTTGGCTGCGGCAGCGCCAACTGGCGCAACCGCGACTGCTTGGCGAGCAGGCCGACGTTGCCGGCGTCGAGTTGCAGCGCGCGTCCATAGCTCAAGCCCGCTAGGCCGAGGTAGACGTCGCCCAGATTTTCATGCGCGACCGCATAGTCTTTGTTCGTCCGTATCGCCATCTCCAGCGCGGCGCGTGCCTGGTCATAGCGCCCCTGAGCGGCGTGCAGCACGGCCAGGTTGTTGTAGGGCTCCGAGAGCTCCGGGTATTCCTGCGTGAGTGCCGTATAGGCGGCAATGGCTTCGGCCTGCTGCCCCGCGTCCTGCTGTATCAGCGCCTTCAGAAAACGCATTTGCGGGTCACGCGGATTGCTGCTCAGGTATTGCTCGGCCTGGGTCAGAGCGTCCGCCAGTTGACCATTGCGCATCAGTTGCCTGACGCCGGCGTAATCGTCGGCACATGCAGGGCCCCCGGCCAACGCCGCAACGAGCAGGCCTGTGCGAACGCATAGGCCAATGCCGCGGGCTGTGTGCATGATGAAGTCTCCTAACCCGGCGCGTTGCAAACCCGGACACCGGGGCTTTATACTGAACCAAATTGTAGCCCAGCGATGTCCGACCCCCGCTGGGAAATCCCCACTTTCATTACCTGATGCGCCCCATGCTTTACGAGGCAGTTGTCTCTTTCGTTGCCTTCTTGCAAACGCCGACGCGCTGCCGATGAGCCTGCGGATCTACAACACGCTTTCGCGTGCGCTGGAGCCCTTTTCACCGATCGTCGCGGGCCATGTGCGCATGTATGTCTGCGGCATGACGATCTACGACCTGTGCCACATCGGGCACGCGCGGATGATGATGGCTTTCGACGTGGTGCAGCGCTGGCTCAAGGCCAGTGGCATGCAGGTGCGCTACGTGCGCAACATCACCGATATTGACGACAAAATCATCAAGCGCGCGCTGGAGCGGTCGGTCACGATTCGGCAACTCACCGACGAAATGATCGCTGCGATGCACCAAGATATCGGGGCGCTGGCGATAGAGCCGCCGACCGTCGAGCCGCGTGCCACCGAATATGTGTCCCACATGCTCGGCCTGATCGGCAAGCTCGAGCAGCGCGGGCTGGCGTACCGGGCGGATAACGGCGATGTGAATTTTCCGGTGCGCAAGTTCGCGAGCTACGGACGGCTATCGGGCAAGTCGCTCGACGAACTGCGAGCAGGCGAGCGCGTCGCGGTGCCCGACGGCAAGCAAGACCCGCTGGACTTCGTGCTGTGGAAGGCGGCCAAGGAATCGGAGCCGGCTGACGCCCGGTGGGACAGCCCCTACGGCGCGGGCCGCCCGGGATGGCATATCGAGTGCTCGGCCATGTGCGGACAGACGCTGGGCGAGAGCGTCGACATCCACGGCGGTGGCGCTGACCTGCAGTTCCCGCACCACGAGAACGAGATCGCCCAAAGCGAAGGCGCCACCGGCAAGCCGCTGGCGCGGTTCTGGATGCACAACGGCTTCGTCCGACTGGACAACGAAAAGATGTCCAAGAGCCTGGGAAACTTTTTCACCATTCGCGAAGTGCTGTCTCGATACGACGCCGAGACGGTGCGATTTTTTCTGCTGCGTGCCCATTACCGAAGCGCGCTGAACTACAGCGATGTGCATCTTGACGACGCGCGCGCGGGCCTCAAGCGTCTGTATACCGCGCTGGAATCGGTGGCTGCAGGCGCCGATGCGACTGTCGACTGGAGCGGCCCCTTTGCCGCGCGTTTCAAGTCGGCTATGGACGAAGATTTCGGCACGCCGGAGGCGGTGGCCGTTCTCTTCGATCTTGCGAGCGAGGTCAATAAGACCGGTTCGCCGGCGCTGTCCCAACTTCTGCGGGCGCTGGGTGGCATATTGGGGTTGCTGCAGTCCGTGCCCGGCGACTTCCTGCAGGGCCGTCTGCAGGCGTCGGGTCAGGCGGCTTTGGATGCCAGCACGGTCGATGACGCCGGCATCGAGTCGCTGATCGCGCAGCGTCAGGCGGCCAAGGCGGCCAAGGACTTCGGGCAGGCCGACCGTATCCGCGCCGAACTGGCCGCCCGGGGGGTGCTGCTCAAGGACTCGGCTGGCGGCACCAAGTGGGAGCGATCGGTGTGAAGGTCGCGGTTGCGCCGGCCCGGCCCGATTATTGGGACGAAGCGTGCAAGCACTTGACGCGCAAGGACCGGGTGATGAAGCGGCTGATTTCCCATTCCGACGGCGCGTGCCTGCAAACGCGTGGCGATGCCTTCAGTACGCTGGCGCGCAGCATCGTCGGGCAGCAGATATCGGTCAAGGCGGCGCAAACCGTGTGGGACCGGTTCGCGCTGCTGCCGCGCAAGCTGAATGCGGCCAGTGTCCTCAAGCTCAAGGTCGACGATATGCGGGCAGCGGGCCTCTCGGCGCGCAAGGTGGAATACCTGGTCGACCTGTCGTTGCACTTCGACAGCGGAGCGGTTCGGGTAGCTGCGTGGCAGGAGATGGACGATGAAAGCATCATCGCTGAACTGGTCGGCATCCGCGGCATCGGCCGCTGGACGGCCGAGATGTTTTTGATATTTCATTTGATGCGTCCCAATGTGCTGCCGCTTGACGATGTGGGCCTGATAAACGGCATCAGCAGAAATTATTTTTCGGGTGAATCGGTGAGCCGCAGCGACGCGCGCGAGGTGGCCGGCGCCTGGACGCCGTTTTGCAGCGTCGCGACTTGGTATATTTGGCGGTCGCTGGATCCATTGCCAGTCGAGTACTGACAGCCGCACGCGGGCAGCCGCAGCGGGCCTTCCTCCGCCAGTGAATGGAGCCATCCGTGGGCAAAAAAACCTTTCTTGATTTCGAACAGCCGATCGCCGACCTGGAGTCGAAGATCGAGGAGCTGCGCTATGTGCAGACCGAATCGGCGGTCGATATTTCCGCTGAGATTGAACAGCTGAGCAAGAAGAGCCAGCAACTCACGCGCGATATCTACGGTGTCTTGACGCCATGGCAGATCACCAAAATTGCGCGCCACGCCGAGCGACCGTACACGCTGGACTATGTGAACGACATCTTTACCCACTTCGTCGAGATGCACGGCGACCGGCACTTTGCGGACGATCTGAGCATCGTGGGCGGCCTGGCGCGTTTCAATGGCGTTGCCTGCATGGTGCTGGGTCAGCAAAAGGGACGCGACACCAAGGAGCGTGGGCTGCGCAACTTCGGCATGTGCAAGCCCGAGGGCTACCGCAAAGCGCTGCGCCTGATGAAGACGGCGGAAAAATTCCGGCTGCCGGTCTTTACCTTTGTGGACACGCCAGGCGCCTACCCCGGAATAGACGCCGAGGAGCGTGGCCAGTCCGAGGCCATCGGCCGCAACATCTTCGAGATGGCGCAGCTGGAAGTTCCGATTATCACCACCGTCATCGGCGAGGGCGGCTCTGGCGGCGCGCTCGCCATTTCGGTCGCCGACCAGGTGCTGATGCTGCAATACGCGATCTATTCGGTGATCAGCCCCGAAGGCTGCGCATCGATACTGTGGAAGACAGCGGACCGGGCACAGGACGCGGCCGACGCGCTGGCGCTGACCGCGCACCGGCTCAAGGCGCTGGGGCTGATCGACAAGATCGTCAACGAGCCGGTCGGCGGCGCGCACCGCGACGCTAAGCAGATGGCGGCCTTCCTCAAGCGCGCCCTCAACGACGCCTACCGCCAACTCAGCGACATGCATGTCAAGGACCTTCTGGACCGGCGCTACGAGCGGCTGCAAAGCTACGGCCGATTCACCGACACCAAAGCCGACACCAAGGCTGCGGGCAGGTAGCCCACGGGCACCGGCCGGCATGACGATCTCGCTCGACCAGGCGGTCGGGTCATTCCAGCCGGAACTGCCGCTTGTTATCGCTTACAGCGGTGGGGCAGATTCCACTGCGCTGCTGGTGGCCTGCGCCGCCAAATGGCCCGGCCAGGTCGGCGCGATCCATGTCCACCACGGATTGCAGGCGGCTGCCGACAGCTTTGCCGCGCACTGCCAGGCTGTATGTGCCGGTCTCGGTGTTGCGCTCGCCGTGCGGCGCATTGACGCGCGCCACGCCAGCGGTCAAAGCCCCGAGCAGGCCGCGCGTCGGGCGCGCTACGCGGGGCTGCGCGCTGCGCTCGACGACGGCTTTGGCGCCATGGCGTGGCGCAGCGTCGCGCTGGCGCAGCACGCTGACGACCAGGTCGAGACCTTGTTGCTGGCGCTCAGCCGCGGCGCCGGTCTGCCGGGAATGGCGTCCATGCCCGCGCGTTGGCAGCGCGACGGCACCGTCTACCATCGGCCGCTGTTGCAGGTACGCGGCGCCGACATCCGGGCCTGGCTCACGCAGCGCAGCGTGGGCCATGTCGAGGACCCGAGCAACGCCGACCAGGGCTTGACGCGCAACCGCATAAGGGCACTGCTGCTGCCCGCGCTGGACGCCGCTTTTCCCCAGTTTCGCGACACCTTTGCGCGCAGCGCCCGTCATTGTGCGCAGTCGCAGTCGCTGCTCGTCGAACTGGCCCGTCAGGACCTGGAACTCGCTGCACCGCAAGGGCCGCTGCTGATCGCGCGCGTTCAGTGCCTTTCTCGCGACCGCCAGGCCAACCTGCTGCGCCATTGGCTGAAGTCGCTCCATGCGGTGGCCCCCAGCGCAGCGCAGTTGTCGGAGTTACTGGATCAGATAGCGGCGTGCAGCACGCGCGCGCACCAGATTCGCATCAAGGTCGGGGGCGGCTTCGTGTCGCGCGAAGGGCCCGCGCTGGCTTGGTACAATTTCCCGCTGGATTCCGGTCCGCAGGGCTAGCAGAAACCGGCGGGCGCATCAGCTGCTGGACGGTTGGTTGCGCCATCCGATTCCTGCCCTTGGCGTCGACAGCTAGCCACTTTCTCCGTTTTTCCAACAATTCCGATGGCACTGATAGTTCATAAATACGGCGGCACGTCGATGGGTTCTACCGAACGCATCCGCAACGTGGCCAAGCGCGTCGCCAAATGGTCCCGCGCCGGGCATCAGATGGTCGTCGTGCCCAGTGCGATGAGCGGCGAAACCAACCGCCTGCTCGGGCTGGCGAAAGAGCTTGCGCCGGCCAAGCCGCTCGACGACTACAGCCGCGAACTCGACATGCTCGCGGCCACCGGCGAGCAGGCCTCGTCGGCGCTACTCGCCATCGCGCTGCAAGCCGAGGGCGTTCAGTCGGTCAGCTACGCCGGCTGGCAGGTGCCGATCCGTACCAACAGCGCCTATACCAAGGCGCGCATCGAATCGATCGATGACAAGCGGGTGCGTGCTGACTTGGATCAGGGCAAGGTGGTCATCGTCACCGGCTTTCAGGGTATGGACGAGTTCGGCAACATCACGACGCTTGGACGCGGCGGCAGCGACACCTCGGCGGTAGCGGTGGCTGCGGCGATGAAGGCGCAGGAATGCCTGATCTACACCGATGTGGACGGCGTCTACACCACCGACCCGCGCGTGGTGGCCCAGGCGCGGCGCCTGCACACGGTGAGCTTTGAGGAAATGCTCGAGATGGCGTCGATGGGCTCCAAGGTGCTGCAGATCCGCTCGGTGGAGTTCGCCGGAAAGTACCGAGTGCCGCTGCGCGTGTTGTCGAGCTTCACGCCGTGGGATATCGACATCGACGAGGAAGCCAGGTCCGGCACCCTGATCACTTATGAGGAAGACGAAAAAATGGAAAGAGCCATCGTGTCGGGAATCGCCTTCAACCGCGACGAGGCCAAGATATCGGTTCTGGGGGTTCCGGACAGGCCCGGAATTGCGTACCAGATCCTCGGGCCGATAGCCGACGCCAACATCGACGTCGACGTCATCATTCAGAACCTCAGCAAGGACGGCAAGACCGACTTCAGCTTCACGGTCAACCGGGGCGACTATGCCCGCGCGGTCGACCTGCTGAAGTCGACTGTGGCGTCGGCACTCGGTGCGCACGAAGTGGTGGGCGATACCAAGATCTGCAAAGTGTCCATTGTCGGCATCGGCATGCGCAGCCATGTGGGCGTGGCAAGTCGCATGTTCCGGGTGTTGAGCGAAGAGGGCATCAACATCCAGATGATCAGCACCAGCGAGATCAAGACATCGGTGGTGATCGATGAAAAGTACATGGAGCTTGCGGTACGTTCGCTGCACAAGGCCTTCGACCTCGACGCGTCGCCGTCCGATGCGTCGGCGCAGTCGTGACATAATCAGGCTGGAATCGATGCGATAGGAAACGTGACCGAGTGGCCGAAGGTGCTCCCCTGCTAAGGGAGTATGGGGTGTAGAGCCTCATCGAGGGTTCGAATCCCTCCGTTTCCGCCAAATATGGGGTTTTTGTAGTCCAACAAAGCCCTTAAAGAGCCCCGAAAACCTTGTGTTTACGGGGCTTTTTTGTTTTTTAACGTCCAAGAGGCCCTATTGCCAGCTTGCGCCGGTTGGGGGTATCTTTGGGGGCATGGGGGTACTCAAGTGGGGGTATCGCCAAAATACAACCCCTGGAGTGTCCTATGTCCCTGACTGATACCGCCATCAAAAAGGCTAAACCGAGCGACAAGCCTGTGAAACTGAGCGACGGCAAGGGCCTGTACTTGCTGGTTAACCCGGTTGGATCGAAGCTCTGGCGCTGGAAATACCGGTTCC
>Ga0114970_10000546_pt1 | contig 28384 bp, 28 predicted proteins | sample M_140205_XF_Meta_FD_87030 | JGI IMG/M metagenome (GOLD analysis project Ga0114970, IMG submission 87030) | Freshwater microbial communities from Lake Montjoie, Canada to study carbon cycling - M_140205_XF_MetaG | ecosystem: Environmental > Aquatic > Freshwater > Lake | place: Lake Montjoie...
CTCTCCTCTTCGCCTCGCTCTCTCTCCTTCCCCACTTTCATGGCGCCCTCCTCCCTGAATTCCGCGAAGGCCACTTCGTCGTCGGCATCAAATCTCTCCCAGGTCAGTCCATCGAGGAATCCCTCCGCATCGGTAAACTCCTCTCCGCCAAAATGCTCGCCCATCCCCGCATCGCCACGGTCGAAGAACAAATCGGTCGCGCCGAACAAGGCGAAGACACTTTCGGACCAGAACGCAGCGAGTTTCACATCGAACTCAAACCACACACCACCCCAACCCAAGAAACCGAAACTCAATCCTTCCTCCGCTCGCTCCTCAAAGAATTCCCCGGCGTCACCAGCGAAGTCATGACTTTTCTCGGCGATCGGATCGGCGAAACCATCTCCGGCGAAACCGCTTCCGTCGTCGTCAATATCTATGGCGAAAATCTCGATCAACTCGATTCCACCGCCCGCCTCGTCGCCAAACAACTCGCCGCCACCCCAGGAAATGCCGATCTCCAAGTCAAATCCCCACCAGGTGCCCCCATCCTCGCCGTCCATCTCCGACCAGATCGCCTCACCCAATTCGGCTTCCGCCCCGTCGAGGTCCTCAACACCATCGAAATCGCTTTCCAAGGCTCCTCGGTCGCTCAAATCGTCCGTGAAAACCAAACCCGTAACCTCACGGTTATCCTCGATAAAACCGCCCGCCAAGATCCCGAGTCCGTCGGCGATCTCCTCCTCACCAACGCCGATGGCCTCCACCTGCCCCTCCGCGAACTCGCCGATCTCCAACTCACCAATGGCCGCCCCAATATCCAACACGACGGCGCCCGACGACGCCAAACCGTCACCTGCAATGTCGAAGGCCGTCCCGTCGCTTCCTTTGTCAAAGAGGCTCGCCAGCGCATCGAAAAAAAAATTTCCCTCCCCCAAGGCCTCTACCTCGAATGGAGCGGCGCCGCCGAAGAAGAACAAAAATCCACCCGCGAATTGCTCCTCCACTTCTCCCTCGCCTTCGCAGGAATCGTCGCTCTCCTCTGCCTCGTCTTCCGGCGCTTCAATCATGTCGCCCTCGTCCTCGCTAACCTCCCTTTCGCCCTCGTCGGCGGCATCCTCGCCGTCTTCCTCAGCGGCGGCTCCACTTCCATCGGCTCCTGGGTCGGCTTCGTCACCCTCTTCGGAATCAGTACCCGAAATTCTATCATGCTCATCTCTCACTATGATCATCTCATCACCCAAGAAGGCCTCCAGTGGTCGCTCAAGACGGCCACCCAAGGCGCCTCCGAACGCCTCGTGCCCATCCTCATGACCGCCCTCGTCACCGCCCTCGGCGTCCTCCCCCTCGCCCTCGGGAGCGGTGAGGCTGGTCGCGAAATCGAAGGCCCCATGGCCATCGTGATCCTCGGTGGACTCATCTCCAGCACAGCCCTCAATCTCCTCCTCCTCCCCGCCCTCGCCTGGAAATGGGGCCGCTTCTCCCCCACCGAAATCATCGACTCCCCTTAACCCCTCTCTCTCAACTCCCCCACCCACTCCAACGAAAAATTATTGTCCATCACCACACTTCCCTTCATCGTCTCCCTCTCAATCTCCAACTCCACTCTTCTTATGCAACCCACCCGCCGTCTCCTCCTTCGCTTCCTCGGCCTCGCCTCCACCCTCGCCCTCTCCACCCTGCTTTTCTGCTGCCAAAAAAAATCCCCTGATTCCTCCAGCGATACCCCAAAAGCCGCCTCAAAATCCCTGACGGTCGGCTTCGCTCAAGTCGGCGCAGAAAGCGCTTGGAGAAGCGCCGAAACCCAGTCCATCCAAGACGAAGCCACCAAACGCGGCGTCAATTTGAAGTTCTCCGATGCCCAAGGAAAACAGGAAAATCAAATCAAAGCCGTTCGCGGATTCATCGCCCAAGGCGTCGACGCCATCATCCTCGCTCCCGTAGTCGAAACCGGCTGGGATCCCGTCCTCCGCGAAGCCAAAAAAGCCCAAATCCCCGTGGTCCTCGTCGATCGCGGAATCAAGGTGGAAGACCAATCCCTCTACGCCACCCTCATCGCTTCCAATTTCGTCGCCGAAGGCCAGATGGCCGCCGAATGGCTCACCAAAAAAACCAACGGTAAAGCCCAAATCATCGAACTCCAAGGCACCCCAGGCGCCGCCCCCGCCATCGACCGCAAACGCGGCTTCGAAGCCGGCATCAAAGCCTCGCCCGAGATGAAAATCATCGCCTCCCAAAGCGGCGACTTCACCCGCGCCGGTGGCAAACAAGTCACCGAAGCCCTCCTCAAAGTTCACCCCACTCTCACGGTCATCTACGCCCACAATGATGACATGGCCATCGGAGCCATCCAAGCCGTCGAAGAAGCCGGAAAAAAACCCGGCTCCGATATCCTCATCCTCTCCATCGATGGCGTAAAAGGCGCCTTCGAAGCCATGGTCGCCGGCAAACTCAACGCCACCGTCGAATGCAGCCCCCTCCTCGGGCCTCTCGCTTTCGATGCCATCGAAACCCTCCACTCCGGCGGCTCCGTCGAAAAAATCACCACTGTCCCAGATCGCCTCTTCGATCAATCTCTCGCCACCACCGAACTCCCCAATCGGAAGTACTAAAATCTCTCTTCACCCTTGCCGATGAGCGACTTCACTGAGTCTCCCCACCGTCGGCGCAATGCCCTCACCGGCGAGTGGCTCCTCGTCTCCCCTCACCGCGCTCTCCGCCCTTGGCAAGGCCGCAACGAACCCCTCCCACCCGCCTCCCGACCCCCACACGATCCCACTTGCTACCTCTGCGCAGGAAACCTCCGCGCCAACGGCCAACGCAACCCCCACTACGCTTCCACTTTCGCTTTCGATAACGACTTCGCCGCCCTCCTCCCCGAATCCCATCCCATCTCCACCGACGACCCCCTCTTCCTTTCCCAGCCCGTCCGCGGAGTCTCCCGGGTAATCTGTTTCTCCCCACGACACGATCTCTCCCTCGCTCAAATGCCCACCCCCGAAATCCTCGGGGTCATCAACCGCTGGGCCGATGAAACCTCCACCCTCGGACGCCATTGGACTTGGGTCCAAGTCTTCGAAAATAAAGGCGAAATCATGGGTTGCTCCAACCCCCACCCCCACGGCCAAATCTGGGCCAGCGATCAACTCCCCAACGAAATCACCAAAGAAGACCTTTCCCAACGCCTCCACTTCGAAAAATATCACCGCCCTCTCCTCCTCGATTACGCCGACCGCGAAGCCCAACTCGCCACCCGCACGGTCATCGAAAATCCTCACTGGTTAGTCGTCGTCCCCTACTGGGCCGTCTGGCCCTTCGAAACTCTCCTCCTCCCCAAATTCCCCGTCGCCCGCCTCCCAGACCTCGATCCCACTCAACGCCAATCGCTTGCCGAGATCCTTCAACAACTCCTCCACCGCTACGATCAACTCTTCGGGGTCTCTTTCCCTTACTCCATGGGCTGGCACGGTGCCCCTTTCTCCCCATCCCATCTCGACCACTGGCAACTCCACGCCCACTTCTATCCCCCTCTCCTCCGCTCCGCCTCCGTCAAAAAATTCATGGTCGGTTACGAAATGCTCGCCGAACCCCAACGCGATCTCACCCCAGAAGCCGCTGCCGCCACCCTCCGCTCCCTCCCCAACCCACCTTCCACCTCCCCTATTTAATGCGCCCACTCCTCTCTCTCTTCTCCCTCCTCGCCCTCCTCGCTTCCTCACACGCCCTTCCCCAAACCACCACCCGACCCAATATCATCGTCATCCTCACCGACGATATGGGCTTCTCCGATCTCGGTTGCTTCGGTAGCGAAATCTCCACCCCTCACCTCGATTCCCTCGCCACCAACGGAATCCGTTTCACCCAATTCTATAACACCGCCCGCTGCTGCCCGAGCCGCGCCTCGCTCCTCACCGGCTTGCACCCCCACCAAACTGGCGTCGGTCACATGGTCAACGATAACCATCTCCCGGGCTACCGCGGAAACCTCAACCGCCAATGCCTCACCATCGCCGAAGTCCTCCACCCCGCCGGCTACCGAAACTATGCCGTCGGTAAATGGCACGTCACCCCAGGCCAATCCGCCAAGGCCCTCGAAGATCACTCCAATTGGCCCCTCCAACGCGGCTTCGATCGCTACTACGGCACCATCCACGGCGCCGGAAGCTACTGGGACCCAAGCTCTTTAATCCGCGATAATACCCAAATCAGCCAAGCCAACGATCCCGAATATCAACCCAAAGAATTCTACTACACCGACGCCCTCACCGATCACGCCATCCGCTTCCTCCACGAACACTCCCAACTCCCCACCCCTCCACCCTTCTTCCTTTACCTCGCCTACACCGCCGCCCATTGGCCTCTCCACGCCAGAGAAGCCGACATCGCCAAATATCACGGCCGCTACGACTCAGGCTACGCCTCCATCCGAAACGCCCGCTGGGCCAAACAAAAACAACTCGGCGTCATCCCCGAAAAATCTACGCTCTCCCCCATCGCTGGCGACTGGTCAAAGGTCCCCGATCCCACTTTCGAAGCCCGTTGCATGGAAGTCTACGCCGCCATGATCGACCGCATGGACCAAGGCGTCGGTCGCCTCCTCGCCGAACTTCAAGCCCAAGGACAGTTGGAAAATACCCTGATCTTTTACCTCCAAGACAACGGCGCCTGCGCCGAACCCTTCGGCCGTGGCGCCCAAGCAACTCCGCGCCAAACGCTTCCATCTCTAAAACCTCTTCCACCAGACCAGTTCCAATACGATAGTCTCCCCAAACAAACCCGCGACGGTTATCCCGTTCGCACCGGTTACGGCGTCCTCCCAGGCCCCCCAGATACTTACATCGCCTACGGCCAAGCTTGGGCCAATGTCAGCAATACCCCCTTCCGCGAATACAAACATTGGGTCCACGAAGGCGGTATCTCCACCCCTCTGATCATCTCCTGGCCCGCCACCATCACCCCCAAAAAGGCCGGCCGCATCTCCTCCCAACCAGGCCAACTCGTCGATATCCTCCCCACGATTATCGAGGTCGCTTCCGCCTCCTATCCCACCGATTTCCACGGAGAAAAAATCACCCCCCTCGAAGGCATCAGCCTCACCCCCACCTTCACCGATCGCCCCCTCACTCGCTCACACCCCCTCGTCTGGGAACACGAAGGCAACCGCGCCATCCGTCAAGATCAGTGGAAACTCGTCGCCAAAGGGGCCTCCGCCCCTTGGGAACTTTATGACCTCTCCACCGATCGCGCCGAACTCCTCAACCTCGCCGATTCACAACCCGAACGCGTCCAAGCCCTCGCCACCCAATGGACAAATTGGGCAACCCGCGCCCATGTCATCCCGTCCCCATTTCACCAGAAAAAAAACCTCCCCCAGCCACCTCCTCGACCATGATCCCTCCTTTCCGCTTCTTTCTTCTTTATCTCCTCCTCACCTCTTCTCCGCAAGCCGCCCAACCCCCCAGTCCTCTCCCCAATATCCTCTACATCCTCACCGATGATGTCGGCTACGGAGATCTCGGTTGCTACGGCGCTACCCATGTCCTCACCCCAAACATCGATCGCCTCGCCAAAGACGGCACCCGCTTCACCGACGCCCACTCCAGTGCCTCCGTTTGCACCCCCACACGCTTCGCCCTCCTCACCGGTCGCTACGCGTGGCGTCAACCAGGCACAGGCATCGCCGCCGGCAATACCCCCGCCCTCATCCCCACCACGGCTTTCACCCTCCCCACTCTCCTCAAACACGCCGGGTACTCCACCGCTCTCATCGGAAAATGGCACCTCGGCCTCAGCAACACTCCCACCATTTATAACGGCGATATCCGCCCAGGCCCTCTCGAACTCGGCTTCGATTCCGCTTTCTTTATCCCCGCCACCGGCGACCGCGTCCCCTGCGTCTTCATCGAAAATCACTCGGTGGTCGGCTACGATCCCCAAGATCCCATCCAAGTCAGTTTCCAAGAAAAAATTGGCTCCGATCCCACCGGCCGTGACCCCGGCGCCATCCTCAAAATCCATGGCGATTCCTACCACTCCGATTCCATCATCAATGGCATCCCCCGCATCGGTTTCATGACCGGCGGAAAGGCGGCCCGCTGGGTCGACGAAAACATCGCCGATCTCCTCACCACTCAAGCCGTAAAATTTCTCGAAACCCCACGAACTACCCCCTTCTTCCTCCTCCTCGCCACCCACGATATCCACGAACCCATGGTCCCCCATCCTCGCTTTCGCGGCTCCAGCCAATGCGGATCCCGGGGAGATGTGATCCAGCAACTCGATTGGACGGTCGGCCAAATCCTCGACACCCTCGACCGCCTCAACCTCCGCAAAAATACCCTCGTCATTTTCACCAGCGATAACGGCGGCGCCATCAAAAGCACTTACTCCGATGGCACAAACGCCCTCCACGCCAAGCAGTTGCCCAATGGTCAACTCCGCGGAATCAAAGGCTCACTCTACGAAGGCGGTCACCGCGTGCCCTTCATCGCTCGCTGGCCAAATCACCTCCCCGCCGACACTACCTCACCCCAGTTAATCTGCCATATCGATACCCTCGCCACCTTCGCCGCTCTCACTGGCCAAAGTCTCCCCAACGACGCCGGACCCGATAGCTTCAATATCCTCCCCGCTCTCCTCGGCGAAAAAACCCCCACCCCACCGCGCGATCATCTCGTCCTCCAAAATAACGGCCCCAGACCTCTCGCCATCCGCCAAGGCGACTGGGTCCTCCTCGAAAAAGGGGGTAAATCAACCCCCGAACTTAACGAACTTTATCAACTCTCCAACGACCTCGGACAAACCAAAAATCGCGCCGCCACTGAACCCGAAAAGGTCCGCCAACTTACCACCCTCCTCCAGCAACTCCGCGAACAAGGCAGAAGTCGCCCCTAATCACCGCTCTTCATCCACCCACTTTGATCACCGTACTTCACCGAGCGCTCCCCCTCCTCGCGCTTTTTTTCTTCACCCTCCACCCTATCACCCGCGCCGCCGAATCCCCCCACCCACACATCATCTTCATCCTCGCCGATGACCTCGGCCCAGGAGATCTCGGTTGCTTCGGTGGCGATCCCCAACTCACCCCACACATCGATCGCCTCGCCAAAGAAGGCACCCGCTTCACCCAGTTCTACAGCGCTTCCCCAGTCTGCTCCCCTTCCCGAACAGGCTTCCTCACGGGAATGTTTCCCGCCCGCTGGCAGATCACCAATTACTTCCAAACCCGCCAAGGTAACCGCGGCAGCGAGCAGGCAGATTTCCTCGACCCTCACGCTCCCTCGATCGCTCGCCAACTCCAAGCCGCCGGCTATGCCACCGCTCACTTCGGAAAATGGCACCTCGGGGGCGGTCGCGATGTCCTCAATGCCCCCAAAATTTCCACTTATGGCTTCGACGAATCCGCCAGCACTTGGGAAAGCCCCGATCCCCACCCCGCCATCGAATCAACCCCCAATAACCCCACCCCGAAAATCAAACGCTGGGATCGCACCGCCTTTTTTGTCGACCAAACCCTCGATTTCCTCCGCCGAAATCACTCCCAACCTTGCTTCGTTCAACTCTGGCCAGACGATGTCCATACCCCTTGGGTTCCCGAAGGGCGCCTCGCCAAAGGCGATACCCCAGCAAACTTCCAACCCGTTCTCCGCGAGATGGATCGACAACTCGGACGCCTCTTCACTGGCCTCAAAGATCTCGGCATCGATCAGTCCACCCTGATCATTTTCGCCAGCGATAATGGACCAAGCCCCACCTTCAATGGAACCCGCTCCGCTGGCCTCCGAGGCGCCAAATGGAGCCTCTACGAAGCCGGAATTCACCTCCCCTGTATCGTTCGCTGGCCCTCCCATACCCCCGCCAATCAAACCGATAACACCACCATCCTCTCCGCCGTCGACTTTTTTCCCACCCTCTGCTCGATCGCCGGCGCCCCTCTACCCAAAGACTTCACCCTCGATGGCCAAGACCTCAGCGCCGCCCTCCTCGGACACTCCACCCCCCGAAAATCTCCCCTCTTTTGGGAATACGGTCGCAACCCTCACCATTTTCTCTACCCCGCTGGAAAAGATCGCAGCCCCTCCCTCGCCACCCGCGACGGTCGTTGGAAACTCCTCATCAACCCAGACTCCTCCAGCCTCGAACTCTACGATCTCTCCACCGATCCATCCGAAACTCACAATCTCTCTCAAGAAAAATCTCAGCTCGCCGATCAACTCGCTTCCACTCTCCTCCTCTGGTGGAAATCTCTCCCCACTCTCCCCCCAACCCCCTAATCAACTCCATCCATTTTCCTCGGCCATCCGTGCGCAACTCTCTCTACCGAGCCACTTTCATCTCCGCCCTCGGAGGCATTTTCGAATTCTACGACTTTGTCATTTTTGCAGTCTTCGCCCCCCAAATCGGACGCACTTTTTTCCCCGCCAATGCCAACGCCTCCGCCACTCTCAAAACCTTCGCCGTCTTCGCCGTCGGCTATTTCGCTCGCCCTCTCGGCGGTATCCTCTGGGCTCATCTCGCCGATCGACGCGGACGCGCCCACGTCTTCGCACACACCGTCCTCGGAATGGCCGCCAGCACTCTGCTCATCTCCATCCTCCCCGGCTACGCTTCCCTCGGCCTCGCCTCCCCCATCCTCCTCGTCGGATTACGCATTCTCCAAGGCATGTTCCTCGGTGGCGAAATCCCCTCGTCGCTCTGCTGGCTCAGCGAACACGCCGGCCCCAAACGCGCCGGCTTGGTCACGGCCATTTTACTCGCGGGCGTCAACTCAGGAATCCTCCTCGGACAAGGCGTCGCCCTCACCATCGAGACTCTCTGCGGTTACGAAAACTCTCAAACTTGGGCGTGGCGGCTCGCCTTCTTATTCGGGAGCGCTATCGGCGTCGCCTCCTATTTCATCCGCCGAACTGTCGGCGAAACCTCGGCATTCATCCACTTGCACGACAATCAGTTAGTCGTAAAACTTCCCCTGAAATCTCTTCTCCAAGATTCTCCACGATCCCTGATCGTTGGTTTCCTCCTCTGCTCTCTCCATGCCTGGGTCGTCGCTTCTTTATTCCTAGCTCTCCCCGCTTTTCTCACTCAAGCCACGGGAATGCCCCAAAGTTTGGCCGACACTCTCTCCATCGTTTCCTCCACCCTTGGTTCCCTCATCTACATCCTCAGCGGTTGGCTCGCCGATCACTTCGGCGCCAAGCGCTTATCCACTGCCTCCCTCATCCTTCTCCTCCTCTGCGCCTTCCCTGCCTACGCCTCCATCCACCCCCAACCATTCGAAAATTCTCAACTCACCTCTTCCACTCTCCCCTCGCTCCTCGCCACCCTCTGGAAATGTGGAGCCCTTCCCCTCCTCTCTCTAGGTGTCATCGGCGGCGCCTTCATCGGTGCCTATTTAAGTATTCTTCCCCGCCTGTTTACCGCTCCCGTCCGCGTCTCGGGAATCGCCATCTCCTATAACACCGCCGCCGCCCTCGTCGGCGGCACGGGCCCGCTCCTCATGCTCTACGCCACAGGAAAATATGGCCCTCTCGGCGTCGCCTCCCTCCTGTTTTTCTTCGCCGCACTCAGTCTCCTCGGCCTCGCTCTCATCCCCAAGTTCCACAACCCCAGCACTTAAATATCTACCCGTTTCCACCGAATCCTCCCCCAAAAGATCCGTCCCCACCAGAGTCTCCTCACCCCAGAAGACAATCTTGTTGATTTGATCTTTTATCCCCTTACTTTATCTCCTCTTTTTCTCGTTATGATCGATATCCAACCAAACTTCGCCGCCGTCAAACAGGGCCTCATTCCACTCACCCCCCAAGAAAAAATGAAACTCGATAAAGATGGCCTCGATGTCATCCACGATATCTATCGCTACGCTAAATCAGGCTTCGAAACCATTGATCCTGAAGACTTCGATCGCATGAAGTGGTATGGCGTTTATCGTCAAAAACCCAAAGAAAGTGGCTACTTCATGATGCGCTTGCGCCTCCCAGGTGGCCAACTCTCCTCCGCCCAAGCCGTCAAACTCTCCGAACTCGCCGATCGCTTCTGCCACGGCTTCTGCGACATCACCACCCGCATGACCATCCAGTTCCACTGGCTGCGCATCGACGAAATCCCCACGATTTTTTCCGAACTCGCCAGCGTCGGAATTTCCACCAGTGGCGCCTGCGGAGATATCGCCCGCAATGTCGTCGGTTGCCCAGTCGCGGGCCTCGACCCCGAAGAAATCATCGACGCCACACCCCAACTCATGGAGGTCAACGCGGCTCTCGAAAACAATCGAGAGTTCTCCAACCTTCCCCGCAAATACAAAATCAGCATCTCAGGGTGCTCAATCCATTGCGCCCAGCCCGATATCAATTGCGTCGGCGTTTTCGGCTTGATCCGCAACGTCAATGGCACCGAAGAACGGGGCTTCGGAATCAAGGTCGGTGGAGGATTAAGCGCCGCACCCAAACTCGCCCAAACCCTCCACTGCTTCCTCAAACCAGCAGAGGTTTGGCCAGTCGTCAAAGCCGTCAGCACCATCTATCGCGACCACGGCTACCGCCACCAACGCCAGAAAGCTCGCCTGAAGTTTCTCATGGCCGACTGGGGACACGAACGCTTCCTCCAAGAAATCGAAGCCCTCCTCGGCTTCACCCTTTCTCCACATACCGATTTCCCCGTCATCAAAGATCAAGAGACCGATCACCTCGGCATCCATAAACAAAAACAATCCGACTTATATTGGGTCGGCATTTGCCTTCCCGGTGGCCGCATCCGCACCGGCATCCTCGCCAAAATCGGCGAAATCGCCGCCAAATATTGCGCTCCCCAACAAGATCAGATCCGCCTCACCAACAAACAGAATCTCCTCATCATCAATATTCCCGAGAGCAATCTGCCCGCTCTCCGCGCTGAGCTCACCGCTCTCGGCCTCGACTATAATGCCTCCAACTTCCGCCAAGGTTGCGTCAGCTGCACAGGGATCGAATTCTGTAACCTCGCCCTCAGCGAAACCAAAAACCGCATGCTCGAATTGATCGAACAACTCGAGGTCAATTCCGGTTGGTACCAAGACAAAATTCGTATCCACTTCAGCGGTTGCCCAAGCTCCTGCGGACAACATCAAATCGCCGATATCGGCTTCCGTGGCGCTCGAACCAAGGTCAACGGCGAAATGGTCGATGCCTTCGACGCCTTCATCGGCGGACGCCTCGGTCAAAATCGCCGCTTCAACGAACTCCTCAAAGGGAAGATCATCGCCAAAGACCTCCACCTCTTCATCGATAAACTTCTCCGCGTCTATGACTCCGGAAAAGAAGGCACAGAGACTTTTGCAGACTACACCGATCGCGTCAAAAAAGCCGAGATCCTCGCCGCTCTCGACTGGAAGTAGTCCCCCACTCTCATCCAAATCCCCTCTTTTCCAGCGGGGCTGATCGTGCCTAATCAACGCGAAAACTCGCCGCGATCGGCTCACGCAATCATCGTCACCGAACACCCAACCCGTTCCATCAAAGAGCGTTCGGCGTCACCGTAATGTTGTCGATCCACGCCCGTTGCTCCTGCGGCGTAAATCCAAACAACCCTGGGGATCCATGGGTATGAACGGTCTTCAACGGAACCTCCAAGACCCACCCCTCAGGCTCAGGATCCGCCACCTTCCACGCCTTCGCACGCACGACTCCACTCCCATCCTTCGCCACGTCCACTCGCGCCTTCAACCGATACCACACACTCGGCAGCCAAGCGAAATTTACACTGTTTGCCGCTCCCTGAAAGAGCTCTTGATTCGATGTCACCTCCAACTTCTGGGCGTTCCCCTTCAGCACCACCGCGTGACGCTGATTAATCGAACCCACCGCGCTCATCTTCCGCCGAGGCCCTTCGCTCATCACAGCCGCCTCGATTGTGTAGTTACTCATTTCCGGCGCTCCAATGAAGACCGTTCCCCGCTGGAACAGCTTGTTGTCGATCGTCTTACAGAAGGCCTTTGTCCCGCCTTCACCCGGAGCCTGCCGCACCTCAAACCGAAACCGAGCACTATTCCACCACAGCGGCGGATACCCAAAGGCCGTCGGCTCCTCAACGACATTCCAAGTCGTCGGCCCCGCCTGCGGTGCCGGTTTTCCCACCTCCGCTGGAGGCAATGCCACGGGCTCTTTTCCTAGCCCAGGTCCCGTGACTTCTTTAATCGCCATCTCCTCAAAATTCTCCTTGCTCGGCAAAGCACTAATCACTCGACCCTTCACAAATCCACTCAAATTTCCCACCGTTCCTTTCCACTGACCAGCCGACGGGCTCTCCCCCGTCAATGCCCCATTCGCATCAAATCCCGCCTTCATCGTCACCTTGACCAACGCCGTCGGCGGAATAAATGTCGCCCACTTCACCTCCGAACTCGGAATGTTTTCCCCCGCCGTAAATCCATTGGCATCCAATGGGCGAACCCGAAAGGACTGCGGTTTTCCCGGTTGCAACAACACCTCCGCAGGGATAATTTGCAACTGACTGGGAACCCCGGGAGTTGGCCACTTCTCTAACTCTGGAGACTTTTCCAACCCCGGATTTGCCCCCTTCCGCCCAAAACAATAAAACTTCTTTTCCGTCTGCACATAGAGCTTCCCATTATACCCAACTGGTGACCCATAGCATTTTCCACTCAAGACCGTGTGACTCAAAATCTCCCCATCGCTTTCCCCCGGTTTAATCACAAAAAGCTCGCCGTCTCCCACCGTCTCATTCGTCTTCACATTCCCGCCATTCTCCCCAGAGGCGGCTAAATATACGGCCACATAAAGCAATCCATCCGCATAAAATGGTGAGCTTTGCCGTTGCTCAATCCCCAACTTCTTCTTCCAAAGCACTTTCCCGCTGTTCGCATCTACCGCACACAAATCTCCCGTTCCACTGACCAAATATAACCGCTCACCTACCAACACCACCGAACTCGCCAACGATCCTATGGGATTTCTCCAGACCTCCAGCTCCTTCGTCGGAAAAATTTCCGGGGTGGTCGCCGTTGGGGGCTTGACCACCTCAGGAATTTTAAAGGCGGCCATTCTCCCCACATCACTGGTATCTAAATTCTCACTCTCATGGGTCAAAATAATCCGCCCTTTATATTCCAAAACTGCCCCGTTAATGCCCCCCTTCGCCCCCGCTTTCGCCACCGCCGTTCGCCAAAGCGGTTCCCCAGTCCGCGCATTGATCGCCAACAAAGTCGAATCTCCCCCAGCAGAATACAGCACCCGCTTCCCCTGAGAAAAACTCAGCCAAGGATGCGAAAAAGTGTTGTCCTGAGGCCGATCCCCAGGAGCGCTCGACCAAATAAGCTCCCCAGTCTTTTTGTCGAATCCATAAAATCGATCACCCGCCGCTCCGTGGGCTCCCCACGAAGAAGTAATCCCCCGAGTAATCACCAAATCCCCATCAATCAACGGCGAAGCCGTCCGATTATTCGGAAAGGTTAAACGACCAAATTCCTCCATCATCGACCGCTGCCAAAGCAACTTCCCTTCCACACTAAAACACGAGAGCAATCCCTGACTCCCCTGCGTATAAATATTGCCTGTCTCCGCATCAATCGTCGGACTCGAAGTGGCGTAGCGAAGATAAATAATATCACTCAGAAAATCGTGGAAGAGCCCTTTCCAGAGCAGCTTGCCCGTCTCCGCATCAAAACAACCAACCCCCTCCACGAGCTCCGGTCCTTCACCCTCAAAGCCCATGATGTAGACTCGCCCATTGGCGATCACTGGCGCACTTTGACCAGGAAAATCCACTGTCCACAGAGCGGACTTTGCGTCCACTTTCTTCGGCAATCCTCGCTCCATCGAAGCCCCCGTCTGCAGTGGTCCGCGCCAGTCCAACCAACCTCGAACCGGTTGCGCAACCTTCAGAGAATTTGCCGCGCCCGGTGACACATTTTTACTCGCCCCAAACGCCCGAGGAGCGTCCATCAACACCAGCGTCGAAACAGAAAAAGCAAGAATCAAGAGTTTCATAAAAGAGGGTGTTAGTCAGGTTTCCTAGGGCGACAGCCCTTTTTCTAAGAACGAATTTCCCTCCTGTCAAAAGATACCGATCAAAATAGCACCCTCCACTTTCAAAGAGCGTCCAATCTTCACCCCACCAACACCCGCTCATCGCACAGCATCCCCAATCTCCTCGCGCCTCTTCGCTCGTTCGATTGGTGACGCCCACCCATTTTCTCGCTAATCTCCCCCTCTCTTTTCATGGACTTTCACATTCTCCGACCCGCGTTGCGCTCCCGATTGGTTTGGGTGGCGACTCTCGCCGTTCTATCCGCCCTCCTCGCTTGGTGGGCTTATGGTCGTTCCGCCCCCACCAGTCCCCTCGTCGCCACCCCCGTCATCCTCCTCGAGCGCCTCCAGTCCAAGTCCCTTTACCTTAACGACATTGCCCTAGGCTGGGTGCAAAAATTTCGACCCGAACTCCTCTCAAATATCAGCCCCACTAACGACACCAAACGAAATCAACAATTCGCCCAAGCCTCTAAAATCCCCAAACTCTTTCGCCAACTCGATCGCCTCGAACACTTCGATACCCTTTTGCTCGTCGGCGATCCCACCCAGTATCAACCGCTCCTTGATCACCTCATCAGCACCGCCGACTGGTCGCTATCTTACCTCGATCATTCAGGAATGACTTTTCAAAGAGGAACCCAAGACCCTTGGAATCTCGATAATCTTTCCCCACTCCGCACACGCCTCGCCCCCCTCCCGAAGCAAGACCGGGCCCTCTTTCTCGCCCGAGCAGCCACAAATTTCGCCGCCGTCAAAAACTTTCCCGCCGCCAGAAAACTCCTCGACGAAGCCGCGGCAACTGACCCCCATCTCCCCGAGGTCTGGAATAGCTTCGCCACTTATTCCCTCCAGAAGGGCGAATATCTTCAAGCCCTCAAAGAAGTCGACCAAGCCCTCCAGATCAACCGGAAACACCTCCCATCGATCACCACAAAGGTCCAACTCCTCCACGAAACGAAAAAATTCGCCCAAGCCTACGATCTCTCAAAAGAACTCATCAAACAATTGCCAGAAGATCCTCACGCCCTCTTTCTCCATGCCAAGGTCGCCCACGAATCCCACGCCTATCAGGCAGAAACTCTCGCCCTCGAAAAACTCATTCTCCTCGCAAAAAATGCCGGCCAACCAGTCTCCGGATACCAACTCTATCTCGCTCAATCCTACGCCGCCCGTAGCCAAGCCAAACTCGCCATCCAAGCCTTCGAAAACTTCCTCGAAGACCCAGACGCCCCCACAGATCAACGCGCCTTCGCCGTCGAAAATATCGCCAGGATCAAACAGCGCGCGGGGCTATAATCTGCTTCGTTTCCCATCTTGACGATTCTCCTCAATCTGCCTACTTTTCGCCATATCCAATTCTGGCTTTGAAAAGGTGGGCCTCAATCCCACTTTTTTTTGTCCCCAAAATTGGCCACTATTTATGAACAGTGATATCCTTGCAGGACTTGATTATTTTGAACGCGAAAAGGGCATTAAACGCGAAGTGCTCCTCGAAGCGATCAATACCGCCGTGCTTGCCGCCGCCCGAAAAGCGGTCGGCCCAGCACGAAATCTTCGTGTGGAAACTGATCCAAAGTCAGGCGAAATCAAGGCCTACGCAACTCTGACAGTCGTCGAGACCGTCAAAGAAAAACACGACGAAATTTCCCTGAAAGCCGCCAAGGCATCCAAGAAAGAAATCGAAATCGGCGAGGAAATCGAGATCTCTGTCACTCCAAAAGACTTCGGACGTATCGCCGCTCAAACCGCCAAACAGGCGATGATGCAACGCATCCGCATCGCCGAAAAGGACATGATCTACGAGGAATTCAAGGATCGAGCAGGAGAAATCGTGACCGGTACCGTCCGCCGCTTCGATCGCTCAGATGTCGTAGTCGACCTCGGAAAGTTTGAGGCCATCATGCCAAATCGCGAACGCGTTCTCACCGAAGACTACAATATCGGCGACCGCGTCCGAGCTTATGTCATCGCCGTCGAAAATGGCTCCAGAGGCCCAGAAATTATCGTCTCCCGAAGCCACCCCAATTTCGTCCGACGACTCTTCGAAACCGAAGTCAGCGAAATCAGCGACGGCACCGTCGAAATCAAAGGCATCGCCCGCGAAGCCGGTTACCGAACCAAAATCGCCGTTTTTAGCGCCAACGAAAAAGTCGATCCCGTCGGGGCCTGCGTCGGAATGCGCGGGTCTCGGGTCAAGAATATCGTCCGTGAACTCAATAACGAAAAAGTCGACATCATCCGCTGGAGTGCCGACCCCAAAGAACTCGTCATCGAGGCCCTCAAACCAGCCAAGATTAAAAGTGTCACCATCGACCCCAATAAAAAAGCCGTACTCATCCGCGTCGATGAAGACCAACTCGCCCTAGCCATCGGCAAACGCGGACAAAATGCCCGCCTCACTTCACGCCTCACCGGCTGGGAGATCAATATCGAACAGGACAAGTCGGCACAGCAAATGTTTGATAATAAAAAAGTTACGGCTGCGAACGCCTTCGCCAAGGCCATCGGCGTCACCCCAGAAGCCGCCAATAAGCTCGTCAGCGTCGGCATGAACAGCGTCGAAGTCATCGCCACCGGTAGCGAACCCCAAGACATCGCCGATGTCCTCGGCGTCGATCTCCCCACCGCCACCGCTATCCACCAATCCGCTATTCTTGAACACGAGAAAGGTGCCACCGCAGCCAAGTAGCCAAAACCGAGAACATCGGTTAAGCTCCTCAACCAATTTTTAATGTCAACTAAGCCCACCATCAAACCGACCGCGAAAAAAACCGTTCAGATCAAGCCAAAAATTCGAATTGGTGGCACCCCAAAACCACCAGCAGAAGAAGCGGCTCCACTGAAAAAAGCCGCCGCCGCTGAAGTCGTCGCACCGCCCCCCAAAAAAGTCGCTGCCGCAGCCCTTTCCCTGATTGATGCCAGGCCGAAACGGGCGACTCGAGTCGCCGTCGAATCTACGAAGAAAGCCTTCGGTCACATCCCTATCTCGAAAATCCTCGCCCCCGAGGCCCCGAAAGCAACCCCTCCCCCAGTCGTTGACGAACCAGCATTACCGCCAGAACCCGTTGCCCTTTCAACCCCAGATGAGGAAGCTTCCCCAAATAGCACCAACGCTGACGCCACCCCCGTCAACCCGAAGATCATCCATCTAAAGACCCCCTTCACAGTCAAAGATCTCGCTGGAGCCATCGGCATCCCTGCATTCAAGGTCATCGGCGACCTCATGGACTGGAATATTTTCGCGTCCATTAATCAAAATTTAGAAAGTGATGTCGCCGCCAAAGTCTGTACGAAACACGACTTCATCTTCGAGAAAGAGAGTCGCAAAACCGGGGGAGGTGTCCACAAACCCGCCCCCACCAAAGCCCCCCCAAAACCCGTCGAGTTACCGCCCTCCAATGAGATGCAAAACCGGGCCCCGATTGTCACCTTTATGGGACATGTCGACCACGGAAAAACTACCCTCATGGACGCCATCCGCAAAACCCGCGTGGCCGCGGGCGAAGCTGGCGGCATCACCCAACACATCGGGGCCTACAGCGTCACCCACAAAGATCACAAAATCACTTTCCTAGATACCCCCGGCCACGCCGCCTTCACCGCGATGCGCGCCCGCGGTGCCAGCGTCACAGATATCGTCGTCCTCGTCGTCGCCGCCGATGATGGGATTATGCCCCAGACAACCGAGGCCATCAATCACGCGAAGGCAGCCAAAGTCGCCATCATTGTCGCCATCACCAAAATCGATACTCCAGGCGCCAACTTGGATAAGGTGAAAGGTCAACTTCAAGAAAAAGGACTCGTGCCCGAAGACTGGGGCGGAACGATCGGGGTCTGCCCCGTGGCGGCCCTCAAAGGGAAAGGGGTGGACGAACTCCTCGAGCGAATCCAACTCGAAGCCGAACTTCTCGAACTCAAAGCCAGCGAACATCAATCACCACGTGGCTCAGTAATCGAAGCCCAAGTCGAACAAGGCCGCGGACCCACCGCCACGATCATCGTCAAATCTGGCACCTTAAAAGTCGGGATGCCCTTTATCTGTGGAAAATTTCACGGCAAAGTCAAATCCCTCATCAACGACCTCGGCAAGCCCATCAAAGAAGCCGGACCCTCTACCCCCTGTCGGGTTCTCGGGTTCTCTGGCCTGCCTTACGCAGGCGATGAACTCGTCATCCTCGAAAGCGAACGCGCCGCCCAAGCCCTCGGAGAAGAACGCGTCGCCGAAGAGCGCCTCGGAAAACTCGCCACCCCCCAAAGAGCCACCCTCGAAAGCCTTTTCGATACCCTCAAAGATGGGCAAAAGAAAAAACTCAACATCGTCCTCAAATCCGATGTTCAAGGCTCCCTCGAAGCGATCATCAACGCCCTCGGGGAAATCCAGAGCAAGAAGATCGATCTCCACTTCATCCACGAAGCCGTTGGTCCCATTACTGAAAACGATATCCTCCTCGCCACCGCCGCCCACGCCGTGGTCGTCGGTTTCAATGTCAAAACTGAGTCGACCGCCGCTAATATCGCCCGCCGTGAAGGCGTTCAAATCAAACTCTTTTCGATTATTTACGAATTAATTGACCAAGTAAAAGAAGCGATGGCAGGCATGCTCGACCCCGAAACCCGCGAAGCGGTCATCGGTCATGCCGAAGTCAAAAAGGTCTTCGAATTAACCAAGGGCCTCGTCGCAGGTTGCGCAGTCACCGATGGTCGTATCGCTCGCTCCGCTCGTGCCCGGGTCCTCCGCGGGCGCCAACCCATTTACGATGGCGGTCTCGCCACCCTCCGAAGATTCCAAGACGATGTCAAAGAAGTCCGCTCAGGTCTCGAATGCGGCATCAAACTGGGCGACTTCAACGACTACGAGCCAGGCGACATCATCGAGTGTTACACCCTCGAAAAACTCCCTCAAAAGCTCTGATCCACTCGGGAACGGTTCGCTGGTAAAAAAAGAATTCGGGCTTTGCCTAGAATCTTTCGCCACCGTACCCCTCCCGCTTCAACATAACTCTCTGACCGAGATAAACTTACCATGAAGCATCGTCTTGAGCGGGTTAATGAATTAATGCGGCGCGAACTCGGGGAATTGATCAACCGCGAAGTGACTTTTCAAGCAGTCCTCGTCACCGTCCAGCAGGTTGATATCACCCCAGACTTAAAAAATGCCCATGTCTTCGTCAGTGTCATGGGTAACCCAGAACAGTCTCGGGAAGCTCTCGCAAAACTCCACGCCAAACGGAAAAGCTTGCAACATCTTCTCTCCAAGCGGGTCGTCCTCAAATTTACTCCCCATCTCCATTTCAAACTCGACGAAACCATCGAACGAGGTACCCGCATCATCAATATCCTCGAGGAAATCGATATTCCACCAGACGAACCACTCGGCGAAATCGACTCCGATACCAGTGAACTCTAACTGCTCTTTCGCCGAGATCGCCGAAATCCTCCGATCGGATCGCACTTTTGTCGTCATTAGTCACCAAAGACCCGATGGCGATGCCCTCGGGTCATCCCTCGCCGTTGCCCTTTGCCTGCGCGAACTCGGCAAGACCGTTACCGTCTGGAATGAAGACCATATCCCCGAAAAGTTTCGCTTTCTTCCAGGGGCGGATCTCCTCACCACTCCCCCCACCACGCCTCAAACTTTCGATGTCGCCATCGTCGTTGATAACGCGGTTGAAAAACGTGCCGGGTCCGCCCGCAACGCCATTGCCCATGCCGATTGCTGGATCAATATCGATCATCACATCAGCAACGATCGCTTCGGCGACCTCGTCTATGTCGATCCCCTCGCCCCCGCCGTCGGCCAAATTCTCCACCAACTATTCCGGCAATCCAATCTCCCCATCACCGAAGCCATCGCCACCAACTTGTTTGTCGCCATCAGCACCGACACCGGTTCCTTTTGTTACTCTAGTACTACCGCACAAACCTTCGAGATCGTCGCCGACCTCGTCCGCACCGGAGTCAATGTCGGTGACATCTCCCAGAAACTCTACCAATCCTACCCCCGACGACGCCTCGAACTTCTTCGAGCTCTCCTCAATGTATTGCGCCTCAGTAGCCACGATCGGATCGCCAGCTTTTCCTTGACCAGAGAAACTACCCAAAGCCTTCAACTCCAACCCAACGATACCGAAGGCGTCATCGACCACCTTCGATCGATCGATGGAGTCGTGGTCGCGGCTTTCTTTGAAGAGGACGATGACTCCAATATTCGGATGAGTTTACGCTCAAAATCTCCGAAAATTGATGTTAGTAAAATCTGTGGTCTTTTTGGCGGAGGAGGACACAAACTCGCCGCCGGAGCCCGAACTCGAGGAACTCTCGAAGCAGTCGAAGAAAAAGTTTTAAACGCAATTCACCATGAATTTGAGCAGTCTTGATGGCGTCCTACTCGTAGACAAATCTCCTGGCATGACTTCCCACGATGTCGTGGCAATTGTCCGTCGAAGTCTCAACACAAAAAAAGTCGGCCACTGCGGCACCCTCGACCCTTTAGCCACGGGCCTCTTAATTATTGTCCTCGGAAGAGGGACAAAAATTCAGGATCTCCTCATGGCTGAAGATAAAGAGTATGCGGGAACAATGACTCTCGGAACTACCACCGATAGTCAGGATGCTGACGGTAAAGTCATTGATACCAAACCAGTTCCAGATTTAGATCGCCAGAAGATTGACGAAGCTTTCGCAAAGTTTCACGGCGACTTCTACCAAATGCCCCCGATGGTTTCAGCCATCAAAAAAGACGGCGTCCCCCTCTACAAACTTGCCCGCCAAGGCAAAGTGGTGGAACGGGAACCGCGTTTCGTTCATGTCTATGCTCACGAAATCAAAGACGTTCGCCTCCCCGAAATTGACTTTCGCGTGGTCTGCTCCAAAGGATTCTATGTCAGAACCTATGCCTTTGATATCGGCAACGAACTCGGCTGCGGGGCTCACCTAAAATCCCTCCGCCGAACCAAAAGCGGCAAGTTCACTCTCGAACATTCCATCACCGTTGACGAAATCAAAAACCTCCATCCACGAGCCATTGAAGAAAGAATCCTTTCTCTGCCAACCGTCTCTCGGATGCGCGGAGCCTAGCCACCCATTAGCCTCTTTTCCGCCCCGTAATCCAAGAAGGGGCTCCTCGGTCGTCCAAGCAATGTCTCATCCCTAACTCCTCCTTTTTTCTTCGGTGCGCACTCTTCAAACCATCCTCGAACTCAGCGAAATTCCTGGACCGATCTACCTCGCCATCGGGGTGTTCGACGGACTCCACCTCGGCCATCAGGCGGTTCTTCGCCGGGCCAAGCAAGATGCCGATCACAACGGTGGCACCGCCGTCGCTTTAACTTTCGATCCCCATCCCGTGCGAGTGCTTCGCCCAACTCTCGCCCCCAAATTACTCACCCCTCACCCCCACAAACTGCGACTCATTGGTCAACTCGGCATTGATCATGTCTTAGTCCTGCGCTTCGATCAGAACTTCGCCGCCATTACCCCATCTGACTTCATCAAAAGTTTAGCCAATGCCTCAAAGCCACTGGCTGAAATCTGCGTCGGCTTTGAATGGTCTTTTGGAAAAGATCGCGCAGGAAATCTTTCCCTCCTTGAAAGTCTCGGCTCGGAACTGGGCTTCGCCGAAGTCGGCGTGCCCGCGGTCACGATCGATGGAAAAATCGTCAGTAGTACCCTCATCCGCCACGCCATAGAATCAGGCAATCTCACCGATGCGGCCCGCTACCTAGGCCGACCTTACACCGTCCTCGGGACGGTGGTCGAAGGCGATCATCTCGGAAAAAAAATCGGGTTCCCCACCGCTAATCTCAGTGCTCACCACGAACAACTTCCTCCAAATGGTGTCTACGCGGTCGAGGTGCATCGTGGCGAACAACGGCACTTCGGCGTCGCAAATATCGGGATCCGCCCCACCGTCAAAATTTCTCCCAGCCCACGACTTCTCGAGGTCCATCTTTTTGACTTCGATCAAAACCTCTACGGCGAGGAGATCGAAGTCACTTTCCATCAATTCATTCGCACAGAAAAAACCTTTCCGTCTCTGACCGCCCTCCAATCCCAAATCCAAATTGACGCCCAAACGGCCCGTCACCACTTAGTAAATCTCCGACGATCACTTCCCTAAAAAGCCCGTAGAAACAAGGGCATGAGGAACTTCAACCCACATCACCCCCACCCCTCGGTCATCAAGCCTCAGGGCTTGCCGCTTCCCCGCCATTCCCCCCATTAGTGAGACTCCCTTGGCTACCGCCTCCAAAGAGTCCCTTAAAAATGCGCATCGGTTGCGTTTTTCCTGCCTCCTCGTCGCTCAATCCTTGATGCGCCTCCTCCTTCGCGGTTTCCCAAGCAGGGGCAAAGCCTGGCACCGAAAGTAACATCCGCTTTTCCGCACGCGCATACACCTCTAAATCCCTTTGAATTTTGCGTTCTGGCTTCTCGTTCAACGAGTTGACCTTCACTCGTAACAACTCATTTTCTTTTTTCAAAGTTTCTCCGTCCGCCTTAATTTTCTTAATCATCTCCGCCTCGAGCTCCAATCGATCACTGAGATGTCGCCGAAATCTCGTGAGTTCACCTTTCAGCCGGAGATAGTTGTAAGCCCCAAGGAGAAGGAAAACGCACCCGAGATAAAAGCCGAGGGCAAAAGGGTGAAGGAAGATTTGTTGGTTCACAGGCAAAGATTGGATTAATTAACCACTTGAAACTCTTGGAGGGAGGAGCCGCTATCATACCGAACCTTGTGATTTTTCTCGTCAAGGACCAGGACTCGTGGACGGTGACTAGCCGCTTCCTCAGGGGTAAAAGAAGCGAAATTCATGATCGTCAACCGATCACCGATTTTTCCAAGGTGGGCGGTCGCTCCATTGAGTTGAATTTGCCCCGTCCCAGCTTCGCCATAGATCACGTAAGTCTCAAACCTCTCCCCATTGCCCATATTTCCCACGAGGATTTTCTCGAAAGGAAGCAACCCAACCAACTCAGCCAGATCACTCGAAATCGTCAAACTTCCTTCGTAATGAAGACTCGCCCCCGTAACCGTGGCGCGATGAACTTTAGATTTCAAAAGGGTTAACTGCATGACTTCCACACCTTGAGGTAATTTTCTGAGATTGCAAGAAACCAACGCAATCCTTACCCCGCACACCCCAAGATAGGCGCATGCTCATCCCCCAACCGAATACTTTCTCCCCTTCCACTCCACCCCACCCCTCGCACTACAAATCCAACTATTTAACCCAATCCCTAAAGCCAAAATCTGTGCACAGGGATGAAAAATGACACTCAGCCAAGATGTCCGGAACCGCCAAGAAATCAGCAGTCGCAAGACATAAATCACCACCAGTTGACCAAAAATCCCGCGACTCGGGGCGAACATCACAAAAACGAACGGAAGCAAAAATCCACTCAATTGCCAAAGCCCAACCAACAAAAAACTTCCAATCGAATCATCAAAAGCCGCTCGGACATTTTTCGTAAATCCCGCCCAAGTTTCCGAGAATGATCGATACATTCGCACTGTCGAAAAGTCCAAGGCCTCACAGTTGGCCAGTCGCATCCCCTCCCCCAATTGAGCCGCCACCGCTCGACCCAGCGCCACATCCTCAACTAGATGAGACCGCACAGCTGCGTGCCCACCGATTCGAACGTACCCCGCTCGCGTAAAAAACATAAACTGCCCGTTGGCCGCCCCAAGATGCTTCGTCCAATTGGAAGGCAAGCGCTTGGCAATCTGCAGATGACTTTGTAACCAACGAAGCAACCAATGCGGATAAAGAAGCATTCCAAGAAACAAAATCATCGGAATGATCAACTTCTCAGCCCAAGTGACAGTAAGCAGACGAGGCCAAGCCGAAAGAAGATCAGATCGGTATCGCTCTGCGTAAGCAACCGCAGCAGAGACAGTTCCAAGAGCATGCGTCGTATCGGCGTCGGCAAAAAACAAAAAATCCCCGTCCGCACGCTTCGCCAGTTGATCGCACGCCCAACTTTTACCGGTCCATCCCTCAGGAAGATCCGCGGACCGAAGAACCTCCAGTTGCAACCCCTCTTCGCATAACTCCCTCAGAATCCTCCCCGTCCCATCCGTAGAATGATCATCAAGGATCAGCAGTTCGAAGTTTGGATAATCTTGGTTGGCAAGCGAACGCACGCACGCCTCAATATTGAGGTCCTCATTGCGCGCAGGAACGAGAATCGAGACTCGTTTCGCCGAGGACGCTTCAGGAGTCGGCACACGCCGCAACCCATCAAAAGAAAGTAGGTTAGTCATCACCCCCAAAAGACTGAGAATCAGCCCACCTAAAATGATCCCCTGATAAATTGACCCGAGTTCTGGCATGGGAAGAAACTGGTTGTCTTTGGTTTATTTACAAGCACACAAACCACCCGCATATTGCCTCTTTTAGTCTCCATCCATGTCCGACTTCGATCCCACTAATTTGGCTAAACCATCGACTCTGCTCCGCCAGTTCGCCAAACTTCTGCAGCCAATCAATGACGCGGAATTGACCGCTTTAGCTCAAACTTCTGCAGCCATCACCCGACGTCACTTTGGTAAGACCATTCGCCTTTTCGCCCCCCTCTACCTTTCCAATGAATGCGTCAATAATTGCGCCTACTGCGGATTTTCTCGAGATAATCCCATCCTCCGCGTCACTCTGGATATCGCCTCGGTAGTCAAGGAGGCGCGTCACCTCGCCGCCGAAGGCTTTCGCAACATCCTCCTCGTCGCTGGAGAACACCCGAAGTTTGTCTCCAACGGTTACCTCGCCGATTGTATTCGGGCCTTGACCAATGAAATCCCCAGTATCGCTCTCGAAGTCGGTCCCATGGAAACCCCAGACTACGCCCAACTCGTCGCCGCAGGAGCCGAAGGGTTGATCATCTACCAAGAAACTTACGACCGGGTCACTTACGCTAAAATGCATACCGCTGGCCCGAAGAAAGACTTCGACTGGCGCCTCGCCTGCCCAGAACGAGCCTACGCAGGTGGCTTTCGGAGGATCGGCGTCGGTGCCCTCTTTGGCCTCGCCGAGTGGCGAACCGAAGCCCTCGCCTTAGCCGCCCATCTCGAACACCTTCTCCGCGTTTGTTGGCGTGCCCAGTTTACCCTCAGCGTTCCCCGTCTGCGACCCTGTGCCGGTGAGTTCGCCCCCATTCACCCGATCGCTGATCGCGAGTTTATTCAACTAATCTGCGCCCTCCGCCGTTGCTTTCCCGAAGTCGGAATCGTGCTCAGCACTCGGGAACCAGCCGCTCTCCGAGACACCCTCCTCCCCTTTGGAATCACCATGATGAGCGCTGGAAGTCACACCGAGCCAGGTGGATACACTGGACAAGGCCAGTCCGACCTTCACCTCACGGTTCGCGGCCAAGCCGTCCCCATCCCCGCCTCCACCCCCGCCAACGGGGCCACTGGTCAATTCGAAATTGCCGATCACCGATCTCCCGCTCAAATCGCAGATCTCCTCACCTCCCGCGGGTTTGACCCCGTTTGGAAAGATTGGGACCGCTCGATTCTTTCCTCGTGAATATTCTCATCAACGGAGAATCTCGAAAAATCGCCTCCGCAAAAAATATCGCCGAACTAGTCGTGGCTCTCCACCTCCTCCCCGAAACCTGCCTAATCGAGCACAATCACCTCGCCTTACATCGCTCCGAATGGGCCAGTCGCCCCCTCAAAGAAGGCGACCAAATCGAAATCCTCCAAATCGTCGCCGGCGGATAACCCCCCAACGAAAATCCCCATCATCGACTTTCACTAAATTGTGACGCTCCTCATCTTTATAGGACTGAACCTCTTCGGCGCTCTCGGCTGGTGGATAGGCGAGCCTTGGGGCATCTGGCCCGCCTTCATCATCAGCGGGATCGGCAGTATTCTCGGCGTCTATCTCGGTTGGTGGACGGCCCAGCGCCTCCTCCCCTGATCTCGCCCCCCCAAAGCAATTCCTCGCCTTTTAAAAAATTCCCGAGGTCGGATGGGAACGACACTCCGACAAATCCTCCCCCTTGAGCTTGGCCGTCAGCAACGAATGAAAATCTTGCATTTTTTGAACGACTTCTGGCCCTCGCTTCAGAACCGCCGCTGCCAATTTCTCGTAATGGACAGGGTTCCGTTGGGCTAACTCAGAATGAGCCATCACGACCGCCAGCGTGTTGTTGATGTCGTGCTTCAAGGCACTGAAACTCTTGCTGATGGCTAACAAGTCCTCTTGGGACATTTGAAATGGCGTGTTCGACATTGCTCGGTAATTTTAAAGACGAATTGACTGTTATGCTTGGCTATGTTTCGCGGCTTGACCAAAAGAGGGGAACGAAATGCCTGCACAATTTATTAAAATCACCGGGGCGCGCCAACACAATCTCCGAAACCTCACTCTAGAGATTCCTCGGGAAAAGTTGGTCGTGGTCACAGGTTTAAGTGGTTCAGGTAAATCGTCACTCGCTTTTGACACACTCTACGCGGAAGGCCAAAGGCGCTACGTGGAAAGTCTGTCTGCTTATGCAAGGCAATTTCTGGACCAAATGCAGAAACCAGATGTGGATTTTATTGAAGGACTCTCCCCAGCCATCGCCATCGATCAACGGGGCTCCACTGGAAATCCCCGATCCACCATCGCCACGGCCACCGAAATCTACGACTACCTCAGGTTACTCTTTTCCTCTGTAGGAAAGCCCCATGACCCCACCACCGGCACTCCCATTTCCAAGCTTTCCCCACAACAAATCGCCGACAAAATTACCGCATTTCCCGCCGATACCCGAATGATCCTCCTCGCACCCATCATTGAAGGCGAAGTTGGTGAGTTTCGCGACGTCATTGAGAAACTCAAGCGCGAAGGGTTTGTCCGCGCTAGAATTGACGGCGAAATTCTCGAACTCGGTCGTCCAGAGCCCATCCGCTTAAAAAAAGGCGAAAAACATCACATCGAGGTCGTCATTGATCGCCTCGTGATTCGCGAAGGTATTAGCACAAGGTTGGCCGACTCCCTCGAAACCGCCCTGAAATGGGGCGGCGGAAAAATCATCGCCTTAGCTCAGCCCAGCGGCGGCGATGCCGATTCATCGTCAACCCATCGATACTCCACCGATTTCAGTAACCCCGAAACTGGTTTCACCCTCCCCACCCTGACTCCCAAACACTTTTCTTTTAATTCCCACTTTGGAGCCTGCCCTGCTTGCCACGGCCTCGGGACAGACCTGATCTGCGATCCCGATCTCCTCATTCCTGACCGTTCAAAGTCCCTAAGCAGCGGCGCTGTAGCACCTTGGGCAAAATCTAGTCCCAAAATGCAAGGCTACTACCGAGGGGTCCTCACCTCCCTCGCCAAGGAGTATGACGTCTCCATGGACTCCCCTTACCAAGACCTCCCTGAGGCATTTCATCATGCCCTCTGCTATGGCACGGGAAAGCGGACCCTCGTTTTTGACTGGGGAGAAAAAGGACAACGCGAAAAAGTAGAGAAAACTTTCGACGGCGTCGTTGCCTCACTTCAAAATCTCTATGCCACCACCGACAGCGAACTCTCTCGCCAGCGGATTCGACAATATATGAGCCGCCGCGCCTGTGGCTCCTGCTCGGGAGCAAGACTCAAACCCGAAATTCTCGCCGTGACCATCGCCACCCCTTCGACATCAATCAACATTCAACAATTCTGTCACCTCTCGATCACCGAAGCCTTCCAATTTGTCCAGTCCCTCACCTTCAACGAACAAGAACAACTCATCACCAGTGAGGTCCGAAGGGAGATTTCCGCTCGCCTAGGTTTTCTCGTCGAGGTCGGCCTCGGCTACCTCTCCCTCGATCGCGAAAGTGGCACTCTCAGCGGCGGTGAAGCCCAACGCATCCGACTCGCCACCCAGATTGGCGGCGGTCTTGCCGGTTGCCTCTATGTTTTAGACGAGCCCAGCATCGGACTCCACCAGCGGGATAATGATCGCCTCATCGCCATCCTCCGCCGTCTTCGAGACTTGGGCAATTCTGTGATTGTCGTCGAACACGACGAAGACACCATTCGCGCCGCCGACCATATCCTCGACCTCGGCCCAGGCGCCGGTTCGCAAGGCGGCCAGATCGTCGCTCAAGGCACTCTCGAAGAAATTCTTCAAGTGGAGTCTTCCCCAACTGCCCAGTATTTAAGCGGTCGATCCAAAATTCCTGTACCCCAAACTCGGCGCCAGCCCGAACCCAATTCCCATGATCAGTCCTCTTCTATCCATCAACCAGGTTGGTTGACCATCACCGGTGCCACTGAGAATAATCTCCAAAAAATCGACGCCACTTTTCCCCTTGGTTGCCTAACCTGCGTCACTGGGGTTTCAGGAAGCGGAAAATCCACCCTCGTCGACGACATCCTTCGCCGCACCTTATTTCGCCACTTCTACAG
>Ga0114970_10000548_pt1 | contig 28266 bp, 16 predicted proteins | sample M_140205_XF_Meta_FD_87030 | JGI IMG/M metagenome (GOLD analysis project Ga0114970, IMG submission 87030) | Freshwater microbial communities from Lake Montjoie, Canada to study carbon cycling - M_140205_XF_MetaG | ecosystem: Environmental > Aquatic > Freshwater > Lake | place: Lake Montjoie...
AAGGTGGCCACTCCAAGGGCAAGCAGGGCGATTGCCGGCACAACGCGAATCGCGGTGCGCTTCATCATTAACTCCTCACAGACTTACGAAACTTCTGGAAACTGGCGCTGGATTATAACCCTGTCAGGGGCGTGTGGAACGGACGATTGCGGGGGGGAGAACGGGGGGGCGGATTATCCGCGAGAGCCGAACGGCTGCGGCGGCAAAGAAACCGGCCCACTCCTCCGGTGAGGAGCGGGCCGGGCATCATCAGAACTTGAGTTGTGCCGCCAGGCGCAAGGTGCGCGGCTGGAGGATGTCGAGCGGCTGGCCGAGTGACGCACCGAACGTGATGTTCTGGTTCTTCACGTACGACGAGTTGATGATGTTGAAGACGTCGGCCTGTCCGGACAGCTGATACCGGCCAAAACGGAAGAGCTTGCGGACGCCGACATCGACCTGATTCTGGCGGTGGTAGTACTCCTGGCCTGGTGCGACGAGGTCGAGCACGTAGCTCGCCAGGGTCAGACCGGGGACGACCAGCTCGCCGGGCCGGCACGGGCTCTTGCAGTCGGCGGCATACCGCGTGGTCGGCGAGATGTTCCAGCGCGTGAACAGCGGCGCGCCGTTGTAGCTCTGAAACGCCAGGTTGGCCTGGATGCCGTACCAGGGGAGCTTGTAGGAGCCAGCCAACTTCACTTCATGCAGGTACGGTATGTCGAGCTTGCTCTGATCGCACCAGTGGTAGTTCGTCTGCGGCGCGTTGTTGGCGGGAGCTTCGATCGCGTCGCACCGCACGTCGAGGATGCGGTCGACCGTCCAGCCGCCGAAGAACTGCGCGCCCCCGATGCGCGCGTTGAACCCGAGCTGGACGCCGTTGTAGGTGCGTCGCCGCAGGTCGGAGTCGGTCGAGTTGTAGTCAGTGCGGTCGACGTTGGCGCGCAACGCGGGATTGAGGTTGTAGACCGGCAGGACTGCGCCGTCGAGCGGGCTGACGACGTTCACGATGGTGTAGTCGGACGGCTTCCACCCGTTGTTCTGCGTGCGGCGCTGGTTGTAGGTGCCGCGACGGTAGTAGCCGCCCGTGACCGACAGGCCGGGCCGGAGTTGGTGCTGGACCGACGCGGAGTACTCCAGGTCGTACTCGCGATTCATGTTCGCGTCGGGCCGCAGCGTCTGCACCGGCAGACCGAAGGCGGCGTTGTTGCTTGGACCGATTTCGTTCTCCTGGGCGAGGTTGTCGCCGTTCAGGTCGCGCCAGGTGCGGGTGTCGCTCTGAAGCGTCAAGGGGTTGTAGCGCGCCGGGAAGCTGGTGGTCTGTCCAGCCATGTACTTGCCGACGGTGGCCTTGATGGCGGTCTGTGCGTTGCCGAAGAGGTCGTAGGACACGCCGAGCCGTGGCGCAACATCGAACCAGCTGGGCATGCCGGAGACCCCGGCGAAGGTGCGCTGGGGCGCGAATCTGCCGGCCCCCGCGGTCTGATCCTTGATTTCAGCGACGAAACGCTCGAAGCGCACGCCCATGTTCACCGTCATGCGCCTCATCGTCCATGCATCCTGCACGAACATCCCGAGGTTCGCATCGAGGTACTCGTCCGAGCGAAGCGGCGTGTTGTACACGCGCACCGAGTCTGGCACGCCGTTGCGATAGAGCTGCACCAGGTCGCCGTTGATGTCGGACTCGATCTGGTAGTCGCCGAACGTCCAGTTGAAGCCGGCCTTCAGGGCATGGGTGCCGGTGACGTACGACATCTGGCTGGTGACGGTATTGGCAATGGGGTCGACACCAGAGGCGGGGGAGATGCGGCCGTCATACGCGCGCAGGGTGATGAGGTCGCTCTTGCCGATGGACGTATACCAGGCCGGCGTGCCTCGGTCCTGCTGCACGCCCGGCTGATAGCGGGCGGTGTAGTACTCGGAATTGATGGAGTAGCCCGCTTCGAAGAGGAGCCGGCTGGTGAGCGTTGACGTCCACTTGGCCTGACCGGTGTAGTAGCGCGCGTTGTTGGGATTGCGACGGCCCGGGGTGGTGTTCCATTCGGAGATCGCGCCGGCGACAGCCTCGTGCCCTTTGAACTTCGGGTAGCGGTCGTGATAGACGCTGAACTTGCTCTTCGAATTGACCTGCCAGGTCAGGCGCGCCATCTGGTTCTGGACCCACTGATCCTCGACGCCGGCGCCGACCTCCCCCGTGTCCGCGAAGTAGCTGCCCGGGATGACCGAATCGGTGGCAATACGGCGCCAGCTCGAGAAGAACCACAGCTTGTCCTGCTTGATCGGACCGCCGAAGCCGACGTTGACGTCGCTGATCTGCGCCACGCGCGACCCGGTGCGCAGTCCCTTCGCCCGGAGTTCGTCGGTGACGTTGTTGGACTGCCACGCCCCGTCCGTTCCTCCGACGAACGCCTGGCCGCTGAACTTGTTGCCGCCGTCCTTCGGGATCATGTTGATGCGGACGCCGCCACCGGACACGTCGGCGGTGATGCCGCTCGTCTGATAGTTGGTTTCCGTGATGGCGGAGTCGCTGAAGTAGGCCTGCACCTGCCCGTCGTTCATCAGGCTGTGCCGTCCACCTGCAACGTGGTGTCGGTCTGGCGAGACCCGTTGACGGTCATGTAGACCTGTTCCATCTGCTGGTTGCCACCGACGTCGGTGTTGCTCATGCGCACGCCGGGCATCAACGCGGCCATGCCGCTGTAGTTGCGGGCCGTCGGCACGGAGTCCATCAGTTCACGGTTCATGACGACGCTGCGCTGCGTGTTCTGCACGTCGACGAGCGGCGCGGCGCCGGTCACGGTCACCGATTCCTCGAGTGCGCCGACGCGCAGTTCGGCGTTCACCGTGGCCGTGAAGTTGGCCGGCAACTCGAGGCCTTCCTGGCGGTAGGTGTTGAACCCTTCGAGCGTGAACGTCACCGTGTAGGTGCCCGGGCGCAGGTTGACGATCGTGAAGCGTCCACTCTCGTCGGTGACCGCTGAGCGCACTTTCTCGATCAGCACCGGGCTGGCCGCTTCGACCGAGACGCCGGGCATCACTGCACCGCTGGTGTCTCTGACGGCGCCGCTGATCGCGCCCTGCGCGAATGCGGTACTGGAACCGAGAACGAAAAGCGCGAACACCGACCACGAAAACCGGACAACGGATCTGATCATGCTTTCTCCCAGGGGAGGTTGACGCCGAATACTTGGCGCGCGGACGGTAACACGGCCGGTCAGCCGTGGCAACAGACTTGTCGGTGTTGAATGCGCGAAGGGCCGTGGTGGCGGACGAACTCGGATCGGGTGGAACGACACAGGGTTCACCGCGACGTCGCGGCGAACCCTGTGCGTAACGGTTGCGGAGGTTCAGGTCCTGACGCCGGCCACAATGGCCGGGGGGCGCTAGTTTCCGGTGCGTCGAACCTCGCTCTGCGGCAGGGCGAAGGCGAGGAATTCACCGGAGTAATTGCCGCCGCTGACGTCGACGATCATGTACTGGCGGCCGTCGACCATGTAGGTCATGGGCGAGCCACTCTGGCCGGCCGGCATCTGCACGGCGCCGACCTCCTGCCCGGTCTGCTTGTCGTAGGCGCGGAACATGGCGCCGCGCCCGCGGCCCGGTACGGTGGTGACCTGCGGGTCGCCGAGGACGACCAGCGTCTTGGTGACCATCAGGCCGACGCTCCCCTGCTGCCCGGTTCTTGGGATGTTCAGGCCGGCCAGCAGCGGGTTGTTGCGCACCGAGTCGGGCGTGTCGCCGTGCGGCACCCGCCACTTCATGTCGCCCGAGTTGAGGTCGATGGCGGCCAGCACGCCGTACGGCGGCTTGACGATCGGCAGCCCCTGCACGTCGTTCAGGGCCGGCACCGTCGGCAGGCGATCCTGGTTGGTGACGCCGGCACGGCGCAGCCGCTCCTCGCTCTGGCTGACCGGCGGCGCGTCGGCGGCGCTGCCGAAGCCCGGACCTTCGGCGACGCGGAACGCCGTCCCATCGACACCCGACACGTAGTCGATGTCGGAGAAGCCGGCGGGCGGCTTGCGGAGCGAACCGGCGGTGACGCCGGCGTTGGCCGCCTGCACGTAGGCGATGTGGGTTTCGGGATCGAACGACGAGCCGGCCCAGTTCACGCCGCCGCCCGTGTTGCCGATGTTCACCGTGCCGTAGCGGCCAGTGACGGTGCCCATGGTGAGCGGCACGTAAGGCGACTGTTCCCAGCGGTACTTCTTCAGCTTCTCGAGCGCCTCGGCGCGCAGCGCCGGCGTGAAGTCGATGAGGTCGTCCATGCCGATGAAGGTACGCGAGTAGGGGGCGGGACGCGTCGGAATGGGCTGTGTCGCAGCGGCCCTCTCGCCGGGGACGTCACTGGCCGGCATCGGCTTCTCTTCGATCGGCCAGATCGGCTGCCCGGTGATGCGGTCGAACACGTAGAGCCAGCCCTGCTTGGTCGGCTGCGCGAGCAGCTTGCGCGGTTGGCCGTTGATGGTGGCGTCGACGAGCAGCGACGCCGACGAGTTGTCATGGTCCCAGATGCCGTGATGAATCATCTGGAAGTGCCACTTGCGCACGCCGGTCTTCACGTCGACCGCCACGATGCTCTCGGCAAACAGGTTGTTGCCGTGGCGATGGCCGCCGTAGAAGTCGGAGGTGGGCGTTTCCACCGGCAGATAAGCGAGCCCTGCTTCTTCGTCGACGCTGATCTGCGTCCAGACACCGGTGTTGCCGTTCACCGACCACGAATCGTTCTCCCACGACTCGTTGCCGAATTCGCCCGGGCGCGGGATGGTGTTGAAGGTCCAGACCAGCGTGCCGGTCCGCACGTCGAACGCGCGCGCCATCCCCTTCGTGTTGTTGTGCGTGAGGACGGTCATCCCCTCCTTGAAGGAGGAGCCGACGATGATGGTGTCCTTCGTGATCGTCGGCGTCGAGTGGAGGCCGATCTCGCCGGTCTCCTTGTCGATCGGCTGGCGGTTGCCGAACATCGCCCCGTCCTTCAAATCGACGACGCCGTTGGTGCCGAACGACGCGATCATCTGGCCGTTCTTTGCGTTGAGCGCAATCATCCGGTAGCCGGTGGTGACGTAGATGATGCGGTCGTCACCCTTGCCGTCGCTCCAGTAGGAGACGCCGCGGCCGGAGAGTTGACGCGGCGCGATCGCGGCGCGCGTCCCCTCACGGTAGCTGTGCGTCCACATGATCTCGCCGCTCTTGGCGTCCACCGCGATGACCGAGCGGCGCGTGCCGGCGGTCATGTAGAGCACCCCGTTCACCATGATCGGCGTCGCCTCGAGCTTGTACTCGGGGCGCGTGCCGAAGTTGTCGGTCTTGAGCCGCCACGCCACTTCGAGCTTGTTGAAGTTGCCGGCGTTGATCTGATCGAGCGGCGAGTACTTGCTGCCGCGCAGGTCGGCCGTGTACATCGGCCACTCGCCCCTGGCCGTGCTGGGGAGCGCGGTGGTCTGGCCGAGTACGCGGGGGCCGACCCACGTCAGGCCGGCGCCCAGCAGGAGGATGGCCGGCACGCACGTGAAGATGTTTCGTGACATGTGTTCTCCCGCACCGACCTGAGCGTCGGTGCCAAGACCGGAGGTCCGGTCGGTTTGCAGGGGAACTCTACACCTGGAAGGGGAGCGAGGCGGAGGGAGATTCGAGGGTGGAGGTTGGACGTTGGACGGTGGGGGTTGGAGGGTAGGGAGTCTGAACCTCCAGCCCCCACCCTCCACCCTCCACCTACTCGCCCGGCTTCAGCCCGGGGCGTTCCACCAGTTCGATCTTGGCGCCGGCCGGTCCGGCGACGTACGAGAAGTTGATCGTCGGGCCGTTCGGCAGCGGCAGCGGGCGCGGCTCGGTGGTGACGGTCACACCCTTGTCCTTCAGTCCCTTGATCGTGTCGGCCAGCGGGCCGGTCGAGCGCCAGCCGATGTGGTCGATGGCGTGCCCTTCGCTGGGGGTCGCTTCCCCGCGCTGCACGAGGATCCACATGTCGCTGAAGCCGGGCGCGCTGTACTTGACGGCGTCGAGCCGCCCCTTCAACTGGGTGCGCTGGCCGCCGAACTTCTGCAGCAGCCAGGTGAACACCGCTTCCGGGTCTGGACCGCGCATGTGGATGTGGTGCAGGCCGAGCAACTCGGAGTCCTGGACGACTTCGAGCCGCGTCCCCCACGGGTCCTCGACGAACCCGATCTTGAAGATGCCTGGCAGTTCGCGCACCGGCGAGACCACCTTCACGCCGTTTGCCTCGAACTGCTTGAATGTCGCGTCGATGTCGGCGACCGAAAATCCGAGATGGTCGACGGCGCTGCCGGCGCTTGGCTGCGCGTTGGCCATGCGCAGGAACATGAGGCGGGTGCTGCCGTACATCAGCCGGTCGGGCGCCTCGGTGATGCGCTTGCCGCCGAAGTTCTTTTCGTACCACGCCGCTGCCGCGGCCGGGTCTGGCACGTTGACGTGCACGTGGTCATAGGGGAAGGTGGCCTGCGCGCGCGCCTGACCGGCGAGCGCGAGGATGCCGAACGACGCACAGAGCGCCTGGAACACGAACCGTCGCATCAGAAGAACCTCTACGGGAAGGGGAGAGACCGGGCCGACGCCTGGCGCCAGCAGAACTCGACGCCGACAGACTTGCACAAGAGGGACTGTAGCCACAAGCCGGGTGGTCGTTGGTCATTAGTCACTAGTCGGGTCCCGATGGCGGCGAACGACCAACGACCACATGGCCTTGACCAACGACCAATGACCAACGACCAATGACCCTTGCGGTAAGATGCGCCCCATGAGCGAGGTAGTGATGCAGCGAGCAGTGCTGAGTGTGTGTGGCGTGGCGGCATGCCTGTTGACGGTCGGGCTTCAGGCGCAGTCGCGCCCATCCTCCCGGCCGGTCGCCTACGACGCCGCGAGGCTCATCGTCGGCGACGGGTCCGTGATTGCCCCGGCGACCTTCGTCGTGCAGGACGGACGCGTCATGGCCGTCGGCCCGAAGGGGAACGTCGCCATTCCCGCTGGCGCAACCCGCGTCGACCTCTCGGGACGCACGGTGATGCCGGCGCTGGTGAATGCGCACGTGCACATCGGCTACGAGGGCTATACCAGCTGGGGGACGAGCAACTACACCCCGGCCAACGTCCTCGATCATCTGCGGCGCGAGGCCTACTACGGCGTCGCGGCCACGCAGTCGGTCGGCAGCAGCCCGACTGAGGCCTCCATCCAGTTCGTGAAGGACCAGCAGGCCGGGAAGTTCCCCGCCGCCTCGCGCTTCTTCTTCATGCCGGGCATGGCGCCGCCCGGCGGCGGGCCAGACGCCATCCTCATCAAGGCCACGAATGAACTGAAGGTGGTCTACGAAGTGACCACCGACGCACAGGCGCGCGCCGCCGTGCAGGGCATGCGCGCCAAGGGGATCATGCAGGTGAAGATCTGGGTGGACGATCGGCGCGGCACCTACCCGAAGATGACACCAGAGGTCTACAACGCGGTGATCGACGAAGCGCACAAAAACGGGATGCTTGTGCATGCGCACGCCATCCAGATGGCCGACCAGAAGGCCGTGGTGCGTGCCGGCGCGGACGTGCTGGTGCACACAGTGCAGAACGAGCCGATTGACGACGAGCTGATGGCGCTGCTGCGCGAGAAGAAGCCGTACTGGACGACGGTGATCGGGCTGGGCGATCGCAGTGAGGCGTGCGACGGCGATCCGTTCGTCGACGCCACCTACCCGCTATCGACCCTGCACGAAATTCGCGAGAAGGACTGCGCGCCGCGGCCCGCCGAGGCCAACGCGACGCGCGAGCGGATGCTCGCGGCCAACATGCCGAAGTACCTGGCCAGCGGTGCGCGGCTTGTGCTCGGCACCGATGCCGGCATCGACGCCCGTCACGCGTTCGGCTGGGCCGACCACCATGAGCTGTCGCGCTGGGTGCAGTCGGGGGTGCCAATTGGCGAGGCGATCATTGCCGCCACCTCGCGGGCGGCCCAGTTGCTCGGCGCCACCGACCTCGGGTCCATAGCGGTGGGCAAGAGTGCCGACTTCCTGGTGCTGACGGCGAACCCGCTCGAGGACATCCGCAACACGCGCCGCATCGACAAGGTGTTCCTGCGCGGCGTCGCACTCGACCGCGCGACGATGGCGCGCGAGTTCCGCGGGAAGCGCTAGCTGGAGCGCTTCTTCAGGACACGGGCGGCGCCGGTGTCGGCCATGCGATGCAGAACATGTCGACGACCACCGGTCCCGTGAAGCGCTCGCGCAGGGGCGTGAGCCGTGCGGTGACGAAGTTGTGCGGCACCGTCTCGGCCGACGCGTTGCCGGAGTCGGAATAGTCGGTGCGCGGCACGCTCGAGACCAACACCGACGTCGTGCTGCGGCGCATCGCCGGACGCCTGGGCACTGCCGGTGCCGCCGAATGGTGTTCGGCGCTCGACGCCGCGACGTCCGCTGGTGGCCTGCGTGAGGCGGGCGGGGTGCTGGAGGTGGTCCGGGCCAGCGCGGCGGTCAGCACGGCGCTCCGGTTGGTCGGTCGGCTCGGTCGCGCCACCCCGCAGCCGCAAGGCCCGGCGTCGTCGGTTGCCATTCCAACCGCCAGGCGGACCGCCCGGCCCTTACTGGATGTGCGTCGCGCCGTCCGGCGCGAGGTAGTAGCCGTCACCGTGGACCGTGTGGATGAAGCGCGGCTTGTGCGGCTTCTCCTCGATCTTCTTGCGCAGCCTGGCGATGGCATGGTCGACGGCGCGCGTCGCGGCCGTGTCCGGATAGCCCCACACCGCCTTGAGCAGTTCGTCGCGCGAGACGATGGTGTGCGGGCGGCTGGCCAGGTACTGCAGGATCTCGAAGTCGCGGTGGGTGAGGTCGATTTCCGTCGCATTCCTGGTCGCGGTCCGCGCACCGAAGTCGACCGTCACGTCGCCGAGCACCAGCCGGTGACCGAAGGTTCGCGCGCGACGCAGCACCGCATGGATGCGCGCCAGTAACTCCTCGAGTTCGAACGGCTTCGTGACGTAGTCGTCGGCGCCGAGTTGCAGGCCGCGGATCTTGTCGCCTTTCTGCCCCATGGCCGTGAGCAGGATGATCGGGACCTGCGACCGTTGCCGCCAGGCTTCGCAGAGTTCGAAGCCCGACTTGCCCGGGAGGTTGAGGTCGAGCAGGATGAGGTCGGGATCGAAGTCCTTGGCCACCTGCTGGGCCTGCGCGCCGTCGCCGGTCGCTTGCACGTCGAACCCCTCGAAGGTGAGGTTGTCGCACAGGACGCGGGTCAGGACGGGGTCGTCCTCGACGACGAGCACTCGTTTCTTCATGCCTTGGCCACCGGAAGCGTAACCGATACGGTGGTGCCCTGTCCGTCCTGGCTGCGGATGTCCATGGCGCCGCCGTGGTCCGTGACGATGCGATCGACGATGGCAAGGCCGAGTCCGCTGCCACCCGACACCGCACTCCGGCCGCGGAAAAATTTACGTGTGACGCGGGACAGTTCGTCGGCGGGAATGCCGGTACCGTGGTCGGACACCTCGATGGTGACACTCGTGCCAGTGGTGTGTGCCGACACGCCGAGCCAGTGCTCGTCCTTTGAGTAGCGGATGGCGTTGTCGATCAGGTTGTTCAGCAGGAGGCTCAGCGCATTCGGATCGCCGTGGACGAGCGGCAGGTCATCAGGCAGGTCGACCTTCACGGCGAAGTGGTCGCGATGCAGGTTGGGGCCAAACTCCTGCAGGCTGCGCTGGGCGACGGTACTGACCGATACCGGCTCGAACGAGTAGACGTCGGCAACATCGGTGACGCGCGAGTAGGCGAGCAGGTTGTCCACCAGCCGCGTCAGCCGCGTCGCTTCGCCGATGCCCATGCGCGCGTACTCGCGAATCATCTCGGGCGTGGCCCGTCCGGCGGCCAGCGTCTCGTTGATGACGCGCAGGTTGGCGAGCGGCGTCTTCAGTTCGTGCGTCACGGCCGACACGAAATCGGCGCGCATCACCGCGAGATCGGCGCTGGCCCGCGCCGCGCGCAGGCTGACGATGAGTCCGACCGCCAGCGTCAGTGTCATGACGGCGGCGATCGCGAGCGTGCGGCGGGCACCACGCTCGGCGGCGGCGAGCGTCGGGTCGTCCTCGGCGGTGGCGATGGCCGTCCACCAGGCGAGGCGCAGGTCAGGCGGCGGGTCGACCGCGACCGCCTCAGGATCGAAGAACGCCACCGGGAATACGCGGGTTTCCACCGGCGTGCCGGCGCCGGGGGCCGTCGGCCTCCCGACGACCGTCACTCCCTGGTCGTCGATGATGCTGAACCGCACGCTGCGGTCGCCGCTCTCGATCGAGGTGACCTGCGCCGCCAGTTCCGTGAAGTAGTGCGCCCGCACCCAGGCCAGGTTCACGAGGTAGCCGAAGACCGCCGCCGGACGCTCGTGCGTGGCGTCGGCGTAGACGATGCTGGCCGCCACCTGGTAGTCGTCGCCGCCAATCGGCGTGGTGAACGCGGTGAAGCGACGCCCCTGGTGGGTATCACGGCCGAGTCGGTCGAGCAGTTGCTGGCCGACGCGCCGGTCGGAGCCGGTCGACACCGGATAGGGGGCCGTGGTGGCAGTGCCCGAGAGCCACGACGGACGGCGCTCGGTTCGCGTGTAGAACACCAACCCCTCGTCCGACGCCGCGCGCCACGAGAAGAACGCTTCCGCGTACGGATAGCGGGTGAAGGCGCCGGCGATCGGATGCAGCAGGTCGGCGGTGGGACCGTCCGCGAGATCGTCCCGTTCGGCGCCGATCAGCACGGTCGTGTGTGCCCCGCGCATGTCGTGCGACAGGGCCGACACGAGCAACTCCGCAGCGGCCGCGGCGCGGCGTGATGCGACGAGGCCGGCCGCATGCTGCCACTCGCCGACGGCGCGGTAGCCGATCCAGAGCAGCGCGACGGCCGAGACGCCGATGGCCGAGGCGAGGATCGCCCGCAGGCGCCTCGGGGGAATCTGCGTGACCCAGTTCACCGCGAGAGTTCCCGTTCCCGGAAGTAGCGCGCCGCGCCGGCGTGCAGCGGGATCGGCGTCGCTGGGGCTTCCTCGACGTTCAGGAACCGCATGGTGGCTTCGACGCGGGCCAGTCGCGGAAACACCGCGAAGAGCTGTTCGGTCAGTGCGTAGACGATCGGCTCGTCGAGGTCGCGCCGGCAGACGATGAGCATGTCGATGCCGACGGTGGGGACGATGCGGTCCTGGCCTGGGTAGATGTCGCGCGGAATCATGACGACGCGGACGAACGGCGACTCGCGCCGCAGTTGCTCGACAGGCGGGCCGTCAATCGGCACCAGGTAGGCGCCCCCGTCCCGGAGCAGCGCTTCGGTGAAGGCCTCGGGATAGACGTAGCCGGGCAGCATGATGGCGTCGAGCGAGCCGTCCTTCAGCCCTTCCACCGCCAGCGCACGCGAACTCATGGCGGTGACCGAGCGCGGCGCCACGGCAAAGGCCTTCAGCACGAGCGTGCCGAGCTTCCATACCGAGCTGTTCCGCGGACCAACGGCGACGGTCTTGCCCTCGAGGTCGGCAACCGAGTGCACGCCGGAGCCGGTGCGGGCCAGCAGGTAGGTTGGCAGCGGTTGCAGCAGTGAGATGGCGCGGACCGCGCTGCTGGCCGGGCCGGCCGCGGCATCCACCCCGAAGTACGCCCGGTAGGCATCGTCGGCGAGCACCACGCCGAGGTCGAGCGTGCCGTCCTGGATGCGGCCCATCACCTGGGACGACGAGGCGGAGGTGTCGGCCTGAATGTCGAGATGCGGGAGCGTTCGCCGGTATTCCTCGGTCAGCCTGGTGCTGAACGGGGCGTACGCTGAGGCCACCCGCAGGATGGGGCGCGACTGCGACTGGGCTGGCTGGGCGCGACAGCCGGTCGCCAGCAGGCTGAGCAGGAGCAGGCCCAGCTGGCCGGAACGGGTGCGTTCCCGATGCCAACGGCGTCGGACAGGGACGGACATGACGCAGGGGAGTGTAGACGAATGTGCACGCCGGCGGCTCCAAGACAAGTTGCGACAATTTTACGCTGGCGTTTTTTCGAGAAATTCCTCAATATTCCGCACGCTGACCAGTCTGTCAGCCTGTTTGGGCGCGGGCACCCGGTCGCGGGCCGCGACCGCGCATACCAGGGAGAGACTTTCATGAACGTTCGAGCAACAGTCAGGTGGTCGCTCGCCATCGGCGCCGTCGCCACCGGAGTACTGGTCTCGGGAAGCCTGATGCCGAGCGCGCTTCGCGCCCAGTCGCCAGCGGCGACCGACATCACGTATACGAAGGACATCGCGCCGGTGCTCCAGCGCAGTTGCGAAAACTGCCATCGTCCGAACGGTGCCGGTCCGATGCCGCTCACCACGTATGAAGAGGTCCGCCCCTGGGCGCGCGCCATCAAGACGCGCACGGGCATCGGCCCGCACGCCGGCGTGATGCCGCCGTGGTACATGGAAAAGAACATCGGCATCCAGAAGTACAAGGACGATCCGTCCCTGAGCGCTGCCGAAGTCGCGATGGTCGCCAAGTGGGCCGACAGCGGCGCGCCGCGCGGCAATCCGGCCGACATGCCGACTGCCCGCAAGTATGCGGATGACTCAGTGTGGCGCATCGGTACACCCGACCTGATCGTCAAGACGAAGGACATCCAGGTCAAGGCAAACGCGCCCGACTGGTGGGGCGAGATCGAGTCGGTGCCGGTTCCGCTCGACGAAGACCGCTACGTGCTTGCGGTCGAAGTCAAGGAAGTGAACGACGTCGACACCCAGAACAAGGATCGCCAGACCGTCGGCGGTCGCTACGTGTGGCATCACCTCATTTACCGGACCCAGGTGGGGCTCGACACGCCGGTGGAGACCGCTGAACTCGATTCGTCGAATGCCGACAACGTGGTGGGCTGGCCCGTGCACGAAGTGGGTCGGAACCCGGATTACTTCGATCAGAAGGGTGCGCGTCTCCTGAAGAAGGGGTCGTACATCGTGTCGGACTCGGCGCACATTCACTCGAACGGCCACGACACGAAGTCGCATCTCGAGTTCGGCTACAAGTTCGCGCCGAAAGGTTACAAGCCGCTCTACAAGCGTGCCACCTACTCGCTCGGCAACGGTGTCGATATCGACATCGCCGGCATGGAGAAGGATCAGCAGCTGCACGCCTACGCCGTGCTGCCAGAGCCGACCAAGATTGTCTCGTTCGAGCCGCACCTGCACGCACCGGGCACCCGAATGTGCCTGGAAGCGATCTGGGGCTACAACATTCAGACGCTGTCGTGCGTTGGCTACGACCACAACTGGGTGCGTGGCTACAGCTTCGCCGATGACGTGGCGCCGCTGCTGCCGAAGGGCACCATCCTGCACATCATCGGCTACATGAACAATTCGCCGTCGAACAAGAACGTGCCGGACCCGCGCAACTGGCAGGGCTCGGGCAACCGTTCGATCGCGAACATGTTCATCGACCTCGGCAACCGGGTGTCCATGACCGACGAGCAGTTCCAGGAAGAGATGCGGGCGCGCGTGGCGCAGAACCCGGGCAAGGACATCATGCTCGGCTGCCCGCTCTGCGGCGTCGTCGCCCAGCAGCAGAAGACCGCGACGCAGACGCAGAACCAGCAACAGCAGCAGTAAGCAGACCTCACATCGCCACCGCGGAGATGCGGCGAGCGGGATGCGCACGGTGCGTTCCTGTTCGCGGCTTCTCCGCGGTGGCGTTGTTTCTTGAATCGGGTATCTCGGATGATGAAGTTCACGCTTGCCGCGGTGCTGGGTGCGGCGCTCTGGCTGCTGGCGCCGTCCGGCGCCGGCGCGCAGTCGCTCAGCTACAACAGCGGACAGAACGTCGCGCCCGGCTATGAAGGCTGGGAAGAAGACGCCGACGGGACGAAGTACTTCCTGTTCGGCTACATGAACCGGAACTGGGAAGAGGAGCTCGATATTCCGGTCGGGCCGAACAACGGCTTCAGCGGACCGGGCACCATCGCGGCCGACCTCGGTCAGCCGACGCGCTTCCTGCCGCGGCGGAACCGCTTTGTGTTCCGTGTGAAGGTGCCTGCCGGCTGGACGGAGAAGGAAGAACTGATCTGGACGCTGGCCTCGCCGAACGGCAAGACCGAGAAGGCGTGGGCGTCGCTGCGCGTCGACTACAAGGTGGACGATGTCGTGAAGGCGTCGGAAACAGGCGCGCTCGGCGCCGGGTCGAGCAGCCCAGAGGTCCGCGCGAACAAGCCGCCGGTGGTGAAGGTGCAGGGCAACAGAGCACTGACTGCGAAGGTGGGGCAGCCGCTGTCGGTCGCGTCACTGGTCACCGATGACGGCATCCCGAAGTTTCGCGGCGCCGGTCTCGCCGGTGCGGCGGTGTCGAACCGCGGCACCCGCACGGACAGCGCTGTGGCGACGACCGACGCAGCGCCGCGGGCGAACCGCTCCATGCAGCCGCCGGCCAGAGCCACGGTCGGCAAGAACGTCGGTCTCCACATTTCCTGGTTCGTGTACCGCTCGTCCACGGGCGCGCCGGTGACGTTCGACCCCATCCAGATCAAGCCGTGGGAAGACACCCGCACGGGAGCGAACTCTCCGTGGGCGCCGCTCTGGACCCCGCCGGCGATGCCGAAGGACGGGATCATTCCGGCCACGGTGGTCTTCGCCGAACCTGGCACCTACATCCTCCGCGGCCTGGCTGACGATGGGGCGCTGACCGGGTTCGACGACGTCACGGTCACCGTCACAAAGTAGAGCGCCCGCCTTCGGCGGGCAACAGACAGACAGCGAAGGCCGGTCGGGCGTCATGCCTGACCGGCCTTCGCTGTCTCCTATGCCTCAAACGCCGGAACCGCCCGCAGTACAGCTGCGTCTCACCCATCTGCCGGGATTTCGGAGGCTGCCGAATTTGCGACAAATTGCGACACCGGCCAGCCGATAAAGGTGTTACAAATTCGAACTGGCGCTTCATATCTGCGCGCCACGGATGCGGGACATCTGGCCGGGCCATCCACCCCTGTTGCCTGGGCGTGGGGCGGCTGCCGATCAGAAGGAGTAGAAGCTCATGAAGTTTGGACGGAATATCGGGTGGCAGATCACCCTCGGAGCCGCGGTCATCGGAGCCTTGGCCGTCGGCGCATCGTCGCCGCTCGTGCTGCGCGCGGCGCCGGTCACTGTTCCTGACGAAGTCACCTACACGAAGGACATCGCACCAATTCTGCAGCGCAGCTGCGAGAACTGCCACCGCCCGAACGGCGCTGGCCCGATGTCACTGACCACCTACGAGGAAGTGCGTCCGTGGGCGCGCGCCATCAAGCAGCGCACGGGCATCGGCCCGCACGCCGGCGTGATGCCGCCGTGGTACATGGAGAAGAACATCGGCATCCAGAAGTACAAGGACGATCCGTCCCTGAGCGACCTGGAAGTGGCCAAGGTGGCGAAGTGGGCCGACACGGGAGCCGTGCGCGGCAACCCCGCCGACATGCCGACCGCCCGCAAGTTCGTCGATGATTCGGTGTGGCGCATTGGCACCCCCGACCTCATCGTCAAGATGAAGGACGTCACCGTGAAGGGCAGCGCGCCCGACTGGTGGGGTGAAATCGAGTCGGTGCCGATCCCGATGGATGAGGACCGCTACGTCCTTGCCGTCGAAGTGAAGGAAGTCAACGACGTCGACACCCATAACAAGGACCGCCAGACGGTCGGTGGCCGCTACGTCTTCCATCACCTGATCTACCGCACGCAGGTCGGAACCGAGACGCCGTCGGACCTCGAGCTCCTCGCCGGCAGCGACAACGTGGTGAACTGGCCGGTGCACGAAGTGGGTCGCAACCCTGACTACTTCGATCCGAAGGCCGCCGTCCACTTGAAGAAGGGCTCGTTCATCGTGTCCGACTCGGTGCACCTGCACTCGAACGGTCACGACACGCAGTCGCACCTCGAGTTCGGCTACAAGTTCGCGCCGAAGGGCTACAAGCCGGAATTCCGCCGCGCCCTCATCGGGCTCGGCAACGGTGTGGACATCGACATCAAGGCGATGACCACCGACCAGCAGCTGCACGCCTACACGGTGCTGCAGGAGCCGACCAAGCTCGTGTCGTTCGAGCCGCATCTGCACGCGCCAGGCACGCGGATGTGCCTGGAAGCGATCTGGGGCTACAACATCCAGACGCTGTCGTGCGTCGGCTACGACCACAACTGGGTGCGTGGCTACAGCTTCGCCGATGACGTGGCGCCGCTGCTGCCGAAGGGCACCATCCTGCACATCACCGGCTACATGAACAACTCGCCGTCGAACAAGAACGTGCCGGACCCGCGCAACTGGCAGGGATCGGGCAACCGTTCGATTGCGAACATGTTCATCGACCTCGGTAACCGCGTCGCGCTGACCGACGAGCAGTTCCAGGCCGAGATGAAGGCGCGTATTGCGGCGAACCCCGGCAAGGACATCATCCTCGGCTGCCCGCTGTGCGGCATCGTCGCCCAGCAGCAGAGCGCGCCGCGCCCGACGCAGAACCAGAACCAGCAATAGGCTTCGCGACAGCATCCGCCACCATCGAGGGTGCGGAGATCGTGGAGAGCCTCAGGTCTCCAGGCTCTTCGCTCCTCCGTGGTGGCGTTTTTTTTTGACCACTCTTGAGAATCGGATCGCACTCACATGAAGAATTACTTCCGTGCGCTGGTCACCATGCTGGCGCTCGTCGTCGCGCCGGCCGTGGCCGGTGCCCAGTCACTCAGCTACAACAGCGGTCAGAACGTGGCTCCAGGCTATGAAGGCTGGGAGGAAGAAGCGGACGGGAGCAAGTACTTCCTGTTCGGCTACATGAACCGCAATTGGGAAGAAGAACTCGACGTGCCGATCGGGCCGGCCAACGGCTTCACCGGCCCGGCGACCGTCGCCGCCGATCAGGGGCAGCCGAATCGCTTCCTGCCGCGCCGCAATCGTTTTGTCTTCCGCGTGAAGGTGCCCGCCACCTTCACGGCCAAGGACGAGATGATCTGGACGCTCACCACCAACGGTGTCACCGAGAAGGCCTACGCGTCGCTGCGTGAGGACTACAAGATGGACGACGTGGTGAAGGCGTCGGAGACCGGCGCACTCGGCGCCGGCTCGAGCAGCCCGGAGATCCGGGCCAACAAGCCGCCGGTCGTGAAGGTGGAGGGTAGCAAGACGCTCACCGCGAAGGTGGGACAGCCGCTGTCCATCATCACGGTCGTCACCGACGACGGCATTCCGAAGCGCCGTATCGGCGGGCTGTCGGGTGCCTCGGTCAGCCGTTCGAACCCGGCGAGCGGCGCCGCCGCAGCCGACGCGGCCGCTCCCGCTCCAGCACCTGCTGCTCCAGCCTCGGGTGCCGCCGCGAACCCGTCAGCATCGCCGACGCCGTTCCGCAACGCGGCCCTGCTGCCGCCGACCCGCGTCACCGTGGGCAAGAACGTCGGCCTGCACCTCTCCTGGCTGGCGTATCGCGCACCTGCCGGTGCGGAGGTCACCTACGAGCCGAGCCAGGTGAAGCCGTGGGAAGACACCCGTGCCGGTGCGAACTCGCCCTGGGCCCCGCTCTGGGCGCCGCCGGCGATGTCCCCCGACGGCAAGGTACCCGTGCGGGTCACCTTCTCGCAGCCGGGCACCTACGTGCTCCGCGGGCTGGCCGACGACGGCGCGTTGACCGGCTACGACGAAGTCACGGTCACCGTCACCAAGTAAGCAGGGCGCGCGGCTCGACGGAGCCGCGGCATCGACGCACCAGAAGGCCGTTCGGTGGAGTGCATCCGCCGGGCGGCCTTTTCGTTTGTCGGGCTCCTTCCGGCCACCCTCCACCCGTCCGCGCGGCCTCACACTCCAGATTTCCGGACATCAGACGTAACCCGCCCACCAGAAGTTTCGGACTGAGACAACTTACGACAAGTTGGCCTAGTGCAAACATGCTACAAATCCCCGCACTCGAGCTGCTTGTCGGAACGCCGCGCGTGTCGCGCAGCACGAGTGCAATGGTGCCAGAGGCGTCCGGTTAGCCGGGAAAGCCGAGCCTGTTTCGGTGGAGGGGTCCGTGAATCATTCGACGACGCGTTGGGCAAGGGCTGTGGCCTGTGGCCTCGCCGTGTTGGGGTATCTGTCGGTCGGCGCGCCGGCCTGGGCGCAACAGGCGAGCGGTATTGCGGGTGTGGTTCGTGACACGTCAGGTCTGGCCATGCCGGGCGTGACGGTGGAAGCGGCGAGTCCCGCACTGATTGAAAAGGTCCGCACCGTCGCCACCGACGGCGAGGGGCGATACAACATCGTCGACCTCCGCCCAGGCACCTACACCGTGACGTTTGCGCTCGAGGGCTTCTCGACCGTCAAGCGCGACGGTATTGTGCTGGGCACCGGATTCACGGCCACGGTCAACATCGCGATGCAGGTGGGGTCGTTGTCCGAGACGATTACCGTCAGCGGCGCGGCCCCGGTCGTCGACACGACCAGCATGCGCAAGCAGGAGACGCTGAACACCAGCGAGCTCGAGTCGCTGCCGAGCGGCAACATCGGCCTGCAGACGCTCGCGTACGTGACGCCGGGCTTTGCGGCGACGCAGGCGGACGTCGGCGGCACGCGCGACACCTGGTCGGCGCAGGGCAACTACACCCTGTTCCACGGCAAGACCGGCACACGTGCGTCGTTCGACGGCTTCCGCAACCAGTACTTCATTGGTGCGGCATCGGGCGTCGGCTACATCACCGACCAGGGCAACATCGCGGAACTGCAGCTCGAGACGAGCGGCATGGGCGCGGAATCCGGTTCGGGCAGCACCTCGATGAACGCCATTCCCAAGAGCGGCAGCAACACCTTCGCGGGCGGCCTCGACGGCTACTTCTCGAACGGCGGGATGCAGAGCGCCAACGTGCGCGACAACCTGAACGAGTGGACGCTGGGCAACGCGGCGCTGGCCGCCAGCCAGGGGATCAACGCCGCCTCAAAGGTCAGCCGCATCTATCGCCTCGGTGGTCAACTCGGCGGCCCGATCAAGCAGGACAAGATCTGGTTCTTCGCCGCGGTCGCCCGCTGGGGATCCACCGTCGGTCAGCCGAGCGCCTTCTATAACCCGTTGCAGGGCCAGGCGAACATTCCCGCGAGGGGGGTGGTCGGTCCGACCCCGACGCTGTTCTACCCGGGGCAGCCGGGCACGCCCTACGCCACCAGCAAATACTCCGACTTCGGAGATCCGCGGGCGGCGTCCAGCTTCGACTGGTACCGCAACCATGCCGGGCGCATCACCGCGCAGGCGACGTCGAAGGACCGCATCAACCTCTACGCCGACCTTCAGAAGTCCTGCCGCTGCACCACAGGCCCCTTCACCGGATCGAACGCGATCGAGTCCGAACGCGGCTGGGACTGGTATCCGTCTGGCGTCGTGCAGGGCACGTGGACCCGGCCGGTCAGCAGCCGCCTGCTGCTCGAAGCGGGTGCCTCGTGGCAGACGGCCAACTGGGTGAACTTCGCCGAAGACGGCGTGTCACAGAACGACCGGTCGATCACCGAGACCTCGACCGGCTATGTCTACGGCGCGACGTCGCTCCTCACCGCGCCGAAGGCGCGGACCGGGCGCAGCGCCGAGCGCTTCACCGTGTCCTATGTGACCGGCACGCACAACGTGAAGGTCGGCGTGACCAACGAACAGGCGTTCAACGACGAGTCGCGCAGCCGCAACAACGTCGTCGATGGCCTGAACTACGACTTCCTGAACGGCAAGCCGCTGCGCATCCAGTACTACGGTCTGCCGTTCCTGCAGCAGGAGCGCCAGAACATGGAGCTCGGCGTGTTCGCGCAGGACGCCTGGAAGATCAAGCGCGTCACGCTGAACGTCGGCCTGCGCTGGGACCGCGTCAGCATGGGCTACCCGTCGGCCAGCCTGCCAGCCGGCCTGTTCGTGCCGGCCCGCGAAGTGACCGAACTGAAGGGCGTGCCGCTCTGGAACGACATCAACCCACGCCTCGGCGCGGCGTTCGACGTGTTCGGCAACGGACGCACTGCGGTGAAGGCGTCGTTCGGTCGCTACAATCAGCTGAGCCGCTCCGACCTGACGCGGCGATTCCATCCATTCAGCTCGTCGATCAACTCGGCGTTCCGTAACTGGACCGACACCAACGGCAACTACATCCCGGACTGCGACGTCCAGAACTTCTCGGCGCAGGACCTGAGCGGGAGCGGCGGCGACGTCTGCGGTGCCATCAGCAACGTCAATTTCGGCAAGTTCATCCCGACCGCGACGTTGTTCGACGATTCGGTGCTGAGCAAGAACCGCGATTTCCTGTGGGACATCAACCTCGACATCCAGCACGAGCTCACCCATGGGCTCTCGGTGAACGCCGGCTACAACCACAACTGGGACGGCAGCTTCACGGTCACCGAGAACACGCTCTATGGCCCGGAGGCCTTCGACGAGTTCTGCGTCACGCTGCCGAACGACTCGCGCCTCGGCTCGGGCGCCGGAACCCAGCAGTGCGGCTACTACGACGTCCAGCCCCAGTTCTTCGGGAAGGGCACGCTTCGCGTCACCAACGCCAAGGAGTTCGTAGCGAAGAACGGCAATTCGAAGCTGCCCCAGCGCTACTGGGACGGCTTCTGGTTCGGGATGGACGGCAAGCTGCCGAAGAACATCTCGGTGGGCGGCGGCGTCGATATCGGCCGGCAGGTGGACGACCACTGCTTCACTGTCGACGCACCGAATCAGCCGCGTGATATCACCGGCTCCGGCGGCGCCCTCACCTGGAACGGCTTCGCGATGTCCGGGACCGGCATGTGCCGGGTCGAGACGGCCTGGGCCGACACGATGGACTTCCGCCTCCACGGCAGCATCCCAATCAAGGGTGGCTTCAACGGCAGCTTCATCTACCGCAACACCCCGGGTGCGAACCAGAATGCGAACTTGACGGTGACGGCGGCGAACGTCACGTTCAAGAACGGCCGTGCGGCGTCGACGTTGACGACCGCGCAGTCGATCGCAATCCGCACAGCGAACTCGGTCTTCGGACCGCGGTTCAACCAGCTCGATCTGGCCGTCAACAAGACGCTCGACATCGGCTGGGGCAAGCTCCGGCTGGCGTTCGATGTCTACAACGCGCTGAACTCGAACTCGATCCAGAACGTGACGACGACCTACGGCACCCGCTGGCTGCGGCCGGCCACGTTCCTCGACCCGCGCCTGGCGCGCGTCACCGCTGGGATTTCGTTCTAAGGGTGGGTTGTGAGCCGGGGCGCCCTGGGCGCCCCGGCTGATTCCGAGAGTCAGGAGATTCGTCAATGAAGCGTTTCTGTGCGATCGCGCTGCTTGCCTCGCTTGTGCCCACCTCGGCGTTCGCCGGTGAAGGCCTCCTTGCGTCGGGCGCGCGCCATGTCCAGCAGTTGGCTACCGTGCCGGCTGACACCACCTCGGCGCCGACCGCCGTCAAGGGCGCCCAGCCCGCGGCTGCGTATCAGCAGGGGGGCGCCCTTGCCCGCAGCGGCATGTCGAAGGGCAAGAAGGCGCTCATCTACATCGGCCTTGCGGCCGTGGCGGTGGGCGGCATCATGACCATCGACAAGCACGTCCTCGACGTCACCCCGTCGAGCCTCGGCACCCGCAAGGACTGAACCGTTCGCGACCCGGGTCGGCATGCACCCCACCGGAGGATTGGATCCTTCGGTGGGGTTTTCTCTCTTAGGCCCCGCAACGCCAGACCTGCGACAGATTGCGACAAACGTCCATGATACAAACGTGTTACAAAACCACCGGCTTATCGCGTCAAGTTTTGTACAAAGGGCCGCACATTCTCGGAGGGGCAGTGACACAGTCGAGTAGTTTCCGGTCGAGGGCAATGGCCTTCGGTCTCGTTGCGTTGGGTTTTCTGGTCCTGAACGTGCCCGCGTGGGCGCAGCAGGGCAGCGGTATCGCCGGCGTCGTCCGCGATACGTCGGGCCTGGCGATGCCTGGCGTCACGGTTGAGGCCGCGAGTCCCGCGCTCATCGAAAAGGTGCGCACGGTGACCACCGACGGTGAGGGACGATACAGCGTCGTCGACCTCCGTCCCGGCACGTACACGGTGACGTTCAGCCTGACCGGTTTCTCGACCGTCAAGCGCGACGGCATCACGCTGGGCACCGGCTTTACGGCCACCGTGAACATCGCGATGCAGGTGGGCTCGCTCGAAGAGACCATCACGGTGAGCGGCGCGGCGCCGGTCGTCGACACGACCAGCATGCGCAAGCAGGAGACGCTGAACAGCAGCGAACTCGAATCGCTCCCCAGCGGCAACGTCGGTCTCCAGACGCTGGCGTATGTCACCCCCGGCTTCGCGGCAACGCAGGCTGACGTGGGCGGCACGCGCGACACCTGGTCGGCGCAGGGCAACTACACCCTGTTCCACGGCAAGACCGGCACGCGCGCCAACTTCGACGGCTTCCGCAACCAGTACTTCGTGAACGAAGCCTCGGGCGTCGGCTACATCACCGACCAGGGCAACATCCAGGAACTCCAGATCGAAACCTCGGGCATGGGCGCCGAAGCCGGCTCGGGCAGCGTCTCGCTGAACGCCATCCCGAAGAGCGGCAGCAACACGTTCGCCGGTGGCCTCGACGGCTACTTCTCGAACGGCTCGATGAAGGGCGCCAACGTCCGCGACAACCTGAACACCTGGGCCCTCGGCAACGCGGCGCTGCTCAACTCGGCCGGCATCAAGTCGGCCGCAGCAGTGGAGCGCATCTACCGCCTGGGCGCCCAGTTCGGTGGCCCGATCAAGCAGGACAAGGTGTGGTTCTATACCGCCGTCGCACGCTGGGGTTCGACGGTGAACCAGCCGAGCGCGTTCTACAACCCGCTGCAGGGCAAGGCGCAGGCCTACAACCCGAGCTTCGGCCTGGCGAACGCCGCGAACAACATCGGCGTCACGCCGACCCTGTTCTACCCGGGTCAGCCCGGTAGTCCGTTCGCGAACGTCAGCTACACGGATCCCTCGCTCTACAGCGGGGCCGACCCGCGCAAGGCGGCGAGCTTCGACTGGTACCGTAACCACGCCGGTCGTATCACCGCCCAGCTGAACTCGAAGAACCGCTTCAACATCTACGGCGACGTGCAGAAGTCCTGCCGCTGCACCACCGGCCCCTTCACCGGTGCGAACTCCATCGAATCCGAGCGCGGCTGGGACTGGTTCCCGTCGGGCGTGATTCAGGGCACGTGGACGGCGCCGCTCACCAGCCGCCTGCTGCTCGAAGCCGGCGGCTCGTGGCAGGATGCCAACTGGGTGAACTTCGCGGAAGACGGTGTCACGCAGAACGATCGCTCGATCATCGAGCTGTCGACCGGCTACCGCTACGGCGCCACCTCGCTGCTGACCGCGCCGAAGGCGCGCACCGGCCGCGGCGCGCAGCGCTTCACGATGTCGTATGTCACCGGCACGCACAACCTCAAGATCGGTGCGACGAACGAACAGGGCTTCAACGACGAATCGCGCACCCGCAACAACGCCGTCGACGGCCTGAACTACGACTTCACCAACGGCAAGCCGACGGCGCTGCAGTACTACGCGACGCCGTTCACGGTGAACGTCCGCCAGAACATGGAACTCGGCGTCTTCGCCCAGGACCAGTGGAAGCTCGGTCGCATGACGCTGAACCTCGGCGCCCGCTACGACCGCGTCACCTACGGCTACCTGGCCTCGGTCGCCGAAGCCGGTGCCTACGTGCCTCGCCGCGAGGCGCCGGCACTGAACGGCGTGCCGATCTACAACGACTTCAGCCCGCGCGTCGGCGCGGTCTACGACCTCATGGGCAACGGTCGCACGGCCCTCCGCTTCTCGACCGGCCGCTACGTCGGCCTGAGCCGCGGCGACTTCACCAGCCGCTTCCACCCTTTCAACTCGTCGATCAACAGCGCCTCGCGCGTGTGGAACGACGCAAACGGCAACTACATTCCCGACTGCGACGTGAAGAACCTGCAGGCGAACGGCGAATGCGGCCAGATGAGCAGCGCGTTCTTCGGCTCGTTCAACCCGAACACGCCGGCCGTGCTGTTCGACGATTCGGCCAAGTTCAAGAACCGCGACTTCCTGTGGGATATCAACGTCGATATCCAGCATGAAATCGTGCACGGCCTGTCGGTGAACGCCGGCTACAACCACAACTGGGACGGCAGCTTCACGGTGACCGACAACATCGCCCTGTCGCCGTCGGACTTCGACGAATACTGCATCACCGTGCCGAACGATTCGCGCCTCGGCACCGGCGCTACCCAGCGTTGCGGCTTCTACGACGTCACCCCGTCGAAGTTCGGCCAGGGTCAGATTCGCGTCACCAACGCCCAGGAATTCGCCGACAAGAACGGCAACTCCGGCCTCCCCAAGCGCTTCTGGGACGGCGTGTGGCTCAGCGTCGACGGCCGTATCCACGGTGATATCCGCGTCGGCGGTGGTATCGACTCCGGTCGTCAGGTGGCCAATGGCTGCTTCACGGTCGACGTGCCGAACACCCCGACCGACATCACCAACACGACGGGCGCTGCCACGGCGTTCTACGGCAACAGCCTGAACGGCGAGGGTTCGTGCAAGGTCGTCACCTCGTGGGCGAACAACACGGACTTCCGCTTCAACGCGAGCGTGCCGGTAAAGGGTGGCTTCAACGCCAGCTTCATCTACCGCAACACCCGTGGTGCGGCGCAGAACGCGACGCTGGCCGTGTCGGTGCCGACGGCGGCCTCGAACCCCTACCAGGTGACCTTCAAGAACGGTCGCGCCGCCACGTCGCTGACGCGCGCCGGCAGCCTGAACCTCATCACCCCGAACTCGATGTTCGGACCGCGCTTCAACCAGCTCGACGTCGCCGTGAACAAGACGCTCGACACGGCCATCGGCAAGGTTCGCCTCGCGTTCGACGTCTACAACGCCCTCAACTCGAACTCGATTCAGAACGTCACGACCGCCTACGGCTCACGCTGGCTGCGGCCGACGACGTTCCTCGATCCGCGCCTCGCGCGCGTGACCGCGTCGTTTTCGTTCTAAGGGTTGATTGTGAGCCGGGACGCCCTGGGCGTCCCGGCTGCTTTTCGAGAGTCAGGAGATTCGTCAATGAAGCATTTCTGTGCGATCGCGCTGCTTGCCTCGCTCATGCCCACCGCGGCGTTCGCCGGTGAAGGCATCCTTGTGTCGGGCGCGCGCCATGTCCAGCAGCTGGCCACCGTGCCGGCTGACACCACCTCGGCGCCGACCGCCGCCAAGGGCGTTCAGCCCGCGGCCGCGTATCAGCAGGGTGGCGCCCTCGCCCGCAGCGGCATGTCGAAGGGTAAGAAGGCGTTGATCTACATCGGCCTCGCGGCCGTGGCGGTCGGCGGCATCATCACCATCGACAAGCACGTCCTCGACGTCACGCCGTCGAGCCTCGGCACCCGCAAGGACTAGAGCGCCTTCCGGATGGGTGTCGCTACCGACCTTCAGGTCGGCCCGGCTGCGCACACCTGAACGTTCTGAATCAGCCCCACTCGACGCACTGGCGTCAGGTGGGGCTTTTTCTTTAAGCTGGCCTGTGCCTTTCCCTGTCTGCTTCCGCCACTGGTCGTTGCGCGCGAGCGTCTGCCTTGCGCTGGTGTCGATCGCCTGCGGTTCACCACCCCCTCCTGCGAAGAAGGTCCCGACGCGCGAGACCCGTGAACGGGCCTACCGCGCGAACAACGTCGGCGTCGCCCTCCTCGAGCAACTGAACTACCCCGAGGCGGCTGTCGCGTTTCGCGGCGCCCTCGGCATCGATGCCTCACTGGCGATCGGACACCTGAACCTGAGCCTCGCGCTGATGTACGAGCAGGAGCTCGACGCTGCCGCGAAGGAAGCCGCCGAGGCCGAGCGCCTGATGCCGTCAGCGCCGCAGCCGGCCTACGTGCTCGGCCTCATCGCCCGCGCTCAGAATCGCAACGACGCGGCGCGCGAGTTCTTCGAGAAAGTGCGCCAGCTCGACGCCGGCGACGTCGGCGCGAACGTGAACCTCGCGCAGATCAACCTCGAGGATCGCCGCTACGACGAGGCGATCGCTGCGCTCCAGCCGATCGTGGCGACCGAGCCGTACCACGTCACGGCCTCCTACGTCCTCGGCCTGGCGCTGACGCGCGGCGGCAAGGCCGACGAGGGGCAGGTGCTGCTGCAGCGCGCCCAGGACCTCCGGCGGGCCAACTACGCGGTCACCTTCGGCACCGGCTATCTCGAGCAAGGCCGATACGCGGAAGCGATCGCCTCCACGGGTGCCGAACCTGAACTGGTCGACCAGACGCCCCCCGCCGCGACGTTCACGTCGGCGGTGGTCGCCGGCGCCGCAGTAGCCGCCGGACCAGGCACGCCGTTCGGCCGACGCTTCAGTGCGGCCGAACTCGCCGGAGCCCGCGCCCGGGAGCTGACCTCCGGCCTGGGCGGTGGACAGGCGCTGCTTGATATCGACGGCGACGGCGCGCTCGAACTGGTTGTGGTGTCTGCGTCGGGGCCGAGGCTCTACCGACGCGACGGCCCCCGCTGGTTCGACGACAGTGACGCCGCCGGCTTCACCGCCGATTCGCGGGCGGGGGCAGGCATCGGCGTGGTGGCCGCCGACTATGACAACGACGGCGCACCCGACCTGTTCGTGCTGCGGAACTCAGGCAGCAGCCTGTATCGCAATGACGGCAAGGGGCACTTCACCGATGCCACGCGCGCCGCGAAGCTGCCGGCGTTCCAGGGGCTGCCAGGGGCGGCCGCCTTCGTCGACGTCGACCACGACGGCGACGTCGACCTGCTGGTAGCGGGCCTCGCCGAGCTTGGCACCACGCGGCGGCAAACCGGCGGGCCGTGGGTCTTTCCGGACGGCTTCGCGGCGGCACCGCTGCAACTGCTCCGGAACAACGGCAACGGCACCTTCACCGACATCACGAAGAGCGCGAAGCTCGACGCGCGCGGCCACGTCATCGCCATCGTCCCGACCGACTTCGACAACCACCGCGACCTCGACCTGCTCATCGTCAGTACCGACGCCGCCCCGCGGCTCTATGCGAATCAGCGCGACGGCTCGTTCCGCGATGTGGCCGCTGAGGCGGGGCTCAGCGCAGTGGCGAAGGCCGGCGAGTCGATCACCGCAGTCGCCATCGGCGACGTGAACAAGGACGACTGGCCCGATCTGTTCTTCGGCCGCAGCGGCACCAGCGTGCTGGCGCTCAGCGACGGCCGTGGCCGGTTCGTGCTGTCGGATGCGCCGGAGACGCTACGCGGCGTCACCGCCGCGCAGTTCGTCGACTACGACAACGACGGTCTGCTCGACCTTGTCGCCGCTGGGCCGAACGGCCTCACCGTCGTACGCAACGTCGGCCCGAGCTGGACCGACGTCACCGCGATCGCCGTGGCCGGAGCGGCGCCAGGCGTCCACACCGCCGTGCGCTCGATTGCTTCCGCCGACCTCGATCGCGACGGCGACCCCGACCTGGTGCTGACCGCCGGCGAGCAGACGTGGGCCTGGATGAACAGCGGCGACCAGCGCAACAGGTCGTTGCGGTTGCAACTGCGCGGACGCGTCACCAACCGCTCCGGCGTCGGTGCCAAGGTGCAGATTCGTGCCGGCAGCCTCAGCGCCCGCTTCGAGACGACGGCCACCACACCGGCGGTCGCTGCCGCCGAGCCGCTCTTCGGACTCGGTACCAGGCCCGGCGCCGATGTCGCACGCGTGCTCTGGCCGTCGGGCATCCTCCAGGCCGAAACCGCCGCGGCCGCCGAGGGGCAGGCGCCGACGCCGCTGGCGTCGCCGTTCCTGGTCGAGGAGCTCGATCGCAAACCCTCGTCGTGCCCGTTCCTGTTTGTCTGGAACGGCGAGCGCTTCGAGTTCGTCACCGACTTCCTCGGTGGCGGCGAAATGGGCTACTGGGAAGGTCCCGGCGCCTGGAATCATCCCGACCCGGTCGAGTACGTCCGCATCCGCGGCGATCAGCTGAAGCCGGTCAACGGCATGCTCCAGCTCCGCGTGACCAACGAACTCGAAGAGGTGCTCTACCTCGATCGCATGCGCCTGATGACGGTGACGCACCCATCCGACGTACAGGTGTTCCCGAACGAGGGGATGACGATGGCGGCCAAGCCGTTCCGCCTGCACGGGGTCCGCACGCCGCACACGCCACTGCGCGTCACCGACGAGCACGGGCACGACGTCACGGCGCGCATCGCGCAGCTCGATCGGACCTGGCCCGACGACTTCCCGCTGACGCGGATTCGCGGCTACGCCGAACCGCACACGCTCGTCATCGACCTTGGCGCGATCGCCGAACCGCAGACACTGCTGCTGACGGCGTGGACCGACTACGCCTATTCGAGCGACAACGTCGCGGCCTCTCAGGCTGGGCTGACGGCCGCCGAGCCGACGCTCGAGG
>Ga0114970_10000550_pt1 | contig 28212 bp, 25 predicted proteins | sample M_140205_XF_Meta_FD_87030 | JGI IMG/M metagenome (GOLD analysis project Ga0114970, IMG submission 87030) | Freshwater microbial communities from Lake Montjoie, Canada to study carbon cycling - M_140205_XF_MetaG | ecosystem: Environmental > Aquatic > Freshwater > Lake | place: Lake Montjoie...
CGCAAAAACTACTTCTACCCGGACATGCCGAAGAACTACCAGATCACGCAGTTCGACATGCCTCTCTGCCTTGGCGGTGGCGTGCCGCTGTATGATCTCGCGTATCCCAAAGACGCACAGAAGAGCATCGCGAATCCCGGCAAGGTGGTGAAGCTCACGCGGATTCATTTGGAGGAGGACGTGGGCAAGTCCACGCACCACGAAAAATTCACCACCATTGACTTCAATCGCGCTGGCACGCCGCTGATGGAAATCGTCAGTGAACCGGACATCGACAGCGCCGAGGAGGCCTTCGCTTACCTGACCAGCCTGCGTCAGATCTTGATCTACGGCGGTGTGAGCGATGCTGACATGGAGAAGGGCAATCTGCGCTGCGATGTGAACATTTCCCTGCGCCCCGAAGGCCAGAAAGAGTTGGGGGCGAAGATCGAGCTCAAAAATCTCAATTCGATGTCCGCTGTGCGTCGTGCGATCAAGTTCGAGACGGAACGTCAGGCTGAGGCCCTCGATCGTGGAGAAAAACTCGTCCAAAGCACCCGCCGCTGGGATGATGACCGCGGTGAGACCACGCTCATGCGCACGAAGGAAGACGCGCACGATTATCGTTACTTCCCCGATCCCGATCTGTTGCCCGTGCGCACGGCGAATCTAATCGCCAAGGTCAAACCGCAGGTTCCTGAACTGCCGCATGAGAAACGCACGCGTTTCGAGCAGGACTATGGCTGCAGTGCCTACGACGCCGGAGTGCTCGCCAGCGAGAAGGAACTCGCCGCCTGGTATGAAGCCGCCGTTGCTGCCGACACGAAGGTTCCGGCCAAAAAAATCGCTAACTGGGTCATCAACGATCTCCTCGGCGCTCTAAATGACCGCTCACTCACTCTCGCTGAATGCCCCGTGAAGTCCGAGGCGCTCAGCGCGCTCGTCGCCACCGTCGAAGCTGGGAAAATCTCCAACAACCAGGCCAAGGAGGTCTTCACTGAGATGTTCGAGACCGGCAAGCCTGCTGCCGACATCATCAAGGCCAAAGGCTTCGAGCAGGTCAGCGACACCGGTGCCCTGGAGGCCATCGTTGAGCAAATCCTCGCCGCCAACCCTGACAAAGTTGCCGAAGTCCAGGCTGGCAACGAAAAGGCCATGAACTGGTTCACCGGCCAAGCCATGAAAGCCAGTCAGGGCAAAGCGAACCCGAAAATGGTCACCGAGATCGTGCGCAAGAAGGTGCTGGGTTGAATCCCGCCTCTTTGGAGCCCCACAATCCCCTTGCACCTTGGGAGCGGGCGGCTATTCTCCGCGCCCTTTTTCAGACTACCCCCAGCCCCTTTACTCACCATGTCCCAACATAGCAGCCTCAAGACTTCCGGCTCCGTCGGCACCAAGCGCAGTGTTTTGAAGCGCGGCGAACGCGTCAAACTGCTCAAATCCCGTGGACTTTGGAAAGAAGGCCGTCTCCCGACGAACCTGCCCAAGACCAAGCCCGAATAAGGCTTTCCCGTGCGCCTCAATCGTTATCTCAGCCAGTGCGGCGTGGCCTCACGGCGTGGCGCGGAGGAAATCATCCTCGGCGGTCGTGTGTCGATCAACGGCCACATCATCAAGGAACTCGCCACGCAGGTGCAGCCTGAAGACAAGGTGGTCGTCGATGGTTCTCCGGTGCGCACCGAGTCGCCTGTCGTTCTCGCCCTGAACAAGCCGAAGGGCTACCTTTGCTCCCGTGGCGATACGCATGAGCGCATGACGATCTACGATCTGCTGCCGCTGAAGTATCAGAATCTGCATCACGTCGGGCGCCTCGACAAAGAAAGCGAAGGACTCATTCTCCTCACCAATCGCGGTGACCTTTCCCACCGGATCATTCATCCGAGCCAGGGAGCCGAAAAGGAATACGAAGTCGTCGTCGATCAACCGCTGAACGCGGAGGTGATGGCCAAGCTCGTCAAAGGCATGATGACCGAGGAGGGATTCGCCCGTGCCGAACGCGCCTGGGTGGACACCGCTTATCGGGCTCACATTGTTTTAAAAATGGGCCTCAAGCGCCAGATCCGCATGATGCTTTTCTACCTCGGCTACGAGGTCACGCGGCTTACGCGCATCCGTATCGGCTGGATGAAGCTGCATGGCCTAGCCAAAGGTGCCTACAAAGAACTCACGCCCACGGAAGTTGAGCGCTTCTTCAAAGAAGAACCCGCCAAGCCGCGTCTTGAGCGCAAGCCCGCTGCGGAGAAGGAAGGCGACGAAGATCGCCGTCCGGCCCGTTCATCCACTCGCGAGCCCGAGGCCCGTGAACCTCGCAGCTTCAAACCCACTCGTGGCAAAAAGAGCGGCCCACCGCGTCGTGGTGCTGCCGAAGACAAACCTTCCCGCTTCAAGCCGAAGCGCGATTCCTTCAGCCCGCGATCACGCTCAGGCGAAACGGGGCGTGGCGAAAAGTCACGGGGCCCGTCAGCGCGGCCAACTCGCCGTCCAGCTCCACGGGGGCCTCGCCGCGGTCCGTCGTCACGGTAAATTCACGCGCTTGGAAATAGTCCAGATGCTCGCTGGCGTGATAGCCATCCAGCAGCATGCCACGCAGCAAATGCAGGAACTCTAAGCCACCTAACCCACGGAAGATGACCACATCGAGCATGCCGTCGCTGTTTGAAGCATCACGAAACACGGGGAACGGCCCGCCATAGTGCTTGCCATTGCCGATCAGCGCCACGGTGCCGAGCAATGGCGCTTTGCCGTCAATCTGGATGCTCAGCGTGGGCGGCGTGCGCATCAGCACATTCACCGCGCTGATCACATAGCTGAGCGGCCCGTATTTTTTCTTCTGCTCCCAGGAAGTCTCCTTCACGATCTGCGCATCGAGGCCGACGCCGCCGAGCTGGACAAAATAATGCTCGTTCGCCATCCACAGGTCGATCTCGCGGCGCTGGCCGGAGCTGATCGCCTTCCAGCAGGCGACGATGTCCTTGCCCGGCAGCTTTAGTTCCACCGAGAACACGTTCATCGTGCCCAGTGGCAGCACGCCGAGTGCCGTGTGCTTTTCGCCCGGTTTGCGGCGCGCGTTTGCACGGCAGATGCCCTGCAAAACCTCGTTCATCGTACCATCGCCGCCAGCAGCCACAACGAGTTCGTGGCCCTCGGTCGCCAGTCGTTCAGCGATCACGGCGGCATCGCCAGGTGCGGTGGTCAGATGCACTTCCGGCGCTGGTGAGAGCGAGCGGATAGCTTGTTCCAGTGCCGCAGCTTTGGTGCTGCGTGCGGCCGGGTTCAAAATGACAGGTATGGGCATGGCGGGGCGCATTCATGGCACGCCACCGCCGATTGGCAAAGCCTCATGCCAGCGCGCTTGTGAAACTTTTCACAAAATCGGGTTGCCCCTCCCCATGCGGCTCCGATAATCGCACCAAGTCCCCTTTTCCCCTTCGCTCATGCCTGCCCCCGCCGAAGCTCCCGCCCCTGTTGCCGCTCCACCGCCTGCCGATCTCGTGAACGTGCAGATTGATGGCGTCTGGCTCAAGTTCCCCAAAGGCACGCGCATGATCGAAGCGTGCAAGCAGGCCAAGAAGGAAGTCCCGCACTACTGCTACCACCCGAAGCTCTCTTCCCCCGGCAACTGCCGCATGTGCCTCGTCGAGATGGGCATGCCGCCGCGCCCAGCTCCCGGCACCGAGCCGGAAAAAGACGAGCACGGCATGCCGAAGATCGGCTGGATGCCACGCGCGGTCATCGCTTGTGCCAACACCGTTGCTGAAGGCATGGGCATTCGCACTGACTCCTTGCTCACGCAGGAATGTCGCAAGGGAGTGATGGAATTCCTCCTCATCAATCACCCGCTCGACTGCCCCATCTGCGACCAAGCCGGCGAATGCCGCCTCCAGGAATTCAGCGTCGAACACGGCAAAGGTGAAAGCCGCTTCCGCGAAGACAAGGTCAAGAAGCCCAAGAACGTCGATATCGGCCCACGTGTGCGTCTCGATGACGAGCGCTGCATCATGTGCAGCCGCTGCATTCGCTTCACCGCTGAGATCGCTGATGATCCCGTGCTCGGCTTCACCGAACGCGGCAGCCACACCACGCTCGCGGTGCATCCCGGCAAGCGTCTCGAAAACAACTACTCGCTCAACACGGTGGACATTTGCCCCGTCGGCGCTCTCACCTCGAACGACTTCCGCTTCCAACAGCGCGTGTGGTTCCTCACCGAGACAAACAGCATCTGCACCGGCTGCGGTCGCGGTTGCAACATGGAGATCGGTGCACGTGGCGAAACCGTCTATCGCCAGACTCCGCGCGACAACAACGACGTGAACTCCTCGTGGATGTGCGACCAAGGCCGTCTCGACTTCCATTTCGTGAACAGCGAGTTCCGCCTCACCGATCCGATGATCAAGACCGGCGGTAAACACAACATCGCCACCTGGAAAGCCGCGCTGAGCAACATCGCCACCGCTTTGGCTAGCAAGAGAGGCGAAGAAATCGCCATCATCGCCAGCGCGCGCATGACGAACGAAGAGTTGTTCTTCGTGAAGCATCTCGCCGCGCAACTCGGCACCACCAACGTCGATGTCATCCCCCGCACCGGCGGTTCCGACAATTACCTCCGAGCCGATGACCTCAATCCGAACACCAACGGCGCCAAGCTCATTCTCGGTATCGAACCCGGAGCCAAGATCGCCGAAATCACCGAACTCATGAGCCGTGGCCGCCTCCGCGCCGTGCTCGCTCTTGGCGAAAACTTGCTCAAAGTCGGTTTCGCTCAGCGCGATCTCGAAAAAGTGCCGTTCATCGCCTCTCTTCACATCCTGGCCAACGCCAGCGCTGAACTCAGCGACGTCGTCCTCCCCGGCACCGCCTATGCCGAGAAGCGTGGCAGCATGATCAACGTCACCGGCCGCCTCCAGCGCCTCAACCGAGCCGTCAAAGCCCCCGGTAACGCCCACGACACCTGGGAAATCCTCCGCGACCTCATCGTCGCCCTCGGCGGCAGTAACGGCATCCACACCGTCGAAGACGTCTTCAAACGCCTCACCACCGAAGTTCCCGCCCTCAACGGCCTCACCTTCTCCAAGATCGGCGACCAAGGCGTTCAAGTGCTTGAAACTGCTGAGAAGATCCCGCTGTTGGAGCGCGAAAAAGAGCGCAAAGCGAAGGGCATCATCGTCGGTTGAGTGTGAGGCCGTGAGCCTGTAGTCATAGGCCGCATGCCGTCCTCCATTCTGCCACGTCCCGAACTTCTCTCTCCTGCCGGTAATTGGGACTGTGCGCGTGCCGCCGTCGCGAATGGTGCGGATGCGATCTATTTCGGCATGCCGCGCTTCAATGCACGGTTGAGAGCGGACAACTTTACGGAGGAAGACCTGCCGGAGTTGATGAAGTTTCTCCACGGGCATGGAGTGAAGGGTTATGTGGCCTTCAACACGCTCATCTTCACCAAGGAGCTGCCGGATGCCGAAACACAGCTCCGGTTGCTCGAAGACAGCGGTGTGGATGCCGTGATTGTGCAGGATCTTGGTCTCGCCCGCATGGTCAAGGCGCTCACGCCGAAGCTGCGGCTGCATGCAAGCACGCAGATGACGATTACTTCGCCTGAAGGCCTCGAATTCGCGAAGCAACTCAACATCGACCAGGCCGTGCTCGCGCGTGAGCTTTCCATGCGCGAGCTGGAACGCTTCAAAGACGCGCATGTTCCGCTCGAAGTGTTTGTGCATGGCGCGCTGTGCGTTGCTTACTCGGGGCAGTGTCTCACCAGCGAGTCCCTTGGCCGGCGCAGTGCGAATCGTGGCGAATGCGCGCAGGCCTGCCGCATGCCGTATGAAATGATCGTTGATGGCGTGCAGCATGACCTGGGTGACAAGCGCTACCTCCTTTCACCGCAAGATCTCGCCGCCGTCGATGAAATTCCGCGCTTGATCGAACTTGGTATCCGCAGTTTCAAAATCGAAGGCCGTCTCAAAACGCCCGAATACGTCGCCGGAGTCACGCAGGTCTATCGGGCGGCGATTGATCGGGCGCTGGCCGGAAAACCCGAGCCTGCGAGCGATGCAGACCGCTATGCGCTCGAAATGACCTTCTCGCGCGGCCTTTATCCCGGCTGGATGCACGGCGTGAATCATCAGGAACTTGTCGGGGCCTACTACGGCAAGAAACGCGGCCCGTATGTTGGCCAAGTGACGCGCATTCTTGGTGCGGACACACTCGAACTCGATGAATTGCACATCGCCATGAAGCCGGGCGACGGTGTCGTCTTCGAAAACCTCGCTGACACGAACTACGAGCAAGGCGGCAGCGTCTATGAGATGCGCGGCAGTGCCCTGAGCTTCCGTCACGGTCATCTGCGCATGGAAGATGTGCAGATCGGCATGCGCGTTTTCAAAACGAGTGATCCGGCGCTCAATCGTTCCTTGAGACAGTCCTTTGAGGGTGACATCCCGATTCGGAAGCAGCGCCAGCTCGATCTCCATGTCATTGGCAAAGCCGGCGAGCCACTCGTCGTGCGCAGTGGTGCCCACAGCATCGCATCAACCATGGCGTTGCAGGCTGCGATGAAGCGTCCGCTCACGCCCAGTGCCTTCATCGAGCAATTCAGCCGCCTCGGCGGCACTGAGTTCGAACTTGGCAGTGTGCAATTCGATGTCGAAGGCGAGGTCATGCTGCCGATCAGTGAACTCAATCGCATGCGACGCGAATTGCTGGCCTTATGGAGTGCCGACGACTCGTCGGCAAAACAAACTCCGACGAGCATGGTGACACTCGCATCACTCATGCCTTCGACACGGAATGCCGACGACTCGTCGGCGCTCCATATCCATGCGCTATGCCGAACGCCTGTGCACATCGACGCGGCACTGGTCCTCGGCATCTCGCGTCTCTACCTCGATTTTGAAGACATCCGTCGTTATGCGGATGCGGTGAAGCACATCAAGGCCGCAAGTGACACCACTCAGATCTGGCTGGCGACGCCACGCATTCAAAAATCTGGCGAAGTCGGCTTCTTTAAGCTCATCGAACGTGCGGAGCCGCATGGCGTGCTCATTCGCAATCTGGGGGCCATTTCGTTCTTCCAAGACGCGAAAATCCCGATGACGGGCGATTTTTCGCTCAACGTGGCGAATCCGCTCACAGCGGAGATCTTGAAAAAGACCGGTCTGGAGCGCCTTACCATCAGCTACGACCTCAACATCGAGCAGGTTGTCGATTTGCTCGCCGCCGCACCGCCGTCATGGTTCGAGCTCACACTGCATCAGCACATGCCCATGTTTCACATGGAGCACTGCGCATTCGCCGCCTTCCTGAGCAAGGGCACTGATTTCACGAACTGTGGCCGCCCCTGCGACAAACACCGCGTCCACCTGCGCGACCGCGTCGGCATGAATCATCCGCTGAAAGCCGACGTTGGGTGCCGCAACACGCTGTTCAATGCCGTCGCCCAAACCGGCGCGCAATTCTTCGACGAATTGCGTGAGCACGGCCTGCGCTGCTTCCGTGTCGAGCTGCTCGAAGAGGATGCGGATGAAGCCATGATTGTACTGCGCACCTATCAGGAGCTTTTGGCCGGTCAGCGCGATGGCGACGAGATCTGGCGCGATTTGAAGGCGCAGAGCCAGCTCGGTGTGACCCGAGGAACTTGGGCGGAACTTCCTTGAACTGGCGGCGTTTACCACGACTATCCCCACGCCATGCCTAGGCACGTCCACGACGATTTTAGTTTCCTGCCGACCGTCGATTCGACGGACGATGAAATTATTGAAATCGAGGATGCACGCCACCAAACTGGCCCAGGGTTCGATGAACCAATGGATGAGCAACCGGCGATCACATCATCACCGCCAGTTTCCATCCCAGTTTCGCCAACGGATGTTAATAAAGAATCTGCGCCAACACGACAATCGGTCGCGGCACCGAAAGCTGCTGATGAGGCTCCGTTACCCATACCACGTGCTCCCGAGGCCGTAAGGTTGAGCGATGAAAAAAGGCGTGGCCCAGTGGAGACACCCGCAGTCTCTTTGAGTGGTAGGCGTGCGGTGGAAAAGGCGGTTAGTCCGGTGACACCCCCACCGATGCCGACAGGAAAAGCTCAAGCGGAGTCCTTGAGCCGGGCAAAAGACAAGACAGGCATTGCTGCAAACTCTGCGAATCCGAAACCTTTCATCGCACCAAAACCCAAGCCGGAAGAGCCCGAAGACCCGGACACGATCAAAAAAACACGTTGGCGGAAACTGGCTGAGAAAGTCGGCGTTAGTTCGCTTGGCCTTAGCGTGGGCGTGCATCTTTTTCTGCTCCTGATCGGCGCTTTTGTGGGAGTCACCCAAGTGATGGAACGGCAGGTAGATTTTATTCCTGGCGGTAGTTCGCCGCAGTCACAGGCTGCTGCTGAAGCGTTGACACAAAAGATTCAGCAGAAGAAAAACCCATGGCTCAAGACAAAGCCGCAGATGCGTAAGCTCGCGGTGCAGTCACTGAACACAAACATCGTGCTACCAGAGATGCCGCCGATGGATTTGATGGATTTTTCGAAAATTACCAATCGCATGGACATCAGCAAGGCGGGCGCGCTGGGTGCCAGCAAGCCGATGGGCATCGGTGCAGGTGGTGCGGGTGGCGGTTTCGGTGCCGGGATCGGGCGCGGCGGCAAGTTTAGCTTTGTCGGCCAGACCGCCATCGGGCGGCGTGTAGTTTTTGTCGTGGATGTCTCGGGCTCGATGTCCGCCATCGGTCAGGGCGAAAAAATCTCGCGCTTTGATTTACTGAAGAAGGAGCTGGTCAAAAGCATCACCCAGATGCCAATGGGGACATCCTACCAGATTCTGTTTTTCTCTGACTTTGCCTGGCCGCACAATGAGGTGGACAGCAGGAACAACAGTGCACTCATGAAGTACCGCTGGGAGATCGATCCGAAGGATTACAAGTCCGTGAAAATCCCTGCCTTCAAATTCTTGCAAGCCAGTCCTTTCACGCTCCAGGACAGTCGGGAGATCATCGAGCGTTCGGACAATCCGGGGGGCACCAATTGGGGGTCGGGACTGCTCATGGCATTGAACGCCAGCCCGAAGCCTGATGTGATCTTTTTCATGACCGACGGCAACCGGTCTGACGAGATGGGTTGGATAGACATCGTCACGGCCGAAAACAAACGCCGGTTGCCCATGACAGCTATTTACACCAGTGCCATGCAGCAACCAGACGCCGCACGTGAGCTGGATACCTTGGCAAAACGCAACAATGGCAGGTTCACCGTGGTGATGGGCGAGGGCAAAGTCATCAAGGGCGAAGACTTCTTCAAAATGAAGTAGTGCTACTCATGAAAGCGCTTCGAGTGCTTCCTTCACTTCATCCACTGGCAGACCTACGACATTCGTGAATGATCCTTCCATGCGCTCTAACAACATCTCGGTATAGGCCTGAATGCCATAGGCTCCCGCTTTGTCGAGTGGGTTCACGCGTGTGTGGTAGTCGCGGATGAGTTCGTCGGTCAGTGATTTGAAGGTCACATGAGTGATGACATGCAATTCGTGTCGCACTACTCCATCGCTGGCAAATACTACACCCGTACACACCTCATGGGTGCGGCCTGAGAGCCGTTTCACCATGCTGAGTGCTTCTGCCAAGTCAGCAGGCTTACCCAAAGGGTCGCCATCCACATAAACCAGCGTATCGGCCCCGATGACCAGTGCTACAGAACGCAGAGCCGAGCCAGCGAGTGCCTTGCGCCTTGCGTTTTCGATGGTGAGCGCTGCTGGCGTCAGCGCAGCATCGTGTGCTTCCTCGACTTGGGGCACGATGATCTCAAATTCATAGCCTGCTCCGCGCAGCAGTTCGACCCGACGTGGTGATGCAGAAGCGAGCACCAGCGGAGGGTAGGTGCCGTGCTGGCTCACGCGCGTTGCTCCACGATCTTTGCCACTTCGTCTGCGCGGATCAGTCCATCACGCTTTTGCGGTGTGCGGTAGCGGTAGTAACCGGTTTTTTCCTGGTACTGCGGCGCTCCTTGGCAGGGCACCTCTTGCCCATTCTTGAGCTGGATCGTGTGTGGTGTGCTGGATGCGAACATGTCGGGCATGGAGCAGGAGACAAGCACGACAGCGGGCAGGAGTAGCAGGGGAAGACGTGGGACGTTCATAACAAAAGACTTTGACTCAAACGCTATATTCAGACGTGTTTTTCGAGGTTTCCGTTCATCCTTTATTATCGTGGCAATTTCAAGCATTGGAATGATGCTGGTTGAAGCATTCTCCGTGCCTTTTAACCTGTCGGCATGAGCGAAACTCTTCCCCCAGCCATTGGCATTATCGGCGGTTCCGGCTTATACGACCTTGAAGGCTTGGAAAGCCGCGAGGAAGTCTCCGTCGAAACGCCCTTTGGGAGTCCTTCGGATGCACTCGTGACAGGCACGCTGGCCGGTCGCAGGGTGTATTTTTTACCGCGCCACGCCAAAGGCCACCGTATTCTACCCACAGAGCTGAATCATCGCGCCAACATCTGGGCGCTGCGCAGCTTGAACGTCCGTTGGATCATTGCCGTCACTGCTGTGGGTAGTTTGCAGGAGCAGTACAGTCCGCGAGACATTCTGCTGCCAGACCAGTTCTTCGACCGCACCAGCCGCCGTGATCAGCACACCTTCTTTGGCCAGGGTATTGTCGGCCACGTGTCTTTTGGCGACCCCATTTCCGACAAACTGCGGGCACTGCTGCATGACGCCGCCGTGGCACAAGGCCGCCGCGTTCACAACGGCGGCACCTACGTTTGCATGGATGGTCCCGCCTTCTCCACGCGGGCTGAGTCCAATGCACACCGCCAGCTTGGTTTTGATGTCATCGGCATGACCAACCTGCCCGAGGCCAAACTCGCCCGCGAGGCTGAGATCGCCCTCGCGACACTGGCGATGATCACGGATTACGACTGTTGGAAAGTCGAAGAAGAAGCTGTGACCGCCGAATCCGTCATCGGCCACCTACACGCGAACGTTGCCGCCGCTAAAGCTATTCTCGCGCAGATTATTCCACAAATTCCCGCCGAACCGAACTGGCCGGAACATCACTCTCTCGACGCCGCACTCATGACCGACCGCAAATTGTGGCCTGAGCAGACGGTGGAAAACTTGCTGCCAATTTTGCAGCGGTTTTTGTGAGCGAGGCAAGAGACTCCCCATCTAGGCCATAGCCCAAAAAAATGGGCACGAAAGGTGATGCGATGCGCGAGCATCTCGACGTCGCCACCGGTGAGATCCGTCGGCTCGACACCATCATCGAGCAATTTCTCTCCGCTATCCGCCCCACCCAACCGCAACTTCAGCGAACTCAGATCCATGAACTGCTGGATGAATCCCTGCGCTTCCTCAAGCCCGAAACCGACCGCGCCAAGGTCACCGTGAAGCTTGACCTCCGCACTGACATGCCAGCCATGCCGCTGGACGCCAACCAGATCAAACAAGCCTTCTACAATCTCATCCGCAATGCTTGTCAGGCCATGCCAGATGGCGGCACGCTAACAGTCAGCGGCACCTTCACCGACTTTGAAGTGCGCATTAGCTTTGCCGACACTGGCAAAGGCATCAGCGCCGATCAAATGGGCAAACTCGTCCAACCCTTTGCCACCACGCGCAGCACCGGCACTGGCCTTGGCCTCCTCATCGTCCGTCGCATCATCCGTGAGCACGGCGGCGAGATCGACATCAAATCCCGCGAAGGCAAAGGCACCCGCGTCAGCCTTTGGCTACTGCTTGTTGAAAACGCACCCGACTCCTTGAAGCAGGTTCCCCCGCCTGATCATCACTTCGCCCTCGCCTGCACAGCCTTGTGCGCCACTTCCTGCAGGAAACGGGTATCGTCTTCTTCGATGCCATTGAGCACAAAAGAGTTACCCACCACACTCTCTCCAAATAGCACCTCATACCACACGCAGGCACCGAGATACTCACCCAAGATGCTTGCATGATGTCCATCCATGCTGAGCTTCATCAAACCGTCCGGCTGTTTCTTCCACTGCCACCCCATGTGCAAAGAATGCATCTGTTTCGGCAACGTCGGCATGCTGATAGTCTTAAAATCAAAAGCAGTGTCTGTTTGATAACCCCACTTCGAATCTGTGTCGGCCATGAAAAAGGCATCGCCGACTGGAATCACACGACCGTCCAATTCGGCAGCGATTCGATCATGCGCAGCCGTTAAACCACGATACATCTCCTCCTGCGTCTTCGGCTCACCCGCTTTACCAGACGGATTTGCAAAGCGCACATCATCCTTACGATACGGCCATGTCTGATGCACCAGTAACTTGGCCTTTGGTGCATGCTTCAGAATGTACTCGTGCAACCAACCTGCATGCGGCTGATAAGTAATGAAGTCGTGGCTCTTGATGCTCGACTGTTGGATCGTCACAAAGTCCCAAGTATCCGCAGCCAAGCTTTCCCTCAATCCAAGGCCACTCGTGTAAAGACCAGCCTTGTCCGTAGCGTCGGATTCATGCTTCTGCGCCTTCTCGGCATGCACTTGAAACGAAGCCCCACCGACCACCAATGGCCGATGGATCAGTGTATGACCGCCCGCTTTCGCTAGATCGCCGAGATAATGCGTGGCATTGGCCGAAAAGCTGTTCCCGATCGTCAGTAACCGCACCGTTTTGGCCTCGCCTGCAAAAGACGAGGACCAAAACAGCAGCGCAGAGAGCAGAACGAGCGCTTTCATCACGCGAAATGGTTTAATGGCAGCCGCAACCTTCGCCGCAGCCTTTGGAGAACACTTCCGCTTCGGAAGGCACCTGACCGCGCTCCAGGCTCTTGCCGACGAAACTCGTCACCACTTCGGCGATGCCGCGCAGTACGTCCTGGGCTTCGATGAAGCTCAGAATGGCCGGATTTGCATCGCAACTGTCCTGCAACTCAGTGAAGCGGCCAATTTCTTCGCCTGATGGTTCTTCACCGTTGTGCTGCTTCTGGTGCAGTGCACGGCCCATCGTCGCCATCTCACGATAGAGGGATACGGCTTCTTCATTGGCGAGGAAGGCCTCAGCCTTCTCGCGGGCACTTTGAACTTCAGTGTCAGCCACAAGGGTTTCGCACAGTTCGACGATCTTGGATTTGATTTGGGGGGATGCGGTCATGGGGCCGCGAGAGTAGGCAAAAAAGCTCCGTGCGCAGAAAAAAGTCGGACTATTTCCGCGCCGCCGCCAGATTCCGTTTGAAGCCCTCCCGCACGAGCGAGAGATCGGAATCCATCGCCAGCCAGGTGAAGCCCATGCTCAGCAGCTTCGCCTGATCATCCGCATGCCGCACGAGGATGCCGCATCCCTTGCCATGATCCTTTGCCGCTTTCGCGATGACATTCAGACAATCGTCGTAGCTGCGTGGTGAGTTTCGCGCCTTTAAATCGAAACTCAAATCTGCTGGGCCGATGAACAACGCATCAATCCCTTCCACTGCCGCGATTTGATCCGCATTGGCCACGCCTTCCGCCGTTTCGATCTGTGCGAGAATGATCGGCATCGGGGGCGTGACTCCGGGAAGCCTCATCCCATAACCATAAGCGCGCACTGTGCGCGAAACACCGCGATGGCCTCTCGGCGGATAATACGCCGCATCCACGCAGTGCTGCGCCTGTGCGACGGTGTCCACATGCGGCACCATGATGCCGTCCGCGCCCCAATCGAGCACACGGCTGATCAAATCGGGATGCGGAGCACTCACGCGCACAATCGCCAGCGTCTGGCTGCCGCGCAGAGCTCGCAGTTGGTTTGGCAAAGCAGCCTCCGATTCACAGCCGTGCTCCAGATCGATCAAAACCCAATCAAAGCCGCATTCCGTCGCCAGTTCCGCGACCGCAGGTGATCCGATGGAGAGAAAGGTGCCGATGTGAGTTTTCATGGTGAGAGAATGTCGAGTCCGCTGCCCTCACGCAAGCCGCGCAAAGCTAAGGCGAGCCGTGAGAGTGTCATTTCACGGAGATTTGAGCCGGAAGAACCGCTGCCTATCAGGAAGAAGCCATCGTCGCGATCAAAGTAACCCGCGCCGACACGAATGACGGCCTTCACGATCATGTTGCGCAGCAGGTGTAGCCAGAAGCGACGCAAGTGATGCTCCGGTAAGGTGCGAACGCTTTGATAGCCCTCGAAAGCGCGCTGCAAGAACGCCGCATCATGAAAGCATGCCAGCAGCGAGAGATCATCCATCGGATCGCCGCTGATGGCGTCGTCGAAGTCAATGAACGCGGCGATTTCGTCGCGAGTGCCGAGGATGTTCCAGAGCGCGAGGTCTTTGTGGACGAGACAGCCTGGAGCGAGATCGAGCAAGGCCTGGTGGTTTTCGATCTCGGCGAGGATTTCTTCGGCATTTGTCAAAAAGCCGCGCTGAGTCAAAAAACGCAGATGCTCGTCGAGCCGCAGGTGGAAGTAGTCGGCGTAGCCGGAATGTGGTCCGCACAGTCCCCTGTGCGGTTCGGGCGTCGCTAGACCTTCGAGCCGCACAGAGGACTGTGCGGACCACTCTAAGATGCCGAAGCCATCAAACGCGATGCCTTGCCACTTCGCCACGGCCTTCCCTATCTCAAACGCAATGCTCGGCACAATAAGCGTGCCTTGCTTGAACCATTGATTCAAATCAGGCGCTGCAATCCGCTCCAGTGCCTGCCACGCAAAGGAAACGCGGCTCCGGGTGGCATCGCAGCCAAAAACCTTTGGTGTGACGACTCCTGCGTCACGCACTTGATTCAGCACAGCGGACTCGATGGCGAGATGACCGTCTTTCTCGGGTCCATTCTCGGCTCGCACAAACATTGCCGCGCCATCCACCTCGGCATTCCATGTGAGATGATTGCCCTGGCCGGCTCCTGGCTTCAAATCGACTTTCTTGGCGTCGAAGTGACGATGCAATTCCTCGCGAAGCTGCGGTTCGATCTTCGAATCAGCTTCGCCATGCGCCTGCGTTCCGTGAAACGCCGCTGGTCGATCACACTTCCAGTAGTAGATGTCGCGACGGCTCATGGTCAGGCATCCGGCGTGCGGCGCTTCCACCAGGAGGCGAGGAGGCCGCCGATGATGTTTTGCATCACGCCGCTGAAGACACCTGCTGCCGCAGCGAGCGGCATGGCGGCGAAATGCTCACGCGCCAGCGACGCGGCCATGCCGCCGTTTTGCATGCCGACTTCGATGCTCACCGTGCGGGCGACGGATTCAGGATAGCGCAGCACTTTGGACACGACATAGCCGACACCGAAGCCGAGGACGTGAAGCGTGAATGCGGCGAGAGCTAACCGACCAAAATTCGATGCGATGGCGTCTGCGCTCGCAGCCACGATGCCGCCGCTCACCAGCGTGAAAGCCAGAACGGCGACCGTGGGACCACAGGCCCCGATCTGGTCTGCCGTGCGCGGCAGTTTCCACCGGATGAGCACACCAAGCACCACGGGCGCGATGGTGAGTTGTAGGGCGGATAAACACAGCCCCCACGCATCCACGGGCACATATTTTCCAGCAAGCGTACTCGTCCACATCGGCGTGAAGAAGAAAGCCAGCATCGTGGACGCCAGCGTGAGCACGACGGACAGTGCCACGTTCGCCTTCGCGAGGTAGCTGATCATGTTCGACGCCATGCCGCCGGGGCAACTCGCAACGAGGATGATGCCCACGGCAAGGCCTGGCTCGAGTTTCAGCGCCGTGGCAACGAGCCAGCCAGACAACGGCATGATCGTATATTGCGCCACGAAGCCGAGCGCCACGCTTCCAGGCATTTTCCAGATGGCTTTGAAGTCATCAATGCTCAGCGTCAGCCCCATGCCGAGCATGGAAGCCGCCAGCGACCAGAAGATCCACGGCTTATCGAACCACAGCATGGTCTGCGGTTTGAAAAAGGCGATCACCGCCAGCGTGACGAGCCACACGGGGTAGAGATTATTGAACCAATTGAGAAAGCGAGTCATGTATGGTGATACCAAGTAATGGAGTTCGTGTTCAAGGTTTGATTTCACGAATTGCTGCACCGTTGCTTTCAATCAAGAGCACCAGTTTCTTGAAACTGAACTTCTCGTTAGCCTTCACCGCTTTGCGATACAGGCTCACGCGATTGATCTCGCCGGGGAAGAGTTGCACTTCGGGCACATCGACTTTCACAAAACCGGCTTTGAGCAGCGCTGCCTCCTGGCTGGCAGCTTTCGGACGAATCGTCGGAGTCAGCGCGAAAAGCGTGTCGGCCTTAGTGACGGTCACATCGAGCTTTTCGATGCTGGTGCGATGAAAGGGCAGGTCTTTGACCGCTTCGGGCATTTCGTCGATGATGTAGTCGCGGTCGGTGAAGAGCTTCACGCCGCGTTTCATGAAGGCAGGCTCAGCTGGCGGTGGTGCGGGCCAGGCGATGCGTTTTTGGCCGACTTTTGGCTCGAACTGGCCCACGGTCTCCAGTTTGCCAAACATGATGCGGTCGGTGGTGCCGCCGTGGTCGCTTTGGGTGACAGTGAGCCAGAGGGTTCCCTCGTGTTCGTGGAAGGTCGGATATTGGAACGAGTGCGGCGACTCGAAGCGGTATTTGCGCTGCCAGGTTTTGCCGTCGCGGGAGATGTCCACGTTGAAGACGCTGCGATTGCAGTTCTGGATCTTGGTGTTCTCCTGCCAGCCGAGATAATAGACACCGCCGAAGTGATCGAAGGTCGGCTTTGAGTTCAGGCCGTTCGGCACGAAGGGCTTTGGCTCGGCGACGGTCCATGTTTTGCCGTCCTTGCTGGTGGTAAAGTGGTAGTTGCCCGCGTCGTTGCGCACTATGGCCATCCAGGTGCCGTCGGGCAGGCGGTTCACGGCGGATTCGCTGAGCTGCTGCGACTGCGGCTCGTTGTAGTGGCCGATGACCTCGAAGGTGACGAAGTCGTCGTGCAGCACGGCGAGGGCGTTTTGTTTGCCGGGGAAGTTGTTGAGCGCGATGTAGCGCTTGCCGTCGATCTCCTTGAACGAATCGAAGATGTAGAGGCCCTGATTGATGCCGGGTCGCTTGAAGCCCAATGCGGCTGCGTCCGCATGAAAATGACGCGGCTCCATGTCGAAGGTGCCTGCGGCAGTCTTGAGCTTGGCTTTGTGGATGCTGTCCTCGAAGGTCTGCGTGCGCAGGTCAAAGTCGTGATACCATGTCACGGCCTGTTCTTTGGCCGGCTGGCTGCAAAAGTAGGTGCGCAGCGTGTGCTCGTCCTTGCGGATGATGCGCGGCACAAAGACCTGCGCGTCCGGCAGCGTGATGTCGGCGAAGGCCTGGCCCGCCTTGGCCATCGGGTGCGTTTTTTCGACCTTGAGCGACTTCATGTTCACCACCGTCAGCACGCAATACATCGCTGCGCCCGCGCCATGACCGGGTATCACGTCGTTGTCATGCTCGACGATGTAAGCTCGATCGCCGACGCAGACAAACTCCGCATCATGCGCTCCTTTCACTTGCGGCGCGGTGACGCGAACGAGACGTTGCATCACGATGTCGCCCGCCAGTGCGGGGTCCCAGTTGGAGGGCAACAGCGAGGGCTTGTGCAGCTTGTTGATCGTCTGCTTCAGCGTCACCGCGCCGGACACGCTCTTGCCTGCGACTACGTCTTCTTCTTTGAATTTCGCTAGCAGGATCTCGCCCGCTCCGCCGCGATCACGATCGTAGGTGATCCAGATGACGCCGTCCTTGTCCTGGGCGCCATCGGGGTAGGAGACGCCTTTGCGTTCGTCGAGCAGCAGGCCGTCGCACCATGTCGTGCCATCGTCGGTGGAGATTTGAGCGGTGAGGTTGTTGCGGCCTTTGAAGTTGAAGTGGTTTACCAGCAGCAGATTGCCCGACGTAAGTCGGCGAATGAAGAAGCGGGAGCCGTGATTCTTGATCGTGCTCGGCACCGCCTCGCTCCAAGTGCGGCCCTTGTCGCTCGATTGACTCTGCCACAGCACGCCACCGCCCGTGCGTGTGAGTAGCCACAGGTGCCCGTCCTTCAATTCGGTAATCATGCATTCCAGCGCCCAATCAGGAGCCTTCAGCGCACCGTGGAGCCTCCACGTCTTGCCTTCGTCCGTCGAAATGCCGACGCCTTGAAGCTGCTTTGGTCCGGCGAACCAGCCTTCGATGCGCTCGATCGCGTGCGTCACCGGCATGATCCACTCGCCCGAAGAAAGCACGGTCGGCTTGTTCATGCGGAAGGCATACGGTTCCTCGAAACCGACGCGGAATTCCGCGCTGAACACTGGCGTCTTCGCATCCGGCTGCTCGCAAATTCGAGCCCACACATCGTGCTGCGCGGTGTCCTTGTTCCCGCGATTGAAGATATACCAAAGCCGCCCCTTCGGATCGATCCACACCGTAGGATCGTAGCAGCGGGTGCCATCCTTGGGCAATCCCATCACGATGGGCACCGTGCAACTCTTCGCTCCATCATCGCTCCAGCACAGCAGCACTTCGTTGTCCGGCGAGGGTTCCTTCGGACCACCAGTGAACCAGGATGAGAACACGCGACCTTTTGCTGTGCGTTCGAGGCCGGGAATGCCCTGCCAGGTGCGAGCTGTTTCGAGAACGGGCGTCTCGGCAATGGCTGAGAACGCAGAGCTAGCAAGAAAGAGAAAACAAAGTCGGTGAATCATGATGAACTTACCAAACGAGGAGTGATGGGGTATTTCGCCGGTTGAATGCCTCGAAGGCATGTTATGCTAACACCATGCCCGAAACCACCTCCGCCACGCTCAAAGACATAGCCCGCGCAGCGGGTGTGTCGATCATGACGGTGTCGCGGGTGCTGCGTGGTGCGCCGAAAGTGGCGGCGGAGAAACGCGAGTTGGTGCTCAAGGAGGCAAAGCGGCTCGATTACCAGCCTGATCCGCATTTGGCGCGGATGATGCAGGTGGTGCGGGGCAAGAAAGAGACGCGCGTGCGGGCCGTAATCGCGGTGATACGTGAGCATGTGCCACAGGATGGGTTGCTGAGCGCGTCGTATCAATATGTGTTCATCGAGGACATCCGGCGGCGTGCGCATGGGCATGGCTACGCGGTGGAGGAGTTTTATTTGGGCAAAGACGGCCTCACGCCGAAGAAGCTGCAAAAAATCCTACACGCTCGCGGCATTGAGGGCGTGATCGTCTCTCCACAGAGCATGACACTTCCGTGCAGCAAGCTCGACTACGCGCCCTTTGCCGCAGTGACGTTTGGAAATGCGATGAACTCGCCAGCACTTCACATGTGCGCGGGAAACATGACGCTGGGCATTCACATGGCCGCAGAGCAACTCGCGGCCCGTGGCTACCAGCGCATCGGCGTGGCGGTGACGAAGTGGATCGTGAACCGCTCTCAGTTTGGATACAGCGGCGGCCTGTTTCACTGGCAGCATGGCCTACCGGAAGAAGATCGTGTTCCTTTGCTGCTCTTCCCGAGCAACGACATCAGCCGAGGCTACGATCCTTTTGCCAAATGGATGCGCGAGCATCAACCCGACGCGCTCATCACTTTCGATACCCATGTGCCCGGCTGGTTAAAGCGTCTTGGTTTGCGAGTGCCGAGGGACATTGGCTTCGTCGTGCATGACTGGACACCGAAGATGACCGATTACGCGGGCATCTACCAAAGGCGCGAGCATCTCGCCGCTGCAGCAGTTGATTTGGTCGTCACTCAGATTTCGCAGCACGAGCATGGCGTGCCCGAGGTGCCGCGACAGATCATGATTCCACCGCAATGGGTGGATGGACCGAGCGTGAGGGTGGGCCCGAGCAAACAAGGTCATTGACCGGCTTCGCCTTGACGTGATAGAAACGAGGCCATCATGACACTCAAATCGCGCCGACACTTTCTTCAGAGCAGCTTGTCCCTCTCCTCGCTGCTAGTCCCGAACGCTCTGCGAGCCCAGTCTGCAGGCAAAAAAGAAATCAAGAAAGGCTATGCCACGGGGCTGAAGTCACCGCAGCAGGCACGTTGTGTGACAGACTTGAAAGTGCGATGGATTTACAACTGGACCTCGAAGCGACCTGTGGGTCTTCCAGAAGGCGTTGAGTGGGTGCCAATGGTCTTCAAAGACAACGAGAATCAATTCGCGATGAAGGCAGTGGAGGAAATCCACGCGGATTTGCCAAACAAACCGTCTGCAGTGCTCGGCTTTAACGAACCCGAGGGCAAAGACCAAGGAAATACGACCGTCGAACAGGCGCTGGCCGTTTGGCCGAAGCTGGAAGAGCTCAAATTGCCGTTGGGCAGCCCGGCGGGCGTGCATGCAGACAGTCCGTGGATGCAGAGCTTTATGAAAGAGGCTTTGAAGCGGAAATACCGCATCGACTTCATCACCATTCATTGGTATGGCGACCCGAACGCCTCGCAGTTCATGTCCCACTTGGACAAGATCTCCCGCTTGTATAAACGGCCGCTGTGGATCACCGAGTTCTGCCCTGCCGACTGGAGCGCCTCGAAGACGGGCAAGAACCAGCACGCGGAGAAAGACGTGCTGCGTTTCATCAAAGATGCGCTGCCGCGACTCGAGAGGTCCAACGATGTGGAGCGTTATGCGTGGTTCGGAACCGCGCCAGGAAACACACCCACCGGATGTTCCGCCTTGTGCGATACCAGCGGTGCGCTCACAAAGCTGGGCGAGGCTTATGCTGAGGCGTGACAACGATCCCGAGTTGGCGATTTCCCGTCAAAATGGAATGTGCGCGCTGGCATTGAATGATGGGTAAGTTTAAGCCTCCCCATCATGCCTGCCGACATCCGCGCTCTCGAACCCCAATCTCTCTGGAACTGCTTCGCCGATTTGAATGCAGTTCCGCGCCCTTCCAAACGCGAAGAACGGGTCGTGGGATTCGTTCTGGGATTCGCCACACTCCATGGCCTTAAGGCACAACTCGACAGTGCTGGCAATGTGATCATTAAGAAGCCAGCGACGCCGGATCGACATGACAGGCCTGCGGTCATCATGCAGGCGCATCTCGACATGGTTCACAAGGCGGCTGACGGACTCAACTTCGACTTTGACAAGCAAGGCATCGACATGTGGGTCGATGGAGATTGGGTGCGGGCACGAGGCACCACGCTGGGCGCGGACAATGGCCTCGGCGTGGCGGCGATCCTCGCGGTGCTGGCTTCAAAGGACCTCTCGCATCCGCCTATCGAGGCGCTGTTCACGCTCGATGAAGAACAAGGCATGGGCGGTGCGCTGGGATTGCAACCCGGCCTGCTCACGGGCAAAACGATGCTCAATCTCGACTCGGAAGAAGACGACACCTTCACCATCGGCTGCGCGGGCGGCATCGACACGACAGGATGTTATGAATATAGCCAAACTACCCAAGCCTTCGCCGCTTCCGTGATCACCATCCAGATCAGTGGTCTGCGTGGCGGACATTCCGGCCTGCAAATTCACGAAGGACGTGCGAATGCGATCAAGCTCATGACGCGGCTTCTTAGCGCCTGTGGCGAAGATGTCACCGCTCTCTCGACGATGCGTGGCGGCAGCGCACGCAACGCCATCCCGGCACAATGCGTGGCGCAGGTGGTGATTTTGGATCAGGCCCGATTTGATGAACGCTTCCAACGGGAAGCCGCTGGCATCCGCGCGGAGTTTAGTCTGATCGAACCGGGACTGAACATCGCCACGGCGCCTGTGAATGGCGCATGTGCCAGCGTGCAAATCATGTGCGCAGAGCATCAGAAGTCCCTCGTCCTCGCCATGCAGGCCGTTGTGAACGGAGTCTATCGCATGAGTCCAGTCGTGCCCGGACTGGTGGAGGCATCTTCAAATTTTTCCACCATCGCACTCGGCAGCGGCAAGGCCGAGTGGGGCAGTCTCCAGCGCAGTTCCGTGGAGTCGAGCAAACTCGACGTGGCCCGTGCCTTTCGCGCGCCGTTTGAACTCATCGGCGCTCACGTCCGCTCTGGCGATCCCTATCCCGGCTGGAGCCCCAGCGCCGAATCGCCCATCCTGGACAAGATGAAGGCGCTCTACCGCGAACTCTTCGGCCACGACGTCAAAGTCAGTGCCTGCCACGCCGGTCTCGAATGCGGCGTCATCAGCATCGCTTATCCCGATCTCGACATGATTTCCTTTGGCCCCAACATCCACGAAGCCCACTCCGAGAAAGAGTGCTGCAGCATCTCCTCCGTGCAGAAGTTTTGGAAGCTGCTTACCGCGACGCTGGCCGAGATCTAGATTCGATTAGCTTTCGAAGCTATCCAAGTTTCTCGTAGGCTTTGAGCGATGGTTCCATCGCTTTCAGTGCCGTGGCCCAGAAGTCGGGGCTGGTGAGATCTTCGCCGAGCGTTTGTTTCACCACTTCCTCGCACGATGCGCTGCCGGTCATGGAAAGGAAGGCCTCGTAGCGTGATAGGAAGCTCGCGCCTTCGGCTTTGAACCGTGCAAACAGTGCTTGGCTGAGCAGGTAGCCGAAGACATAAGGGAAGTTGTAGAAAGAGACGCCCGTGATGAAGAAATGCATCTTGTAGGCCCAGAACATTGGGTCGGTGCCGTCTTCGAGCAGTGTGTCGCCGTAGAGCTTTCTTTGCGCATTGGTCATGAGCTCGCGGAGACGACTCACGCTGACCTCTCCGCTGGCACGCTCCGTGTAGAATGACTTCTCAAACTCGTAGCGCATGGGGATGTTGATCAGGTAGGCATGCGCATGGAGCATTTCCTGGTCGAGCAGATAGGCTTTGGTCTCAGGCGTGATACCGGGATCGCTCATGAGACCATCGAGCAGGATCATCTCACCGAAATTCGACGCCGTTTCGGCGAGTGTCATCGGATAGTTGGCCGCAAACGAGCGCGCCGGGCGCAAAACACACGAATGCCACGCGTGACCGACCTCATGCGCAAGCGTGACCATGTCATGCACGGTCTTGTGGAAGGTCATATAGACGCGCTCCTCGTGCTTGAGCTGCGATCCGGTGCAGAAGGCACCCGGACGCTTGCCCACACGCGGCTGGGCCTCGATCCAGCGTTGAGCGAGCATCTCACGGAAGTAGGAGCCGAGCTTCGGATAGGCAGCGCTGAAGGCCCTATCAACCGTGGCGCAGGCGGCGTCCCAGGTGAGTTCTTTTTCGTCTGGCGGTGCAACCTGCGGCGCTTCCAGGTCGAAGTAATGCAGCGCGGACGTGCCCTGCAATTTCGCCGCTTTTCTCAGAGCACGACGTGGCAACTCGATGTGTGTGTGAATGGCCTCCAGCATCGCGTCGAGCGATTTGCGGCTCATCGCGCCATCAAAGAGTGGTGTATCAAGGAAATGCGGAATGCCACGGCGGCCATACAAACTCAAGCGCGTGCCCGCGATGCCGTTCAAACCGGCGGCGAGAGTGACGGCATGATCATTCCATGGCTTCTGCCCAGCATGAAACGCGGCTTCGCGTAGTTTGCGGTCTGCCTCAGACATCAGGGCACGGCGACGTGACATGGGCACCGTTTCTTTGTGACCATCCGGGAAAGTCATTTCAAACTCCATCTTGCCAGTGAGCGTGTCGTAGAGCCGTCCCCAGGCATGCAGACCGTTCACATTGAGATCGGCGGCTAGCGCCTCCATCTCGGACTTCATCTGATGCAGCCCCTCGTAGCGCATGCGCTTTACCGAATGCTCAGCGTTCTTCAAAGAGACATCGTTGAGCAGCGCTGCGAAGGCAGCATCACTCAAAGCAGCGAGTGCTGAGCGCAAGGATGCCATGAGCTTGGTGCTCTCGGCTTCCAGCGTTGAAATCCACGCTTCATCTGCCTTCACCGCCTCATCATTCGCATCATCTGCGGACAAGCAGCCGAGATAGGCTGAGAGGTGATCAAGGCGGTCGCTAAGCGACTCCAGCGCATTGATCACGCGTACGATCTCAGTCGTATCGCTGGTCAAGGCGGCAGCTTGGGTCTTGAGCGCCTCGACATCGCGCACGAGCGCAGATTTGAAATCGGTGTAGTCGGATTCGCCAAATTTGGAGAACCAGGATTCGAGGGACCAGCGGTCGGGGTTAGAAGTGGACATGCTCCTTTGTTACGAGGAAGCGCGCACCGCGCAAGCAGCCTTAAAACACCGAGGCGTCGATGATGGCGAGCACATCCTCCAGCACGTCCTGCGGCGCGCGTTCGATGAACTTCAGACCACGTGCCCGGAAATCGAGAGACTTCACCTGCTCGCACATGACAAAACCGGTCAACGAAGTGCGGCCACTGATCGGCACATGGAAAGGCATGTGGCGGTTGGTGTTGGTGATCGGGCAGCAGATCGCCATGCCGGTGGCCTTGTTGAAGACATCCTTGCTCACCACGAGCGCCGGGCGGCGGCCTTTCTGCTCGTGGCCGGATTGCGGATCAAAATCCAGCGCCAGGAGATCACCTTGACGTGGGACGTAAGCAGCCATCACCAGACCTCCCGCCCGCTCGTTTCCCAGTCGAATTCAGCAGTCTTGCTCCCATTCGGCATGGCGGCGGCCAGATCCTCGATGCGATGGCGGCCACGAACACGCGACGGCGCATCCGCAGGCTTCACGATGATGGCGTCCTTCTTGGGCGACAGCACCACTTCGAGACTGGCTCCAGTTTCGATGCCCAATGCCGTGAGCAGCGTCTTGGGCAGGCGCACTCCCTGGCTGTTTCCCCATGCTTGCAGTGTCGTGGTCATGCCCGGATTGTATAGCCCTCGGCTAAACATGGCAAGTTTGTGTTTCCTGCTGTACTTCGTGCTACCGGCTCACACGGCCTCCACCGACACCATGCATGACGGCTTCGATCTCGGCGCGTGTGCTGTAGTTATAATCGCCTTCGATGGAGTGGGCGAGGCATCCCGCAGCGGTGGCGAAGGCGATGGCGGTTGGAGCGGTGGTGTTTTGGAGGAATGAAAACACGAGTCCGGCGGTGAAGGCATCGCCAGCGCCGAGACGATCGACTACGTGCGTGATCGGATACGGCGGCGCGGTGTGAAGTGTCTGCGTGGCGGCTTCGTAAAGCGTGCCGCCGAAGCATTGCATCGTGGCGCTGGAACCATCACGCACGGTCATGGCCACGTGTGTGAGATTGGGGAACTGCTGCACAATCTGCGCAGCGATAGCACGGTGATCACCATTGTATTCGACGCCGAGCATCGCGGTGGCGTCACTGGCACCGCCGACGAAGACATTCACGAAGGGCATGAGCGTCTTCATCGTGCGCGTGGCGAGTTCGCGAGCGGAGAGCGGCGGCTCCCAGCGCCAGAGCTTGGTGCGGTAGTTCATGTCACACACCACTTTGATTTTTCGACGCTCGGCTTCCTTCACGGCGATGAGCGCGACCTCGGCGGCATTGCGCGAGATGGCAGGCGTGATGCCGGAGATGACGAACCATTCGCAGTCGGTAAAGATCGCGTCCCAATCGTAAGTGGACGCGGGTGTGATGGCCACGGCGGAACCATCGCGGTCGTAGATGACGTTGCCGCCGCGTTGGTTGGCACCGTGTTCGAGGAAGTAGATGCCCAGGCGGCCTTCGGGTGTGCGCAGGATGTGTTTCGTTTCCACTCCGAGGCTGCGCAGATCAGCGATGCACGCATCGGCGATGGCGTGATCGGGCAAGGCGGTCACAAAAGCTGCGTCGATGCCGAGATAGGCCAACGAGGCCGCGATGGATGCTTCCGCGCCGGCAAAGGTGACATTCACGCTGCCCGGCATGGCCTGCTGAAAGCGCGCAAAGCCCGGCGTGGCAATGCGGGCCATGATTTCGCCGAACGTGACGACGCGGCTCATGGGCGCACTTGCTTGACGATGTCGATGGCCTCACGCGCGAGCTTGGTGATCGCCGCCCAGTCGCCTTTGGCGATCAAATCCTTCGGCGCGAGCCACGAACCGCCGAGAGCGAGCACGGAAGGCTCCTTCAAATAATGCGCCGCATTTGCCGGACCCACACCACCGAGCGGAATGAACTGCACCCCGAGGTGCATGAAGGGCGCGGAGATCGTGCGCAGATAGGCAAGACCGCCGCAAGGTTCGCTGGGGAAGAACTTGAGCAGCTTGCAACCGGCCTCGATGGCCAGTTCGATGTCCGTCGGCGTGCAAACACCCGGCGCGAAGGGCAGGTCGATGCGTTTGGCCTCAGCAACGACACGAGGATTCATCCCCGGAGCCACACCAAAGCTCGCACCGACATCCTTGGCATCGTTGGCCTGCTTGGGAGTCAAAATCGTGCCCACGCCGACGGTCATCTCCGGCACCTCGGCACGGATGCGGCGCAGTGATTCAAGCGCGGCATCGGTGCGCAGCGTGAGTTCGATGCAATCCACACCGCCTGCGAGCAAAGCCCGCGCCAGCGGCACGGCATCGTCAGCACGGTCGATCATGAGCACGGCAATGACGCCGGTTTTTTGGAGGTGGAGGGTGAGTGATTCGGTCATTGCCTGAAGCAGAACGGGAGCGGTGCTTTTGCAACCGGCATGTGCGGATCGGTGAGTAGGGAGTGTTTCATGGCGTGGGGGCAGGCCAATGTCACGGCATTCCCAGCACCACGTTTTTGTGATGACGCTGGATTGACGCCCTCAGCAGCCCCTCGCTAGACTGCAAAACTCGGTCCCATTCGCGATCCGCAATCTTTTCAAAGTGTTCCAGCCTTAAACGCCGCTTGTCGAACAACCAGTACTTTATGGAGGGCATGAAGTAGCGAAGGCAGGCCAGCCATTCAGCGTAGTTGATCGCAAGCGGATTACCCGCGTATAGGTAAATTTTGCCTGCGTTCGTGGCACAAGCAATCGCATGGGCTGACAAAAGCATGGATCGATACTTGGGATTGCCGGCCAGAAGAATCTTGGGGTCTTCACCTTCGACATATTGCCGGATCATGATGTAAGCCCTCAAAATGACTTCGATACTGGCAGGAACCGTGGACATTGTGAGGAAATGACGAAGGTCGTAGCCGTGGTGATACATCCAAAGCGCAATGTCACTGATGGTTGCTGTTTTGCCGTTACTCCTTGTGAATTGCCCTGTATTTAGAAGTCGGAAAACTGATGCAAACGGCACCGGCAAACCCTTCGTTGTGAATGCATCTGACATGAGGTGAAGCAACTGCTTGATCAGGGCTACGGTGAGTGCTTCGCCGGGAAACCGTTGATTCGCTTCACTGCCAGCGCTTCCACCCTTCCAAGTAGTGGAAGTGCCACGACAAATATCCAACACACCAAAAATGAAACCAAAAATCGGATCATGCCCAGGAGTGTCGATTCGATGATTCGATCCTCCAGTTTGGTCGAAGGGTGCCTTTGAATTTAGTTCGAGCCATTTTTGCAGGTTCTCTGGGAGCTTGAATTTCTTTAGCCATGAGGTCAGGTCGCTGCCCTTTTGCCCTTCATAGCGACCAGACGTGATGTCTTGCGGAATCCCAACAACCAAACAATCAATCGTCGCAGCAACCACGCCTGCAAAACCAACAAAAATATAGTCCCATTTATCCCAGCGAAATTGAGCCTGATAAACGTCTTCTTTTATGTCTTGGAGATCGGCCTCGGAAAGCAATGCATCATAAGGCAGCGTAACGTCGAGGCGGCTTTCCTCGCAGTAGGCCATAGAATCAGTGCAGAACTGAGTCCAAGAAGAAAACTCGAGGTGCCTCGTTGCGGATGACACGTTTTGGCTCTCAGCCTCATAAATGTTTTGAATGTCCGTAGCGCTCCAATCGCTCAGGTCTTCACTCGACAAGAGTGATGCTCTGTCTTCGATGCTTGAAAGCATCTGATCCAATTCGATGAGAGCCTCAGCATCTACATCGGTCTTTTGCAGTGATTCATTAATGAGGGAAACCCTGTCCTCCAGGCTTTTCAAGAACTGCTTCTGGGCGATGAGGGCTACGCGAAGCTGATCCAAGTGTTGAACTTTGTGCTCAGGAGATTGCATAAGTTTCGTGCTTCTTGTTGATTGCCTCCTGAAGTTTTGTGATTCGTTCACGAAGTCGATCAATTGCCTCTCGATTTGCGTCTGCTTTCTGAGCCGCAGCACTAAGCTCATCAATTCGTTTCAGCAGATGATTGATCGTGTCTTGGCGATTTCGAATCACTCGGGCAGCTTTGCGTTGGGTCTGCACCTCTGATTCCAGGTGTTTTTCTTCTTTGGAACTGCCAAAGGCCCATTTTAGAGCCGAATAGACGGCCACTCCTGCCAAGATACAGACACCGATTCCTGGCACCATCCCGAGTCCCAGCCCCAAGGCTGCCAGCCCCGACGTTATGCCAGCAGCGCCAAGGCCGATAACGCTGCCACTGAGATAAATCGCCGCGATTGGCACACCAACTGCGCCCAACCCTTGCACTGCATTTTTCAGTGCATCAGCAGCGGCAGCGTCA
>Ga0114970_10000551_pt1 | contig 28190 bp, 27 predicted proteins | sample M_140205_XF_Meta_FD_87030 | JGI IMG/M metagenome (GOLD analysis project Ga0114970, IMG submission 87030) | Freshwater microbial communities from Lake Montjoie, Canada to study carbon cycling - M_140205_XF_MetaG | ecosystem: Environmental > Aquatic > Freshwater > Lake | place: Lake Montjoie...
AATTTACCAGTAGCTTTAGCCGGCAAGAAAGCATCTGGTAATTTAATTACGGCAGTTGTAATGGGGCAGATTGATTTACCTCTCGATGAATCGTCAGAACTAGCAAAAGATATAGACCTAGTCATGAATATTTATAAAAATCCTTCTAAAGTGGCTTCAATCTTAGGAGGGTGATATGCCGATACATGAATTCAACAGTGATTTTGTATTAGGATCTATTCCTACCGATTTACCTAACGGCTTGAAGGAAGTACCAGCTGCGCGTCAATTAAGCCACGCTGAAGGTGGTCGCAAACCATTAGATGGCACCGAACATCAAGCGTATCCTTATCATCTCGAAGAATACTTGCAACCCGGTTTTTGGTCTCTCGATTCTGCTGTTAAGCAATACTTCAGTGGAGTCAGAGTGCCGACTAAAGATTCTTATCGATTTATGCGTACTAAAATAGCTGGCGGAGATAAAAGCTTATTGATTTGGGCTGATGACATAAAGGAAGGGAGAGCTAGATTACCGTTAGCTGCTATAAGTAGAGAAAGCCATGAATTTCATCCGGAAAAATTTAGTCCAGCATACCATCCGATGACTGCTAGATATTTGAATACTCGTGGGAATTTAGTGGCTAAAGTATTCAGGCCAACGCCGTTTTTAGTGGAATACAAGTTAACTATTTGGGCTGAGAGAAAGCGTGATGCTGAATATATCTTATATCAACTGTTGCCACGTTTTCGACCTTTAGCAGAGTTTAGAATGTCAGATGGCAAAATAGCAGGTAATGTGCAATTGAGGTATGGTGGCTGTTCTGACGCAAGCGATAAAGAATCGGGATATGATCAACACGCAAATGTAAGATATGAAATGTCAACAACTGCCGAAGCTTGGTTGCCTCTCCCAGAACAAGTAGTTCCGACTGTGTTGGGTAGAACGACCATTTTGAAGGAAAAAATGGGGGAGATACTAGCGGTTAATACCGGTAGCGTGGGAGTGTTGCCGCCTAATGTTCAAGGTAGCGGTAATCAATGGTACAGACCGATTCAGGCGTAGCTGACATAGGCTAAAAGTGGAGTTTAAAATGGCTTCTAAGGTTAAGTCACATGTTGTTAGAATTTACAATAATTCTAAGCAGATGATCCCTCTTCAAGTGAGAGCTCCAGGTAGTGATTTTTATACAAGCGAACAGCAAGTGCGCTTGGCTCCTGGTAAGGATGTGTTGCTGCCAAAAAGCCATCTAAGATTAGAACAAATAGAGAATTTACAGAAGCGTGGGATGCTCAAAATTGTTTTTGACAGCGAGACGATTGATGAGCAAAAATTAACAATAGTGTGAAGTGATTGAAGGAAAATATACGACATAAGTCGTTGGTGAAGGTGGAGAACTACAGATGCCAGTGTACCTTAGTCCGGGCGTCTTCCCGAGAGAAATAGACCTAAGTGTGTTGCCAACAGCGGTAGGACCATTGCGTCCTGCATTTGTAGGCACCGCAAAGAAGGGGCCATTGAATCAGCCAGTGCTGATTTCAAATGCTCAAATGGCAATTGATACATTTGGCAGTCCGTTCGCCGAAAGCTATCTAATGTACGCAGTTCTTTCTTACCTTGAAGAAGGAAATGAATGCTACATTCTCAGAGTCGGTGTGGAATGCGAATTAGGACAGCCTAGTGCATTGTCCGATGTTTGCATCGACGCTACTGGCGCACGTGGCAGTGGTTGGGGTCGTGTTCCACTGTTCACAGGCATCGATTACGGACGTATTAACCTCCGCGCAGTCAGCGCTGATGCTCCAGTGGTATTTCACAATTCTTTAGTATACGACATCACTTATAATGATGCTGATAATTCCACCACTAATGGTACTACCATTGCTGCATTGTCCACCATCGGATCATACGATGGAGATGTAGACGATACTTATGTAATGGTGGTTACTTCAGCGCCATCAGTATCCGAATCATCTTCTGTCGGCGGCGCTGGGTATCAGATCGTCAAGAACAGTGATGGTGACATAGTTGCAAACGGGTATTTGGTAGACGATAATGGAGACGGCATCTCCAACTACATTTCGATTGGTAACGGTTTGTCAGTCAGAGTGACGGTTACAAGCGGTGAGTTAGATGTAAACGACACATTTACATTCAAAGTACAGCCTAACAACAGAGTATTTTCTATTTCTGTTGAGGGAAGTGTTGCTGCGTCTTACACCATGCCAGTTGCTACTTATGATAATGTTACTAGTTTAGTAAGTGCTTTCAATGCGCTCCTCTCCGGCGGCGAAGACTATTTAATGGTCGAATATACTTTGGATGATGGCGAAACTACCATACCACAATTAAGAACTACCGTCGCCGGAGAACGTATCCAAATTCTAACCACCGCTGCTTGGGCGTTAGAACTCGGTAATCAGCAGTACGCTTGGGATATCCCAAGATCTTTCCTGCTCGGTTTAGACGCTGGTCCTTACGACATAACTGTACAGAACAATAGAGTAAAGATCAACCTGATCGGCACTAATTCTACTAATAGTGTAGAATTCAATGTACCAGTTGGGCTTGATCAAACCGCAGCTTCTGTAGCGGCTTCAGTGGATGTTGCAGGTGTGGTCTCTGGTGACACATTGTGGGAAGCATTTGAATTAACAGTTCCCGGTGGTACGACTCACGTAGCGATTGTAGTGTCAACTGCACATCAGTTTGATACTTTACAAATGTTAGCTAATTACTCTAATATCAAGACGTTACGCTTTGCTGAAGTGTTAAATATTCTCTACCCCCATAAAAGGGCGTACAGAGGATTTTCGGATAACAGACTGTCTCTGCCTACTCCCGGTGAGTCAGATCCAACGGTACCTTACGAATGTGAATTGAATCTCGCTAGCGCAGCGTGTGCTGCAGACTCAGCTTATTTTCAAAACATAGTGGGCTGGTTGGTAGCTCCGAGCGCTGGTACTTGGATCGATGGTTATACAGTTGCTTTAAGCATCTTTACGGAAGCTGTTGGTGATGCTGCTGGACGGTACCGTTTGGCGGTCAAAGATGCGTCTAACATAGTTGTTGAATCCATTGAAGATGTGTCATTTGATAAAAGATCCGATCGGTATATTGCTAATGTTATTAATCCCGGTACAAGATACGGTGGTTCACTAGGCAGTCCGCATATTAACTGGGAAGAACGACCGGCTTACTTGAATAACGATGCTAATTCGACGACTTTTGAGGTGCGCACTCCTTCTCAGTTAACGGGCAAGTTATTTGCAGGTCAAGCAAACGGTATTCCACTTGATCCGGCTTATTCGAGTGAATTAGATGCAGTGGTTATTGGCAATCCAGCTGCTAACACCGGCATTTATGCTTTCCAAAACCCAGAATCTTACGACATCAATTTGTTGATCACTCCCGGCTTTTCGACTGGTGCTGTGATCGGTACTGCCCTTCAGGTTTGTGAAAGCCGTGGTGATGTTCTTTACCTCGTCGATCCGCCTTTCGGGTTGCGTCCTCAGCAGGTAGTGGATTGGCACAATGGCATGTTGTTGTCTGACTTACGTGCAGCCATTAACTCTAGCTATGGCGCATTGTACTGGGGTTGGCTGCGAGTGTTCGATCAATTCAGCTCTAACGAAATTTGGGTGCCACCTTCGGGTCACGTTGCTGCGGTCTATTCTAGAACTGCTAGAGAAGCTGAACAGTGGTTTGCACCGGCTGGTTTGCGCCGTGGTAGAGTGCTGACTGCGTTAGATGTCGAATATTCGGCTACACAAGGCGAGCGTGATCTGTTGTACGGATCCGGCAATGCTGTTAATCCGATAGTTAAGTTCCCACAAGATGGCATCACAATTTGGGGCCAGAGAACCCTTCAGAGGAATTCATCGGCTCTTGATAGAGTCAATGTGCGGATGTTAATGCTGTATATTAAAAAGAACTTGGTAAGACTGCTAAGGACTTTCATTTTCGAGCCTAACGACAAAGCATTGTGGCGGCAAGTGACTTCCACCATTAGTCCATTCTTGTCTGATATTCAGTCAAGGCGTGGTTTGGTGGCCTATAATATTGTTGCCGATGGTACTAACAATACTCCTGAACGCGTTGATAGAAACGAATTGTGGGTGTCAGTATTCTTGAAGCCAACTCGCGCTGTGGAATTCATTGCATTGAATTTAGTGGTGTTGCGAACTGGCGCTAGTTTTTCGGCTGAAGAAGTGTTAGCTGCTGGTGGTGTTGTCACAGCCGCTACTTCTGTTTGATCAGTGGTCTAACACGAGGAGAAAAAGAAATGCCAGGATTTAATGTAGCACCTTTAGGTGGCGGTTATAGTGGTAGTGGTCCTTCTAATACTTTAGAAATTAGAAGGAAGCACAGATGGGTATTCCAAACATTGGGCAGAGGAGCGGGCGCTTGGTCACCCGCTGAGCTTCTGCTTTTGCAAAGCGTTTCTCGCCCATCTTTCAAGATGGAAGAAATGGAAATGCACCACAACCAAGAAAAGGTCTATCTTGCTGGTAAGCAAGAATGGGAACCGGTCACCATGAAGTGGTATGACTCGGAACAATCACCGGATATTTCCCGTGGTTGTTACCATTGGTTGGAGACGGTGGTCAATTTGAATAGCCTCTCGGTAGCCCACCCTCGCTTTTATAAAAGGGAAGCTGTGCTAGAGATGATCGATGGAACTGGACAAGCAAGTGAACGTTGGGCTATGTATGGCACTTGGCCATCGTCTGTAAAATGGAATGAATTGAGTTATTCTGAAAGTGAATTGCTCACAATCGAAGCTACTATGAGATACGACAGAGCTGTCAGAGCATGTATCGGTGCTGCTGTTCCAGCGCCTATTGTGCCTTCTTGCCCACAAGGTACTTGACGTAAGTTTTACTATTAGAATTAAATGAAAGAGGGGGACACAGTTAAATATAACTGTGTCCCACATCATTTTATGGGTGATCACAAATGCCAGGATTTGATATAACTATTAATCAGGTTACCTGCGATGATGCTCGTGAATTGGGGTGGAGGCCAAATGAGCTTCCACCAGGGTATTATGGGCCGACACACAAAGTGGAAGTCGGTAGAAAACACAGATATAAATTCGAGACGTTCCCGCCGTTTGGTGATTCTAGCTCAGGTATATTAATGTATGGACACAAATCTGGACGTCCTACTATCGAAGTCGATTTGATAAAGATACACCACGGACAAGATGAAATTTACCGTCCTGGCAAACAGCGTTGGATGCCTTTCGACATTTCGTTTTATGAAATTTATAAGGGAGATTCTAGTGAGTGGTTTCAAAATAATGATACTGCGCAATTGATTTATGATTGGTGGGCATCTACAATGATCGATATAACGATATCTCTGCATGGCAATGTTAGAGATTATTATAAGGATGCAGTATTGCAATTACTAGATGGCTCTGGGTCAGTGGCTTATGAATATTTTCTATATGACTGTTGGCCTTCTAAAATAACGCCTTCGGATTTGGCGTATGCAGAGTCTGCGTTAACAGAAATCACAGTTACCATCTGCTATAATAAAGCAAAGGAATCCGGCAATAATGATTTGGCGGTTTATGGCGACATACCAAAGCCATCAGCTAATAGTCCTCCTTCTACAGAGCGCCCTCCGCCGGCCTCTGTACCCCCACTGGTGCGCCCACCGGCTCCTTCATTAGGTGCAATACTCCCGAGTGTATAAGATTAAAAGGGGGGCATAATGCCAGGATTTCAAGTAAGAGATTTAGGGCAATCTTCGGCTGGGCACGACACAGCACCTTCTAATGCAGATTATTACTATGTATACACTTGGGAAATTGATAAATTTACAGGATATAAATCAAACTTTAGGCCTAGTTTAATTCACTTACAATCTGCCTCCACCCCGACATTTACAGCTAATATAGAAAAATACACAGCATCTAGCGTAGAATATAAATGGGCTAAGAGTGTGACATGGGAAGATATAAAGGTCAGTTTTTATGATACTTACGGTTTAATCGAGACATTGATTACGTGGCGTTCTAATATCTGGAGTCCAAATACAGGATTAAAACCAGCGCGGTATTATAAAGATGATACTATTTTGAATGTGTATCTGCCTAGTGGCGAAGCAAAGTTCGGGTGGAATTTGATTGGTAGCTGGCCATCGACCATAAGAAGCGGGGAATTGACATACACAGAGAGCAGCATTAAAATGTGTGAAATTACTCTGACTTATGACTGGGCTGAAGAAGTGATATACGATGATAATGGTAACCCTAGGCAAGATGTCTTGAGATGACTCTGCATCCAAATCAACTATGTGTTCTGTACTTTTATGATGCGTAGATATATGAGGTAAGATAGTCACATAGAGAGAGATGCAGACTAATGTCAAAAACGAATAATAATAATCAAGAAGAAATCGATTTGAACACTGGAGCTTCTGTTGGCGCAAACCACGCAGCTGAGAAAACGGATGCAACGCAGATTAATAGAATGGATACTTCTGTAAATGACTTATCCAGTCTTGTAGGACCTAGCACTACTAACGAAGAACTCGTTGCAAGGCTGTTGACATTAGGCGATGATAAATTAATACCTTGGGAAGAGTGTCATTTACCTAGCAAAGGCATTTATTATAACTGGCCAGACGGTATGGTTCGAGTGCGCGCAATGGGTCAAACCGCTGAAAAAGTGTTAGCGACGCAACGCTTAGCTCAATCTGGTCAATCGATTGATTATCTGTTCAGAGAATGTGTAAGATTCCCAGATGGGTTCGATCCTGTTGATTTATTGTTAGGCGATCGAGTCTTTCTTCTCTATTATATTCGTGGTATTACACACGGCAATATGTATGAGTTCGCAATCACTTGCCCTAACACAACATGCAATGCTGTTACGACACATAGCTACGACTTAAATGAATTATCCAACACGATCAAGTGGGCTAAGTCAGAGTTGGGCACAGAACCGTTTAAAGTCGTTTTGCCTTACATGTCTAAAGCAATAGGTCGTGAATTTTGGGTGGGAATTAGATTGTTAAGAGGATATGATGCCAATGATATCTTGGCAAAGAAAAAAGCAAAAAAGAGGATGTTCGCTAAGCCCGGCGGTGGGGTAAGAACGAATGCCAGAGCCGGCGAAGGCATGCCGTTAGATCCTAGAAGACAACAGCAACAGACACAAGCTTTGGATGAATCAGTATCCGAGAATATGAATAAGATCATAGTGAGTGTAATGGGCGTTACTGATGTATTCTCTATCCGACAAATAGTTGACAAGTTACATGCACAAGACACCGCTGCTATCAGAGAATGGATGAAAGATCACACACCAGGTATCGATAATACAGTGACGGTCGAATGCCCCGAATGTGGACAAGATTTCACGGTGGAGTTACCGATCACGGAATCCTTTTTTCGCCCGTCAAAACAGTGACGAATATGACAGAGCATATTACCATTTGTTGGAACAACAGTTCCAATTAAAGCATCATGGTAATCTCAGCATTTTTGAGCAATCTAGCATGGTTGCCGAAGATCGCGTATGGTTTTTACGTAGGTTAGAAAGAGAATTAAAAGAAAAGGCAGAAGCAGAGAAGAAGCAAGCTGGATCTATTCCTAGATCCGGTAGAAAACCGTAATAGCAATAAAAATATTTTAGACTAGTAGTAATCCTCTTATACAAATATAGATTAATCAGAGAGAAACTATATGACATGCCCAGCGCTAATCAATGCTTCTCCTCGAATATCTGCCCGCCGCGGTAGAGTAGTCGATTTGAATGTGGATTTTCTGAGAAATGGGATACCAGCGGATCCTTATGCAATTAGACATGTAGAGATTTATAAGACACAAGTGTTACCACACAATTTGGTCGCTACTATTCCAGTGGTAGATGTTGACAATGCGTCTTATCCATCTCCAATATGTCGCGAATATACCGAAGCTAGTTTAGGGACAGAACTAACTCCAATAGTCGGTAAATATCACCTACCATATGACATTCCTACCGATTCAGTAGCGCCAGATGTTTATTTTGACGTTTGGTATTATTTTGCCGACAATCCTTGCGGAAATATGGGATCTGAGCCAACCAACTGCGAAATAGATAGCGCTGATTATGACGCATATCTGATCAAATGCTGCCATAGGTTTTGGATTTATTCTGATGATTGGTTTTGTGATGATAAGTTACAGACTATCAGATTTGGATTTGAACCATTAGACCAAAAATTCCATAGTCCCGAAGTGCGCACTATGGAAATCGGCATAATGCCATTACCGCTATATGATTACAATTTTAATTTAGTAAATCCGATAATGCCGCTTTTGCAGCCTACTATTACCATTGAAACTCAATTTTGCGAAACGCTAGCTGAGAATGACCCATGCCGCATGGGGATAAGACAAGGGTCATATAGATCTAACCCATACGTGATTCAATATGATTTAGACACTACTAAATTTTTAAAAGGCACTTACAGGTATTACATTACAGTTAAACTGCCTAACGGTCAGACGAGGGTGAGTCGTAAATTCATCTTGACTATAGCATAGGAGATACAAATGGCTTCTCGCAAAGCATCTGGATCTTCATCTTTGTTAGGATTAATAAGAGATATGAGAGAGAATTCGGGATACATTTCGAAACTCCGTAAGCTCGGTGAAGCTATGGACACCGACACCGAAGTCGAGATCGACGACTTATTGAATTTTTGGTACTTGGCGTCCGATTTATTTGCAATAATCAAAGACGATGGGTCTTTTATCGCTATTAATAATTCGTGGGCAAAATTGACAGGATATGAAAAAAACGATTTGATCGGTGCTAATATATATGACTTTATGCATCACGAAGATGTAGACAAATTAGAAGAATCTATACAAAAAGATAATATAGAAGTCAGTTGCAGATTTCAAAGCAAAGCAAAATCATACATTAACTTACTATGGAAATCGCAATTGTCGGACGGAAAATGTTATGTAATAGCAAGATTGTGTGCCTCAGAAACTCATTCTCCAATCCAAATTATTGAGAATGATGTAGAGGTTATCCATGGCTACCACCACAAACAAAAATAGTACTGGTCCAGAGAGTTGGAGTGAGTATCGTCGTTTGGTATTAGCAGAATTAGAAAGGCTCGACACAGCAGTGTCAAAACTTACACAGATAAGTCTAGAACACGAAAAAGATCTAATAGAAATAACAAGCGGGACGAAAGCAGAAATGATGGACAAATTACAAAAGCTTAAAGATGAAACCATCGAAAGAGTGCGTAACATGATCAGCGAGATTAAAAACGAATTGTCTATTAAGGAATCTGCAGACGTTTTGCAAATAGAGACGATGGTCCAAGCTATTAACGACCGGCTAAATAAAGTTCAGACAGAAATAAAAGTGCTCCAAGGCAAGGCGGCTTTATTAGGGTTTGGAGCTGGATTAATAGTGGCAATCATATCAATAATCGCTCAAATCTCTTGGAATAAATAAGCAGTATTTTTAAATCATGGCTTATGATATAAATTCTTTTAGAGGAACTACTGCTAAAAGTGGTTCTACTATACCCGCTGAAAAAATAGTAGCTTGGATTGAAAAGAACTTTGATTTTAAAATTCGAAAAAATGGGTCTGAATATGTCATTAATAATCCTCTTAATGGAGATTCAGGGTTTCATTTTAATATAAGTGTCAATAAAGGTATATGTCACGATTGGAGGGGAGACGAGTGGGCAGGTCCTCTAAATCCAGGTAGTAATAAACGCAATTGTTCGTTTGTAAAATTCGTTAGACTTTATAAGAAATGCAGTTATGCAGCTGCCTTAACTGACATACTCGGCACCGGAATAAATCTCAAAGAATATCTAAAGCCTGAAAATCGTGAAACAGATATAGCGGCTAAAAATAAATTATCAGTGACATTGCCGTCAGGCGCGGAGCCATTAGGCATTTCGTCCGATTTACAAGCTAAGATTCTAATAAAATGGTTAAAATTGCGAGGTTATACTTTTGAAGACATTATAAAATATGACATACATCATTTAGGGACAGATGTTTTTTGGCCATATTATGAATTTGACACATTAGTCTATTGGCAAAGTAGATCAAGATTTAATAAACGATTTAATTTCCCATCGTTAGAAGTGTATGAAAATGGCAAGATCATAGGTAACACTGAAGGGTCCAAGGGCGATTTCTTATATGGGTTTGACGAAGTAGAGATGGCGAAGTATGTCATAATAACAGAAGCCATCTTTGATCAGCACACACTCGGGGAACAAGCGCTAGCATCGGGTGGAGCTGTTTTAACAGATAAACAAATAGGCAAGATAAAAATTTTAGGGCCAAAACAAGGTGTCATATTAGCTCCGGATAACGATAAAGCTGGGATTAAGAGTTTAATATCCAATCAGCAACTGCTTCAACGGCAAAATATAGATGTCTATTACAGCATACCGCCGATGATTGCATATGAACAAGAAGGAGTTAAAAAAATCTCTAAAGATTGGAACGAACTAGGTCAATTTGTCGTCGGCTTTGAGAAAGTACGTAAGTTGTTTGATGATAACATTAAACGCTATGATGAAAAAGCATTATGTGATTTAATGATTCAATAGGAGTCGAATAATGGTTTTAAGTCGGTTTCTTTATAAAGCATTAAAGGATAAGGCAGAATCGAATCGAAGCTCAGCATACGCTACATTAGAAGTTTATTTTAATAACCCAGCGGGTATCGGCGAGCATCCGCAAGTAGTCGAAGAAATGATGAAGCAATTGGAAATTATGGCTAATGCAGAAGATTGTCTTAAGACTCTGAACGAATCATTCGGTCAGTATAGTGACCTAAACGCTACTTAAGGTTAGTAATCGGATATCTTGAAATCACAGTAAATTTAGCTATGCTTATCTCTTTGTACCCATTACGATAAGCTGTTGGGCAGTGTGTCTTTATCCACGATACAGTTTTGTCAATAGACATAGAAGAAATGCTTAGATGATGGTTTAGTATTTTGGTTCTCTCAGCGTCGTTTATTTCAATCGTATTCAAGCCGATGACTTTGTCATTGCGATTACCTACATATAAAAATAATATATATCTTGGAGTAGTACCGGCATACAAGGCGTAGATTAATTCCATGGCAAGTAAACCCACAGCTTCTGCTAAACCTCAGGTATCTGCTAAATTATCTTTAATAGACAGACAGGGTGCAATTTTACCTGGTTCTATTATTGATAATGTAGGATATTATTTTTCCAAGTGCGAATTTAAAGCGATGGTGAATGGTGGATATACTATAAAGTTAATATTATATGACGCTGGGTTTGTTTTGCATTCCGAAATGATTAAAAAAGGTTATTTTACTGAAGCAAGGTCTCACGCTATCTTGTTAAAATTTCAGATCTTTTGGGGTGATCCCAGAGCAGACACTTGGCAAGGCGACACGACTGGTCAAGTAGCGGTAACAGCCGCAGAATTAGAGCTAAATGAAAGAGGCAGAAAAACGCTAGAGCAACAAGCAATCATCATATCTATGAAAGCATATGGTGAAAATGATGACAGATCACATATAGAATTTATAGCAATAGATCCAGCTGCGTTTTATCTGAACATGGGTGATGGTAGCGGAGCAGCATTCTATGGTAGAGTAGATAAGGTTATACAAGATGTAGTAAGAAAATATTATCCTTTATGCTTTCGATTAGACATTAGTGAAACATCTGACCATAAAACAATATGGTATATGATGCGCCAAGATCCAAAGACCTTTTTATCTTCTTTGATAGATTGGTCTTCCTCGATTACGGAAAAAAAGACACATTGGATCATAGCACCCGATGGTTTTGATTTAGATATAAAAGAGCAGGCAGCATATATATCAGAACAAAGAGCCGATTATACTTATTCTCCTTCAAGAGAAGTAAGAGCATCTGATATTTTAGAATTTGATGTTTTAGCAGAAAATGCGCTAGCGTCGATTGAGACCAAAATAATAACGCAAGGCATGTCAGCCGTTTCTGGAGAATATCTTGACCGGATCACAGACAAAAAAGAGGAATATTTGTTTGTAAAAGATTCAACGACTCCTAATAAATTGATTCCAAAAGTAGGTGGTCGCAGTAGTTTTAAAAAACCCGTAGAAGGAGCACCACCGGTAGTCGGCTGGACTTCTGTTAATAGTATACCTGAATTCAATGCTGGCGATATGGGTTTAAACTACCGCAATTATATTGATGGGCGCGCAAGAGGTTTATATTTAAATTTAGCTCAAGCTACATTCAGAGCGCGGATCGTAGTCAATGGTCACGGTGAATGGAATAGTAACAAGGGATTGGGTGTTGACACTATTGTGATAAGATGGTCACAAGTAGCGCAAAAATTTACGCAAGCTGACCCTGAGGCTATAGCAAATGATTTAAAAAAAGATGCTGCAGAGACAGAATGGTGGATGACAGGCAATTGGATGGTATATGGTTTTCATCATAAAGTAACAAGAGGATCTTGGACTACAGATTTATACATAACACGTTATGATTTCGAAGCAACTGGCCTGCCAGTATCGGGTGAGTCAATAAACTTTGGTATTATGAGGGACAATCCACGCCAGTGAATGTAATTCTATTAACGTAAAAAGTATTAGAAGCTACAGACTGCTTTTCGATGCCAAAGGAGATGAGAATGGCTTTTAGTCCTTATTATAACCGTGAAATATTTGAACATATCCAATGCGAAAAGGAGCAGAGACTGTTGACGAATATTTGTAAAATGGACGAAACCCAATTGAATTTGTGCGAAGAGGATTTTAGAGACGAGGGTTACTTAAATCCGGATTTTAGAGGCTCTAGAACTGAAAGATTAGTACAAAAGATAATAGTGCTAAGAAGAAGACAATTAAGAGGTAGTGTTTCCAAATCGCAAGCGCCTGCAGACTGGTTTCAAGTACTATCATCTTTCGTTTTACAAGTGTACGTGGGGCAATTGGTGGCACAGCAATTCAGTCGAATGATGGGTGTCGGATGGTCCGATGATAAAAAGTAAACCAGGATGATTCTGTAGATAAAGACAAATATATCTACAGAATCATCCTGGAGATATCATGGCTGCAGATACGACCACATATGCTTTAGGCATAGAATTAGCATTAAATTCACAGCCAGCATTTGATACGCTCGATAAGTTTGGCAAAACGATGGAAACCATCGAGCAGCAGGTGAGTACCTCTGCTACTAAAGCTCTAATGAATATTAGCAATGCCGTTCGTGTCATGGAATCGTCTTTGACGACTTCTGATGATATATTGAATAGCATAGCGCTGCAATCTACTTCTGTCAACAAGTCCTATCAAGAATCGGCATTTGAAATAGGCGAGATCAGTACTGGCTTAGAAAATGTAATACAGCTGTTAGAGCAAAAATCTGACTTAATCGAAGACGAAATTAAGAATAATAAAAAAATAGCGGTTCACGAAAAAGAAGAGTTAAAAACCATAGAGAAAACGCGTGGGTGGTGGGGTTACATTACTAAATCCATAAAAGAAAAGAATCTTCTGCATGGCGTAGAAAACGAATTAGTCACTAAAGAGAATGATCTATTAGAAAAAGCCAACGCCATAGTTGAAGGTCGTGTGGCGAAAGAAAAAGAATATTCGAATACTTTATCTAGTGTTACGACTAAAATTAGTGCGATAGCAACTGCGTTACTAGCTATTGACAAATCTGCAGAAGCATTTGTAACCACCAATTATAGAGCATATGACTCGCAATCTGTCCTTGCTAACTCCACAAGAGCGTTAGCGGCAGAATTTGGATTAACTCAAGAACAAGCTGTAGCTGCTTATCAAGCTATGGCAAACGTCGCTACTTCAAAAGATGAAATAGAAAAATTGACAAAAACGGTATTAGCTTCATCAAGGATAACTGGCGTGGCCGTGCCAGAATTAGCAGAATACACCATGAAATTAAAATCTGTCGGGTTTAGCTCTCTGCAGACCGAAAAAAGTATCATGCAAATGAATGAAGCAATGAGACGGAACAAATTGAGTACAAATGATGTAAAGAATTCTATGGCTGCTAATAATGCTACTTTATACAACATGACCAAACTGCTAGGGGGCACACCGGAAGCAGCCGCAGGATTTACTGGCACCATGCTTACTCTAAAGGGCATGGCAAAACAATTAGGTGTTGGCACCGAAGCTATAGATGATTTTCAGAAACAAATTGGTGACCCCGAAAAATTTATGGCATTCGAAGCACTGACCAACACCACTATCAAAACATCAGATGATTTTAAGACAGCATTGCTAAGAGCTGGGAAGGAGTTAAAAAAGCTTGATGCTGACAATTCCGCCGAGGGAATAGCGACGATGAAAAAAATAGCAGAAGCAATGGGTATGAGTATGGAGTCGGCGCGAGCAGCGATAAAGGTATATGATGAGACTAGCGCAGCTGTCGGGAGAAGTGCTGATTCGGCTGCAGACATGAAAGCGGCTTTTGATGAAACCTCTGGTTCATTGGCTGGTGCATTAGAGGAATCTACTACATTAACTTTCGAATTAGCTAAATTATCAGCCTCATTCTCAGCATTATATGGCGTTGTGGGGCAGTTTGTGGCTGATGGTCTCAGAGATTTAGTGTATTACATCAATGCTATAGTAGGTTATGTCGGTCCTGCGATATCCAGCTTTAATGCGTGGTGTGTTTCGATAAGAGACGCAAGTCCAGCATTACAAGGTACCATTTCTTTTTTGCGTGCGTTAATAGCCGCCATTGTTGTCATAGGCGGTGCGTTAGTAGGTGTTGGCGCAATGATAGGCGCTTTTGTTGCCGGCCTAGGCACATTAAAAGTTGGCGCAAGTTTAGCCATGAATGGTGTTAAACTAGTCGGCAATGCTTTGTATGGGGTATCAGCAGCGATAGGTAAGTCGATCGTAGTGGTTCTAACGTCCCTTGGGACGGGATTGAATAATCTTGGTAGAAGCGTGGCACCTGTCATAGTACCATTAATGCAATTAGGTGTGGCATTAATATTAATGTCGGTGGCTATTTATATCATAGTCCAGGCATTCGCTAGTTTCTGTGCAATCGCTGATATGACTTGGGAAAAGGGGTTAATGTTCATTTTGATAGTAGGCTTGATAGGCCTTGTTTTAGTCGGATTGTCAATGCTAATACAAGGCCCTGTGATTGTCGGTATGGCATTGTTAGCAGCTACGTTTGTATCAATAGGCATTGCTGCCGGTGGTGTGGGAATTTTGATCGATGCTGTTGGTAACATGATCAGATCTTTTGCTGACTCTTTGAACTTGTTAGCGACAGTAGATCCGGCAGATTTAGCAGGAGGATTTAGCGCGCTAGGCATAGGTTTATATAACCTGGTATATGAATCTGGTGGTTTCTTGGGCGCTTCAAAATTGTTAGCCCTGGGTGGTGCATTAGTAGTGATGGGTCCTGGCTTGCTGATGATATCCAGTAGTGGAGAAGACGCAGCTAAAGCTTTAGACAAGTTAGCAATATCGATTCCAGCATTTAAAACAGCCTGCGCCGGGATAGGTGGTACAGGTGAGGAATTTGCAACAGGATTAAAAGCATTAGGGGCAGCGGCCACCAAAGCAGCAGTGCCTTTGGACAAAGCCGGCGATTACATGCAAACGGCAGCTGATAAGTTCGTTTATGCTACTACGACATTGCGTAAACCGTCTTCTGAATTAGGTGAGATAGCTAGTGCCATGACTGCATCATCTCTGCAAATCGCTGAGGTGGCAGATAATCTAATTTATGCAGGCAATAATTTGTATGTTGGTGGACAAGATATTATAGCAGCAGGTCCATTATTAACTGGTGCTGCTAAAGCACTAAAATCAGCAGCCATACAATTAGAACCTGCTGGAGCGGCGATTGCTAAGTCTATGAATGCTTTATACCCAGCTGCGGTAACGGTTAAGACTTCAGGTGATTATATTAATAGTGGAGCTACGGGTATTCTAGAGGGTGCTAACAATATAGTGATGGGCGCTGATGCACTTATAAGCGCTGCAGAAATATTAGGTTCAGCTAGCATATTGCTACTTCCGGCAGCGCAAGATATGGTGGCTCCTGCTATGTTAATAGCAACAGTCGGCTCTTATTTAGGAGTTGGCGGTCTTAGTCTGCACGCTGGCTCACTTAACTTCAGAGACGGTGCGTTATTATTGGTAGAAGCGATTGATATATTAGAAGTGGGAGCAGGGTCATTTTCATTTGTGATATCGGAGATAGGGTCAGGTTCGATCATGTTGATCACAGCGTCTTATTCGCTAATCGCAGGCGCAGGTTTACTAAAATACGGGTCAGGGTTGATGCTCGATGGCGTCAATATGCTAAGTGAGTCTATTCAGATATTGAGTCTTTCTTCTGCGTCTTTGGTTGTCGTCTCTATAAGTTTAAGCTATGGCATGATGTTTCTTAGCGCTGTTGCTGAGTCTGTGGAAAAAATAGGACTGGTTATATCAAGAGCGGGTACGTTCATGCTGACCGGAGCTAATCGGTTATATAGCGCTATAGATGTATTGAATCACATTGGGTTATGGCTATTGATATCAGCTCCTATGATATCAATAGCAGCAGCTCTTCTAGAATCTGCTGCGATCATTTTATTGCGTGGCGGTAAAGCATTGTTCTCCGCTAGCGAGTTATTTCTACCTGCTTCAGCGAACATTTACATAGCGATGACTTGGCTCTCGATGGCAATTAGTCGATATTCTGGAATGATAGATCAGATTAAAATCATCGGCTCGTCGATGTTGCAATTTGCTACTGCCATTCTAATTATCAGCAGCGCTCCTATGAAAGCATTCCGCGTAGCAGCAGAAGAAGCTCTTGCTGCGCTCCCAGCGTTACAAGGTTTAGCTGGTGGCATAGAAGGAATAGCATCTAAGTTAGAAAATGCTGCACCAAAGCTTGTTACACCTGTTAAAGAACTGGCTGAGTCATTTCAAGCACTTGAGGAAGTTTTAACTAGTGTGGCGACTGGTAGTGCGTCAGCGGCTTTGCCGATCATTGAGGCCATTGGTACAGCTGTCGAATCGACAGCCGATGCGTTAGATAGATCTGTGTCTAAGCTTTCCGCAGCCATCGATGATATGAAGCGGTTTATGCCCGAAATGGAGAATTGGGCTAATAATTTTAACAATGTGTCAGCTATATTCGCTACAGCTTCAGACAAATTCGTAAGACCTGCAGACGCGCTGGCCAGAGTAATGGACAAATTGGGTGCGACTATAGCGGCTTTTAGTGAAGGTATCGATATTTCAGATAAAGTTATGAGTATAGCTGGAATAATGATTCACTCTGCTGAACTATTTGAATCAGCTGCCGAACGCATCCAAATAGCAGTCAACGCTAAAGCAATACCTGCCATGAGAGCAGCAGAACAAGCTGGTATAGCAGAAGCTGTCCGATCGCAAGCTGTAGCAACAGTGAGAGTAATGAAGGATGAGGGTGGTGCTACATTCGAGCTATCAGATGAAGTTGAAATAGCTAATAGAACTTTAGGTGAATTGATCAAATTAAATGAATCAGTGGCTGCGATGGGTAACGTTGGTGAAGGTGGCCCAATAAGTGAGATAGTATCGTTGTTACAGACTTTCTTGCCTAATCTGAATCGACAAACCGATGGTTTAACTTCTAATATGAATGGATGGAACAAGTAATGAGATATATCGAATCAGACGTTAATTTAGTAAATGGCATCGGCGGTAGAATATCTTTCCAAGGGATAAAAGAGGAAAAAGGCAAAGGTTTGGATGGTGGGGTAGCATATGTACCAGACGATAATGCTGTGATGTTTATAGAATTCCAATTTCCATTCAAGGTAACTTCAGACTCAAGGAAAGCCGACTGGGCTAAGACAGAAACTCCAAAGCAATCTGAACCAATAGTAATGTATGCTTCTTCTCAAGCCAGAGAATTCACATTACAATGGATTTACATATATGACGGGAATGAAAAAGGCGACTGGGGCGTGGAAAGAATAACCACGCAAATTAGAAGGCTTAGAGGCTATTTTCAGAGAGTAAAATTTTTGAAGGCGTCAAGAGAAATGGTAGCTTATGTTCAAATGTATGCAATAGGCGGACCCAAACCGATTTCATGTCGTATGATGAGTGTAGATGTTAAATATAGTGACACAATGATATGGGAACCTGGCGTGCAAATTGATAGAGATGTAAAAGGAAGACATGCGGTGAACGATCATGATCATGCATACCCAATGAAAACCGAGGTAACGGCTACTTTTGCGGTTTGGACCACTGGTGCTGGGACCTTAAATGATAAAAAAGAAAGAGTGGATCAAGCGGTAAATGGGCTAGTGCTCGCTCAGCCGGTAGAATGGTATTAAAACAAATAGGAGGATCAAATGGTTGATTTATATTCGAGATATAAATTATCTGAACAGATCATTTATGATGATAGCATTACGATAGGTCGTTGGAGGAGATACCGGTTTTTAAGAGTAAGACCTAAACAATCTGACATATTTAATTTTACAGTCACTTCGGCCTTAGAGGGCAGACCGGATCTGATAGCTGATCGTATATATGGAATACCGAGCTTAGATTGGGTTTTATTAGCTTTCAATAATGTAAGAGAGACATTAAATTGGCCTAAAACCGGATCGATTATAGAGTATCCCACTTCAACAATTATATTGCCGGAGATCTTGTCCTAATGTCTGATAATATGCATGTGGTATGGGAAAAGTTCTTCGAACAAAGATCTAAGATATTGTGGGAACGTTTCCCAGGCTTTTATCGAGCTGTGGTAGTAGAGACTAATGATCCATTAAACATGGGCAGAGTGGCGTTCAAATGTCCGGAAATGCATGATTTTGATTTAGAATCACATTTGTGTCCATGGGCAGTGTCTTGTCTAGAGTTCGGTGGTAAAAGGTCTGGCCGTATTGTTTATCCATGTATCGGCGATTGGATATGGGTTTCTTTCGAAAGGCAGCATCCATATGCCCCTATATGGGTAGGCTTTGCTACGCCTACGAGAAGGAAATTCTATCCATATCCGGCTGTGTTTAGCGTGACGCCTTTGTCAGTTACACCAGAAGGTGATACTAACGACAGACCGGACGATTATGATCTCAATTATCTGCCAAAAGATGGGCGTCCTATGGCCCACGGTTGGCAAGATCGCTATGGTCACTTAGATCTTCATTCCTCTGTCGGGTTTTTTCCGAGCGAGCATAAAGAGGGGCCAAAAAACGTTGGAGGCGGTGGGCAACCGTTTGTTCCAGACCCATTAGCTGGTAGTTTTGAACAAGGGGGCCAAAAAGCGCCTCTGGAAAATTTACCAGATAAAAAATATATGCTTCGACTAACCAAATACGGTAATATGTTATTGTTAGGAGATCAAGGGTATCGTTGGCAGAAGTATGAAGATGCTCAAAAAGCTCAAGAAGCACCAATTGGGGAGTTTACCGGAGATGTAGCAAAAGATGAGAATTTCGAGATAAATCGCTGGAAGTACTTGCAAAGACTAGTAAATGAGGACGTGCCCAATTCGGCTGCAGTAAACGGCGATCAACGTCGTATACTTACAATGACTCGCTATGGACATAGGATAGAATGTCGAGATGTAGGGTGGGCTCAAGTAGGTCCTATTTATTCTAAATCTAGAGCCGGTGAATATGGCGAACCTCGGTGCTTGTCATTAGAACAAGAAAATGATTTTAGATGGATTAAAATAAGAACGAAAGGTGGCATGTTATTTCAAGCATACGACAAAGGCTTCAAACCGGACGAAGACAAGTTTGTGCAAAGAAAATTAATCGAAGAACAAGGACATCTCAGCGAACGTGAAGATAAACATTGGGCTAAAAAGGATGCCAGATGGATGAGATTAGTAACAAGACATGGATTAAAAATAGTTCTAGACGATAGAGGTACTGATCCAGTTGATTCTTTAGGCAAGGAGACTCCAAGGCCTAATGGTATATTAATAAAAGGAAGAAGGACGCCAGCTGTAAAAGGATTTGTCAAAAGAGGAAACCCAAGAGGATATTATTGGGAATTTAATGAAAACGACAAGGCAAACCACACATCGTGGGGCACTCCGATGGGCCAAACGATGGAAATGAATGACCGATATCAATATATGATGTTATCAGTCTCTATGGGAGAAGGTTGGTCTCCCAAATGGAGAGGAATAAAAGAAAATGAATTTATACGCAAACCGACTATGCTAAAAAATCCAGAAAAAAATTCTTTCCACCTAAAACTCGACCACGATAATGAATATTTAAGACTTAAGACAAGAGCTAATCACGGGCCAAAACCCAAATTCAGAGCTAACTATTCCGGTGTTGGAAAGAATGCTCTACATCAAGGTTTAGAAGCGCGTGATGGTTTAGGCGGCGACGGACCGTGGGTAGAATTAGTAGATTGCCAGCACAGAGGCATGTGGTTCTCTAAATATTTCCAATTGGGGATATGGAGAGCACCAAAGAAACGTAAGATGTATATGTATATGGATGAAATTAAGAAAGAAATAGTGGTCTATAACAAAGACGGTAAAACAATCATTTATGCAAACAGAGATGTGCATATAATATCTGAAAGAAATATAAGTTTAGAAGCCAAGCAAAACATAACCATGAAGGCTGGTAACGCTATCAAAATGCAAGCCGGCGGAACGAAGATGACTATCGGAGCCGCTGTAAGTACCAATGTAAGAGTTAACGCCGCAAGCTTCAGAGGGCGTTATGACGGGTTGAGAGTCAAAATATCGGTAGGCGGAAAACCAGCACATTCTCACAAAGCTACTGTTGAAAGCTCTCCGAACCCCGGCGGCGCAGTTGTTAACAAAATACCGATGCCTGAAGTTCCTAAACAATTGGAGCCTGTTGATAGAGCCAAGAGTTACAATGTACCATTTGAGGAATGTCCAAGAGAAGAAGTGGAACATCCCATATAATAAGGTAAGAATAATGATCATTAGTGTGCCAACTGGACTCTATCGTAGTGTAATACCGATTAAGGAATCAGATAGTGTTAGTATCACATTTTTAATCAGCAATACTACGCCTCCTAGAAGTAATTTATTGTTCCCTAAAGTACCTATTGGTCTTATAAATGGTATAAAAGACTTACCAGAAAAAGATGTGAGCAAGCGAAGGAAAAATGCTGGCGCTTTGATTTTTACTGTGTCTAATGTGGCTAAAACAGAAAGAGGATACGGAGAACAGCGTTATGATATTGGTGACATATTAGAATTTAACCAGTTGACTGGTAAAACGATTTTGCCTATGGGCTTAGATTATTCGACAGAAATAAGACATAATATTACAACAATTGACTACGATTCGATGGATGTCACATCAGAAGAAGAATTGGTCATAGATGATATTGCCTTGACTGCAAAGGAACTTCTGACTAATAAATTAAACGAATATAAGCGACTGAGATTACAAACTGAAAAGATAGCTAACGATAATCAAAAACTTATAAACGAAACCACAAAAGTAATAGACGCATTAGGATTAACTATAAATACGAATACTGAAGTAAACGGCACGACTGGCGAATTCGATGCTATAATGGCACTCATAAATAAATTGAAAATTAAAAGAGACATTGCGTTTAAAACGCGAGACAAAGCTGTGGTTGATGCAAATGAATATTCAGTATTAGCTAAGAAGACATTAGACAGTTTACGTTCTATCAGTGCATTGGTGAAATGATGATAAAAGAAGCTGCATTAGAATTTTATGGGTATAACCCGCCGTTTTTTGGCGGATTGCAAAATATTATGTCGAGGCAAGAAGGCGAGCAGATCATTCGCAATGATATCCTACAGTTGCTGTTGACAGTACCTGGCGAACGAGTGATGAGGCCTGCTTTTGGTGTGAATTTGAGAACGGCTGTTTTTGAAAGAATGGACAATGACAGCATATCGAATCTTCGGGCGGAAATAATTGATAAAATAACTAGGTATGAAGGTAGAGTAGATGTAACGTCAGTGGATATTATTCCTAATAGTGTGGCTAACTCAATGGCGGTCAAAATCAAGGTACAATTAGCAAAAGATCCGAGAATTTCTTTCTTAATAGAAACGAATATTCGCAGCTTGGGAGCCGCAAATGGTTGAGCCTACACTATTCGATTTACCCACTACTCCCGACCAGCTTGGGGTAGTGTTGCCTCCAGCTGACTTGCGTAAAATCGATTTTAGTGGCTTGGATTTTACTGCCGCGCGTAGAGCTATGGTCGAGTATATTCAGACGTATTATCCGCAAGATTTTAACGACTTCATGGCAAGCAATGGCGTCATAATGCTGATAGAGATCTTGGCAAGTGTGACTGCAAAATTAGCTTTAAGGTCTGATATTCTAGCTAACGAAGCCACTCTACCCACAGCCATAACTGAAGAAGCTGTTTTAAATCACTTAGCATTGATAAACCAAAGGATCAAAAGGCAAACTCCAGCTATAACGGATATTGCGCTGACAGTAGATCAGACTTTATTTTCTGATCTTTACATACCACCGGCTACAAAGCTAACCATATTAGGTGCTAATAACACAACGGTTACTTATGAAATATATCGTGCTCCAGGAGATTGGACCAGCGATATTATAATACCCGCTGGGAAACGAGGCGTAGTGGCTTATGGATTAGAGGGGTCGTTGAGTTCTACATATACTGAAGTAAGTGATGGTAGCGCTAATCAGACCTTTACTATAACTCTTAAAGATGTACTTGTTAGCCCTATATTTGTTACTTTAAAATATGGCACATATAGTGAAGAATATTTGGTCACCGAAGACCCGTTAGAGCGCTATGGACCCACTGCTAAAGTAGTCGAAGTGAATTTCATTGAGGATAGTGTGATATTTAGATTTGGCGATGATGTAACAGGTAAGATCCCTGCGTCTGGAGCCGTTATCAGTTTTAGATTCAGAATCGGTGGTGGCAAGCGAGGTAGAATTGGCGTCGGAGTGATAGATCAAACATTGCAGTTTATACCCCAACCGCCAGCTAACATTGCCACTACAGTCAGATTTAGAAACATTTCACCATCGGTAGGTGGCACCGACAGAGAAACTATCTCAGAAGCTAAAAGAAGAGCACCAAGAGACTATGCTCTGCAGAGAAGCATAGTCACGGCAGACGATTATGCTCAAGCTGCCATTTCATTTGCGCATCCAGTGTATGGCGCAGTTAGTAAAGCAGTCGCTACTATAAGAACTGGCTTGAATGCTAATAGAGTAGAAATTTACGTATTAGCAGCGGGTGCTGATGGACTACTGACTAAATCGAATGCCGGGCTTAAAGCAGGATTAGCTACCTATTTTAGTGATTTAAATGTACTAACAGACCACACTGTTATTCTCGATGGTATAATAAAACCAATAGATATCGATGTGAATATCATCATCAATAGAAACGCAGATGCGTCCGTGGTCAAGGGAAGAATAGAAGCAGCTATAACAGCTTTTTTTGACATTGCCAAATGGAGTATGGGCGAAGCGTTTTATGTCTCCAATTTCATAGAATCATTGGAATCAGTGGATGGTGTCACATATATAGACTTGCTATCTCCACTAGACAATATAGTACCGACTGGCCTAAACGCTGTAGCCGGAGGGACGGGCATCGGACTAGAAGAAATAATCGTCGAAGGTAATAGAAAGACATCTTACTATTATGAAAAATCGCCACCACCAGGTGGGTTGAGAACTAGCAGATGAAATGGGAACTAAAACCTTGGGGTAAGACTAAGATCCTTGAAGATTCTTTATATTACAGCAAGCACGAATTGATAATCAACCAAGGTGGCTACTGTTCACTGCATTATCACACGCAAAAAGCTAATAAATTTATTTTGATTAGCGGCGATGTGCACATAGTTGAATTATTCGGGCCGCAAATATGTGAGACAAAATTGGAGATAAATAAACCATATTGCGTTGCTTCTTTAGTACCACATTTTTTTGCCGCCTATACTGACTCTGAAATGATAGAAGTATATTACCCAGATCGATGCGGACAATTATCACATAATGATATAATCCGATTGACCGAAGGTGGAAATTGTGCGATAGATAAGCTTATGACTATAAGTGAATCTTTTTATAAGGAATATATGTGCAAAGAGATCAAGTGATAAAGTTATGGATAGTTGTATACGACCAAGATCAAAGGAGGATATATTCATTTACAGATTATAATAAAATGGTTAATTCTGTAGAAGGATCTATAGCGAGTTATATCACAGATGATGATAAAGAAGCAGACAAAATGATAGAATATTGTGTCGATTATATTAAACAGCATGCTGAAGACCCATGCATACCTATAGTCTTCGGCAAGTTGTCTATGGTAATATACAAATGGTCTTTAGACTATACTAATAATATTCATCGCGTTCTCATCGACTGTTATTCTCAGATAACAGATGATATATTAAAAAAACGAATCGAAGATTTGTTTAGTATCGATAATAATTAATCACCCCTAGAATAATCCGATCCTGGATGGCTGTCTAGTTCTTCCATCATTTCCGCTCTTAAGCCTTTAAGCAGAAGTGCTAGCAATTTGGCTATATCGTATTTGTGTCCCCTTGCAAAAACGATTGGGCGTTCTTCGAGCGGATGAATAGCGATGGCAATCGCTGTGTTGACGTTTTCTGATTCGCACTTTTCGCCGAAGCCGTCTGTGAGTAAGTTAAAACGTTGTTCGTAGAGGCTAGCGTCGGCTTGCGGTGTTTCAGAAGGAGAATTTTCTTGCATGATCGTTCCTCGTATTAGTTGTTCCATGAATAACACATTGGTGTCTGACGAACGAGTATTGTTGGTATGGCAATGGTGTTCTGATGCATATTTACAGCACGGCTTCAAAATAAAATTCCCTAAAGCTACAGATTGTACTAAGACTTATCAATGGCGGTTTGCGAAAGCCATTGCTACAAAATTTAACGAATGGGATTTCGACGAATCTACCGCCAAAAGGTTTATATGGATCGCAGTAGCACAAGCAAAAATGAGAGGCGTGTTAAAAAAAGGCTTAGCTGCAGTGCATCAGTCTAATATGTTAAACATATGCTATCAAATATTGACGCAAGAGCAAATCGATAACAACAATACACTAAATTCTTTAACATCTATGAAATCATGGTTCGATGATAAGATAGGCAGTGCAGATCCTTTAACTGTGCTATTACATCGGTCAAACGCCAGAGCATTTTCTAATTTTACCATATGGTACCGTGGAAACCAAATTTCAGACCATTTTATCGCTATTTCTAAAGTATGCAGTAAAGCTTTGGTTCATATTCAGAGCAATGCATTAGAAGCTAGACTATTGCCACCATTAACATCATTGTATTTGTTAAGAGCAGAGTTTTTGTCTGACGCGCACAATGAGAAAGTAACTAAACAATTGTTTGGAAGTGACTGGAGATCGCCATGAAAGTGAATATTTCTGAGTTGTATTTTGGTGCTAAGAACGCAAGTGCTGAGAGCGACCATTTCCGATTGGATGATGGTTTCATCAATCAGTACAAAACCAAGCAACCGAAATTCGGATTTAATGGGCTAGGAGAGTTAGTGTTCTACCGCACATACTCTCGTGTCCAAGAAGATGGCTCGAAAGAGACATTTTTGGATACTCTAAAAAGAGTAGTCGAAGGATGCTACGAAATTCAACGGCAACATTGCGTCAGATTGCACATTCCATGGGATTACAAGAAAGCTTTAGCATCCGCTCACGAAATGTTCGAAAGAATGTGGAGTTTTAAATTTTTGCCTCCCGGACGTGGCTTATGGATGATGGGTACTAAGTTCATGTGGGAACGTGGCTCAGCAGCGCTGAACAATTGTGGTTTCTGCAGCACTCACGATTTGATGGAATCAGACCCGGCAGAGCCTTTTTGCTTTTTGATGGACATGTCAATGCTAGGTGTGGGAGTGGGATTTGACACCAAGGGTGCCGGAAGGATTTACATTAATCGGCCAAGCAGCCAAAAGAAAGTATACAAAGTCGAAGACTGTAGAGAAGGCTGGGTCGATTCTGTTAGGCAGTTGATTTGGTCTTATACTAACAAATCATCTGAAGGTAAGTTAGAATTTGATTATTCCGCTATTCGCAAGGCAGGAGAGGTGATTAATGGATTTGGAGGCAAAGCGTCAGGTTCAGGTATATTGATTGAATTGCATGGGTTGATAGAGAAGCATTTGGAGGGTAAAGTAGGTAAGACTTTGGATAGTGTGGACATTACGGATCTAATGAATTATATCGGTCGATGTGTGGTAGCGGGCAACGTTCGTAGGACAGCAGAAATTGCATTTGGCGAGGCCACTGATGCTAACTACACCTCGATGAAGAACTATAAAAAGACGCTTAACCCAGAAGAAATCAGCAAGTTCGATGAAGTGACAGGCAGATTGTGGATGGAAGCTTCGAAGAGTGATAATGGCGCATGTCCTCAAGCAAAAGTCGAAGACTTTGCCCAAACTGGTATTCCATTAAATCGATTGGCTAAAGCAGTCGAGACATGGAATGCAATGAATCATCATCGATGGGCTTCTAACAATTCGATATTTGCTACCATAGGAATGAATTATTCTGAGATATCGGAACAGATAGCTGTGAACGGCGAGCCGGGACTCATATGGTTAGATAACATGAGAGATTACGGACGTCTAGTCGATGGTAGACAACCAGGGATCGACGGGCGCGTGATGGGCAGTAACCCTTGCGTTGAACAGTCTTTAGAGTCCTACGAACTGTGTAACTTGGTAGAGTCTTTCCCTGCTAACCACGATGATGCCGAAGACTACATGCGAACGTTGAAGTTTGCATATCTTTACGCTAAGACCGTGACTTTATTACCGACTCACAATCCTCGAACTAATCAAGTGACACTCAGAAACAGAAGGATCGGCTTATCACAAAGCGGTATTATCCAAGCATTTGCGAAGTTTGGGCGACGATCTGTGTTAGCTGATTTCTGCGATGCAGGTTATAACGAAATCCGCAGATGGGATGAAATCTACTCTGAATGGTTGTGCATCCAAAAGTCGATAAAAGTCACATCAGTCAAGCCTTCCGGCACAGTTTCATTAGTAGCCGGAGCCACCCCTGGTATTCATCATCCAGAGGCTGCTACTTATTGGAGGAGAGTCAGAATCGCTAAGGACAGCATTCTAGTAAAAATCCTCAACGATGCTGGTTATCATATTGAACCATCGGTTAGTGATCCCGATAGAACAGTCGTTGTCAGATTTGCAGTTTGTGATGAGAGAGTCAGACCCGTAGAGAATGTGACGATTTGGGAACAAATGGCGAATGCTGCAGATTATCAACGTTATTGGGCTGACAATCAAGTGTCTTGTACCGTAAAGTTTAAATATTCCGAGAGGGCAGAGATCGAAAGGGTGTTGGAAGCATATGAAGATCAGATTAAGGGCATTAGTTTCTTGCCTCATATGGGACATGGGTACGCACAAGCGCCATATGAGCCATGCACTCCGGAAGAAGTAATGGAATACAATTCTAAGATTAAACAAACCGACTATAGTGATTATATCACCGAGGCCATCGGCAGCACTTATTGTGACAATGATACTTGTGCCATGCCTACTTAGTCTAAAATGGAATATTAATTAAAGATCTCCAATACCGCCACAATTGTCTTTTGTGGCGGTATTCGATCGTGTTTAAAGAGTCTACAGATGGACAGTTAGCATCCCAGTTCGGTTTAGGCCCATGAAAGTGTAAGATAATGGGTGGTTGGTCATCAATAGGTGGTTGGCTCCAATAAGCAAAATAATTAAGTCTATGAGTAATCATTTGCATGTTTGGATAAAAGTGGTTGTAAATTGATTCTGCTGCAGCATTATGCAGGTTGGGGTTATCTATAGAGAATTTTATGAATGCTTCAAAAGAAGCAAACATGCAGTGTGTATTCAGATATAGGACGCCAGAATTTACAGTTTGATGAATGCTCGGCGGAATGCCTGGCAAGTAACTGGATCCTCCGACTGTGTGTATAGACAGGAATGGCGGATGGCTTAAGAAAATGACATCACTATCAGTATAGAGCACCACTTCGTTGATGTTCAAGATATTTGCGATCTTTGGGATATACATTCGTAAAATAGCGCCTGAATGTTGAGAGTGAGCTATTCTCATGTCTGGCTTGGTAAAAATATGCGTGACTCGGTTAGCATCAAGATAG
>Ga0114970_10000552_pt1 | contig 28177 bp, 27 predicted proteins | sample M_140205_XF_Meta_FD_87030 | JGI IMG/M metagenome (GOLD analysis project Ga0114970, IMG submission 87030) | Freshwater microbial communities from Lake Montjoie, Canada to study carbon cycling - M_140205_XF_MetaG | ecosystem: Environmental > Aquatic > Freshwater > Lake | place: Lake Montjoie...
CGGTTGAAGTCGGCTTCGAGACCGTGGCCGACGGCTTCGTGGAGGAGGACGCCGGGCCAGCCGGGGCCGAGGACGACGACGTTTTCACCGGCGGGGGCATCGACGGCACCGAGCTGGACGATGGCCTGGCGGACGGCCTCTTTGGCGAAGTATTCGGGGGTGCGTTCGTTGAGGAACCAGGAGAGTTCGTAGCGTCCGCCGCCGCCGGAGTGGCCTTGTTGGGGGACGCCGGAGGCATCGCGGGCGAGGGCGTAGACGGACATGCGGGCCATGGGCTGGCGGTCCCAGGAGACGACGCCGTCGGAGGTGGCGATGAGGATTTGGCGGAGGGAGTCGGCGTAGCTGGCCTGGACCTGGAAGACGCGGGAGTCGGCGGCGCGGGCGGCCTTGTCGGCGCGCTGAACGAGGGAGACTCGTTCGGCGAAGGAGGTTTCGTTGGGGGCAGTGAGGACGGGGTAGAGATTGCGGCGAGGGCCTTCGTCGAGGGGGGCGGATTCGACTTTGGCGGGGCCGGCGGCGATCATGCCGGCGACTTGCGCGGCGTGTTTGATTTTTTCGGGGCTGAGGTCGCCGGCGTAGGCGTAGCCGGTGCGTTAGCCGGAGATGACGCGGACGCCGACGCCGAGGGTGACGCCCTGGGTGGCGCTTTTGACGATGGATTCATCGATGCCGAGGGAGCTGGTGGCGAGGTATTCGAAGTAGAGGTCGGCGTAGTCGCCGCCGCGGGAGAGGGCTGCGGAAAGGTAGTTTTCCAGATCCCGCCGCGAGATGCCGAAGCGAGCGGCGAAAAAGGAATCGGAAAAGCTCATAGGGTAGTTCCAGTTTATCAAGTTGGGGTGGGGGAGGGGGGCAAGTGAGTTCGGATCAGGGGGGAGGCGGTGGCGAGGTGAACGGCAGTTGGCCGATTGCCAATCGGCCGCAGCTTGCCAAGCTGCCCCACATGATGCCGGGCCAGGTGTCCTGAAAATGGAGCGGTTTTCTACTTCAACCAGCAAGTGAGTGGGGGCGGAGCGTGAGAGAATAGCGGCTGGTGAGTCCTTTTTCATTGGCAGGTAAGACGGCGCTGGTTACGGGCGCGAGCCGCGGCATTGGCCTGGCGATTGCGCGGAGCATGCGTGAAGCGGGGGCTGAGGTGATTCTGGCGGCCCGGTCGAAGGAGAAGCTGGAGGCTGCGGCGGCGGAGATTGGCGGGCGCGTGCTGGAGCTGGATATTGCGGATCCGGAGTCGATTGTGCGGGCGGCGGCGGAAGTCGGCGAGGTGGACATTCTTGCGAATGTGGCGGGGATGAACATTCGGGGCCGGGCTGAGGATTACACGCAGGACCAGTACAACCGGATTATGCAGACGAATCTGCACGGGCTGTTTCAGCTGACGCAGTTGATTGGCAAGAAGATGATTACGCGGGGTGCGGGCGGGAAGATCATCAACATCGGCAGTTTTACGACGTTTACGGGGCTGCCGTATGTGTCGGTTTACGCGATGACGAAGGGCGCGGTGGGGCAGTTGACGAAGGTTCTGGCGGCGGAGTGGGCGTGCCACAACATTCAGGTGAATTGCATTGCGCCGGGGTTTATTCTGACGGATCTGAACCGGGCGATGTGGCAGAGTGAGGCGATGGACGGGTGGCGGAAGGGGATTCAGGCGATTGATCGTCTGGGGTGCCCGGAGGATATTTCTCCGCTGGCGGTTTTCCTGGCGGCGCCTGGATCTGATTACATTACTGGTCAGGTGATTGCGGTGGATGGCGGCGCGACCACGACAGCGAAGTGGCCGGTCACCACGCCGAACACTTAAAACGGTGATTTTCGCTCCCACCATCGTGCTGTTGGCCTCGATTTTTCAGGCCGCAACTGCTGTGGAGTTTGTTTGTCCGATGGACAAAGACGTGCGGGCGCAGGCTCCGGGGAAGTGCTACCGGTGCGGGATGCCGCTGGAGGCCGGGGTTCGGGAGCCGGCGGAGTATCGACTGGGGCTGAAGGTGAAGCCGGGGGCGGTGCCGGTGGGGAAACCTGTGGAGTTGCAGTTCGAGTTGCTGAACCCGGTGACGAACAAGCGCGCTACGCGGTTTGAGGTGGTCCACGAGAAGTTGTTCCACCTGTTCCTGGTGTCGGCCGATCTGGAGCATTTCGAGCATGTGCATCCGGAGGCGATGGGAGACGGGCGGTTTCGATTGCGGACCACGCTGCCGAAGGCCGGAATTTACCGGGTCCTGACGGATGCGTATCCAACGGGGGCAACGCCGCAGCTGATTCCGGCATTTCTGACGACGGCGGGATATGCGAAGTCGATTGGCGAATCGATGGCGTCTCCGGCAGCGGATTTAGGCGTGCAAAAGGGCCGGAACATGGAGGTATCGCTGCGGATGGAGCCTGCGAACCCCTTGCCGGGGCGGAAGACGATGCTGTTTCTTTCGATCTCACCGGGGACCGGGCTGGACCAGTACCTGGGGGCGTGGGGGCACATGCTGGCGGTGAGCAATGACCTGGTGGATTCGAGCCATGAACATCCGGCGTTTGCCGAAGTACGGCAGGTGGACGGAAAGCAGGAAGTTCAGTTCAACATGTTCTTCCCGCGGGAAGCCACGTATCGGGTGTGGGTGCAGTTCCAGAGGCTTGGGGTGTTGAACACGGTGGCGTTTACGATACCGGTGCGCGATATCCGGTAGCGGTTTGGGACCGCAGGAGCGGACGCAGGGCGAGACCCATTAGGAGAGCCAGCAGGGGATCGGTAATTTCTGCGGTGCGGCCGGGGAGAAACACCTGCGCGAGTTCGATGCAAGCGGTGGTTGCCATGACGATCAGGATGGCGTGGTTGAGGGGCTTTTTTTCTAACCGCAGGAGCCAGATTGCGGCGGCAACATACCAGGATTTTTCGAGCAGGCTACGGACCCCGGCTTGCCAGTTCATGGCGAGGAACCCTTCGAAGGGGATGAGCGACAAGCTGTGCGGCGCGACGAAGTGGAACGGCGAGAGGCCGCGGAAGATGAGGAGGCCGAGGAAGGCCCAGGCGACCTGCTTTCTGCCGAGGGCGGTGAAGATGACTGCTCCGCTGATGGCTCCGAGGAACTCCGGCAGAGACGGCACCCTGTACATGATGAAGAACTGGAGTGGGATAGCGGACAGTGAGGCCCACAGCCAGAATCGCGTGGAGACTACCTTTTTCAGCAACAGGCCGACGACGTACCAGCTGCCCAGGGCAGAGACAAAAGCGACGGCGTCGAACAGAGGTGCGTGGGCCAAGTAATGCAGTCGGGCGCGAAAAATGCCGAGCCACATGACGGGAAAGAGAGGAAACAGGAGGGAAGACAGCCAGAGGAGCAGGATGGCGAGGGCGGCTCTGTCGACGTACCTGCGTTGCAGACCTTCCATCCATTTTCTGCCGACGATGGCCTCGAAGAGCATGGCGGGAATAATGCCGGCTGCGGTGCCGAGGGTGTTGTTGAGGACGTCAATGATGCTGCAGCGACGGCCGGGAACGTAGAGCTGGAGCATTTCGATGGTGGCTGAGAGCAGAAAGCCGAACAGGATGAGGCAGGTGAGGCGAACGGCCTGGCGCTTCAATTTGCTGGAGGCGAGGTAGCCGCTCATGCCGATGGGCATATACAGGGCGAGATTGATGAGGACGTCGGCGAGGTAGCGTCTGTCGAAACCGGGGGCGGTGAGCCACGAGCGCAGGAGGGCACGAAGAGGGTCGTCCAGCCCGAAAGGGATGCGAAATACCCACGGGTACAGCGACCCGTAAACGATGAGCGCGACGACGGCAAGGAAAATTGCCAGCAAATCCCGATCTTAGCTGATACCATCGCTTTGAAAACTCATGAAACGCTTTTTGCTTCTTCAGATTCTCGTGGCGGCCACGGCTGTGGCTCAACAGGGGAGAGGGCCGAATCCGGCAATGATTCAGGACACACAGACGATGCCGCTGTGGACGGGGCAGGCTCCGGGGGCTTTGGGCACGGAGGATAAAGACATCCCGACGCTGACGGCGTATATGCCGCGGTCGCTGGGGCAGCCGGTGACGGCGGTGATTGTTTGTCCGGGTGGGGGGTATGGCGCTTTGGCGTCGAACCATGAGGGCAGGCAGGTGGCGAATTATCTGAACTCTTTGGGGATTGCGGCGTTTGTGCTGAAGTACCGGCTGGGGCCGAAGTACCACCATCCTGTGGAGTTGGGGGATGCGCAACGGGCGATCCGCATGGTTCGTGCGAAGGCGGGCGATTGGCGTGTGAACCCGGACCGGATCGGCATTATGGGCTTTTCGGCGGGGGGGCATCTGGCGATGACGGCATCCACGTTGTTCCAGGTGGGCGATGCCGGAGCGGCAGACCCGATTGACCGGGTGTCGGCGCGACCGGATTTCGCGGTGCTGGGTTACCCGGTGATTTCGTTCACGGAGCCCTGGACGCACCAGGGGTCGAAGAAGAATTTGTTAGGCGACGCGCCCGACGCAGGCCTGGTGAAGCAGCTTTCGGGAGAAAACGCGGTGAAGGCGCAGACGCCGCCTACGTTCCTGTTCCACACGAATGGCGATACGGGCGTACCTGCGGAGAACAGTGTGTACTACTACCTGGCGCTGCGCAAGGCGGGGGTGGTGGCGGAAATGCATATCTTCCAGAGGGGGCCGCATGGTGTGGGTCTGGGGATGGATGACTTCGCGCTGGCGGAGTGGCCGGGGTTGCTGGCCAACTGGTTACGTGTCAACAGCTTCCTGAAGTAGTAACCTAGAGAGTTCATGCCTGGATTGTTAGATGGTCAAACGGCGGTAATCGCCGGTATCGCAAACAAGTGGAGTATCGCTTACGGAATCGCGGAGTCGTTCGCTCGTGAGGGCGCGTCGCTGGTGCTGACGTATCTGAATGACAAGCAGCGGGAGACGATTGAGTCGATTGTCGGCCACCTGCCTGTGATTAAGATGATTGCGTGCGATGTCTCGAAGGACGAGGAAGTTGCCGCGCTTACCGAGCAGCTTCGGGAACTGGGGCGACCGATCAACGCGCTGGTGCACAGCCTGGCGTTCGCGAACCGGGAAGACCTGGGTCGGCCCTTTGTGGAGACGGATCGCGAGGGGTTTCTGCTGGCGCACAGTATCAGCGCGTATTCGCTGGTGGCTATGGCCCGCGCGGTGGCTCCGCTGATGACCGAGGGTGGGTCGATTATGACGTTGAGCTACCTGGGCTCGATTCGGGTTCGCCCGAACTACAACGTGATGGGTGTGGCGAAAGCGGCACTGGAAGCTTCGGTGCGCTATCTGGCGAATGATCTGGGCCCGAGTAAGATTCGGGTGAACACGATTTCGGCAGGGGCTGTGAAGACGGCCTCGGCACGTGCGGTGAAAGACCTCAGCGTGATGCTGGAGGCGACCAAGGAGCATTCTCCGCTGCGGCACGAGACGGAAGCCGGAGAAGTGGGCGACGCGGCGGTGTTTCTGGCCAGCCGTCTGAGCCGCGGGATGACGGGCAACATGCTGTTCGTCGATTCCGGCATGCACCTGATGTAATTGTTTCAACGGCGGGCCCTTGCTGCGCGTCATCAAAGTATGGCTTCCCTGCGGACTTTTGGTCTGCTGACCCTGTTTGGCGTGCTGCCTGGGCTTGTGCAGTCGGCTGGTGCCGAGATGCGGGACCAGTTGCGGGCGATTGAGAACCGGTATAACCGTGCGCAATCGCTGAGGCTAACCTTTTCGGAGAGCTATGCGGGGGCGCGGCGGCCGGCACGCACGGAGACGGGGACGCTGTATCTGCGGAAGCCTGGTCGGATGCGGTGGGAGTATACGGAGCCTGCGGGAAAACTGTTTGTGTCCGATGGGAAGAGTGTGTTCCTGTATACGCCGGGCGAATCGCGGGCGGAGAAGAGTCCGCTGAAGCAAACCGAGGATATGCGGGCACCTTTGGCGTTTCTGCTGGGCAAGCTGGATTTCGAGCGGGAGTTCAAGACGTTTTCGCCTGTGCAGGATAGTGCGGGGACGTGGATTGCGGCGGAACCGAAGTCGGCGAATCTGGCGTATACGAAGGTTGAGTTTTTGGCGACGGCTGCGGGGGAGATTCAGAGGGTACGGATCACCGGGCAGGATCGTTCGCGGCTGGAGTTTGCATTTTCGGGCGAGAAACTGAATGCGCCGGTGGCCCCGTCGTTGTTTGTTTTTCAGCCGCCCGCCGGTATCCCGATTGTGGAGAGCGAGCGCTAAATGGCCGAATTTGTGATGAAGTACGCCGACGCCAGCGGGCAGACGCATACGCAGGCGGTGCAGGGGACCACCGAGCAGGAGATTCGGGACCGGTTCAATCGGCAGGGGTTCCTGGTGTATTCGGTGAAGCCGAAGCAGGCGGGGCTGAGCCTGGGGGGTGAGATTGCGCTGCCGGGGCGGAAGAAGCTCAACCTCGAAAAGTTCCTGATCTTCAACCAGCAGTTTGTGACGCTGATTCGGGCGGGGTTGCCGATTTTGAAGTCGCTGGATCTGCTGGCGGAACGCCTGACGGACGCGAAGCTGATGCCGTATATCAACGCGGTACGTGAGGATGTGCGGAAGGGCGTGTTGCTGTCTGAGGCCTTTCGGGCGCAGAGCATTTTCCCCAAGATTTATATCACGTCGGTGATGGCGGGTGAGAAGTCGGGGAGCCTGGTGGAAGTGCTGGAGCGGTACATCACGTACCAGAAGCTGGCGCTTTCGGTACGCAAGAAGGTACTGGTTTCGCTGATGTACCCTTGCATGCTGATTCTGCTGGTGATTGCGCTGATGGTGTTTCTGGTGACGTCGGTGGTGCCGAGTTTTGCGACGTTGTACAGCAGCATGTCGGCGAAACTGCCGGAAATTACGGTTTACCTGATTGCGATCGGGACGACGGCGCGGGGCGGGATTGTGGCGGGCGCGGCGGTTTTGTTTGGGCTGATTGCGCTGTTTGTGTGGTGGTCGCGAGGGGAAGCGGCGCAGGAGAAAATTGACCGGGTGAAGATTCGGGTACCACTGTTTGGGGATATCTGGATTAAGTACCAGGTGGCGCAGTTTTCGCGGGTGCTGGGGACACTGCTGACGGGCGGAATTCCGCTGGTGCAGGGGCTGGAGACGGCGGCGGAATCGCTGGGAACGCCACTGCTTCGGAAGACGCTGGATAAGGCGAGTCGAATGGTGAAGGAAGGCCAGCCGCTGTCGCTGTCTTTGCAGGCGACGAAGATTTTCCCTCCGTTGGCGGTGGACATGATTGAGGTGGGGGAATCGACGGGTGCGTTGCCGGCGATGCTGAGTTCGGTGGCGGAGTTTTACGAAGAAGATGTGAATACGAAGATGACGGCGGCGTTGTCACTGATTGAGCCGCTGATTATGGTGTTCATGGGTGTTTTTGTGGCGTTTGTGCTGATTGCACTCTACCTGCCAATCTTCTCGCTGGCGGATTCGATTCAGTAGCTGGCGCACTCCGTAAATCGATGCCCGGTCCCCTCCGGTAAATGCGATTCCTTCGCTTCCCTTCAAAAACTCTGTGATCTGTTGCCCCGTCAGGGCCTCGGCGTTCTGCATCTCTATCTGCATTCAGCCGCTCACGCACGCCTGCCCCACCTGTCCTATTTTCAGGATCACCTTGTGCTGGAATCAAGTGGCGTTTCAGAATCATCTTGTATTGGATAATTCTGCCATGGCTAACACTCGCAACTTCCAGTAAACTGTTGGGTGGTGTTCCTGAAAATGAATCGAAGACTGTTTGTTGTCTGCGCTGCGGCCCTGTCGCTGTGCGCTCCGATCTGTGCGGAGGAGTTAGCACCCTACAACTTCAAGCCACAGCAGAAGCGCTGGTGGGCAATTCAGCCCGTCGTGAAACCGGCGGTTCCGCCCGCTGCTTCCGGTACTGTCAACGAGATCGACCGTTTCGTCTTTGATCAGCTCAAAGCCAAGGGTCTGCAGCCTGCGCCGCCCGCCAGTCGCACCGTTTACCTCCGCCGCGTGACGCTCGACCTGACCGGTCTGCCGCCCACACCTGCCGAAACTCAGGCCTTCCTTTCTGACACCCTGCCCGGTGCCGAGGAACGCCTGGTGGAGCGCCTGCTTGCCAGTCCCCGCTATGGGGAACGGTGGGGACGGCAGTGGCTGGACGTGGTCCGCTACTCCGATTCGGATGGCTTCAAGCAGGATGACACCCGCCCCAATATGTGGCGGTACCGCGATTGGGTGATTCAGAGCTTCAATGAAGATAAGCCGTTCAATCGCTTCACCCGCGAGCAGATCGCTGCCGACGAACTATACCCTGGGGACACCAAAGCTCTAACCGGCCTGGGCTTCCTGCGCCTTTTTGAAGATGAGTTCAACCAGGCCCACATTCGCCTCCGTCGCCAGGAACTGCTGAATGATGTCACCGACAACACCGCGTTCGCCTTCCTGGGGGTGACGCTGGCGTGCGCCCGCTGCCACGACCATAAGTTCGATCCGCTGCTGCATCGCGATTACTACCGCCTGCAGTCGTTCTTCGCCAACATGCATATTGATGACGAAGCGCCGGTGGCTCCTGCTGCGGAAGTAGCCGCTTACAAGGCTGCGATGGAGAAGTATCGCGCCGCCGCGAAGCCGGTGCTCGACCGCATTGACGCCCTTCTCGCCGAACCCCGCGCCAAATATCGCAAGGAGTATTTCGAGCGTTACCCCGACGAAGTCCAGACCGTGCTGGCGAAACCCGCCAACGACCGGACTCCTTTCGACTGGCAGATTTATCACAAGGCCATCACACAGATTGAAGTTCCGGATGAAACCGTGATGGGCAAGTACTTCAAGGCCCCCGACAAAGAGAAATACAAGGCGCTGCAGGCCGAACTGGGTCCCTTTGCGCACCTGCTGCCGAAGCCGCTCCCGGTAGCCCAGATCATGCGCGATCAGGCGGCAGCCTCGCCTGCTACTTTCATCCTGAAGGGCGGTTCGATTGAAGCTCCGCTACAGGAAGTTCAGCCTGGTTTCCTGAGCATTCTGGACCCCAGTCCCGCGTCGGTGACGCCGCTGCCCGACCTCAACTCCAGCGGTCGCCGTACCGCTCTTGCCAACTGGCTGGCGGACGCGAATAACCCGCTTTCCACCCGCGTGATCGTCAACAGGATCTGGCAGGGGCACTTCGGCAAGGGTATTGCGGGAAGTCCCAATGACTTCGGTCTGATGGGAGAGCGCCCCGTCAACCAGCCGTTGCTCGACTGGCTCACGGCGACATTCACAACCACAGACGGCTGGAGCATTAAGAATCTGCACCGACGTATGGTTTTGAGCGCTACGTATCGACAAGCCTCGGACTTCCGTCAGGATGCGGCCAATACGGACCCGGACAACAAGTTTTTGTGGCGTTACCCTCGGCGACGTCTGGAGGCCGAGGCGATTCGCGATTCCATGTTGTCCGTTTCGGGCCTGCTCGATTCGAAAATGGGTGGCCCGGGTGTCTTCCCGGCAGTTCCCAAAGGCACTGAAATTCAGGAAGGCCGGCACTGGGCGAAGTCGCGGGGTGATGAGGACGAGTACCGGGCCAGCGTGTACATCTTTGCGCGACGTCTGGTTCGGTACCCCATGCTGCAGAGTTTTGACGCACCGCTTGCTCTGGATAGCTGCGGACGTCGGCAGGAGACGGTGACTGCGGACCAGGCGCTGGAACTGATGAACGGTGACGCGGCTGCGGGGTTCGCCCGGGCTTTAGCGAAGCGTGTGGCGAACGATGCCGGGCAGGCTCCGGATGCACTGGTGAGCCGGGCATTCCGGTTAACGTTGGGACGCGAGCCCACCACAAAGGAACTTGCCCGGGGGCGGGGGTTCTTCAGTAAGCAGACCCAACTTGCCAACGGGCAGCAGGGCGCACTGGAAGATCTGGCGCTGTCTTTGTTGAGCACCAGCGAATTTCTGTACATCGATTAAGGCCTATGCTGACAGACCCCAATTTCCTCACACGTCGTCGCCTCCTCCGGGGTGCCGGCAGCGGTCTCGGAGCAATGGCGATGGCCGCCATGCTGGCCGAAGATTCGCGGGGGGCGGCATTACCTGACCCCGCGTTGCCCCGCGCCCCACATCACGAACCGAGGGCGAAGAACGTCATCTTCCTGTTCATGGAAGGGGGGCCGAGTCACATTGATTTGTTTGACCCCAAGCCGACGCTCAATAAGTTGCATGGCCAGCCGATGCCAGCCAGCTTTGGCAAGCCCATTACGGCTATGGGGACGGCTGGTAACACGCTGATGGGAAGCCCTCGCAAGTGGGCGCAGCACGGCCAGAGTGGTATCTGGGTCAGCGAATTGTATCCGCACATCGCAAAACATGCGGATAAACTGGCGGTGCTGCGGACCTGTCAGTCCGACGGCCTGAATCATGCCGGGGGTGTGGGGCAGATGAACACAGGCGACATTCTCTCCGGGCGGCCCAGCCTGGGGGCATGGGTCACGTACGGCCTTGGAAGTGCGAATAAGAATCTGCCCACCTTCGTGAGCATGATCGATGAGCGCGAACCGTTTGGGAACGCGAAGAACTGGGGCTCCGGCTTCCTGCCCGCGTCGTATCAGGGAACGTTGTTCCGGCAGGGCGAGACGCCGATTCTGAACACCAAACTGCCTGCAGGCCAGACGGACGAACGGCAGCGCAATCGCCTGGCGTTCCTGGCGGAGCAGAACCGCGAATACGGCCTGGGGCGCGAAGACGACACCAGCCTGGACGCGCGGTTGCGCAGCTTTGAACTTGCGTACGCGCTACAGAAATCCGGCCCGGAGGCGGTTGATCTGTCCACCGAGACGGAAGAAACCAAGGCGCTGTATGGGTTGGACCAGCCGGAGACAGCGGTTTTTGGCCGCAACGTTTTGCTGGCGCGACGCCTTGTGGAACGCGGCGTGCGATTTGTGGAAGTCTACTGCGGTTCCGGCTCCGGTTGGGATGCCCACGCGAACCTGGAAGGCAATCACGGCAAGTGGTGCAAAGCGTCGGATAAACCTGTCGCCGGGCTGCTGGAAGACCTGGAGCGGCGTGGCATGCTGAAGGACACGCTGGTTGTGTGGGGCGGAGAATTTGGCCGGACGCCGTTCAACGAAAAAGGCGACGGGCGGGATCATAATCCCTGGGGCTTCACGATGTTCTTTGCGGGCGGCGGTGTCAAAGGTGGGCAGACGATCGGCACCACCGATGAGATCGGCCTGCGCGCCATTGAGCGGCCCGCGCATGTGAACGATATCCACGCGTCTATTCTGTGGCTGTTGGGACTGGATCACATTCGGCTGACTTATCTGCGCAACGGTCGGGCCGAGCGGCCCACCATTGTGGGTGGAAATCATATGGTGAAGGAACTGTGGGAGGGCTGACGCTGGCTCGCCTCCCCAGCATGGATGTGTTTGATCTGGAGCGTTTTGCACGGGCGCAGGATTCCGTTTACACCAGTGTTTTGCAAGAACTCAGGCAGGGAGACAAGCGCAGCCACTGGATGTGGTTCGTTTTCCCACAACTGCGGGGGCTGGGCAGCAGTGCGATGGCCCGGCGCTATGCGATCTCGGGGGAAGATGAGGCGCGGGCCTTTCTGGCGCACACGAGTCTGGGTGCCCGCCTTCTGGAGTGCACCCAGGCCATGAATGCACTGGATGGAAAGTCCGCGTTTGAGATCCTCAGCTCTCCCGACGACCAGAAATTCAACTCTTCCATGACGCTGTTTGCGGCGATTGCGGAGGACCCTGCGCCGTTCGTCGCAGCCCTGGAAAAGTATTTCGGGGGACGACGCGATTCCCGGACGCTTGAACTTCTGACGTGAAAAAGGGGAGGACCTGTTGGCCCTCCCCTTTTTCAATTTCTTGCCGGCAACCGGGAACTACGGAACGCGAACCCAAACCTGGGTCTTGCTGAGGAAGGCGATAGAACCCTTCACGTTGAGCTTCTTGCCGCCGTCGAGAACTTCCACGGCACCCTTCACGATCTTGCCACCCTCGGGATCGAGCAACTTGCCTTCTTTCCAGTTGTTGCCGTCCTTCTTCGTGTCCCAGAGGATCTGCAGGCCGGCGAGGGGCTTATCCTTGTTGGCTTCGGTGCATTTACCGCACGCTGCGGAAGGATCTTCCTTACCATCTTTGGTCACCTTGGTGACTTTGGCCTTCAGCTGGCCACCTTCTTCCGTGGTGGTGATGAAAGTCGTCTTGGTCCCGTCGACAAACTGCCAGTTGCCGACAGCGTTATTCTGCGCGAGCGCGGCGGCGGCACAGAGCGATGCAATTGCGAATACTTTGAGCATTGTTGGACTCTCCAAGATTCTAAGTTTACAATGCGGGTGGCGTGTTGACACCAGCAAACGTAATTTTTATTGCCTCACCCCTCGAAGCGGAACATGTGGCGCGGCTCTCGACGATGGGGGTTCCGGTTTTCTACAGACCCCAACTGCTGCCCCCGACACGTTATCAGGGGGATCACACGGGAGCTTCGTTTACGCGAGGTGCCGAGCAGGAAGCGGAATGGCGGGCGGGGCTGGCCGAGGCGACAATTCTGTGGGATTTTCCTGAGGACATGGTGCTGGCACCGAGGGCGCGCTGGGTCCAGGCAACGAGTACCGGGGTCGCCGCGACGGTGCGGCGTTTGGGGCTGCAGACTTCGGACCTATTAATAACGACAGCACGAGGGGTACACGGCGGGCCTCTGGCGGAATTCGTGATGCTGGGCCTGTTGGCGCATTTCCGGGGTTTGCGGCAGCTGGAAGCAGAACAGAGAGCGCATAGCTGGGTTCGGTACTGCGGCGGCGAAATCCACGGGAAAACCCTCGTCCTGGTGGGTGCCGGAGACCTCGCGCAGGCAACGGCCCGCCTGGCCGGGGCTTTTGGAATGAGGGTGGAGGCCGTGACGCGGAATCCGGCCAAAGACAGGGCGGGCGGAGGGGTGTTTGATGCAGTGCATCCGACGGCGGAACTACACGCCGTTCTGGGCAGGGCCGATGCGGTGGTTCTGACGACGCCACAGACTCCACTGACCGAGGGTCTTTTTGGTGCCGCCGCGTTCGCCTCGCTGCGACCAGGAGCGGCGTTCGTTAATATCGCCCGGGGCGCGGTGGTGGATGAAGCGGCCCTTGTGGAAAATCTGCGGTCGGGGCACGTGGGGTTTGCGGCCCTGGATGTGACGACGGTGGAACCCTTACCGGCGGAGAGCCGGCTATGGGATATGCCGAATGTACTGATTAGTCCGCATTCAGCGAGTACTGTCGCGGGGGAAAACGGGAGGATCACGGAGATCTTCTGCGAGAATCTGGAGCACTACCTGGCGGGGAATCTCCGTGGAATGAAGAACATCTTTGACAAACAGGCACTCTATTAAGGCAGGGAAGTATCCTTCTATAACAATTACTAATCAAAACACCTGCTTGCATTTAGGAAATTATGCGGTACACTGGAATTTCTGGTAATGCTCAACAGCTTCACAGGCCGACCGATTGCCACCGTATCTGTAGTAGTCATTACGGTAGTAGTACCCGTCCCCGTCTGAGGCCCAAGGCAACCCGAAAGTTCCGAGGCCGTCAGTCGGGGGCAACCCCTGGGGAGCAATCCCAACTGATGGCCTTTTTTTATTTCCGTCACGCAGAACAACGATTAAGCTCAGTAACGCAATCAGGAGTCAGAACCAAATGCAGGCAACCGATAACCATCCGCACATCCGCCGCGCCGAGACCGGCAAGCTTATGACAGGGGCCGAAATGCTCCTTGAATGCCTCACCCGCGAAGGCGTCGAGTGTTTCTTCGGCTATCCCGGTGGCGTCACCATCCCGTTCTACGACGCCCTTTATTCCCACCACATCCGCCACGTTCTGGTTCGTCACGAAGAGAACGCGGTGTTCGCTGCGCAAGGCTGGGCTCGCGCTACGGGTAAAGTGGGCGTCTGCTGCGCCACTTCCGGCCCCGGTGCCACCAACCTGCTGACAGGTCTGGTTGACGCACTGATGGATTCGATTCCGCTGGTTGCGATCACGGGCCAGGTTCACTCCAAGCTGATCGGCTCGGATGCATTCCAGGAAGCCGACACGTTCGGTATCACGCGCCCGGCTACCAAGCACAACTTCATGGTGAAGTCGGTTGCAGAGCTGCCGCAGATTATGCACGAAGCATTCTTCCTCGCGGCGAGTGGTCGGCCTGGCCCGGTGCTTGTGGATATCCCGAAGGACGTTTTCCAGGCACGCGGTCACTATACCCCGGTTGACACCATCCACTTGCCCGGCTATAAGATTTTCACCGAAGGCCACGCGGGCCAGATTCGCCGCGCAGCCCAGTTGGTGCTGGAAGCGGAGCGGCCGATGGTCTACGCCGGGGGCGGAATTGTCCTTGGTAATGCCTCAGCCGAACTCACTGAGTTCACGGAACTGGCTGATGCGCCGGCTGTTTGTACCCTGATGGGGCTTGGTGCGCTGAGTGCCCAGCATCCGAATTACATCAGCATGCCCGGCATGCACGGCAGCTACGCCGCGAACATGGCCATGACGGAATGCGACCTGCTGATCGCGCTTGGTACGCGATTTGATGACCGCGTCACCGGCAGCCTCTCCACCTTCGCGCGGAATGCCCGCGTGATTCATGTGGATATCGATCCGGCCGAAGTGGGCAAGAACCGCAATCCCGACATCCCGATCGTTGGCGATGTGAAACGTGTTCTGGGCAAGATGATCAAGATCATACACGAGCTAAAGGCCGAGATGAAGCCGGAAGCGCTGGAGCAGAAGACCGAAGTTCGCAAGAAGTGGTGGAAGCAGGTTCGGAGCTGGAAGGAAGAGCGTCCGTATGACCGCGGACATTCCGAAACGGAAATCCGGCCGCAGCACCTGATGGACTCAATTGATAAACTCTCCGGCGGTCAGGCGATTGTCTGTTCCGACGTGGGCCAGCACCAGATGTGGGCTGCCCAGTTGATTGGCTTCAACGAACCCCGGCTCTGGATCAATTCGGGTGGACTTGGCTCCATGGGCTTTGGTGTGCCTTCTGCGATGGGTGCCCAGATGGCGCGTCCCGACAAGTTGGTGTTTGCGATTTGTGGTGACGGCGGCTTCCAGATGTCCATTCCGGAACTGGCGACGATCGTTTCGCAGAGCCTGCCGGTGAAGATCATCGTCATGAACAACGGTGTCCTCGGCATGGTTCGCCAGTGGCAGACCCTGTTCTATAACAACCGTCTGAGTTCCGTGGTCCTCGAAGCTTTCCCGGATGCTGAAAAGCTGGCATCTGCGTATGGGTTCGCCGGCAAGACGATTGAAAAGCCGTGGGAACTGGAGGCTGCTCTCCGCGAAGCCATCAACTACCCTGGACCCTATCTTCTGAATGTGAAGGTTACGCCGGATGAGAACGTCTACCCGATGGTTCCTGCCGGCGGCGCGATCTTTGACATGGTGTTTGCCCCGGAAGCCCCCGTGGCGGTTCCTGCTTAGATTCAAAGCTTAAGCCAACCGAAGCTCAAGCCAACCAAGAAATCGAGACAACAAACAATGCTCCAAACCATCTCCATCCTGCTCGAAAATAAGCCCGGCGCGATGATGCGCGTCACGGGCGTTCTCGCGGCGCGTGGCTACAACATTGAAACCCTCACGGTCGCCAAGACTCTGGACCCGGACCTCTCACGTATGACCATCACGGTCGACGTGGAAGACCGCCTTCGCACCCAGGTGATCAAGCAGATGAACAAACTCGTCAATGTTTTGCAGGCGAGTGATCTGACTGACACGCCGGCTGTGATTCGCGAAATGATACTGGTCCGCGTGCGCTGCCCGCAGGAGACCCGTACGTCCGTGCTCAAAGAGGCGGAGGTTTTCCACTCGCGGATCGTTTATTCCTCGGTGGAAGGCTTCGCCATTGAAGCGACCGGCGACCCGGAGAAGCTCGACGAATTCATCGACGTGATGCGGACCTACGGCGAGATTGAAGTTTCTCGCTCGGGGAGTGTCGGCATGTCTCTGGAAACCCGTAAACTCCGCCTGCAGCCGCCCGTTCAGGCTGCCATTCCGAGCGGTCCCGTTCCCGCTATTTAGTCACTTACATTTTCCCCAGTCCAACTTGCAAGGAAACAGTTTCCCCAATGATTAAACGCTACTACGAAAAAGACTCGAACATTGCCCCACTGCAGGGGAAGAAGATTGCCATTATCGGCTACGGCAGCCAGGGCCACGCCCATGCGCTGAACCTTCGCGATTCCGGCCTGGATGTTGTGGTTGGCCTCCCCGTCGCCAGCAAGAGCCGTGCGAAGGCCGAAGCCGCCGGTCTCGTCGTGATGACGCCTGCCGAAGCCACTAAGGCCTCCGACTTCATCATGATTCTGGTTCCGGATCACATCCAGGGCCCGATGTACGAAGCCGAAATCGCCCCGAACCTGACGCCCGGCAAGACCATGATGTTCGCCCACGGCTTCAGCATCCACTTCGGTGCCATCACGGCCCCGGAAGGCGTTGATGTTTCGATGGTTGCTCCCAAGGCACCGGGTCACCGTGTCCGCGAAGTCTTCACCGAAGGTTCCGGCGTTCCGGCCCTGGTTGCTGTGGCTCAGGATGCCTCCGGTCATGCTCTGGAAAACGCGCTCGCTTATGCCACTGGCATCGGCAGCATGCGCGCCGGTGTTCTTGAAACCAGCTTCCGCGAAGAAACCGAGAGCGATCTCTTTGGGGAACAGGCAGTGCTCTGCGGTGGTGCGGCGGAACTCATCCAGGCTGGCTTCCAGACTCTGGTTGACGCTGGTTATGCTCCGGAAATCGCTTACTTCGAGTGCCTGCACGAACTCAAGCTCATTGTTGACCTCATTTATGAGGGCGGCCTGAACTACATGCGCTTCTCTGTTTCGGACACCGCCGAATATGGCGATTACACCCGTGGTCCGCGCGTGATCAACGATGCGACCCGCGCCGAGATGAAGAAGATTCTGTCCGAAATCCAGTCCGGCGAATTCGCCCGTGCCTGGATCGCGGAAAACAAGGCTGGACGCGGTGGCTTCCTGCACATGCGTGACTCCCAGCGCGGCCAGCTGATCGAAACCGTGGGTGCAGAACTCCGCTCCATGATGACGTTCCTCAAGCGTAAGAAAGAAGAAGGCGTACCTCAGGAATAGCTGAGACGCCAAAACGAACCCATGCTCATCCAAACTTTTGATACCACTCTCCGTGACGGCTCGCAGGGCGAAGCTGTTTCCTTCTCGGTGGAGGACAAAATCCTCATTACCCAGAAACTCGACGAGCTCGGTATTGACTATATTGAGGGCGGATGGCCGGGTTCGAATCCTAAAGACAAGGAATTTTTCGCGCGAGCGCGGGGCCTGAAACTCAGTCATGCAAAACTGACTGCGTTTGGGTCCACGCGCTTCGCGAAGAATCCTGTTGAAGAAGACCGGAACGTGCGGGAACTGGTGGAAGCCGGGACTCCTGTGGTGGCGATCTTTGGTAAGACCTGGGATTTACATGTACACCGCGCTCTGGGGATCACGCTGGAAGAGAACCTGGAGCTGATTTCAGATACTGTTGCGTACCTGAAGAAGCATGGCAAGGAAGTCGTTTACGACGCCGAGCATTTCTTCGATGGCTATATCCACAACCGTGAATACGCATTGCAAACGCTGGCTGCGGCGAAAACCGCGGGAGCCGATGTGCTCTGCCTGTGCGATACCAATGGCGGCACACTCACGGACGACCTGGCTACGATTGTTGCCGATATTCGGGCGAAGTTCGAAGGCGTTATTGGTATCCACGTCCACAATGACTCGGACGTAGCTGTTGCCAACACTCTGGCGGCCGTGAAGGCTGGCGCGACGCATGTTCAGGGCTGTATGAATGGCTATGGGGAACGTTGCGGCAATGCGAACCTTGCGAGCGTGATTGCGAATCTGGAGCTGAAGCTGGGGCACCAGACTATCGGGCCTGACAAGCTGCAGAAGCTGACGTACACGGCACGATACATCGCGGAGCTGGCGAATTTGCAGATGCCGCGTGGCCAGGCGTATGTGGGGCAGTCGGCATTTGCGCATAAGGGCGGGATCCACGTCAGTGCGGTCCTGAAAGATTCGACGACGTACGAACACATTTCGCCAGAACTCGTTGGTAACCGCCAAAGAGTTCTGGTTAGTGATCAGTCGGGCCGCAGCAATGTCGATTACCTGTTGCGGGACTTTGCGGAACTTGCGCCGCGCCTCAACAATGAAGCTCGCCGCGCACTGGTGGACCGGGTGAAGGAAGCGGATCATCAGGGTTATGACCTGGAGGCTGCGGACGGCACGTTCGAGCTCTATATGCGCCAGGCGCTTTACCCCGGCATTCAGTTTTTCGAAGTACAGGGGTATGAGGTGATGATTGTTGGGGGGCGCGCGAAATCCACGCGTGCGACCGCGACGGTCAGCATTGGAACCCGTTCCGGCGATCAGATTGAGACGGCGCATGGTCACGGGCCGGTGCATGCTTTGGATATTTGCCTTCGGAAATGCCTGGCTGCGCTCCCGGGGATTGCCAGCGTTCATCTAAACGATTACAAGGTTCGGGTGCTGGGCCACGGGACGGACTCGAAGGTTCGCGTCCTCGTCGAATGGTCAGACGGCGAGCGAAGCTGGTCTACCGTAGGTGTTTCGGAAGACGTGATTGAGGCAAGCTGGGAAGCGCTGGTAACCGCTTTGCAGCTGGAGCTGATGCGGCTTTTGGAATCCGAGAGCAGCAGCGCGGACAAGGTTGTGGCCGAGTTCTGCTGGGAAGCGTAAACCGCTTCCCGGACTGACCCGTCAGGCGCTACGGCTTTGTCGTGTTCACGACAATCGTCCACTGATGGATTGTGTGCTTCCTCGTTACGCCGTGGATGGTGAACGGATCCGCAGCCACGAATTCCTGGGCGACTTCCAGCGAGGGCGCTTCGTAAACGATCAACCCACCGGCATTCTCTGCAAACGGGCCTGAAAGAACTACTTTCCCTTCATCGCGCAGTACACCAAGATATTCGCGATGAAGGGGTCGGTATTCCGCGATCTTCGGATCCGTGGGGTCGTATTCAAGCGCAACGGCAAAAGTCATTTCGCCGTCAGTCTATCAGCCCCGCCCCGTTCACGGCCTTACTCGTCTTCGTCAACCTCCTCGCCGGCTCTCAACGCTTTAGCTGCTGCGATGACTTTGTCGGCTTGTAATTGCGGGACATAGTCGTAGTGATCGAACTCCATCTGGAAGGATGCCCGGCCTTGCGTCATGGAGGTCAGATCGCTCTGGTAGGTGAGCATTTCCGACATGGGGGCGTGCGCCCGGATGATCTGCGTGGGGCCCTGCACGTCCATGCCGGAGATGCGACCCCGGCGGCCGTTCAGGTCGCCCATCAGATCACCCGCGAACTCGACGGGGGCCTGAATTTCCACGTTCATAACCGGCTCCATCAACACCGGCTTTGCGGTCGCCATGGCGTTCCGGAAAGCTTTGCGGGCCGCCATCTTGAAGGCCATTTCCGAGGAGTCTACGTCGTGGTACGAACCGTCGTAAACGGTCACCTTAAAGTCGACCATCGGGAAGCCAGCGAGATGTCCGCGCTCGGCCGTTTCGATGATGCCTTTCTCAATCGCCGGAATGAAGTTCCGCGGGATGGAGCCGCCAAACGTTTCGTTGGCGAACTGGAACTTCGCGCCGCGCTCCAGAGGCTCCATGCGGATCCAGCAGTCTCCGAACTGGCCATGGCCACCGGTCTGCTTCTTGTGGCGACCCTGCACGTCGGCCTTGCCCCGAATGGTCTCCAGGTAGGGAATTTTCGGAGCCTTCAGAGTGACATCGACGCCGTAGCGTTTCTTGAGGCGGCTGACCGCGATCTCCACGTGGACCTGCCCGGTACCGGCTACAAGAAAGTCCTTCGTCTGCGGGTCGCGGTAGAAGCGCAGCGAGAGGTCTTCTTCGAGGAGTTTGTGCAGGGCGTTGCCCATGCGGTCTTCGTCGTTGCGGCTCTTCGCTTCCACCGCAAAGGCGATGGAGGGCTCGGGGTGTTTGATGGGCGGGAACTCCACCATCGACGCCTTGTCTGCCAGGGTGTCGCCAGTTAGAGTGTCCTTCAGCTTGGCCACAACGCCAATGTCGCCGGCGCGTAGTTCCGTCACCGGCACTATCGTCTTCCCGAGAGGCGTGCCGATGTGGGCCAGGCGTTCCTCGGTCCGTTTGCCACTGTTAAATAAGTGGGCGTCATCTTTCACGACGCCTGACAACACGCGGAAGAACGAAAGCCTGCCGGCGAACGGGTCGGCGGTCGTCTTGAAGACAAAAGCCGCAGTTGGTTCGGTGACGGAGCAGGGACGTTCGATTTCCGCGTCGTTCAGCATCACTTTCGCAGGGGGGCGTCCATCGGGTGTGGGGAAGGCTTCCACGATCAGTTCGAGCAGGCGGTCCGACCCGATGTCATGCAGACCAGACATGCACAGCACCGGGAAGATGCGCATCTCCCGCATTTCTTCGTCAACACCTTCGATGACGTGTTCTTCCGGCAGCGTGCCCTTTTCGAAGAACTCTTCCATGAGGGCATCCTTACCCTCGGCGACGATTTCGATCAATTCTTCGTGGGCGAGTTTCGCGGCTTCCATCTGGTCATGCGGGATGGGGACTTCCTGCCCCTTGCCGTCGCCATCCATGGTGTAAGCGAAGGCTTTCATGCGCATCAGATCAATGACACCGCGAAAATCCTTATCGCGACCTAACGGCAGCTGGATGGGCACCGCATTGCGCCCGAAGCGTTCGTGAATGCTTTCCATGGTGCGCTCAAAGCTGGCGCGGTCGCGGTCGAGCTTGTTGATCACAATCGCCCGCGGCATGTTGTATTCTTCGGCCGTTTTCCACATGCGCTCGGTCTGCGCTTCGACGCCCGACACGGCGTCCACGACAACGATGGCGGCGTCGGCGGCAATGAGGGCCGAGGTCGCGTCGTTCACAAACATGTTGAAGCCCGGCGTGTCGATGAAGTTGATCTTTGTCTTCTTCCACTCGATTGCCGCGACGGAGGAGGAGATGGTCAGCTTGCGGTTGATCTCTTCTTCGTCAAAGTCAGTTACGGTATTGCCTTCGTCGACACGGGTGAGGCGAGTAGTGGCGCCTGCCGCATACAGCAACCCGGCCACCACGGATGTCTTACCGCAGTGGCCGTGACCTACAATGCCGACGTTTCGAATGTCCTTTGTTTCATATGGTTTCACAGAACACCTTCCATTTCCGCCTGGATGCTACCACAGCGAAACACCGGTGTTAATCCCCCTTTAGGGGAAAACGGAACGATACGGACGGGGTGTCCGAAACGTCACTTCGAGAGGATGGAACAGAGATGTTGGGCGACTCGGGATACTTCGTGGTGAGTGTGGATGTGGGTGCGCGCGGCGGAACCGATGTCGCGGGCCAGAGCGGGGAAATCGACGATGAGGGCCATCTGGTGGAAGAGTTCTTCGCTCTCGTCGACCCCTCGTCCGACGATCAGGCGGGTACCCTCAGGGAAGTCTTCGATCTCGGGGGACTCTGTGAGGATGACTGGTTTTCCGAGACCCATCATGCGGATGGCAATACCGGAGGTTTCCCCGGCTGCGGGCCAGCGGAGATTGATGCAGCAGTCGATGGCGGTGCCGGCTGCCTGCAGATCCCGCTCCGTCAGATGCCCGAGGCGGATGATTCCGGGCCGATCAGACTCGGCGTCGATGAGGCGGCGGAGGTCATCAGAGACGGGTTCGCCGGCGACGAGCAGGGCGGTTTTCGGACGCAGCGCGTGGAGACGGCTGAAGGCCCGGATGGAGGGAAGAACGCGCTTCGTCTCCCGCAGATAGCCGAAGATACCGAAGAGCGCTGTGCCGGGTTCGACGCCGAGCTTCCGGCGGAAGGCCAGGCCATCGACCACATCGACACTGGCCGGTTGGTGGAAATGAGGGATTACGTGTACGGTTTGTGCCCCGTGTTCGCGCGCCAGGCGCTCCGCTCCCCGATTGTGGACGACCACTGTGGTAGCGACCTCTGCGATGCGCCTGAGAAGCGGGAAATCGAAGTAGCGGGGATCTGTGCCGCTGGCCGCGCGGTGGTCCCACAGTTCCTGGGCGAGATCGCGTTTCCATTCGCCGTAATTGAAGACGAACTCGTTGATGTACTGCTCTCTGGTGAGAGTGCCCAGCAGGAAATGGTGCAGGACGGCGTCATGGAGGATGACGATGCCCGGTTTCGCCAGAGCCCGCGCGTAGATCTCGCGATGCAGGCCGTTATTGCCGACGTGATAGAGGGGCTGATCCGTGCCGTGAAGATGGGGGTCGAGGGCGGCGGCGTAGTCGGCCACCCCGGAGCGGGAACCGAGGGGTGGCGCGTGGTGCCAGCCGTTCAAGGTTTCTTCCGCTTGCCGAACAGCGCGGTTCCGACGCGCACCCAGGTGGCACCCTCTTCGATGGCGACCTCGAGGTCGTGGGACATGCCCATGGAGAGTTCCTGGATCGCGTGGCGAGCGGCAAGTTCGCGGAGTTTGGCGAAGTACGGGCGGGATAGTTCCACGTCCTCGGACCAGGGCGGGACCGTCATCAGGCCTTTGAGCCGGAGGTTTTGACTGGTGCGGACTGCTTCGACGATGTCGACAAGCCCTGCGGCGTCGGCACCGGTCTTGGATTCCTCGTGCGAGAGTTTCACCTCGACGGTGATGTCGAGCGGGATACCTTCGGCGTCGAGGCGACGGGCGAGTTTGACACTGTCGACGCTGTCGATAGTCTGGAAGAATTGCGAGGCCTTCTTCGTCTTGTTGGATTGCAGGTGACCGATGAGATGGAAGCGGGCGCCTGCAAGATCGGCCACGGCGGCGGCTTTGTTCTCCATCTCCTGAACATAGTTTTCGCCGAACTCGCGCAGGCCGATTGCCCAGGCTTCGCGGATAATCTCAGCCGGGAAAATTTTGGTGACGGCGAGGAGGCGAACTTCCCCCGGGTTCCGATTTGCGCGGGCGCAGGCGTGGTGAATTCGCTGCTGCACGAGGTCGAGCTTCTGTTGCAGCGTTTCGGGCATGGATTAACCTTTCAAATCGCGGAAGGCGTCTTCAATTTCGTTGCGGGCCTCGAGGCTGACCGGCGGGAAGGGCAGGCGTGGCGGGCCACCGTAATAGCCGTTCAGGTCCATGGCGTGCTTCAGGCCGGCGACTCCGTACAGGTCTGTCACCAGGATGGACGGGTGCGCGATGCGGCCCTGCCAGTCGACGCCTGCTTCTTCCTCGCGGGTGCGATTGGCTTCCCAGACAGCAATAGCGGCATAGGGCGCGGCGCTGGCAAAGGCGAGGGCGGCTCCGTTGGCACCGGTCCGGAGAGATTCGAGAAGCTGGCCTTCAGTACCGGCGAGAATGGCGAAGCCTTTGCCACAGACCGCGCGGAGGTGGGCAATACGGCCGACGGGCGTGCCGGTTTCGATAATACCCCGGATGTTGGGATGGGCGGCGAGTTTCGCCACGGTTTCAGGAGAGAGATCCACGCCGGTAGTGAGGGGTGCGTTGTGGATGAGGACGGGGATGGGTGACTGGTCAGCCAGGGCTCGAAAGTAGAGCATCTGCGCTTCGGGGCCGTACATCATGCCGCGGTATTCATGGGGGACCAGGCTGACGACGGCATGAGCGCCCACGGCTGCCCCGCGCTTCGCCAGATCAGCTGCGAGACGCACACCTTCACAGGAGACGTCGAACAGGATGGCCTTGCCTTCCGGCACGGACTTTGCGGCCAGGGCGACGGCTTCCACCTTTTCATCGTGGGAGAGCAGCGGGCCTTCGCCGGCATGGGCCCCGACGAGGAAACCGGCGATGTCCGTCCTGCTCCACTTCTCGAAGTTATGCTGGACCTTGGTGCGGTAGATGGCACCAGTGTGATCGAACGGTGTGGCGGCTGCCACATAGATTCCCTGAATTTTCATCAAACTATATGTTCTCAATCGACCTTGATTGCCCGCAAGCGGACAAAGACATCATGATTGCCGACCTCTTCGAGGCTGGCTGTACGGGCATTAACGAGCTCGAAGAATGGGACGACATTGTTCGGCTCCGAGTGTTCTTCGATACCGGTGCCGACGAGGCCGCTCTGGTGGCGCGCTTCGGGGGCGAAGCGGCTCCGGCCGATACCCGCGACTGGGTGGCGTTCGCCCGCGAGCACCTGCACCCGATGGAGTTTGGGGAGCGGATTTATGTGGTTCCGGAATGGCGGGATGACCCAACGCCGGAGGGGCGAATTCGCATTGTGACGAATGCAGGGCTGGCGTTTGGTACCGGCGCGCACCAGACGACGCGGCTCTGTTTGGAAGCGGTGGAGCGTCGGGTGGGGCATGGCATGACCGTCATCGATATTGGGACGGGCTCGGGGATTTTGTCTGAGGCTGCGTTGAAGTTGGGCGCAGCCCGGGCGTTCGCGTCGGATACGGATCCGCAAGCTGCCGCGGCTGCTTTGGAGAATTTTGGAAAAGCCGGCGTTCGGGTGGGAGTGTTTACGGGGTCGGCGGATGCGGTGGCCGATGGGGTGGCGGATCTGATTGTGGCTAATATCAGCCCTGCATGGATTGCGGAACTCGCGACGGACTGGTTTCGGATTCTGAAGCCGGGGTGTTTGGCGATTCTGAGCGGTTTTGAAGCTGCGGATGTGGCGGGAGTTCAGGCTGCGCTGGAGAAGGCGGGGATGGTGGTGGAGGCGGAGTTTGGAGAGTTGGAGTGGCGGATGCTGGAAGCTCGCAAGCCCCAGTAGCGTTTCACTTGATGCTGGGGCCGATAAGACGGTATCTTACCAATTATGAAGACGACCATCTCCTCCAAGGGTCAGATCGTGCTGCCGGCGGAGTATCGGCGGCTGGATCGTGTGGAAGTCGGGCAGGAATTTCAGGTCGAACGTCTTGACTGCGGGGACTACCGCCTCATCCGTCGTGTGGCCTCGCCGAACGAGGGTGCCATTGACTGGTTGCTCGCCTGTCCGCAGAAAGACTTCTTCGTGGCCATTGACTCTGAGTCGACCGATACGCTGTGAAGTACCTGGTGGAGGCCAATGTCCTCAGCGAGCCGACGAAGCCGGTGCCCGATGCGCGGGTAGTGGCGTGGCTTCGCGCTAATGAGCGGGAACTCGCGGTCGATCCGGTGATTCTCGGGGAACTCCGCGTCGGGATCCTTATCCTTCCCCTGGGGAAACGGCGCACGGCGCTGGAACGCTGGTTCGACGCGGGGGGCGGGCGTCTGCATTGTCTTCAGTGGGACGCGGATATGGGGCTGAGATGGGCGGAACTTCTGGCCAACCTTCGCTCCAACGGGAAGGCTATGCCGGTAAAGGACAGCCTGATTGCGACAACTGCTCTTGTCCACGGTCTGGTTATCGCTACGCGAAATCGTGCTGATTTCGTGAACGCTGGTATGCGGATCGTTGATCCGTTCGCTGATTGAGTCCGACCTGCAATTCCGGCGCACGAGTTCGCGGGGCGCGGGTACTTACTGGCTCGAAGTTCATTGACCGAAGAGTCGCACTATTGCGGCACCGAGGTCTTTGATTCCCGTGGCGGTGATCGGCGGGCCTTTCGACACGAAGAGGACTCCGGGGACGGCTGCGGGATCGACGCAGTGGTCCCCGAGCCAGGCGTCTGTATTCGTGTCAAACACGTGGTCGGGGACTTCCCCCAAGCCAGTTGACCAGGAGGCCCGGTAGCCTTCTGCGTAGCCAACTGTCAGCGTCGGGGCGGTTGCGCGGTTGGCTGCGCTGGGGTGCTGGATGCCTACTGCTGTGATGGCCGGTTTGCCGGTTTCCGGATCTTTTAGCTCCATGAGGCGACGGCGCAACTCGGGGGCTTCTTTTGGGTCGGTGAGGTAGAGGCCGTTCAGGCCGAGGGCCCAGGCCCGGGTTCGCTGCCAGTCGATTTGGGCCTCACGTGTGCCCTCCCTCCTGGTGGTGAGCAGGCCTTCCTGACGGAGCCAGGCGTTCAGGTTCACCGCCCTGTCAAACGACGTGAAGCCGTGGTCGGACATGACGATGATTCGGGCGGCTGGTTCGCGGCGGCGGGCATCCGCGATAGCCGAATCCACACCCTGGTAGTACTCCAGGAGTTTGGCTTCGTTTTTGCCCCAGAGGATGTGGGAGTTTTGGTCCACCGAGGAGAAGTAGAAGAAGAGCAGGCCGCCTTTGTAGCGGTCGAGTGCGGCGGTGAGCAGGCGGCGCTCGGTGTTCAGAATATCGGCCGTGTGGGCGAGGAATTCGGGGAGCGTGAAGGCTCCGTTGCGCAGGGCGGTGGTGTCCTGCGGGATGCCGACTGTCGGGTAGCGCCCGATGGCTTTGGAATAGTCTGGCGCGAGGCTGGCGGGGTGCGCGATGGGGAGAGCCGGGTCCATCGGATCTATATTGATGGGCGTTACGTAGATGGCGACTGCGGGGTGGAGTTGCCTGGCAAAGATACGGACCATGCCACGGGTAGTGGCGAGGTACGGCACCAGCGGGAATTCGACGGGCAGCCAGGCAGACCACTCGCCTTCGTTGAGCAGGATGGTTTGGTTGCCGAGCTGGAAGCGGGCAACCGGGTGGTCGGCATCAATGTCGATGCGAAGTTTGGCAGTGGTGGGGGCGTGGTCACGTCGAAGCGTATTTGCAGGACCCTGGAGTTCTACTTCGCCGGCGTGGTCGATCAGCGTGTAGGTCCCTTGGGTTCCCCGAAGGTCGGGGGTACCCATTCCGGCCAGTTGCTCGCCGAACTTTGAGGGCGGGAAGTTGGCGGGCATGTGGAGGATCGAAACCGGGATGTCCCGTTCGGCAAGTTGTTCCCAAAAGGGTTGACCTTTGCGCATAAGTTCCACGCCACCTGGCCGGAGGGGGAGTTCCCAGGGGCCGAAGGGAAAAACAAGGCGCGACGGGGTGGTGCGGCTGATGGACAGGTAGGGTTCATGGGTTGCGGCATCGCGGTGGACAAAGTCGAAGATGCCGTGTTCGGCAGGGTCCAGCCCGGTGATAAAGGACGACCATGCGACCGGGCTTTGGGGTGGGTCGGTGGTGGCCAGACGGGAGAAGGTGCCTTCCTGACGAAGCTGGTTGAGCGCGGGCAAGTCGGCCCAGTGGCGCTCCACAAAGGCGGGGTCCATGCCGTCGACTCCAAAGACGATGACTTTGGTGGTGGAGTGCGGCCCGCAGGCCAGGAGCAGGCAGAAAGCCAGGACGGGCAGGAGGCGCTTCACAGGAGTGATTTGCCCTCCATCCAGGCAGGCGGGTCAATGCCGAAGAGACGCAGGGCGGTGGGGGCGAGGTCTTCGATGCCCGGGTCCGTGGCTTGGAGAGGAAGGTTGGAGAAGAGGACACCGGGAACCAGCGAGGGGTCAACGCAATGGTCACCGCACCAGTGCTTTTCGTTGTCAGCGAAGACTGCGGTGGAGGTTTTTCCGACAGCCGCATCCCAGCCCGCGCGATAGCCATCCGCATAGCCGATGATCAGGTCTGGCGCTGCACCAAGGTAGGGGCCGTTGTAGAGCGCAGCGGCGGGGTATGCGTTGGCTATGGCCAGGCGCTCCGCGTCGTGCAGGCCGCGGAGCCGGGTGGCCAGTTCTTCGGTGAGAGCGGCGCGGGCGGCTTCCGGAACGATGCCCTGCGATTCCCTGCCCTGCAGGTTGAGATAGATTCCGGCGAGACCGAACGTGTAGGCGCGGGTTCGGGACCAGTCGATATCGGCGAGGTATTCGGTGCTGCCGTCAGCGCCGGCATTCAGGGACAGATAGCCGTTTTCGAGGAGCCAGGTATTGAGGTTCACGCCCCTTCGGAAGGCAGTGAAGCCATGATCGCTCAGCACGAAAAGCGCCGTGCCGGCGTCGGCGTAGCCAAGAGTCTGCCCCAGGATGCGGTCCATATCTTCGTAGAGCGGTTCGATGACCTCGGGTTGATGAAAACACATGTGCTGGACGCGGTCGGTGGTATCGAAAACACAGGCGGTGACACCTCGGGGTGCATGGTCCAGCGCCGAAAAGAACATGGCTTCGCGTTCTTTCTGGATCAGGCGGGCCTGTTCGAGGAACGCGGCCTGGTCGATGGCACCTTCATTGAGAGCCCAGGTGTCTTCGGCCATGCCGAGGGTTGCGAAGGCCCCCACGAGCTTGGCCAGGTAGATGGCGTACCAGCGGGGGTGGCTAATGGGCATGGCCGGGTTATCGGGATCGATCTGCACGGGCGTGCAGTAAAGCGAGAAATCCGGCTTCGTGGTCAGCAGGAATCGAGCGATACCTGGGGCAGAAGCAAACCGCAGGTGGACCCAGTCGGTATAGACGCCTTCCGGCAGGGGGATTC
>Ga0114970_10000556_pt1 | contig 28027 bp, 27 predicted proteins | sample M_140205_XF_Meta_FD_87030 | JGI IMG/M metagenome (GOLD analysis project Ga0114970, IMG submission 87030) | Freshwater microbial communities from Lake Montjoie, Canada to study carbon cycling - M_140205_XF_MetaG | ecosystem: Environmental > Aquatic > Freshwater > Lake | place: Lake Montjoie...
CCAGGTATATGGAGCTACGGCGTGATGAAGAGGCTCTCAAAGCGACCCTGCGTATGGGGGCTGAAAAGGCGCGCACTATAGCTAACGCTACCCTACATCGCGTGAGATATGCGCTCGGATTCAGATAAGCAGTTAGCGAGTCTTGCACCTGCTACGTGGCACGCCCAAAAAGCTGCTCACCTTGCAAGGGTACGGGAGTGGACCACGGCAAGAACGGTACGTGCTGGGCGAGCAATCTCGCACCCAGTCTACGACTTTCTTTTTGAGTACTACTCATTTCGTCCCGCGTACCTTGAGCGCTGGAGCCCTGGGGCTGATGTTATCCTTGAAGGATGCTCCCGTTCGGAGCTCGATTGGCCCAATGATGCGCTAGCAACGGAAACGGGCTGGATAATTCCATCAAGCTCATTTCCAAGCCACAGGCACCGTTTTATAGATTGGGGGATTCGCTACCTAAGCGGTATAGCGGAGCGTCCACCCCTTTACTCCTGCTTTGGGCTGCATGAGTGGGCGATGGTATATAAGAGCGATCAGCCGCGACATTGCAAGGTACCGCTGCGACTTAGCTCGCAGGAGATATCCCAGGTTGTTGAGAGCGCTGGACTTCGTTGTACGCACTACGACGCCTTTCGCTTCTTTACCCCTGAGGCTGTGCCCCTTAACAGAGCACCCCTTACGCGAGAAACGACCTCTGATTTTGATCAACGTGGCTGTATTCATGTAACGATGGATCTCTATAAATTTGCGCATAAGATCTCCCCGTGGTGTCCAAGTGATCTAGTAGCCGATGCGTTTCTGCTGGCAGCCGATGCACGTACTATCGATATGCGGGCCAGCCCCTACGACCTACGTAACCTAGGCTTTGAGCCGATTCAGATTGAAACACCGCAGGGACGGGAGGAGTATGTTAAGGAACAACGCAGGCTCTCGGACCTTGCGAACCCCATACGCACACGGTTACTTGAGGTTTATCGCTCACTCTTGGTGTTCAGAGCCTAGTCGGTAGATCTACTTATCCCGTGGTTAATAGTTGAAAAATAACCACACTACAGGCCTCATTGTTTCTGATATCTTCAAGCGAATATGCGCTCAATTGCACTAAAACTCATCGCTCTGCTTGTTTTCGCTTGCCTGAGCTACTATGCAACAACCTATGTAACCGAAGATGACCTCATTGATCTGAAAATTTATCTCTATAGCGCCGAGCGCCTCAGTCGTGGCGAATCTATCTATAATGTTCGCTATGCATTTCCCCTACGCGCTACAGATTTTGAATTGCAATACCTCTACCCTCCAGCCCTTGCCGCACTCTTAGCCCCATTAGTCAGCATCCCCACTCTTATCCCCACTCTGATCCCCACTCCGATAATCATATTCGTCTGGCAATGCGGGAGCATAATCGCCCTCGCTTTAACGGCATATATGCTTGCACAGTTGCTGTCTGGGTACTTAGGTACAGGCCGATCACCAGCAAACAGCTACGTCTTATTCTTACTCCTAGCACTGTGGCCCCCTACACTTTACGGCATTGCGTGGGGTCAAGTGAACGCTTTTATCCTGGCTCTATTGGTCGGCGCTGCATTTTTTACCTTGAGGCGACGGGACCGCCTAGCAGGAATGTCTCTCGGTCTTGCAATCGCCCTCAAGGCAACCCCTGCAATCCTGCTTGTGCCATTTATAGTAAATAAGCGCTGGCGGGCGCTCTTTTATTGCTGCTTAGGAGCGCTGGCTGCTCATCTTCCCCTCATACTGTATCCAAACGGTCTTGCAACGATCCAGAGCTTTCTGAGTACAGTAGGCGAGATAGCCGCAGGGCAGGTAGTTAAGGATCCCTTCTATGACTACTCACTACGTCACTTTGCGCCGTTCTTTGTTGATGCACCGGCGACGCTTTTTTTCGTGTTTTCACTCTCTCTCATAACCGCATATCTAGTGCTACTGTTTCGCATGTCGCGCCTACCCGTTAATGGCGCACCGCAGTCGTTATCACGCGATCTTCTGTGTGCTTTCCAGCTCCTTAGCGGCATTCCAATCATGATCATCACCTCCCCCCTTGTTTGGTTTCATCACTTAGTTTGGCTCTTTCCGCCCTTGGCAGCCGTAATATTTTTGGGCAAGACCTCCTTTATTCGTGGATCCGGGCGGCTGATATATATCATTTTAGCCCCTTTATTATATGTGCACATTTTTATTCGCCACTGGGAGCAGCCTGGAGAGTGGCTTATCAAAACACTCCCGCTAGTCCTCTCTGTAATGACATTTTTTTTGCTGGCAAAGCTTATTACACGTCACCGCACCGAGTAGCTGCCTAAATAGTTACTGCAACGCCTTATAAATCTGGCCAAATAATCCGGTCAATATCTTTAGCTCGCGCGTTGATAGCCTGCCTCGACGGGTAACGTTAATCAGAAGATCTCGCACATGTTGCGGTGCGTGCTCATTGAGAAACCCTACGTCCTCTGAAACTCTAAGCACCATCTCGGTAAAGTTCTCAAGTTGTGCACTCGTTGGCCAATCGTCGTGAAGTGGGCCTATAACATCTTGCTTGCTGCTACGCAGGGCATAGAGCGCTAGGAGCACCGCTTGCGCCAAGTTGTATGAGCGATTCCCTGCTGCAGACGGTATGCGCACCAGAAACTGACAGAGTGGAAAATGCTCCCTACGGAGCCCCACCTCCTCGGAGCCAAAAACTAAGGCGATCGTTCGATGCGGGCCATCTACAAGCGAGCCCGTCCACTCACTTAAGAGTCGTTGCGGAGTGCGGTGGCGTCCACTATCAGAGGCAAAGCCTACAACCTCGTGCGCGTCGGCTACGGCTTCTCTAAGCAGATCAAAGCGCGCGGCGTTATCAATTACATCACTACCCCAGCACGAGACCCCCCGCGCCATCTCAGGGTCAAAGCGCTCAGGCGCCACTAGGCGCAGCTCCTTTACATCCAGATTGCTCATGGCACGCGCCACTGCGCCGATATTTCTAGCGTCCTTGGGCTCTACAAGGACCACAATTATGCGTGGCCCCTGCTCTTTCGGGCTAAGATCGCCGTATCCTGGTAACTCTCTATCTTTCATCTCTAGTAACTAGTCAGCATATTCCAGAAATATTCGCATACGGTAATGACACTCAATAGCCCCTAAGGGGCCGATTTGCGGAGCCCGTCCAGCTGCGCAAGCTGCGGGCGCAGCAATGCGGTGGGGGTGACAACATTAACTGGTCACAAAATCTGCCGTCCCCGATCAGGGGACGACCAATCGAATTACCTATGAAACTTCGCCGTAATCTGAGTAGCTTGAATCGCGACATTAAACTACCGTGACCAGTTACCATCTCTAGTAACTAGTCAGCATAAACTAAGGACGACCGCACACGTAGATGCTATGTATGCGCTCATCCTTAGTTTATACTGAATGGTTACATATGAGCAAAATACCAAATATTAAATGGCCCATTCTCGGAAAGCTCTCTCAACGTGAGTTTTTAAGTCGCTACTGGCAGAAACGTCCCCTTTTGATGAAGCGCGCGCTTTATCCCTTCCCGGACGTGATCACCCCAGAGGAGGTGGCTGGCATGAGCTGTGACGAGCGTGTTGAATCGCGCTTAATCATGGAGAAGGGGGGGCGTCACCCGTGGGAGCTTAAGCGCGGGCCCTTTAAGCCCGCAATGTTTAAGAAGCTCCCGAAGAGCCACTGGACCATCCTGGTAAACGGCGCTGACCGATTTGTCCCAACCCTTAACGGATTTCTTGACCATTTCTCGTTCATCCCATTCTGGCGCATGGATGACATCATGGTGAGCTACGCTGATGACAAGGGAAACGTCGGGGCACACGTTGATAACTTCGATGTATTTTTAGTTCAAGCAGCAGGTAAACGTGAGTGGAGGATCGAGAGTCAGCCGATCTTAAAGGATGACTTTATTCCCGATCTGCCGGTCAGGCTCCTTAAGAAATTTAAGCCCACGCATAAATGGGTGCTTGAGCCCGGTGATATACTCTATCTGCCGCCCCGTTTTCCGCATCACGGAATTGCGCGCGGTAATGGCTGTATGACGATCTCGGTTGGATTTCGAGCGCCGAGCACGAGTGAGCTAATTAACAACGTAGTAGCGAGCGCGCTTTCTCAGATTGATGAGACCGTTAGATTCTCGGACCCTGATTTAAAAGCTCAGGCGCCGGGAGAGATCTCAAAATCTGCTATCAAGAAGATCTCAGCTTCAATTAAGGAGGCGCTGACTAATGAGAGTTTTATCGCTGATTGGCTAGGTCGTTTTGCAACTGAGCCGTACTGTGATGTAAAGCTTGAAGCTAACGCGTATCCCGTAACGCAAGCAAAGGTTGCCAAGGTTATTCGAGAGTCATCCTTTATCGTACGCGCAGAGGGTTCACGGCTTGCATTTGTGCGAAATAGTAAGACCTCCATCTCGCTCTTCGTTAACGGTGAGCGCCGGGAGCTTTCAGGCAAGGTCGCCCTGTGTGCTCAGATCCTAGCCGATCGAATTATCGTGCCAGTAGGTGACATAAACTCCCTCTTAAATGACGTGCAGGTGCAGCAACTCTTTGTGAATCTATTGAGTACGGGCGCAGTTGTGCTTGAGGAATAAAGGCAGTCTAGTAAAAGTGCAAAGCTGCCTACCACCATATATGGAGCTTATCGCCAGGCTTGACCTACCGGTGCTCGTAGTATCACGCCACTATCTAGGCAGTATTAATCACACCCTCCTTACCATTGAAGCGCTTAGGGCAGGTGCACATTATCGACTGGATCGCAGCACTTGCAGAGCTCTCACCGGAGACTATTCGCTCAGTAGTTCCGCAGCTGAAGCTATAATATTTAACTGGTCAGGCTCGGTAAATAGCTCTAGGCCATCATAGCGCGCAGCTGACTGACAATACGTGGAACCCCCTCACTAGCTATCGTCTGCACAACATGAAAGGTCTCATCGGCTAATCCAGAAGGGGTTGGATCGACTACAAACTTCGTAGACTCAAACGGCACGTGATCTACCAAGCTTGCCGCCGGATAGACCTCTAGTGATGTTCCAACTACGATAAAGAAATCAGCGCTCTTTGCAACCTCAATGGCACGCTCCATCAGCGGCACCGCCTCACCGAACCAAACTACGTGCGGACGAAGCTGTGAGCCCTCCTCACACCGATCTCCAAGCTCGATATCGGTCGTGCAATCACGCAGCAGCTTTTCATTGCGAGTGCTGCGTGCCTTTAGAATCTCGCCGTGCAGGTGGATAACCTCGCTACTTCCGGCGCGCTCGTGTAGATCGTCGATATTTTGCGTAATAATCGTAACCTTAAAGAGGCTTTCAAGCTCCTTGAGCGCTAGGTGCGCTGCGTTCGGCTTAGAAGCCTGTATCGAACGACGCCGCTTGTTGTAAAAGCGCAAGACCTGCCCCGGATCACGTCGCCAACCCTCTGGAGTTGCAACCTGTGATATCTGCATCCCCTCCCATAAACCACCACTGCCACGAAAGACCCCTAGGCCGCTCTCTGCGCTTATGCCAGCACCGGATAGTACAACAACGTGGCGATCTCGCACTCTATATGCCTCTTATCTGAAATAGAAGAACTTACGCGATCGTAAGATCCTTACAGAGGTAAACATCCTGAATTGCGTTTAGGAGCTCGACACCATCCTTCATCGGCTTCTGGAAGGCCTTACGACCGGAGATTAGCCCCATACCACCCGCGCGTTTATTAATCACAGCGGTCTTAACGGCCTCACTCAGATCGTTACTACCGGAACCACCACCTGAGTTAATCAAGCCGATGCGACCCATATAGCAGTTTGCAACCTGGTAACGAGCCATGTCGATGATATGCTCGCTACAGAGCGTAGTGTACATACGCTCATCGAGCTTGCCGTACGATGATGTGCCGGTATTAAGCGCCTTAAAGCCTCCGTTATTCTCGGGCAGCTTCTGCTTGACGATATCGGCCCCAATCGTTGCACCTAGATGGTTAGCCTGGCCGGTTAGGTCTGCAGCAACTTCGTGGTTAACACCGTTAACCTTAAAGCCTGCATTACGAACGTAGCACCACAGAATGGTTGCCATACCGAGTGAGTGCGCCTCTGAGAACACCTTAGAGACCTCTACTATCTGACGGGTAGATTCGGGCGAGCCGAAGTAGATAGTTGCTCCTATAGCCGTACACCCCTGGTTCCAAGCATCTCGTACCTGCGCAAACATGACCTGGTCGTGTCGGTTCGGATAAGAGAGTAGCTCGTTATGATTAATCTTAAGGATAAACGGAATCCGATGCGCATACTTGCGCGCTACACTACCAAGGCCGCCGTAGGTTGTTGCAACCGCGTTACAGCCTCCCTCGATAGCAAGGCGCACGATATTCTCGGGATCAAAATAAATTGGATTCTTTGCGAATGAAGCCCCTGCTGAGTGCTCAATGCCTTGATCAACCGGCAGGATCGAGAGGTATCCGGTGCCCTTTAGGCGGCCATGATCATAGAGCGATTGAATTGAACGCAGGACCGGCACCGAGCGGTCAGAGTGGGATAACACCCGCTCGATAAAATCAGGCCCCGGCTGTGAGATCTGTGTAGCTGGGATGCCCTTACAGGTATGTTCAAGTAATGACTTGGCCTCTAAACCTAAGAACTCTGCTATGTCGCTTATATTCATACATGACTCCATGATAACGGTGCGATTATAGGTGGTTCTTACGGGCTGGATCAAGGGGTGCTAACCCATCAGGGGTCGATTTGCAGAGCAAATTGCGGTTTGTAACATTAACTATTCATACAAAATTTAACATCCCCGATCAGAGGACGCTCATTTTAGGGGTGAAAGTTAATCGCGCAGCAGGGAAAGAACCAGGCGGGGCTGCATATTGGCCTGTGCCAGGATGGCGGTTCCCGCCTGCTGCAGGATCGTTGAACGCGAGAGCTCCGTGCTCTCGGCCGCTACATCTATATCCATAATGGCGCTTTCTGCGGCTTGGAAATTCTCGCGCGCTACGGCGAGATCCCTAATGGTCATAGCAAGGCGATTCTCTACCGCACCGAGGGTTCCCCTGTTTCTTGTAACTGAGGTAACAGCGGCTTTAATAGCATCGAGCGCAAGCCTTGAAGCTGATTGTGATTCAAGAGTTGTTGCTCCTAACAAAGAATAGGTATGCACCGATGATCCCGCTGCAGCAAGGCCAAGCGACGCCAGGGTGGCCTGAACACCTGAGAACGAAATCTGCGAGAGCGAGGTCCCATCAAAACCAACCTGAAAGGAAACGCCCCCACCACCACTCAACAACTGCAACCCATTGAACGTTGTAGTGTGTGCAACCCTCTCAACCTCGCTTAGCAGCGCAGAGAATTCGTTTTGTAGCGCCGCGCGCTGCTGATTACTATAGGCGCCGTTAATAGACTGCTCGCTCAACTCAACCAAGCGCGTCAGTACCTGTGAGATCTGCCCAATCGCTCCATCAGCAATAGAGATGATAGAGATACCATCTGTAGCATTCCTAGTGGAGACAGCTGAAACGCGGGTATCTCCACGTAAACTTTGCGCAATCGCCAAACCCGCCGCGTCATCGGTCGAGCGATTGATACGCAATCCACTTGAGATCCTTTGATACGACTGGTTCAGGGTCTCAGTTGAGAGCTTTATATTACGTTGGGCTCTCAAGGACGCGACATTTGTTTTAATGCCTAACCCCATACTCGCATCCTATCTAAACTTTTACTGTAGTAACTGCAGTGCTAACTTCGGCTGTTGATTGGCCTGTGCTAAGATCGCAGCGCCGGCCTGTTGCAAGATGCTAAGGCGCGTCAGCTCCGCAGCTTCCGTAGCAACATCCACATCTCTAATCTGACTCTCTGCCGCTGTGAAGTTTTCACGAGCAACTTGCAGATTATTAATCGAGGTCTGAAGGCGGCTCTCCAATGCTCCAAGTCGCCCACGATTGTTGTTAATCGAAACTACCGCAATCGCAATTGCATCCAGCGCCAGCCGAGCTGCGGATTGCGCCTCTGCAACGGTAGCTCCTGAGATCGAGTAGGTTGGTGCCGATTCGCCCGCTGCTGCTAGGCCAATCGCTTGTAACGTTGTGTCAACGTTGTCGTAAGTTAAGCGTGAAAGCGAGCTTCCGTCGAAACCGATCTGGAACACAAGTGACTGGCCGCTACTCAGTAGGTTTAGCCCGTTAAACTTGGTCGTTACTGCAATACGTTCAACTTCGCTTGCAAGTGCTGTGAACTCGTTTTGCATCGCCGAACGCTGTACATGGTCGAATACACCGTTGGCGCTCTGTTCTGCTAGCTCGGAAAGTCTATTCAAGGTTGCCCCGATCTGCCCAATCGCCTGGTCTGCTATCGAAATAACCGAGATACCGTCGTTAGCATTTCTAATAGCTACCGTTGCTATCGCAGATTCTGCCTTCAGGCCCTCTGCTATCGCGAGACCTGCAGCATCATCGCTTGCTCGATTGATCCTAAGGCCGCTCGCTAATCGGGCGTATGATGTCTTGAGACGCTCACTCGACTGATCTACGTTTCTTTGTGCTACTAGCGAGGGCAGGTTCGTTCGAATATTAATCGCCATTTTCTTTCCTCCTTGGCTGACCAGCCCACTATAATTTGGGCTGGTACTGTGTTCTCCTAAACTGGTCCGGGTCTTTGCGTCTCAACGGCAAACTTTGCCGTCATGACGTTTCAAAGATGGAAAGGAGCAAGGAGCTTGCCAAGAGTTGGCTTTAGGCTAGGGCATGGCTTGCAACTACTCGATGTAGCACTAGAAAAGCTGCTTACCATCGATCACCCTGGTAACGTACTCACGGGTTGAACGGGGAAGAAATGGGGCCACATGGTCGTAGTGTGCAGGGTCACGTCCTGCCCGTTCACTACGATTTTGAGCAGAAGCTACCCTACCCTCACCAGCATTGAACGCCGCAACCGCCAACTTCTCTAACGAAGTTTCATCAACAGCCTTATGGGTTCTTAGCTTATTGGGGAGATCGGTCGGCGCACGAAAGATATCGTGCAGGTACTTCAGGTAAGAGGTGCCGAGCTCCATATTAAGATCGGGATTAAAGGGGTCGTAGCTCCTCTCGGTATCCCCAGCTTTGGAGAGGAGAAACTTGCCGGTTGTATCTAGGAGCTGAAAGAGTCCCTTTGAGGCGTGCCCATCGGAGCTAACCGCTATTGTATTAAAACTAGATTCTGCCTTAACAACCGCCATTGATAGCGCTGGGTCTAGCCCAACCTTCTCACTCAGGGAGTGCAGCCGAGCACGGATCTCCTGCGTTGCGAGTTGCGGGACTTGCCGTTCAGCAATCACTGGAGCGTGCTGTAGATCTATGCGCTTGACCTCAAGCACCGTCGGAACTTTGACGTTCTGTGCCGTGTCCACCTCTTGAATCGGCTGGCTCTCGCTAGCTCCAAGCGGGGTCATACGGGGCATCTCAAGGCTTGGTTCCGGGAGTCTAAGGCTCGCTTTAAACTCCTCCAGTGGATTTCGAACCCTATCTCTAATGGCCGCAAATTGAGGTGGATTTTGAAGATCCCCTATAGTTTCAGTAGTTTTGCTGGGTTTGTTAAGCACGCCTTTCAGATCCTGCTCAAACGAAACGCTCTCATCCTTTACAGCATGGTGCGCCGGCGCCTTAAGCAGGCCCGAGATATCTTTGTATGAGGCTCCAAAATCGATACGCATATGGTGCTTTTCCTATGCACCATGCTTTGCACTAGACGTGCCAACATTACAGCTGTTATTACAGCATGTTACGCGCTATAAATGGTCAGACAAGCGCCAATCTACCGGCACTAGCCCGTGCTGTAATAGATAGTCATTGGCCTGAGAGAAGTGCTTGCATCCAAGAAACCCACGGTAAGCCGAAAGGGGTGAGGGGTGAGGGGCCTCAAGTACTAGGTGCTTGGCGCGGTCAACGAACGCCCCTTTTTTCTGCGCATAGGCGCCCCACAACATAAACACTATATGTGAGCCGTGATCATTTAACTCTCGAATGATCCGATCCGTAAATCGCTCCCACCCCCGTAACGCATGCGAGCCTGGCTTGCCCTCCTCAACGGTTAAGACAGAGTTAAGTAAAAGCACCCCCTGCCGAGCCCACGGCTCAAGATCTCCCTGTTTTGACCTCGCAATACCGAGGTCGCCCTCAAGTTCAAGGAAGATATTAACTAAACTTGGCGGAGGAGGCGTTGGTGCTTTGACCGAAAAACAGAGACCGTGTGCCTGATTTGGTCCGTGATAGGGATCCTGTCCGATAATAACCACCTTGGCCTGATCGAATGGGGTACATTGCAGGGCGTTAAAAACCTCGGCGTTTTTTGGATATACGACGGTGCCGGTACGGCGCTCAGACTCAACAAAGTCTAGCAACTCACGGAAATAGGGCTGCTCCCGCTCTCCGCTGAGCACCTCTGTCCAGGTTAATTTCGGTGTTGTTATATGAGCAGCAGTACCCACGGTAGAATTTGTGTTATCGCTAGTATTTTCGTGCATCCTCTATCTCCTCAAGGATCTGAAGGTATGAGTCGTAACGCCAGGAGGCAATCGTGCCGTTTGCAATCGCATCCCGCACAGCGCACTCAGGCTCCTGCAAGTGTCGACAATCGGCAAAACGGCACCCTACTGCGCTCTCTACGAACTCCGGAAATGCCCTCATAACGCCCTCAACCGAGGCGTGCGAAAGCCCGAAGAACTGAACGCCGGGAAGATCTATTATAATCCGTTGGCCGGTCTTATTATATAAAAATCCGCGCGGCTGCGTTGTCGTCTGCCGTCCCTGCCCGGTCCTATGACTGACCTCACCAACTCTTCTCTCTGCCTCTGGAATCATGTGATTAAGGATAGTACTCTTTCCAACACCTGAAACTCCACACAGAGCTACAATGCGCACCCCATCGGCATTTATCCGCGCCTCTATCTGCTCCATGTTCTGCGACAACTTTGCACTGCAGCAGATAACTTCTATACCTATCTTGCGGTACACCTCTAGCAGCTGGGAGAGCTCCTCAAGTCCTAGATCCACTTTGTTTATAACTAATACTGTGGGGATAGATTGCACCCGTGCCGCAACCAACATGCGATCGATTACAACTGAGTTCAGGATCTGCCCAACCGCCCCTATCACAAAGAGCAGATCTACGTTCGCTCCCATCTTTTTGAGTACCCCTCGGTACGATCGGTAGAGATTATGCGTCGAGGGGGACCCTGCTGTTACAAATATCCTACCGTTTCTATTTTCAAAGGTAACCGTATCACCCACAACAACCTTAATCGCCTTGGTCGATACCGTGCCCGTAACCACCTCTCCCTGTTCGGAAAGTATGGTTACCTGACGACGTGCCGCCTCAAGAACTGTGCCTAAGTTGCTTAGTTGTTCCGTCATACTATGCGTGCTTACGAAAATAGTCGCGATACTCCCAAAGAACGTGGTTAAACCCAACCTTCTGCTGTACACTATCCTAATGCAATCAAAGATCAAAAGCTGGGGTCCATCTGTCTCGATTAAGGTCGTGCGATCCGGTCAACGTGGTGCACCGTTTATTCCAGGGCTGCTACTTATAGCGCTTGCGCTAGTCGTAATCTTTTCGCCGAAGCTCTTTCTAGGTGCTATCGCTATCGTCTTTCTGTGCTTCGGTATGCTTATGTGCTACGTCGCGTGGAGGATTATCTGCTTTAAGAAGCACGTTTCTCAGATGACTAAGGATTTAGAGCGCCGTTTTTACGCGCACTCCTCCAATATGGAGGATCCTTTGGACGCTTTTATGGAGAAACCGGATATAGATATCACAGAGACGGATAGTAAGAAGATTATATACCACTAATACTCACCCCCGCTTTGCTCCGCATCTCTATCCTATTGGGCAAAGCGTTAGCACTGGGACCGCCGGTATCTGACCGGCCATGAAAAAGAGCGCACTCCTGAATTATCTCTAGCCATTCTGGAGAATGTCACTCCCAGCGCTTCGCCTACGCTTGCATTACGAATATCTGATACATCTGAACATCATCCACGGGAACCTAGAGCTATCAAATCTCTACACAACTCGCTCCAAAGCTATCTGAACAGTGCCGCCAACTAGCGTCTCGTTCTCCATGCTAACGGTGCGCTCAACAAGGGGCGATCCTAGCTCTGCTACCACCTCAATACAGAGGGTCTCTGACTTTATATAGGCCTCATGTGCTGCGAGAAGAGCCTGCGCCCCGCTAATCGAAAGACGGATTCGATCCGCCATATTAAGATCAGCCTCTTTGCGCATATCCTGAATCTCACGCACCAGATCGCGCGCCTGGCCCTCCAGCGCAAGCGCTGGAGTAACTGCTATATCGAGTGCGACTACGAATCCATCTCCTGATTCTACCGCAAGGCCTGGCTTTCCGGAGAATCCCACCTCAACCTCCCCTGGTAAAAGGGTGATATCCCCAATTTTGATTGAGTTTTCACCAACTACCTCGAACTCTCCGTTTCTCACCTTCTGAATCACCTCTTGAACACGCGCACCGAGGCGCGGACCTAGAACGCGCGCATTTACCTTGGCGCTAAGCGTTGCTATTGAGGAGGCATCCTCAAGAAACTCAATCGATTTAACGTTTAACTCTCCACACAGAACTGGGATGTACGGCGCAAGCTCCTGCGCCATTGAATCTCGCCCCGCTATCTTTGCTACTGCCAGTGGCAACCGTACGCGTAACTTTTCACGCGCGCGCACAGAGAGACCGGCTGAGACCATCGCTCGCACCAAATTAACCTGCCGTGATAATTTTAGGTCGATCTGAGATTCTCGAACCTTTGGCCAACTCGAAAGGTGCACGCTCTCCTTAAATCCGAGCCGCTCCCACACCAGCTCCGCAATAAATGGACATAACGGAGCTATTAACTGCACATAGGTTGTCAGCACCTCGTAGAGGGTTGCATAAAAAGCCATCTTCTCGGGTGAACGGGGGTCCTCTGACCAGACCCGCTCTCGGCTTCGCCGAATGTACCAGTTGTTGAGGGTATCTAAGAACGGCGCAAAGAGTCGCATCGCCTCATTAATACGGTAGCCATCAAGTAGCTCTGTAATGGAGCGCTTAAGGATCTCAACCTCTGAGAGTATAAAGCGATCGAGCTCCGTCAGCGCCTGTCCCTCGAGTTCAATATCTTTTGGCGCTATACCATCCACCTCAGTGTACGAGGTAAAAAACGAGAGTGCATTCCAGATCGGAAGCATGATTGATTTAACCATGCCCTCTACCCCATCGTCACGAAAGTGTAGATCCTCAATCCCTACCGCAGGTGAAGCGAAGAGATATGCGCGTAACGAATCGGACCCGTGCTTCTCCATTAAATCAAATGGATCGGTATAATTTTTAAGGCTCTTTGACATCTTCTTGCCATCCGTCGCAAGCAGATTGCCGTGCACCATGCAGTGCTTAAACGCTGGCTTATCAAAGATCGCCGTTGAGAGTACGTGCAGATAATAAAACCAGCACCGAATCTGTCCGGTGTATTCTACAATAAAATCTGCAGGGAGATGAGAACGAAAGTGCTCTGCGTTTTCAAATGGATAGTGGTATTGCCCATACGGCATCGAGCCTGACTCAAACCAGCAATCTAAAACCTCCGGCACGCGCTTTAGCTTGCTGCCACATGCGCACGGGATCTCTACCGCGTCGAGGAACTCCTTGTGTAGGTCAGGTAGCTCTGTGCTTGCGTCCCTCTCTAAATCAGAGACCGTTCCGTAGACCTTCTGATTACCGCAATCACTGCACTCCCAAACAGGTATAGGGGTTGCCCAGTAGCGGTTACGCGAGATATTCCAATCACGGGCGTTCTCAATCCAGTTGCCAAATCGCCCATGCTTAACGGTCTCTGGATACCACGAGATCTCTTTGTTAGTTTCGATTAGTCGCTCTCTAATCGCCTCAACCTTAAAGTACCACGCATCAAGAGCTCGATAGATAAGCGGCGTGCGACAACGCCAACAGTGCGGATAATTGTGCTCGATAGTTTCATCACGAACTACGGCACCACGCTCTTTGAGGAGCTTAATGACCGCCGGATTAGCTTCATGCACGTTCTGTCCAGCGAAGTCACTTACCTCTTCAGTAAAGCAACCTGCTGAGTCGACCGGATTTACAACCTCGATCTGATACTTTCGACATCCCCAGTAATCATCCTCGCCAAAGGCAGGCGCCATATGCACGATCCCAGTTCCATCCTCAGTTGAAACGAACTCTGCCCCGATGACCAAAAAGGCATTCTTCTCTTTAAAGTATGGAAAGAGTGGCTGATACCGTATCTTGCGATCTATTAGTTCAGCTCCAGTATGCGTTGAGATAATCACTGGTTCTTTACCCAGCTCGCGCTCATACCGTTTAAGCGCCTTCTTTGCGAGCAGTAACTGACCTAGAGTGCTCTCAACAACTACGTACTCAATCTCGGCTCCAACTGCTAAAGCTAGGTTTGATGGTAGGGTCCACGGTGTAGTGGTCCATGCTAACGCCGATACCCCCTGCATTCCTATTAGGGGAAACGTAACGGTGATGGCTCTATCCTGCTTAGGTCGGGTGCTATCATCCACCCGTATCTCTGAAAATGAGAGCGGCGTTTCGCAACGATAGCAGTAGGGGGAAACGCGGTAGTCTTTGTAGATTAATCCCTTACGGTGCGCTTCACCGAAGGCCCAGATAACCGACTCCATATATGAGCGGTCGAGGGTTTTATAGGCCTTGTCCATATCAACCCAGCGCCCGATCCGGTCGATATACTTGCGCCAGTTGTCCTTAAACTCAGAGACGATGCGACGACACTCGGCGTTGAATGCAGCAACACCAACGATGCGCTCAATCTCGCCCTTGTCCTTTAGTCCGAGGTTCTTCTCAGCGATCGTCTCAACCGGAAGTCCGTGACAATCCCAGCCCCAGGTGCGCGGTACTCGGTACCCGCGCATGGTTTTATAACGGCCTACAAAATCTTTAAGGATGGATACAAAGAGAGTTCCGTGATGCGGATTTCCTGTGACAAATGGTGGTCCGTCATAAAAGATAAATTCCGGCCTGTCCTGACGCTCTTCAACGGAGCGCTGGAAGGTCCGCTCCTGCTTCCAACGCGCGACAACACCATTTTCAAGGGTGGGAAGGTGGGGGCGTGATTCAACCTTACGGAAGCCGTTTTCTTGTGTCATTACGGTTTAATACTATAGATCCTCGATCGCGCTCAAGGCTTTTGAGCGCCGCGACCTGCTCTGGTGGCTTGGGCTCTCTTTAGACCAGCTGATCCTCGCCTGTACCGCCGCCGATCACGAGTTTACCCTCGGATTCGAGCTTACGCACAACATCGACTATCCCTTGCTGGGTCTTCTCTACATCTCGTAGCTTAACTGGACCGAGCGCCTCAAGATCCTCTTTAATCATCTCGGCTGCACGTTGCGATACGTTTCTGAAGATCTGGTCCTTAAGTTCTGGACTAGCCGTCTTGAGCGCGATAACGAGCTGCTCTCGTGGCACATCCTTAAGAACACCCTGGATGCCCTTGTCGTCGATCTTCTTAAGATCCTCGAAGGTAAACATAAGATTGCGGATCTTTTCGGCGAGGTCCGGGAAGGTCTCCTCAATCTCGGTAATAATGCGCTCCTCGTTCGTTCTATCAACGAAGTTGAGGATATCCGCCGCTGATTTAGGCCCACCGATCTCCTCGTCTTTGAAGTCTCCGCCCCGTAGCTGTCCACGTAGCACCTCTCGTACATCATCGATAATATCGGCTTTGATATTTGAAAGGTTAGATATTCTGATAAGAACATCGGTCTGCATCTCAGGTTGCATCTGCTTAAGGACAATGGCTGCTTGATCAGCGTTCATCATGGTCATTAGGAATGCAACCGTTTGTGGATGCTCCGCCGAGATAAACCCGTAGAGGGATTTCTGTGGAACCTCAGAGATAATGGATCCGATCGGCTGTTTCTTGGCGCCGGTAATATATTCGAGTAAGGCCTCGCTACCCGCTTCTCCAAAGGCGCTTGAGATAACGCTCTTTGCAAACTCGCGTCCATCGACCAGCATGGTATCGCCGGCCTTGAGCATCTTGAGAAAGTCTCGAGAGAGTTTAAACTGCGTCTCGCGGTCGACCTCTGATACGGTTAGGAAGGCGCGGCTGACGGTCTTAACCTCGTGTTCGTTCAGGTTTTGCATGACCTGAGTGGCAACCTCCTTGCCCAACCCTAATAGGGTCAGCGCCGCCTTCTCTGGATTTGTTAGCTCCCGTTGCATCGTGTTGAGTCCTTCCTTCAACTCCTTATGATGATAATAGGGCGCATAACGGCTCGTACGAGTTGGCTTGTATTCCTGCATCTCAGCAATTACACTGCCTTATATGGTTGCCAAGCCCGACGAAGAACTATTAGTCAGCTATTTTCAAGAGGTTACAGGCTCGGCTCCGACCCTTGTCACCCCCCTTTGCCCGCACGCCTCACAGCGCCGTATCTATCGCTTAACAGGTGGGGCAACCTCAATCGTGGGGGTACTTAATCCAGATCGTGGTGAAAACGATGCCTTCGTATACTTCGCTCGCTACTTTCGCTCGGCTGGCTTGCCGGTTCCTGAGATCTACCTCTATCGACCCGAGGCGCACGCCTATCTTGAGCAGGATCTAGGCGATAATACCTTACTTGATAATCTGACTCTGGCGCGGGAGCGTTCTGTTGAAACCTTCCCTGCCTCGGTCGAAGATCTTTACCGTGCAGCGCTGGAGTATCTGCCACAATTTCAGATTAAACATAGCGCTAGCATAGACTTCTCACGCTGCTATCCAAGCCCTGACTTCTCGCTACATGCCCTCTCAAACGATCTTGAGAGCTTTCAGAGAGAGCTGGTTCTGCGGCTCCTACCTGCCTGGGATCTGCGCCGCATGCAAGGGGATCTCTCAAGCTTACTCTCGTTTCTGGCAAAAGCTGTTAACGGCTTCTTTCTGTATCGTGATTTTCAGGCCCGAAACATCATGATCGTAAACAACAAGCCGTTCTTTATCGACTTCCAGGGGGGTAGAAAGGGCCCGTTACAGTACGACGTTGTTTCGCTGCTCTATCAATCAAGTGCTAAGATACCGGATGCCACCCGTGAGTCCCTGCTGAACCACTACTGCCAGGCTGCTGCGGCCTATACCTCGTTAGATCAAGGGGAGTTTCTTCATTTCTATCAGGGCTTTATTATTAGCCGCATGCTGCAGGTGCTTGGTGTTTATGGGCGCGAGGGCTTGGGCGCGGGCAAAGAATACTTTGTGCGTAATATTCCGCTAGCGCTTGAAACGCTCAGAAAAGCGCTACTATCGCCGCAACTTCCGATCGCGCTACCAGGATTTTTAGAGTGCACTGATGCACTTATTGAGGCACTAAAAAGAGAGACCCCATGAATAAATTAGGCCAAATTAAAACAGCTCCCATGATCCTTGAAATTACAAGCTTCTCTTACAAAGCCCCCTTACCTGCTCATATCTTTGCTCTGGGAGAGGGTCGTCACGGTGGGGGCTTTGTGTTTGATTGTCGCTCGCTTCCGAACCCGGGGCGTGAGGAGCATTTTAAACTTCAAACTGGGCTAGATAGTGATGTGATCGCTTACCTTAATGGCTCTATTGAGGTAGCTGCCTTTAGAGAGCACACCTTTGCTCTTGTAAGCTCTGCTGTGACAAATTTTCTTAGTCGTGGCTTTGAATTTATGAACGTGAGCTTCGGCTGTACCGGCGGCCAGCACCGATCTGTATACCTCTCTGAACAGTTGGCGAACCATATCGCCGCTAGTTTTTCAACCCAAGTTCAGCCTCAGGTTATACACTATAATTTAAAGGCGCTGGGATTATTATAGTGCCGTTATTAAACAGATGGATACTGATACCACTACTGCTCTCAGTCTCGGTATGGAGTGACTCCCTCCGCAATGGATTTGTCTGGGATGATCATATCCTGATTGAGAAGAACGAGGTAAGTCTTAAAACGAGTTCTGTCTCTGCCCTTTTTTCAAGCGATTTTTGGTCCACTGAGACCGAGGCTGGGCACTCCAACTACTATCGACCCCTGATAGCCCTCTCCTACATGGTTGATTACGCGCGTAGCGGATTAACAGCTAAAGGCTATCACCTTACTAATATCATAGTTCATACGGCTAACGTTGCATTGGTATGGTGCGTCCTCGTTGAACTCGCTGTCCCAAGCCTAATTGCGGCGCTAGCGGCTTGCCTCTTTGCGGTTCATCCGGCCTTGGCAGAATCTGTGGCATGGATCTCAGGAAGAACCGATCTAATCGCAACAACCTTTATGCTGCTCTCAGTCCTACTCTGCATCACGGCGCGCAGAAAACCTCGAATAAATATTCTACTGAGCACCCTCTCGGCCACGGCGTTCGCTTGTGCGCTCTTCTCAAAGGAGTCTGCGATCATCACCCCACTGCTAGCGCTCCTGCTCGCATCAACAACGGGAGCAGCTCGCAAGGTTAGCCCTCGAGATCTTATCCCCTATGCCGTCGCCGCCCTTGTTTGGTTTATCGCTCGCTTATTGGCGCTCGATAACCCGATCGGGGTCTCCTCCTCTGAGGGGGTCTCCCTTAAGATCGGAATCCTTGCGCTCCTGCACCTCTGGGGCACCATAGTGTGGCCCCCCGTTTTTCGGATTGAATACGGATCCTCTCTAACTGGGGCGAGCTTAGCGATTGGAGCTTCCTGCGGAGTGCTGCTTCTTGGCTGGATAGCATATTCAATCAGATCACTACACTCATCGCCCCTAGTAAGAGCGCTCTATATTGCTGGAATTATTGCCTTTATTCCGTCCGCCCTGGCCATTATGCTTAAATCAATGATAGGGGTACGGCTCGTTTACACTGCGGCTGCTTTTATCCTTCCAGCTTGCGTGCTGCTGCTCCGGGAACGGCTCTCTTTACGTCCGTTTTTTACAGTAACGGTCGCCCTATGTGCTATTCTGTCGTATTGCTCGGTCGAGCGATCCTCTCTATGGAGATCCGACCGTGTGCTCTTTAGTAAGGCTCTAGAGGCCTCTGCTGCATCGACCCGCAATCATCTAAATCTCGGAATCGCCCTCTATAACGATGGAGAGCTCCGCGCCGCCCTGGAGCAGCTAGATAGGGAGATAGAGGGGGCTGCCGTTGATCAACAACGCTATATGCTGGCTCTAATTTATACGGGTGCTCAGTGTGAGCTCCTGGCCGAACGGGAGTATCGAGCCGCCATTCAGGCCAAACCATCAAACTACGCAGCGCTGCACAATCTTGCCGGGCTATTAACCTCTCAAGGCAAGCTCGCTGATGCCCGTACCGCACTGCTGGATGGATCTCAACGTGCGCCGGAGCTTCGCGCGCGCGCCCTGCGGCAGATTGAGTATTTAGATAAGGCTCCCCCGTTTGCAGCGCGTCCTGCTCTCGTTAGGCAGTGGTGTAGCGACAGAAAGAGCCTAGAGGTGTTTTTCACAGAGGCTATTGCGGTCAACAGACAGGCCTCTGAGCTACTTAAGGGTAGACAGCTCGACATGGCCGAGGTCTACATTAAAGCTGCACTCCTGGCTAACCCCAAGTTAGTCGCTGCGCGCCTTAACCTTGCACAGCTTGAGATTCTGCAACAACGCTACGATTCAGCTAGAGGGACCCTCACTGAAATATTACGGGAGAATCCTGAGGAAACGCGAGCAGAAAAATTACTTAGCCATCTTAATAGCCTAGAGGGCGCTCTTTAAGGGGTTGGTATCTGTTGCCAGAGCTCCTCTTGTTTTAATCTAGTCGAGCAAGTTATCACTAAGGGAGATTACGTTCATGAAAGCCATGATCTTTGCGGCCGGCATAGGCGCACGGCTTAAAGAGCTTACGCACGACACCCCAAAATGCCTTATGACTATCGGCGGCGTGCCGATGCTAGAGCGTGTTATTGAGCGACTTAAATCGGCTGGCGTTAGGGCCGTTGCGATTAATGTGCACCACCACGCCAAGCAGGTAATCGAGTTCGTTGAGTCTAAGGGGCGTTTTGGGCTGGAGGTGCTGTTTTCTGAAGAGCCGCAACTGCTAGATACCGGAGGGGGTCTTAAAAAGGTGCGTGAGTTCTTTGCTTCAGAGAGCGCCTTTTTAATTCACAACTCAGACGTATACTCAACTATCGACCTGGCAGGGCTGCTTGCCTCTCACAGGGAGCGCCAGGCGATTGGAACCCTGGCTGTTATGCGCCGCGAATCTAGTCGCGGGGTGTATATCGATCGAGACGATCATATAATCGGCTGGACCGGAGAGGGTCTGAGCGCCCCTAATCAGGGCGAGCTGCTTGGTTTTTGTGGTATCAGCGTAGCCTCTAGTGAGCTTTTTAATTACATGGGGGACGAAAACATTTTCTCGATTATAAAGCCCTATCTCGCAGCCGCTCGAGCTACAAAACGGGTTTTCGGCACCCTAGTTTACAATGCAGAGTGGGTTGATATCGGAACTGCGGAGCAATTAAAAGCTCTTCAGTCTCGCCTCGGGGTCTGAAGCCTATTGCCAAAAGAGGGCTCACTAGACAACATCTAACTGAGGCACTTCGCCCAAAGGATCTTATAACTATGCAACACCAACACCTCTATTTGCTACGGTACTGGCTGATAGCTCTCTTAGTAACCATCCCCTCTCCCTTACTGGCACAGGACAGTTATCCTACATCCTCTGAGATTGCGGCCTCTCCCTTAAACGATTCTCATAGAGCCCTAATGACGAGCCTGATTAATCTTCCTTCGCGTGATAAGGAACGCGAAAAGATAAAAAAACAGCTCTGTACAGAGACCCTTGTTAGATCCGATGCAGCACTTAAAGCAGCCCTTACGGTGGTAGAGAGTCAGATCAAGAGCGAGATACTATTTGACAACGTTGCAACCTCCGGACTTTCTACGGAGGGGCAGAAGTTTTCGCTCCTAGTTGATTTAGGTGAGGATGCTGTTCTGCTAAAGAGCTCTCATACCCGTTTTGCCAGTGAGGCTGCCGGGCTTTCCGTTACATATCCCTATGATCATACGCGCCCAATCTGGCTTGAAGGAAAGGAGAATACGAGCGTTCTAATATTAATTCCTCCTATTCGGGACTGCTCGACTAGATCGATAGTGGTGTGTCCACGCATCTACTCACCTCGCGGGGAGCTATTAAAGACCCGTTATGCGCCGGTGGGAGCCCGCTACTTTATTAACACTAAGGCCGATGGTCTTTTTGCAACCGTCCCAAAATCTGCCGGAAAGATCAGGGCAAGCATACGCACAACTAAGGGGCTGGCCGTTCCCCCTGTTTGGTTTAAGGATAACATCAGCGCCACTACCCCCTCGGTAGCGTTAAAGTACACGACACCTGAGGGCGCAGAGGATCCCTTGCCTAACTTTATCTCCTCAGGGCTTCCAATACTTGGGGCAGTAGAGAGCCGTCTTGATTTCGGCACAGAGGAGCAGGCTGCGCGTACTGTCTGGTCGCGTACAACGGTTGAGGTCTCTCCATTTGCTATTGGTGATTGGCCAAAGGTGCATGTACGAAACGCGGATCTTAAGGTCGAGCCCGGCGAGTGCTTTATGGTTACGCATTGGCGGGAGCGACAGCTTTAGTTTTACGATCATTCTGCCAATCCATCTTTATCAAATGTGCTTGGCCTTATCACTCGCTGGAGAACGGCTTTCCCAGCGCTTCACTGCGGCGTTAAGGATGTCATCATTTTAATTCGTGGAAGGTAGCGAACGAGACGCAGACATAGCGTCACTACTAACGTCGTCGTCGTAGGAACAGACGTCGAGCCCAAAACTACCGAAGAATAGCGTACCGTCACAAGCCCGCACCAACTGCCCATGAAATAGACTCTTTCCAGTTAGAATAAAGAACGCCGTATGCGCTACCGCTAGATCAGCGAACGGTGCCATCTGCATCTCTCCACACTGCACCTTTAGAAGGAGCTCCTGTTGTTCACGGCTCTTTGCATCAAGCCCTTCAAACCTCCCATCTATCGCTAGCTTAGTTGTTGAAGTGGTCTTAGATATAAAATCATTGTCATTTTGCCACTTTTTAAGCTGGTTGGGATATACGGCATCTCTCCCATAAAGCTCCCGCTCTATCCCCTGTGCCTCTTCAAGTAACGCTATCCTTGAAGTACCCTGAGGTAAAACAAGCCGTACCTGGTGATCGTTAATTTTCTCTACCGAGTACTTAGATACAAATTGATCCTGTGGAGAGAGCTGCAGGAACTGCTCCTTAAGGCTCTCCATGGGCAGCACGAGTATCTCGAGTGTCTCGCTCCATGCTTTAGCCGCTGCCAAATCTCCAGCCTGCTGGGCGGCCGCAAGACCAGAGACAGCTTTTTCCATTAGCTCGCTGAGCTTTAGCTTGGCTTCGTTATACTCCGCTATCGTAGGTTTGTTAGTGGTCGGGTCCGACATGGCTTTTAACTCCCTTACTAAGACTATCGGCAGAGAGTCTTGCTTACTTTAGGGTAGATCCCATCTGGGCCAAAACAGGGCTTAAATAGTGGTAGAAGAGAGGCGTTAAGATAGTTACCTAAAATACTCCCCCCAGCGCGCATCAACATTACGTGCAGTATCTACATCGCACTCAACAACTGCTGGATACCAGGGCTTAAAGCGCGCATCGATCAGAATTGGCGGATCGTAGCTTAAATGGTGACGATCCAGCGTTGTTTTGGCCGCATAGATATCTGCCGCAGGCTCAAAGCGGGTAAAGGTTGTCCAGAGAAAGGCGCTCGTATCTTTAAGCGCCTGGTCGAGGTTATCTACCAGCACAACTAAGGGCCAATCACGCAGTGTGGCGTCCTGAACGATGCTAGCAGGATAGGTGCGGTCCTGCTCATACGAGGGAACTTCAAGCACAAGGCAACCCGCACAGAATACCCCTGCCCTGCTAACTCCCCCCGGTAATAGCTGCGGAACTTCGCGCGGCAATCTGCGTTTCTCCTCTCCACATCCGATTAAGACCCCCTTACTGCCATGATTCACCCGTGGACCTGTATAATCGAGGGTATCCATCGCCGTATTCGAGAACACGAAGAGGTCAGTCGCAAAATCCGCGCGCGCCAGCACATGCTCAAGCACCGATCTAAAGTTCGTAAGATCGATGCGCTTATCGAGTAAGAGAAGAAATTTTGTTAAAGAGAGCTGCCCCTCCCCTAAAATTCTAAAGGCCGACTGTAGAGACTCACGGCTATAGCGCTCCTGCACAACCGCTGAGGCGAGCGCATGAAATCCAGTCTCTCCGTATGACCAGAGATCTAAGACCTGTGGCATCACCAGGGGAAACAACGGCGAAAGTAGCCGCTGCAGGTACTCTCCAATATAAAAATCTTCCTGCCTCGGCTTGCCAACCACTGTGGCAGGAAACACCGCCCCTGGTCGACGAATAACTCCCTTACAGTGAAAGACCGGATAATCGTGCTGTAAAGAATAATACCCGTAGTGATCACCGAACGGCCCCTCCGGTCGTAGCTCGTTCGGGTCTACCTCTCCAACAAGGGTAAACTCGGCGCTCTCCACTATAGGCAAAGGCCCGAGCGGATTATCTAAGAGCGCTAACCTCTCTCCAAGCACAAGGGAGGCAAAAAGCAGCTCCGGTACGTTCTCTGGTAACGGTGCTATCGCTGCGAGGATCAGTGCCGGAGGCCCCCCCATCGTAATATTAACCGGTAATCGCACCCCAAGATCCTTGGCCGCTGCAAGGTGATACCCCCCACCCTTTCCGATCTGGCAATGCAGTCCAGTTGTTTGATCATCATAACGCTGGATACGATACATCCCGAGGTTATGAATCTTTGTGCTCGGATGCTCCGTATAAACAAGGGGCAACGTTATAAAGGGCCCACCATCTAGTGGCCAGGTGGTGAGTAGCGGCAGGCGCGAGAGCTTTGGTGGAGTATCGATCAGTAGCGCGCTATCAAAGGGGCGTTTACGCAGCCCAACTCTCGCCAAATCTCCTACGGTACGGCGCTGCTGCCATAATTTCGCAGGAGTAATAGGTAACAGGGTATGAGGTAGCCCGGCGAGCTCCCGTACTAACTCCTCAGGTCTTGCACCAAAGGCGAGCTCTACCCTTCTTGTGGTGCCGAAGAGGTTGGTGACGAGCGGAAATGGTGAGCCCTTTACCCGTGTAAAGAGCAGGGCGGGGCCTCCACGCTCGATCGTTCGCCGATGGATCTCGGCAACCTCAAGATGGGGGTCCACTTCAACTGAGATCTCTAATAGTTCGTGCTCACGCCGAAGAATTGTTAAAAACTCCTGCAGTGATCGAACACCTTTACGTTGCGACATATGTGCGTTCAGCTCATTATAGACTAATTTTCTTAAACAAACAGTAGGAGGATCTCCTCATGAGCCTAGTAACTTGTACAATCGATAGCGACGGCATAGCAACGGTTACCTTACAGGACGAGGCTAACTTAAACGCCATGAGTGATGAGATGGCGCGCGATTTTAGCGCCGTTGTAGACCAGCTAAGAGTAAAGAAAAATGCTCGTGTTATAATCCTAACCGGCGCTGGAAAGGCCTTCTCTGCCGGGGGACACCTAGCGATGCTTGAGGCAAAGCGCTCCCTGAGCAGGGAAGAAAACCACGCTCAGATGATGAAGTTCTATGCATCCTTTCTCTCAATACTCGATCTGCAGGTGCCCCTCATAGCCGCTCTACACGGCGCCGCCGTTGGCGCAGGGCTCTGCCTAGCGTGTGCCTGTGATGTTCGCATCTCTACTCGCGACGCAAAGCTTGGGCTTACCTTTCTTAAGCTCGGCTTGCATCCTGGCATGGGCGCAACTTATTTTGTGCCCCGTATAGTTGGTTCAAGCATGGCTACGGAGCTACTAATAAGCGCCAGAGTTATTGATGCTGAGGAGGCCCTAAAAATCAATCTAGTTTCACGTCTGTGTGAAAAAAGCGCCCTACTCAGTGCCGCCAATAGTATTGCACACGAGATCCTGGCTTGTGGCCCTAATGCAAGCACGCAGCTGCTTGAAACTATGCGCGGCGATCCTGCGCAGCTTTTACAGGCCCTGGAACGCGAAGCGGCTTGTCAGAGTATTAACTACGCGAGCGCTGAATTTGCTGAGGGCTTAGCTGCGATCAGAGAGAAGCGTGCGCCCATCTTTCCAAAAAGCTAGCACCGTACCAACAGCAACGATAACTACGTGCGCTAAGGAGAACCACGCTCCGCGCCAGTTGCCGGTCTCAGTAGCGGTCAAGAACAACCGATACGCACAGATGAGCAAAACGGCGGTAGCCGCAAACAATACCTGCTTCTTAATAGCGCGTGAGCTTTCTTTGCTAGAGGTCATATCGTGCTTGGGGGCTTTTAGCGCTACCGCAGCAAGCTGAGACGCTCTTGAATTGCCGCTGGATCTCCCTCGTACTGCTTCAGACTGTCCTGAAGCGAGCTCGGATCAAGATCTAGGTGCAGGGCAACCCAGGCAAAACTAAAGGGACGCTTGGGCGTAATCCTGCCGAATAGCCACTGCCTTGCGCTACGCACAACGTGCCGCTCGCAGTGCGCTGTGCCGAATGCGTCACAGATAGCACGGGCGAGAACAGCTGCCAGAAGATTACGTTCTGGCTTAACTGGTGATGAAGCTTCCATCTCATCTTCGGGCGTGAACTTATTCGCAGAATTACTCATACGCGTATACCTTCTCCAGTATGCATTGATAATTTAAGTATTTAGTGGGTCTAACAAAGATCTTTTTACGACTGCTGTGGAAAAAACTTCTGTGGAAAGAACTGCTGCGGAAAGAATAGAAACGATCGAAATAGAGAAATTAGAACTGCAAGTGGCTGAAATGACTACAGCGTTTAGCTGCGGCGTTCTAAAACTCCGCGTTCTAAGACCTAGAGTAACGACCATCTAATAAGCCCCCTCTGATTAGAGGGCTAAGAGGTATGCTCTGCGCCCCCCTTAGCTCCCGGATCTCGCTGCCACTCTGCCCCGACCTAAACTGTCAAGGCGCAAGTGGTTGCGTTCATTCACAAATCACAGGATGGTAAGTTATACTGGCTGGTTTCTAGCGTCAATAGTATTTTTAAGTTACTTTAAGTAAGACGATGTTCTATTCACATCGTTTTTGTACCGAAGCCTTGTTTGACATTTTTCATGGTCGAGTATAGCCTCCGCTACTCTAAAAGTTCGAGGAGTTTTCATGAATTCGGGTGTTAGCAAGAAAAAGCTTTTTATTAGTAATCTTGATTTTGAGGTAACGAGCGAGCAGCTCCGTACCCTATTCGAAGAGGCCGGCGGCTGTCTAAGTGTTGTCGTTGCTTCTGACCGCGAGACGAAGCGCTCTAAGGGGTTTGCTTTCGTTGAGATGGACCGCGAAGAGGATGCGCAGAAGGCTATCGAGTCTCTCAATAACCGCACAGTAAACGGTCGCCCGATGAAGGTCTGCGAAGATCGCGGCAAAGGTGGTATGGGTGCCCCAAGTGGCGATGGTGGATCAGATAGCGGACCACGACGCTTTGAACCACTCCCATCGATTCAGAGGATGCAGCTCTTCAAGCGCCGCAAGAAGCTAGATCCATTTACTGATGATCCAACTAAGTCTGTTGATTACAAAGATGTAGTGATGCTCTCACGGTTCGTAAGCGAGCGTGGTCGTATTCTCTCTCGTCGTCTGACCGGTCTTAGCGCATTCAATCAGCGTAAGGTTTCTAAGGCTATTAAGCGCGCACAGAGCCTAGGTCTAATGGCCTATACCTCGATTCAGACTTAGTAGCGTTTTTGTTCGCGAATCTAAAAAGCCGGCCCTAGTGGTCGGCTTTTTTATAGCTCTTGTTTTAATTCAATCTAGCGCCTGGCGTGCTACGTACTGCTGATAGAGTCCCTGTCGAGTCTTTAACTCTTCGTGTCTGCCCTCTTCAAAAACCGTCCCTTCGTTTATCACAACGATAGTGTCCGCAGCGCGTACCGTTGAGAGGCGGTGCGAGATAATAAGCAACGTCGCAGTAGGCAACCTGTTTCGAATCGCCTTAAGCACCCCCTCCTCCGTCGTACTGTCTAGCCCAGAGGTGGCCTCATCGAGGATTAGCAGGCTTGGATTGCGCAGGACGGCGCGTGCTATCGCCAAGCGTTGCCGCTCTCCACCGCTTAGCTGTGCGCCCTGCTCGCCTAGCTGCGTATCGAAGCCGCTGGGTAGCTTCTCTGCAAAATCAAGAAACCCCAGGGTGCGGATTGTAGCGAGCACGTCGGCGCGCGTGAGCTGCTCGTTACCAAAGACCAGATTCTCATAGAGCGTAAAGCCAAAAAGATATGGCTCCTGCGGCACCCAGGCAAATGAGCTCCGTATCTCCTGAGAGCTTAAGTCTGCAATCGGCACACCGTTAACAAGCAGCTCTCCGGATGAGGCTGCATAGAACCTCAATAAAAGCTGGGCAATTGAGCTCTTCCCTGCGCCTGATGGCCCAACGAGTGCTGTCATCTTACCGGGCGCTACCGAGAATGAAAGCTTATCGAGCACCGGCGAATCAGCTCTATCAGGATAGGCAAAGCAGAGCTCTTTAATCTCAATCTCTACGCTCTTAAGCGCTGCGGATGGTGCTCTAGGTGGAAGCAGATCCTGTTCCTCATTAATTAATTCAAGTACGCGCTCTAGCCCTCCGAGGCTCTGCATCAGTTCGGCATAGGCACCGATAAGAAATGAAAACGACACGGCAACTATAGCTCCATAAAGCACAAACGCCGCTAGATTGTTTAAAGGAAGTCGCTCCGTTACTACGAGGTGAATTCCGTACCACTGCACCAAAAGGAGTAGCAAATTAAGCATTAGACTTGCGCCCGAGGAGAAGCCTGCGCTGATCGCTGTTCTGCGTTCTCCAGCGCCTAGCACCTCGCTATTTGACGCGCTAAAGATCTGCGTAGCTGCCTTATGCGCTCCCAGCGCGTCTACGATCTTGGCCCCTGAAAAACACTCCACAACGAACGTGGTCAGTCTCGCTATTGCGTTCTGGTAGTGGCGCGACGCCCCCTTAAGCCTCTTTATACAGATAGACGACAGGCCCACTATGCAAAGAATGCTGATAGTAATGGCACAGGTCATGC
>Ga0114970_10000560_pt1 | contig 27892 bp, 26 predicted proteins | sample M_140205_XF_Meta_FD_87030 | JGI IMG/M metagenome (GOLD analysis project Ga0114970, IMG submission 87030) | Freshwater microbial communities from Lake Montjoie, Canada to study carbon cycling - M_140205_XF_MetaG | ecosystem: Environmental > Aquatic > Freshwater > Lake | place: Lake Montjoie...
ACTTTGAGGGCTGTCAGGTGCGTGGACGCCAGGGTAAACGCCCCCGCCGCCCGGAAGTGGTCCACCAGCGCCACACCCAGAGCGCCGCCCTCTTCCGGATCCGTCGCCGACCCGATTTCATCCAGCAAAACCAGCGAATCTGGCGTCACATCCAGCGCCATCTCCCGCAATCTGCCCACATGCGCCGAGAATGTACTCAGATTCTGCTCAATCGACTGGTGGTCGCCAATATCCGCCAAAACCTGCTCGAACAGCGGCAACTCCGCGGATAAGCACGGCACCGGGATCCCGGCCTGCGCCATCAGCGCTATCGTGCCCGCTGTCTTCAGCGTCACCGTTTTGCCACCTGTATTCGGACCACTGATCAGCAGCGTCCGGCACTCCCGGTCCAGCGTCAGATCAAACGGCACCACCGACTTTCCCGACCGCTTCAATACATCCATCAGCAACGGATGCCGGGCCTTCACCACCTGGAACTTCTCTCCAAAACGCGGAATGCAGCAATCGAAATCCACACCAAACCGGGCCTTGGCAAAAATTAGGTCCAGTTCCGCAATCACCTCTGCTGCCTCCCGGATTTCGCTCGCCTGGGTCCGTAACCGGGCTGTCAGTTCCCGCAGAATCCGGAACACTTCACGCGACTCTTCTTCCTGCAGCCGCACCAGTTCGTTGTTCAGGTCAATCGTTTCCAGAGGCTCAAGAAACAGCGTCTGCCCCGACGAACTTGCACCGTGGATCACGCCCGGCAGTTTCCGTCGCTGGCCCGCAATCACCGGCACCACAAACCGCTCGTTGCGCAGCGTGACGTACTCTTCCTGCAGCACGCCCTCCCCGCGATTGGCCTTCAGAAAACGCTCCAAAGACTCGGCGATGGACTTTTTCTGTTTCTCCATCTCCCGGCGAATCCGGTGTAAGTGCGGGCTTGCGCTGTCCGGTACGCTGCCATCCGGGGAAACTTTGCCCTGAACGGCTTTCAGCAGATCCCGAAAGTCCCCAATCCGGCTGCCCAGGCCACTCAACAACGGAAACCGTTCCGGCGACGACGTCAAGACCGACCGCGCATCCGCCGCCCGATCCAGAAACGCAATCAGATCGAAGATCTCACGGGGTTCCAGCGCCGCGCCTTCAATCCTGAGCTTCTGCGAAGCCAGCGTGATATCCGGAACACCGCCCAGATTCACCCGAATCGCAGAGCCAGACCCGGACGCCGGATTCGTCGCTGCGCGGAGATACTGCACACCTTCCGCCACCTGCGACAGTAAATGCTCCACCAGTTTTTGATCGGACGAGGGAGTCACCTGCTCCAGCAAAACCGCCCCGGCGGCCGTGGAGATGTAGCGACGCACCAGGGCCACTACCTGAGGGAACGCAAGCGCTTCTGAGCTGGAGGACTTCACCCGTATCTATTTTCTCGCGGTCCGCTCTGCAAACCACGCAAATGCCTTGCGGATCACCGGAGGCGTGCCCTCCGTAATCCGCAATCCGTCCAGTTCGGCCAACGAAAACCATCGTGCCTGGGCGGCATCGTCGGCCGCACACAGCACTCCACCTGTTGGTACACAAACATAATCCAGCAGGATGTAGTGGTATTCGGCGGCACCTTCCACATCCCGGGTCACGCGCTCAAAGACTTCCACCAGACCAAGCACTTCCACCTCAAGCCCGGTCTCTTCCAGCACCTCGCGCCGCAACGCGTCTTCCAGTGCCTCACCGGTCTCCACTGCCCCGCCGGGCAATGACCAGTAACCTTTCAGCGGTTCCTTAGCACGCTCCACCAGCAGGACACGGCCATCCTGGATAATCATTGCCCCGACACCGGGTATCGGGTGCGGAGGATATCTGCGCGAGCTAATACTGGTCCATCCTAATACTGAACCGCGCCCTTAACGCCCAGGCGAATCTTGTACACGGCTTTCCGGGCACTCGCGTACAGAGTCTCCATGTCGCTATCCCCGAACGTACAGTTCGTAATCACCTCGGTCGGCAGGAATGTGTGCACCAGTTTCCCCTCACGGGTATAGACGCCCAGCCCCTTCGCCGCGATGTAGAATCGTCCGTTCACGTCGGTCCGAATACCCCCCGGAATGCCCGGGATCTTGCCGAACAGGTCGCGCTGATTGCTCGCAGCGCCTTTGCCGTCCAGGTCGAACGCCACCAGAGTCCTGCGGTCGGAGTCGGTCACAAACAGGCTTTTCCCGTCCCCGGATACCGTAATCCCGTTGGGCCTGGTTGACCATTTCGCCACCACTTCCAACTCGCCTTTGGGCGTAATCCGGTAGATCCCGTTGTAATCCAGTTCGCGGGTCTCCTTACCCGAGACGAAGGCGGGATCAGTGAAGTAGACGTTGCCGTCCTTCCGCACCACAATGTCGTTCGGGCCGTTGAACTTCTTGCCCTGATACGCCTCAGCCAAAACCTCTGCCTTGCCCCGACGGTCCATTCGAACTACCCGGTGCAGCACGGGCTCACACAAATAGAGCCGAAACTGCGCATCGTACGCCAGGCCCTCGGCACCATTTCGGTTTTCTTCAGTAGGTTTGGGGGGCCCGGTTGGGTCCAGCCGGTACACCGTTTTCCGCAGGGCGTCAGAGAAGACCAGAAACCCGTCGCGGGACCACGTCAGGCCATCCACATAGACCATGCCCGTAGCCACCCGCTCCGACATGATGTTTTCAAAGTCCTGAGCGGTTGCCGGAATCAGGCACCCGAAGTACAGCAACAAGCCCGGAAGCCAGAGGTAAGAGAGTCTTTTGATGACGCTGTTCCCGGAAAGTTGTCCAACCGCTCCCTCACGGTCACGGCTCGGTAGAGCGTGGGCTGGAACGAGGGGCCGTGCGGGGTCTTCACGGCATTCTGCGGGCTGGTGGTCCATGGGTACTCTGTTGAAGACGCGGCACTTCGGTACTGTCCAACCGCATGCTGACGCATGGTCGCTCGGTAGAGAGTGGGTGGAAAGAAGGGGCCGCGCCGTGACTGGATGGCATGCTGCGCGGCTCCGACGCCTCACGGCTTTTCGATGGTGATCTTGTTCACGACGCTTTTTACGCCACTGACTTTTTTCGCCAGACGCTCAGCTTTGTCTTTTTGCTTGGCTTCCATGACTTTTCCCTGGAGCGTCACGACGCCGTCTTTTACTTCGACGTCAATGTTTCCGCCCTTCACCAGGGAATCGCCCGCCAACCTGGACCGAACCGTGTCATTCAAATAATCGTCCGACCTCGGTTTGTCGGCAGCAAACGCCGACATCAGCATCGAGAGGAACAGCACTAAGGAGAGGGCCAGCCGCTTAATCTTCATGACTACCCGTCATTGTACGCCAATCCACCGTATTCAGATACGCCGCCTTTTCCCGCCAGCCCGCTTCTACCTTCACGTGCAGGTCCAGGTAAATCCGGATGCCGAACAGCGCCTCCATCTCTTCCCTTGCCTGCGTCCCGATCTGCTTCAGCACACTGCCCTTCGCCCCGATGATAATCGCCTTCTGGCCATCGCGCTCCACCATGATCGTCGCGTAGATCCGCACAATCGTCGGCGTCTCTTCCCACTTCTCAATGGTCACGTTGGTGGCGTGCGGCACTTCCTGCCGCGTCGCCAACAGGACTTTTTCACGAATCAGTTCGCTCGCCAGAAACCGCGCCGGCTGGTCCGTCACATGGTCTTCCGGGAAATACTGCGGGCCTTCCGGCATCCGCGAGAACACAGCCTTACGGATCGTGTCCAGGCCGTCGCCCTTCTTTGCCGAAATGGGAATGTACTCCGCAAAGTCGAAACGCTTGCTGTATTCCTCCATCAAGGGCAGCAGGTCCGCCTTCGCCTTTACCGTGTCAACTTTGTTCACTGCCAGAATGACGGGGGGGCCATCCTTGCGCAGAATGCTGATCGCTCTCTCGTCATCCGAGCCGAAGGCCTTCGACGCATCCACCATGAAGATCAGCAGGTCGCGCTCTTCCAGCGAATTCCGCACAGCGTCCATCATTCTCTTGTTCAGCGACGAATCCGACCGGTGAATACCCGGCGTGTCGATGAAGACAATCTGGACGCCTTCTTCCGTGAGCACGCCCTGAATCGCCGTCCGTGTGGTCTGCGGCTTATCCGCCACAATGGCCACCTTCTGGCCCACCAGCGCGTTCATCAACGTGGACTTCCCGGCGTTCGGGCGCCCCAGAATCGAGACAAACCCCGACTTATGACCCATCGGGCTACTCATGGAATCCAACCGACTCTGGCGATACTTTACTTAAACGCACTTGTGCAACTCGTTTCTCATCACTGGACAATACTTCAATACGTAGTCCCTCTCGTTCAATCGTCTCACCCGGCAGAGGCACACGGCCCATCCACTCCATAACAAGGCCCCCGATCGTGGTCGATTCCACTTCTTCGTCAGGCTGAAACTCAATCAGTTCGTTGAGTCTTGCCAGATCAAAACTGCCCGAGACAATATGGCCGCCATGCCCGTCTTCCGCTACGTCCGACCCGGGCTCGTGCTCGTCGCGAATCTCGCCGAGAATCACCTCCACCAAGTCTTCCATCGTCACCAGACCGGCCGTCGCACCGTACTCATCCACCACCATCACCATGTGGGCACCCTCGCGCTGCATTTGGCGCATCAGGTCACTCACCAGCTTGGTCTCCGGCACCACCTGTATGGGCCGCATCAGTTCGTTCACAGTTCTGGATGTTCGGCTGCTCTCGGCAACTTCAAACATGTCGCGAACGTGCACGAACCCCACCACATCATCAATCGACTCCTGGTAGACCGGAATTCGCGAAAACTGCTCCGCGACCACGACTGCGTGCAGGTCTTCCAGGGTCCGGTCGGCTGAGATCGCGACGATATTCGGTCGCGCCGTCATCACTTCGCGAACCGTCTTGTCTCCGAACTCGACCACCGACTGGATCAGCCTGCGGTCGTCCTCTTCAATCAGACCTTCTTCCGTACCGGCCGCAATCAGGGCTTCAATGTTCTCGGCCGCCGTCGCCGCTTCGCCGTCGCCTTCTTCCGGATTCACCATCTCCAGCAGGGAATGCCCAAAAGTGAGCAAAGCCACCAGAGGCCGACTCGCCAGAGCACTTACTTTGTAAAAAGGTACCAGCGGTCGCAACCACTTGCCTTCCGTACGCCGGTAGAGCAATTGAGGGATCGCGTACCCCCCCAGCACCATCCCGGTCCACGAAACCAGCAAAGCTTCCGCAATCATTGCAGCCTGAAGCCCCGTGTCGGTCGGCATCTTGTCCGGCAAGGCCCGCAACATCGCAACCACGGCAAAAGCGGTCAGGCACGCATGTTTCCACAGGGAAAACGCCAGTGCCCCGGCTTCCGAACGGAGCCCCAGCAGATCTTCCAACTCCTCCTTGAAGAATTCCAGAGCAGGCAGATCCCGTGTCCGCAGGCGCATGCCTTCCAGATAGAAAGTCTGAATCGCGGTGTACAGAACGATCAGGACAAACAACAGAATGAGAACCACGAGCAGCATCTACGTAGTCCGTTCAACTAAACCGGCGGGCAAAGCAAACTCTTTGCGCCATTTCGTCTCGGTGCGAGCCATCTGTCCGGAGTCCGTCTCGTGGTCCAGCCCCTTCAAATGCAAAGCACCATGCAGCATCAGGACACGAATCTCCGTCTCAATCGAATGCCCAAACTGTTTCGCCTGCGCCCGTGCCCGGCCCAGCGATATTGCCAGATCTCCCACATACCCGCCATCATCTTCCTGTGGAAATGAAAGAACATCGGTGGGTACGTCCTTGCCCCGGAACTGTCCGTTCAGGCGCTTTAGTTCCGCATCGCCGGTAATCAGGCAATGAAATTCCCGGCCACGCAAAACTCGGCGGCGCAGGACTTCTGCAAATTCTTCCAGGGAATCAGTATCGAGTGTGTCCGGCTTACGCCGGAAGGTTATCAGCTCACAGGGAGCCGGGTCGGCATCAAGCGAAGCAGAAGACCCTGCGGGAAGACGGTCCCGGTGTGCCGTTGTGGGCGTTTTCAATAAGTGTGGGTCGGATTTCATGCTGTGTCGCGCGGTTCGCCGACGGGACTTTTGGTCGGAGGCTCCAGCAGTTTCAAACTCAGCTGCTGCCCCGCCTTTTCATTGTACTTTTCGTACGCACGTACAATTTTCTGCACCAGACTGTGGCGAACCACGTCCTTCTCGTCGAAATGCACGAACGAGATACCTTCCACGTTGCGCAGAACGTCCACGGCATCCAGCAGACCGCTCCTGCGCCCCCCCGGCAGATCGATCTGCGTCAGGTCACCCGTTACCACTGTCTTCGAATTGAAACCCTGGCGCGTCAGCACCATCTTCATTTGTTCAACAGTCGTGTTCTGTGCTTCGTCCAGAATAATGAAGCTGTCACTCAGCGTCCGCCCACGCATAAAGGCCAGCGGCGCAATTTCGATCGCATGACGCTCCAGCAGCTTCTCTACCTTCTCCGGCTCCAGCATGTCGTGCAGCGCGTCGTACAAAGGGCGCAGATAAGGATCGATCTTCTCCTGTAACGTTCCAGGGAGAAAGCCCAGCTTTTCGCCCGCTTCCACGGCCGGTCTGGTCAAAATAATCCGGCTGACCTTCTTCGCAATCAGCGCCTGCACTGCCATCGCCACCGCCAGATACGTCTTTCCTGTACCGGCCGGGCCAAGGCCGAACACCAGATCGTTCCGCTCAATCGCTTCCAGATAACGCCGCTGCGTAACCGATTTCGGCGTCAGAACTTTCCGCCCGAAGGTCCGCTGTTTCCCGCTGTTCGCCAAGGCCCGCAGGGTCACTTCCGGGTCTGCCGTCACTACGCGCAGCAGACTATTCAGATCGGCATTCTGAAACACCATGCCCTCGTGAATCAGGGCAAAGTAGTCCTCACAAATCTGCCCGGCACGGAGCACAGCCTCGCGTTCGCCTTCTATTTCAATGGAGCCGTTGGCAAGCCTCGTGGTGACATGCAGCGCCAGTTCAATCAGGCGCATATTTTCATCACGGGTTCCGAACAGGCCTTCAATTCCTTTACCGCTGGGGACGCTGGCAATCATGCAGGGTGGGTGGAAGCCTTTAGAAAGGAGGGGGACGGGGCGAACTGGGGACGCAGAAAAACGACCATCCGATCTGACTATAGCACTGTTTTTCCGCGTGGATTTTTCCGTCCGGGATAATGCAGACATGCTGTTCGCCGATCTCGCCTTGAGCCGCCGCCTGGAACTTGCCGAATGCGAGGCCGGTACCGCCTACGTGGAAGCCCGGCGCAAACTACAGCCCGAGGCAGGTGCGCTTTGGCGCGAAATCGCCGGTGCTCGCGCCATGTTTGACGGCCCGGATTCCCCCATCACGCAAACCTTTGGACTGGGTCTCTCCGGCCCCGTCACTGCCGGTGACCTTGATGAGATCGAGACCTTCTTCCTCGATCTCGGAGCTGCCGTCAACCACGAAATCAGCCCGCTGGCCGACCCTTCTCTTTGGCCCCTCCTCACCGCCCGCGGCTACACTCCCATCGAGTTCACCAGCGTGCTCTACCGCGACCTCAACGCCTTCCCGCCGCAGCCCCTGCCCACCGGCGACATCCTCGTCCGCCCCCTTGAACCCGGCGAAGGCCATACCTTTCTGCGTATCAACCTGGAAGGCTGGAGTGAAACACCCGGCATCGCCGACTTCCTCACCAACCTGGTGAGCATCATGCTCAATGCAGAGGGCTTGCGACCCTTCCTCGCTCTTGCGAATGGCGAACCTGTGGCAGGAGGAAGCCTTAGTATTCGCGGCCCCGTCGCCATGTTCGCCGGAGCCTGCACCATACCTTCGGCACGCGGTCGGGGTGCCCAGGGAGCCCTCCTCGAAGAACGGCTCCGCACCGCCGTTCGTGAAGGCTGCTCCATCGCCGTCATGTGCGCTCAGGCCGGCAGCGGCTCCCAGCGAAACGCCCAACGTTCTGGTTTTCACATCGCCTACACCCGCACGAAATGGCAACTCGCTGCACGGAGTTGAAGCCCAATCGCTATAATTACCTGAGGAGCGAAACTAACGACCATGTCGGAACAGAATGCCGCGAATCACACTAAGCTTGTCACCCCGTTCCACAAGGTGCTGCTGCCCCTGCTTCTTTTGATCTGGATCGGTTCTTTCGTGAACCTTTACCAGTCCATGGGCGACCACATTCGCCTCTACAGCGCATCCCTGATTGTGGCTATGGCAACCGTGCTTATCGGGATTGCCCTGGCAGCCCGCGTCTTTGCGCTCCAGGCTCAGGATCGCGCTATCCGCTCGGAAGAACGCTTTCGCTACTACGTTCTCAGCGGCGGCAAAATGTTAGATTCCCGCCTCAAACTGCAGCAGATTGTCGCCCTCCGTTTCGCTTCTGATGGCGAGTTGGTCGAACTCGCGGGCAAAGCAGCCGACAAGGGCCTGTCCAACAAAGAAATCAAAGCCGCCATCAAGAACTGGAAAGCCGACCACGAACGCCTGTAGTAACAGTTTTCGCTACCACCTAAATCCATGCCGTTACAGCTCCACAATACTCTGACGCAGAGGGTTGAGCCCTTCCATCCCCTTTCCGATAACACGGTTAAGATGTACACGTGCGGCCCGACGGTCTACGACTTTGCCCACATCGGCAACTTCCGGACCTTCGTCTTTTACGATCTTCTCCGCCGCTGGCTCCGCGCCTCCGGCTTCCAGCTGAACCACGTCATGAACATCACCGATGTGGACGACAAGATCATTCGCAATGCCGTCGCGCAGGGCAAGTCCCTCCGTGACTACACCGATAACTTCACCCAGGCGTTTCTCGATGACTGCGGCACCCTCCGCCTCGAACGCCCCGAACACATCGTCCGCGCTACGGATCACATCAACGAAATGGCTGAGTCCATCGCGAAGCTGGAAGCCGACGGTTTCACCTATCGCAGCGATGGTTCTGTCTACTTCCGCATTGCAAAGTTCGCCGAATACGGCAAGCTCTCCCATAACGATTTCAGCGGGATGGTCGCCGGTGCCCGCGTCGATGTCGATGAATACGAAAAGGCGGACGCCCGCGACTTCGCTCTCTGGAAAGCTCCCAAAGAAGGCGAACCGAATTGGGAAACCTGCATCGGCCCTGGTCGGCCCGGCTGGCACATCGAGTGCTCGGTAATGGCCTATCACTACCTCGGAGCCACCCTCGACCTCCACGCCGGAGGCGTCGATCTCATCTTTCCCCACCACGAAAATGAAATCGCACAGTCGGAAGCCCTCACCGGCAAACCGTTCGCGACGTTCTGGGTTCACTCGGAATTTCTGCTCGTGGACGGTCAGAAAATGTCGAAATCTCTCGGCAATTTCTACACGCTGCGCGATCTCTTTGGCCGCGGCTTTACCCCCGAATCGGTCCGCTATCTTCTCGCGTCAGTCCCCTACCGCAAGGGCCTGAACTTCACGTTCGACGGCCTGACCTCGGCCAAAACCGCCATCGACCGTCTCCGCAACTTCAAGCTCCGCCTCGAAACCGCGAAGCTCGCTGACGGTCTCAACGAAGAGCTCGAAGCCAAAGCCAACACCGCTCACCTGAACTTTCGCGCCGGTATGGATGACGACCTCAACACCGCAGAAGCCCTCGGTGCGGTCTTCGAATTCCTTCGCGATGCCAACGTCGCTCTCGATGCCGGTACTTTTGCGGAAGGAAACCGCGCCCGGGCTCTCGAATTGATGGTTCTCTTCGATTCTGTCTTCGAAGTCCTCACGCCGTCCGAAGCCGCCGGAGCCATCTCAGCCGACGATGTGGAAACCCTCATCGCCGCCCGCACCGCAGCCAAAAAATCCCGCGACTTCGCCCGCGCCGACCAACTCCGCAACGAACTGCTCGAAAAAGGCGTCATTCTGGAAGACACCAAAGATGGTGTCCGCTGGAAACGTAAGTAGAAGCAACGTAAATAAAGCCATGAACATGCAGACCAAAGCCGTGCATGCGGGTGATCGCAAGCGCAACGGCTCAAACGGCAGTTGGGTCCCTGTCACGACCCCTATCCACACGGCAACCAGTTATTTCTATAACGACCTTGCCGACCTGGACCGCGTCTTCGGCAAAGAGATGCCGGGCCAAAGCTACGCTCGTTATTCGAACCCCACCAACGACGCTCTCGAAGAACTCTGCGCCGCACTGGAAGGTGGCGCTGGTGCGCTCGCCTGCAGTTCCGGCATGGCCGCGCTGCACATGGCCGTCAATACGGCTCTCCTCGACCGTCGCCGCGTAGTAGTCGCCGCCAAACTGCTCTACGGAGCCACCCTGAACATGATGGTGAAGGCCTTCGAGCCTGCCGGTGTGGAAGTTCACTTTGTCGATTTCGACGACACCAGCGCAGTCGCCGCCGCCATTGAAGAGCACCGCCCGGGCGCGATCCTGATGGAATCCATCGCCAACCCCCTCCTGCGCGTTCCCGCTCTCGACCACATCGGAGCTCTCGCGAAAGCGAAGGATATCCCGCTCATCGTCGACAACACTTTCGCGACGCCGCTTATCAACCGGCCTCTGGAACACGGGGCCTCGATCGTCGTTCACAGCCTCACCAAGTACCTGTCCGGCCACGGTGATGTGCTGGGCGGAGTTGTGATCGCCAACGAAGAACATTACGGCCCCTTGCGCGACATTTCCCGCATGCTCGGCCTCACCCTGGGGCCCTTCGAGTCCTACCTGGCAATGCGTGGCATCAAGACTTTCCCGCTCCGGATGGAGCGCCAGTGTGCCAATGCCCAGGCCGTGGCGACCTGGCTCGCGTCGCACCCCTGCATCCACCGCGTCTACTTCCCGGGCGACCCCAACCACCCCGACGCCGCCAATATCAGCCGCCTCTTCGCCCCCGGCCTTTACGGTGCCATGGTGAGCTTTGAAGTGAAAGGTGCAGCCCGCGAACAGATTTTCAACGTGATGAACGCACTGCGGATGGTCGTCCCCGCCACCTCGCTGGGTGACGTCCACAGCATCATCCTCTACCCTGCCATGGCTTCCCACCGGGACCTGGCCCCGAAACACCGCGCCCGCCTCGGTATTCAGGACAATCTTCTGCGCCTTTCCGTAGGGATAGAAGACCCGGCCGACGTCACCGCCGATCTCGACCAGGCTTTGCGCAGCGCGTAATTCTGACTACCAGCTGCCCTGGCTTCGAAGGGCCTGGTGAAGGACAGACTTGATGTAGGTCTGGTACGGCAGACCGCGCTGCATAGCTTGTTGGCGGGCCAGTGCAATGTCATCTTCGGGCAAGCGGAGGGACACGACACGCGAACGAGCTGACGAAGATAATCGTGCTTTGAGCTCGGCTGGATCAAGCCGCTTCAGGGTACCGGCCCTGGTAGCTTCCGCAAAATCCTTGTCCGGCTGGCTGCGGTTCGCATACCACCACTCAGCTTCCTCCGCTTCCGATTTGAAGGCGGATGTCTGGCGAGCCTGTTTCATTGTTGTTGGTTCTCCATGTATACACGCTGAAGGGTCCGATTGGCCGGGTAAGCCGTTACGGCTCGAACGCGCCCAGCTCGTGGCGTCCAGACACCGATCAAAATACGTGCCATTTTCTTAGCGCCCAAAACCTTGGCTCGCTTCACCCCGTCCTCAAAGACCTCAATATCGTCCTTTGTGAGGCTCCGGTTCAGAATCCCGGCCCGGTCGCGTACGATAAAGGCAACGTTCACCAGACTGACCTCCACTTTTATCGACAGCCCGGCAGGTTCCTGGGCCAAAGCCATGCCAGCCAAAACAAGACCCATGAATCCGAATCGCATGATAGGGAGATACGCCCGGTAGTGACCAGGAGTTTGCACGAATTCGCCCAAAGCCTCGCCGCCCGCTACAGCTACCTCACCGGTCGCCTCGGCGTCGCCGTCTCCGGGGGCGCTGACTCCGTTCTGCTCCTCCACGCCCTGCACCAGGCGGGGCTGGCCGGTCACATTCTCCACGTCAACCACCTCCTCCGGGGCGCGGAATCCGACGCCGATGCCGCCTTTGTCGCGCAACTGGCCCAATCGCTCGGCCTGCCCCACACGTCCGCCACTCTCCCGCCCGCCGAGGGCAATCTGGAACAGGAAGCCCGCCGCAGCCGCTACAGCTTTTTCAGCCAATGTATCGCCGACGGTATCTGTGTCGCTGTTGCCACCGGCCATACTCTCGACGACCAGGCTGAAACCGTGCTCTCCCGCTTCCTGCGCGGTGCCGGAACCGCCGGCCTCGCCGCCATCCTCCCTGAAACCGCCTCCGGGATCATCCGTCCCCTGCTCGAAGTTCCCCGTGCCGACATCCGAAACTGGCTCGCCGAACGGAACCTCTCCTGGAGAGAGGATTCCTCCAATGCCGACACCACCTTCCTCCGTAACCGCCTTCGCCACGAAGTGATTCCTGTCCTTACCGCCATCAATCCGTCGCTGGCAAACACCCTGGCCGGTACCGCCGAGTGGGCTCGCGCAGAAGAGGCCTACTGGACCGCCGAACTCGAGCGCCTCACCCCCACCCACCTCCGACACGAAGGCGAAACCGTCCTCCTCAAAACCGCGACCCTCCTGCAACTCCCCCTCGCCACGCAGCGCCGCCTCCTCCGCCGCGCCCTCGATCTGGTCCGGGGCGACCTGCGCAGTATCGACTTCCAGCACATTGAAGCCGTCCGCAACCTTTGCCTTTCCCGCGAAGGCAGCGGTCGCCTCCAGCTTCCCGGCGTCGATATCTACCGCTCATTCGATTGGCTTCGCATTTTCCCCCTCGGTTTCGACAATCGGCTGGTCCGGGATTTTGAAGTCCCCCTTCCTCTCCCGGGGCGGACCGAGATCCCCGAACGCCACTTAACGGTGGAAATGGAACTGGTTGGCGCGAACCACGTATATAATAGTGATTTGGATGCCTTGGACCCGGCGCACTTTACGGGCCCTCTGGTTCTGAGAAACTGGCGTCCAGGTGACACTCTGCACGTTCGGGGTGCCGTCCACGCTGAAAAGATTAAGACGTTGTTCCAGGATTACCGCGTCCCGTTATGGGAACGGCGCGCCTGGCCGGTGATCGCCTACGGTCGTTCTGTTGTCTGGACGAGGCGATTCGGAGTCGCAGCGGAGTATGCAGCCGGGAACGCTGTTTCCCCGGTTTTGGTCGTCCGTGAAGTCATTACCGGACGGAGTAGAATCGATTAGCCTGTGCGCCGCGTCTAACGGTGTGAAGGGGTCCGGCAGGCCTTGCGGATGCAGGAGCTTGCTGGTGTGCCTGTAAAGAGTGCGGAGGTACTGTGAATTCGAACGTAAAAACGGTCATATTCTGGGTCATTTTAGTGTCAGTGGCAGTTCTGCTTTGGGTAGTCGTCAAGCGGGACCACGGCAAGGTGGACCGTCCGCTGAATTTCAGCGAATTCCTGGCAGAAGTCGATGCCGGGAACATCAAGAACGTTAATATTAACGTCAATGAAGTGAAGGGTGAGTTCATGAATGGCCGTGATGCATTCCACACGGTTGTCCCGAACAACTACCCGAAACTGTTTGATCTCCTGAGCGAAAAGAAGGTCGCCATGACGTTCTTGGACCCCGCCTCCGTTGGTTGGGTCTCGCTCATTGTCCAGTACTCCCCGTTCATCCTGCTCATCGGCTTCTGGGTCTTCATGATGCGCCAAATGCAGAGCGGCGGCAATAAAGCTATGAGCTTCGGCAAGAGCCGGGCCCGCCTCCATTCCTCCCAGCAGCGCAAGGTCACTTTCAAAGATGTTGCCGGCGTTGAAGAAGCCAAGGAGGAACTGGAGGAGATCATCGAATTCCTCCGCGAGCCCCAGAAGTTCCAGAAGCTCGGCGGTCGCATCCCCAAAGGCGTCCTGCTGATGGGCTCTCCCGGAACCGGTAAAACCCTGCTCGCCCGCGCCATCGCCGGCGAAGCCAATGTCCCGTTCTTTTCCATCTCGGGTTCTGACTTCGTCGAAATGTTCGTCGGCGTCGGTGCCAGCCGCGTCCGCGATCTCTTTGAACAGGGCAAGAAGAACGCCCCCTGCATCGTCTTCATCGACGAAATCGACGCCGTCGGTCGCCACCGTGGTGCCGGTCTCGGCGGCGGACACGACGAGCGCGAACAGACTCTCAACCAGCTCCTCGTCGAAATGGACGGCTTCGAATCCAACGAAGGCGTCATCCTGGTGGCCGCCACCAACCGCCCCGATGTGCTCGATCCCGCCCTCCTCCGCCCCGGTCGCTTTGACCGCCGCGTGATGGTCGGGCGTCCCGATGTCGGTGGCCGTGAAGCCATCCTCCGCGTTCACACCAAGAAGGTTCCCCTCGGCGACGACGTCGAACTGTCCGTTCTGGCCCGTGGGACACCCGGCCTCGCCGGTGCCGAACTCGCCAATCTCGTCAACGAAGCGGCCCTCAACGCCGCCCGCCAGAACCGCAAGGTCGCGATGATGGTCGATTTCGAAATCGCCAAGGACAAGATCCTGATGGGGGCCGAACGTCGCTCCATGATCCTGACCGATGCTGAAAAACGCACCACCGCCTATCACGAAGCTGGTCACGCCATCGTGGCCATGGTCGCGCCCAACGCCGATCCTCTGCACAAAGTCAGCATCATCCCCCGCGGGATGGCGCTCGGCATCACCATGCAGTTGCCGACCGACGATAAGCACAACTACAGCAAGGTTTACTGTGACGACCAGCTCGCCATCCTGATGGGTGGACGTATCGCCGAAGAACTCTACCTCCAGCAGCTGACCACCGGTGCCGGCAACGACATTGAGCGTGCCAGTGACATGGCCCGCAAGATGGTCTGCGAATGGGGTATGAGCCAGCTTGGCCCCATGAGCTTCGGCAAGAAGGATGAGCAGATCTTCCTCGGTCGTGAAATCGCACAGCACCGCGATTACTCTGAAGAAACCGCCATCAAAATCGACGAAGAAGTGAATCGGATCATCTCCACCGCTTACAGCCGCGCCGAAGTCATCATCAAGGACAACTCCGACAGCCTGATTCGCGTTGCCGAGGCCCTCCTCGAACGCGAAAGCCTCGACGGCGGAGAAGTTCGCATCCTGATGGACAACGGCACCCTCCCCCCGATGGACACGCCTTCGCGTGGTACCTCTGCCACTCAGCAGGTCATCCGGCCTGAAGGTGGAGGCGGTCGCCGCATCGGTATGGAAGGCGAAAGCCCGGCTACTGCGTAAGTGATTCCGAAGTACCCGTACTATCTGTTTGATATCGACGGCACTCTCCTCGACAGTGCCGTCGATATCTGCAGTGCCATCCGCGAAGCTCTCCAGCCGCACGTTCCAAATCCCCCGTCCGTCCCCACCCTCACCCGCTACGTCGGATACCACCTCGACGTCTGCTTCAAAGAACTGCTCCCGCATTACGACCGCAAGCAACTCGACGACCTGATCGCCTCCTACAAGACTCTGTACCTGTCCCGGGGGCACGCCGATACGAAACCGTACCCCGGAGCTCTCGAAGGAGTCCGCCGTCTCGGCGGTCTCAAAGCCACAGCTACCACCAAAGGCACGCCCACCACCAGGGCCATCCTCGACCAGTTCCAGTTCCTGCCCGCCTTCAACCATGTCCAGGGCACCGACGGCTTCCCCTGCAAGCCCGAACCCGACGTAGTCATCCGCGCCCTGCAGGGCCTGGGAGGCAACCCCGACCAGTGTCTTTTCATAGGCGACTCCCCCGCCGACATGGAAGCCGGCCGACGAGCCGGCGTAAAAATCTGCGCCGTCCGCTACGGCTACGGCAACCAGGCCGAAATCGCCCGCTGGGAACCCGACTACTGGATCAACGACCTGCGCGAACTCAGCGCATAATCAAACAACCATGGCGACTATGGCAAGACGAGCGAGATCTCTTGCTTAGCCGCATCCGGGGTGACTTCAAATGCCGCTTCGGCGAAACTGAGTTCATACTCGAACTCCCGAAGCTCCGGCCTGGACATCCGCGGTGACAACAGGTAGGGTGCCTTTCCCGGCCAACAATGCAGGAGGGCGAACGGTGAGTTGATCCAGCCGCAAACCGGCTCGGCTTCAACAGGCTTCTGATTCGAGCGCGACACCGGAACCAGGGACGAGCAGCCCCCCATGGATGACCCTGCCGTAGAATCCGCCGCGGGCCCATTTGGGCGTGGCGGGGTCTCCGGCTTTGCACCTGGCGTCGTAGAGTTCAGCTTTGATGCCTGAGTTGTAGACATCCAGGTTGCTGCAGGGAGTACGGAGTGTCGTCAGTTCGATCACCACGTCCTCGCCGAGACGGTAACGCTGTCCGGAACGCCATTGGGCAGGATCCAGACCGCTGACGGTCAGATTTTCCCCGAGGCCACCGGGGAATACCGGAAAGCCCTTCGCTTTCAGGTCATCCAGCGTTTCCAGCGCGAGCATCAGTACAGCTTTGTCCGGACCCCCGTGGTACTTGAGGTTCCGATGGTCGTCCCCTTCGAGGCCCTCACGCGTGACAGTGACTGGACCGAGGGCAGGTCTCTTGGGGAGGCCGCCCGACGAGCGATTAATTTGAATTACTATTCCCGGCATTTGGTGTCCGCGCTAAGATTTGTTTGTTTGGATAATCTTACACACTCACTGGTTGGACTATTTCTGGCCCGGGCCGGCTTCAAAAAAGCGACGCCTCAGGCCACCGCAATTCTGGTACTGGCGGCAAACATTCCGGATCTCGACGCCGTGTCGTTGCTGGGCGGTGCCGAGACTTATATTCGCTGGCACAGGCACCTCACACATTCGTTGATTTTATTACCACTTATGGCACTGCTGGCCGTGGCGTTGGTGCGGCTATTGGGACGAAAGCCGCTGAAGTGGCTACCCGGGTGGGGCATCGCGCTGGTCGGGGTTTCCTCGCACCTCCTTCTGGATCTCACAAACATCTACGGCGTGCGCTTGCTGATGCCATTTTCCGGGCGCTGGTTTCACTGGGACATTACCTCGATAATTGACGGCTGGATTGGGGCGATTTTAGCGCTCGGAATTATTGGCCCGGCCCTGGGTCGGCTGGTAGGCAACGAGATTGGCGACCGGAAGAAGTCAACGGGAGCTGGTTGGGCGATTTCGGTCCTGGTTCTGCTGGTCGGCTACGACTCGATGCGCGGAATCCTGCGCAACCAGGTAGTTTCGCAGGTGGAGGCGCAACATTACCAGGGCCTGACTCCGCGCCGCGCCGGCGCGTTTCCGACCGGAAATCCGGTTGTCTGGGCGGGAATGGCCGAGCTGAGTAACGCCTACGTCATGGTCCCGGTCAACCTGTTGACGGGCTTGCACGTCAATGACGCCGATGTGATTTTCAAATCAGAACAGACGGCGGAGGTAAATACTGCCATGCGTTCTGAGCCTTTCCAGAGGTTTCTGGAGTTCGTGCAGTGGGGCATTTGGGTGACGGATCCCTCGCCGGATTCTGAGTTCGGGACCAGAGTGACGCTGGTAGATCTGCGATTTGGCACGCCGAGGACCCCGGGCTTTGCTTCCGTAGCCACGGTCGATCGTTACGGAAAGCTTTTGAACTCGTACTTTACGATGTCGGGGACCAATTCCAGGTAGCCCGATGACTGCTGAAAGGCTCGGGCGCACGAAGGCGGGGGGGGCGGGTCAGCTCGCGGACCCTGGAGAAGGGTCCGGGGGGGCGATCTCTCTGCCGGTGGTGCAACACCGAGGTTGGTAAGGGGCGGCGGAGTTTTTGTTCAGATACCTGCGTCCATGAGTGGCAGCTGCGAACCAATCCGGGATATCTGCGGGAGAAGGTTTTTGACCGGGACAAGGGTGTCTGCGCAGAGTGCCAGGTGGATACGGTTCTGCTGCGCAGCGAAATGCGAAAGCTGGATTACGCTGCGCGGCGCAAATTCCTGAAAGAGTGGCGACTCAAAGAGGGGAGCCGGAAGTCTCTTTGGGATGCGGATCACGATGTCCCCGTGGCCGAAGGAGGAGGACAGTGCGATCTGGCAAACATGCGCACACTATGCCTTCTTTGCCATGGGGCGGCGACGAAGGCACTTCGGGAGCGCTTGCAGGCGGCTAAGCTGTCACCGGCACGGCCTCCGGGGCTTTAATTAAAGCGTTGTAAAGTGGCCAGATCTTCGATTCTCCAGTCCCCGCAGGACGAAGGGCCGAGAGTCAAAGATTCGGAAGGTCAATCCCGAGGAAGAACGATAGTCCTGGCTTTTTTGTTTCTCGATCTGGTCCGCTTCCTTCATGTGCAAAGCAGCGCCAGGCGGGTCTGCCTTCCATAGATAGAGTTCCGCCAGGCATCGGCGGGATGATGGCACGACTTGGATCGAAATCAGCTTTCGGTTACTCAATCCGCCAGCATCCCGACGTATTCCTTCGGTTCGCCCAGCACCACGGTTGGCGTGAAATCAGGTCAAGCGTCCGCCAGGGTGGTGGTAAGCCTCGAGGACGCCCCGTGGACAGCCATAGGCAATCAACCGTGGCGGGCATAATCAGCGCGAGAAATGCGACGTTGTACAAGTCAACATAGGCGTTGTGATATTCCAATGCCCAACCCGGGCGGGCTTGCCCTTCCATGTCGTTCCGGACGGGGACAAATCCGTCGCGGCGGACCATGCGGCCCTGAAAGTTGAAGCTGGCGAGGGTAGCGGTTTCGGAGGAGAACTTCTTCAGAACTTCGAAGCCCACTGATTGACGGCTGGCAGCGTTTCCAGCGTCGTCAACCACGAACTGAGACATGATTTCCCGCCGAAAACCAAAGTTGGAGTGGGTAAAGCGGTGGAACCAGGCTTGCGGCCTCTCTTCAGGCTGCTCGTTGGTAGATGTGGCGGGCGTAACCCCCGCGAACGGGTCGGTTTGCGCGCTGAGTTGCACACCTCTGGCAACGAGGAGTGTGGTGGCGAGGATGAAAGCTCGCCGGGCAAATATGGACATGGCCTTTCCTCAAATGTGAGTCGGACGAGAGAAGAACTGGACTCAGGACAAGTGAGGAAATGCTAGATGAGGAGTTGGTGGAAGGCTACGTGCCGGAATTGCGGAGGCCGGATCCGGAGCAGGGTTGGCTGCTGAGCGTCAGTGCCCGCACGGGCCGTAATGGGCGTTTCCGAGATGGTGGCAACGGGAACGCAGGTCTCGCGCTCGCCGGCAAGGGCTGCTGGAGGGGTGGAATGGCTGATGGTGCAATGGCAGTCGGGCGAAGTGAGGTCAGGGATAGCTGGCTTTGCTTTGTGCGGGCAGCAAGCGTGGGCTGGATCGCGCTGGAGTTTAGCAACAGCTGCGCAGGGCTCGGCGGGCGTAATTGCTAGGCTGAAGGCGATCAGGAGTGCGAAACCGATTCTGCGTGTTCTGCCCATGAGCGGATACTTCACGAGTATCCAAGCAATTCCGGGGCCATTCAACCGACGCCGATTTTATGGAAATTCCGTTTCAGCCGTCTGGGAGTGTTGCGTCCTTAGGCCCACCCCCGGGCGAAAAGCACCTATATCTTAAAAAGCCGCGCGAAGGCATCGCGGGCATCAGCTGCACTCTTGGGCTGGGCGACAGCCGAGGGTGGCGCCACTGGCGGACGGCCCTGGGCTCCGTTACTCACATCCCGCGCAACAGTTACGCGGGCGTAAAACAGCGTACAGTCGTTGGGCTTGTCCTTGGAGACCACGCGCACGGGCACGGGCTTATTGCATTGAAACCGGGTGGAGGGTTCGAAATGGGCGCACTGCTTGCAGCAATGGAGCGCAACGTTACATTTCGGACAATTGCCGGTGTAATCCGTGCCGGGCTGCAGTGTCGTTGCGCAACTGTAACAGCGAGAGGCTGTAACGGACTGCACAAGTCGGGGCAGCCGGGGGCCGGTGATGTCGATGGAAGGTCGGGGACCGGAGGGTTTGGGCTTAAAGTCACCTCCGCTGCGTTCCCGGTTGCCGTTGTTGTTTGGGGGGCTATCGCTATAGCCGCGTTGTCTGTATTTTCGGTCGGAGTCCACTGAGAACAAACTCCATTTCTATGTATGGCGCGCCGGGAATATGGACGGGGAGTCCTGGCACTGAAATGAATTGCTGGTAGTCGCGAAAGAAACCCGGTGGAGACTGTGGCCAGGACCGCACCGTCCGTTCCCACCTTCGCTACTCCTCATTAGTACCACGGAATGTTTCGCCTGTACAGCACCCCTCCTGCAAGACAGATAGTGACGTGGGTCGCCACGATGTTGCACCGAATTGTCCCGGTTCTTTTAGAGGGCTCTTGACAAGACCTCAAAAGCTGTGGCACCGACGGGGGAGAATGGTGGAGTGAAGTGGGCTTTGGCAATGGCGAGCGCGTTGGTACTGCAAGGTGCCCCGACGTTCACGCGGGATGTGGCGAAGATCCTGCAGACGAAGTGTGCCGGTTGTCACCATGCCGGAGAGGTGGCACCCTTTTCGCTGGTGAGTTTCGAGGATGCTCGCAGTAAAGCGAAGCTGATTGCCGAGGTCGTGAAGAGTCGGCAGATGCCCCCGTGGCAACCTGAGCCTGGGTTTGTGGACTTTGCCGGCAACCGTCGGCTCACTGATAAGGAGATTCGAACCTTGGCGGCCTGGGTCGCTGGTGGCGCAACCAGGGGAAAGGGTCCGGAACCCCCGGGACCGGTTTTCCCAAAGGCCGACGAGTGGACTCTGGGGAAGCCCGATCTGGTGGTGGACTTACCCGAGGCTTTTTTGGTCCCGGCAGAAGGTTCCGACATTTATCGGTGTTTTGTCTTGCCGACTGGCCTCACCGAAGACAAGTTTGTACGAGCGGTGGAGTTCCGGCCGTCGAACCGTCGCGTGGTGCACCATGCGCTGCTGTTTACCGATGCCAGTCTCCTGAAGCGCCCACCGAGCTATCCGTGTTTCGGCACGATCGGGTTGTTTCCCACCGAGGGCCTGGGGGGATGGTCACCCGGCAATGGTCCGATTCAGATGCCGCAGGGCGCAGCCATTCCCGTGGTTCGGGGCTCCCGCCTGGTGGCACAAGTGCACTATCATCCAACCGGGAAGGTGGAGCGGGAGCGGTGGAGCGTGGGGTTCTACTTCACCGACAAGGCTCCTGTGCGGCGCGTTGTGGATGTGGGATTGGCGTCGCGAGTGATTGATATCCCCGCCGGCGAGGCAAACTACGTCGTGAAGCAGCAGTTCACGATTCCGATTGCGGTGGACGCGATTGGTGTGATCCCACACGCGCATCTGCTCTGTCGGGAAATGCGGGCCTGGGCGACCCTGCCCAACGGCAAGAAACAGTGGTTGCTGAACATCCGGAATTGGGATTTCAACTGGCAGGATCAGTTCCGGTATGCGAAGCCCATTCGGTTGCCGGCGGACACGAAGATTGAAATGGAGTTCGTCTACGACAACTCGGCAGGGAATCCGCGGAATCCGAATTCACCGGCCAAACGGGTGTTGGCGGGGCCAGGGATTGCGGATGAGATGGCCGGGGTGCACATCCAGTCGATTCCGGTCCACATGGAGGAGTTGCCGGAGCTGGGGCGCGCACTTTGGGGTGCCGTGATGCGCTCTGTCGGGGGCAGTTTTTACACGCTGCCGCAGTAGCGCGGCTGGGGCAGGGCACTGACGAGAGCTACGGACGCGGCGAAGCCCGCAGGCGCCTCAATCGGAACCGCAATGATATGGGCTTCGGGTTGCTGAAGGAGCGGAGAGCCGGTCGCTTTGGTGCGGGCTTCGCGTTCCGTCCAGCGCTGGAAGAGGGCTTGTCTGCCGAGAGGCAGATTGGTTTCTCCGGTGCGGGCCAAAAGTTTGGCCATGTCGACGTTCTCCCGGATGCCTTCAAGGTCAATACCCACGGGCGTTGAGGGGCAGATTGCGACCATGGCCCACGCTCGGGAATGAGAGAGGTTGAATTCAAGGTTCCCGGTTGTGAGATCCGGTTTTCCATAGGGTCCGGTGGTGAACGTGATGTCGAGCGGCGGGGTGTTGAGGTAGCGGGACAGGATGATCCGAAGGGCCGAGTGGGCGGCAGTCCAGTGGATCCGGTCATGTTCGAAATGGAAGCGCGCCGCACGGGCCGATTCTTCCGGAGTCAGGATGGCGGGCCGGGGTTCGGTTAGGGAGATGGTCCAGATGTCGACCGTGACGGGCACCATGTCAGGACCAGTGTAAGCGACAATAGGGGTTCCGATGAAATTGCAAACCGTGCGTCTATTAGTGTGTCTGGGCTTTGCCGGGGCTGTTTGGGGCCAGGTAGCCCCGCTGCACGACAGTGTCGTCGTGACCGGACTGGCAACTCCGACGCCCCTTGATGAGGCGGACAGGGCGGTGCAAGTGTTGAAGTTGCCCCGGGCGGAGCGGGCTTTGTACGACTCCTGGTACAGCCTGCTGCAGCTCGATCCGGCTCTGAATCTGCTGCAGAGATCAACGGGTGGCTTTATTGCGGATCTGTCGATCCGGGGGGCCGGCTATGGTCAGACCCTGGTGCTGGTGGACGGTATGCGGATTAACGACGCGCAGACGGGGCATTTCAACCTCGATTTACCGCTGCCATTGGAGCTGATCTCGAGCGTTGAAGTTCTGAAGGGTTCGGGCTCGACTTTGTATGGGTCAGATGCGATCGGCGGGGTGGTGAATGTCCGGACCAGAACCTGGGAAGCACCGGAGTTCCGGTTGCTGGGCGGAGTGGGCAGTTACGGAGCGAATCAGCAGCATGGGTCCGGCTCTTTGGGCGGGAAGCGATGGAGCGAGCAGGTCGATTTCGCCCGGGATTTTTCAAAAGGCTTTCGGGCTAATCGGGACTACCGAAATCTTGCGGTCAGTTCGCTTAGCGGATTTCGCCTGAAGCCGGGTGCCGGAAGTTTGTTGCTGGCGATTGGGGATCGACCGTTTGGGGCCGATCAGTTCTACGGCAATTTCCCTTCGTGGGAGCGGACGAAGACTTGGTTTGCTTCGGCGCACCAGCAGTTGGGGGACAAGACCGAAATTGGTTTGTCCTATCGGCGGCATACGGATCTGTTCGTGTTGTATCGCTACTCGCCGCAGATCTATACGAACCGGCATTTACTGGACAGCTGGCAGGGGAACCTGCGGCGGCATGACAATCTGCCCAAGAACGCCATTCTGAGTTATGGCGTGGAGGGCCTGAGCGAGGCCATCCAGAGTACAAATCTGGGCGTCCGCAGCCGGAAAAGAGGCAGCGGATACGTGTTCTACGACATTCGGGCTTTGAAGCGCTTCTCGCTATCGGCGGGGATTCGCGAGGAGTTTTATGGATCGGGCCAGGTGGCGACTAGCCCGTCTCTGAGCGGGGCAGCCTGGATTAGTTCCAAAGTAAAGGCCAGAGCTTCGGTGAGTCGGGCATTCCGCCTGCCTTCGTATACCGACCTGTATTATTCGGACCCGGCGAACCGGGGGAATCCGAATTTGAAGCATGAGACCGCGACGAACTTTGAAGGCGGTGTGGATGCCTGGGTTCGCGATGGGATGAAAGCTTCGGTGACAGTATTTCACCGGCGTGACCGGAACGCGATTGATTACGTTCGCGCGAAGCCGACGGATGTATGGCAGGCGACGAATTTCTCGCGGTTGAACTTCACAGGAGTTGAAGCTTCCGGAGAATTCCAGCCCGTGAAAGGCCAAACTGTGCGGTTGAGTTTTGCCGGGCTGCGCGGCGTCCGGGCCGGGCAGGATGTTCTGCTGAGTAAGTACGCCTTCAACTATCCGGTCCAGACCGGGGTTGCCGAGTGGCGCGGTTTGATTGCCGGCAAGCTTGCTGCCCGGACCCGGGTCGGCGCGGTGAACCGTCTGAATCGCAGCCCGTACGGGCTTTGGGATACGTCGGCAACATGGGCGGCGGGCAAGTGGCGACCGTTTATCCAGGTGGCGAATATGACCAGTACAAGTTACCAGGAGATTCCGGGAGTAGCGCTGCCAGGCCGAACCTTCATGGGCGGCATCGAGATTGTGATTCGGTAACTCGCCTATAATTTGAACAGTGCTGAATCTCCTCGACGAGATACAGAGCCAGGATCCGGGTAGCGCACGCCCTGAAATTGCGCCCATTCTTCGGTTGCCGGAGGAGGCTTTGCGGACGGTCCGGGCTTTGCTCCCGTCTTTACCCAGTCCGGAACAGTCTGCTCACTTCTTAAAGAGGCTGATCCAGGAGGCGCCGTTGGGTGCCGAAGCCATCGCCCGAAACCCCAAAGCGTTGCGCTATGCGCTGACGGTTTTTTCCTATAGTCAGTTCCTCTCGGCAGTCGTGATTCGGTATCCGGAATGGATTCTGGAGATTGCTGAGGCGGACAATCTGCACCGGGGGTTCCTCGAAGAAGAGTATGAGGCCGCATTAGAGGCTTCTCTCCCGGTTCCGGGGGCGGCTCAACCGGTGGATTTGGCGCTGTTCCGGCGGAAGCAGATCCTGCGAATTGTACTCCGGGATACATTGCGGTTTGCCGATGTTTCGGAGACTGCAGAGGACCTTTCCAACCTGGCGGACGCCATTGTGAATGTCGCCTGGCGGACGGTCCGAGCGGAGCTTTCGGTGACTCGTGGCCCGGTGGCAAGTCCGTTCTCCGTGATCGCGTTGGGGAAACTCGGGGGCCGCGAGCTGAATTACAGTTCGGACATTGACCTGATGTTCGTGTACGGCGGCGGCAGCGAGGCTGCGGCGGATTTCTTCCGTGCGGCCGCCCGGCGACTGACGGAGATGCTCTCGACCTACACCCCGGAAGGTATGTGCTACCGGGTGGATCTGCGATTGCGTCCCGACGGGAGCCTGGGCGAACTGTGCCAGCCTCTGGAGGCAGCGAAGCGATATTACGGCGGGCGGGCCCGGGACTGGGAACTGCAGATGCTGATCAAGGCTCGCGTGGCTGCCGGCGACGAGGGTCCGGGTAAAGAACTGCTGGAGTTTGCTGAGCCTCTGATCTACGCGACGACAACGGACTTCCGGACGGTGGAAGCGGTATCGGAAACGCGAGCCCGGATTCACGAAAAGCAAGAGAAGCGTAATCGGCATGTTGGACTGGACATTAAACTGACCCGGGGTGGCATTCGGGATATCGAGTTTCTGGTGCAGTGTCTGCAGAGGTTGCATGGTGGACGCGAGCCGTGGGTCCGGAATGGCGGGACATTGCGGGCGTTGTCGCGGCTGCGGGATAAGGAACTGCTGTCGAGCGCGGAGTATTCGCGGCTGGCTTCGGCGTACCAGTTCCTGCGACATCTGGAGCACCGGCTGCAGTTCGATGAAGACCGGCAGACGCATACGCTGCCGAGAGACCCGGAGGCGATGGACAGCCTGGCTCGAAAGATGCTTCCGGGCCTGCCGGGCTTGCCCCGCGCGAGCACTCTGCAGCGCGTTCTGGATAAGCACTTTGGCAGCGTGCAGAGCCTTTATGACAGAGTCATCGACTCGCAGAAGCCGGTAGCTGCTCCGGAGGTAACGCCGGAGCCCGAGGTAGTAACGCCAAAGATTCGTGTTGAGGACTCGCCGGTTTGGCCGGATTTCCCTTCGAAGAACCTGGCGCGGTTGCTGGATGGGCTGGCACCCCGGCTGTCGAGGTCGCTGGCGGAGGCCGGGATGCGGCGTGGCCGGGAAAGCATGGAGTCGTTCCTGGAAAAAGTGGTGGCTAACCCGCAGTGGCTGTATCTGTTGGACAGCAATGTAGAGCTGGCGCGGTGCACGGTGGACGTATTCGAGCACAGCCAGTACTTTGCAGACCAGTTGATCCGGCGGCCTGAACTGTTGCTGGAAGTGCAGGAGGCCTGCGGGGAGAGGCAGGGGCGGACGGGTTTTGTGGCTCCGCGAGATCCGGTGGAATTGCGGCGGTTTTTCCGTGAGCAGATGGTGCGGATTCAGAGTGACAGTGTGTACAACCGGGTATCGGTTTTTCGGACTCTGGAAAGAACTTCGGATCTGGCGGAAGCTCTGATTGTGGCCGCATATGAGATTGGCGTCACCGAGGCCCTGCAGAGTTGTGCTCCTCCAGCCGGGTATGTGCCGCAGAAGCAGTTGATGGTGGTGGGACTCGGCCGACTGGGACTGCGGGAGTTCGATCTGGCGTCGGATGCCGACCTGGTGTTTGTGCTGCCGGATGAAGATTCCGAGGCTTCGTTGTTCTGGACAACGGTGGCGGAGAAGATTATCCAGATCATCGGGGCGTATACGGGCGACGGGGTAATTTTCAATATCGACGCGCGGTTGCGGCCCAATGGGCGAGAGGGTCCGCTGGTGCAGACGGTGGCTGCGTACCGGGAGTATTTCGAGAAGTATGCCGAGGCGTGGGAGGGAATCTCCTACATGAAGGCCCGGGCGGTGGCGGGCGACATCGAGAGCGGGACGGCCTTTCTGCACCAACTGCAGCAGCTGGACTGGCGACGGTATGGCCAGAGCGGTCGGTCGCGGACGGAGCTTGCCTACATGCGGGCCAAGCTGGAGCGAGAACAGGGCGGGCAGAACCCTTTGCAGGCGGGCCCGGGTGGCTACTACGACATCGATTTCGCTCTGATGTACCTGCGGCTGCGCGGGGCCGGGTTGTTCTACAAAGTTCTGAATACTCCGGCGCGCATTGAAGTGATTGAGCAGATGGGGCATGTGGATCGGGAGGACGTGGAGATGCTGATATCGGCGGCGACGTTCTACCGGGCGGTGGACCACGGGATTCGGGTATCGACGGGACAGGCGGATGGTCGGCTGCCGGCGAATCCGGCTCAGGTTGCCATTTTGACCGAACTGGTGGGTCGCTGGACACCTCCGGGATTGCTGGACGGGCCTTTGGAATCGGTGGCGAAGCGTATCCGGCGGGATACCCGGGCGTTCTTCGTTCGGATATTTGGCCCGGCTTAGATTCGGGGTCCGGTAGAATAGAGGTTCATGGTACGCGACGGTATTTATTACGCTCTGGGATTCGTGGTGGCGGGCGTGTTGGTCACGTCCATGCTGGGTTCTCTGGCTGCGATCCCTTTCTTCATTCTGGCTGCGTTTTGTGGCTGGTTCTTTCGGGATCCCGAGCGCCCGATTCCGGTAGGGCCGTTCGCTTTGTCTCCCGCCGACGGTCTGGTGGTGGCGGTGGTGCCGGAAGATGGCCGGACGCGGATCAGTATTTTCCTCAACATTTTCGACGTGCATGTGAACCGGTCTCCTATTTCCGGGATCATTACGGACATCACCTATAAGAAGGGCGAGTTCCTGGTAGCGAGCAGGCCCGAGGCGACCGAACGGAATGAACAGAATGTGTTCACGGTTCGGGCCAAGGACGGCACAACTGTAGTCTTCAGCCAGATAACGGGGCTGATTGCGCGGCGAATCGTCTGCTACAAGAAGCAGGGCGATTTTGTGCAGGCCGGCGACCGGGTTGGTTTGATCAAGTTCGGGTCGCGGGTGGACGTTTATCTGGGACCGGAGTGGCACATTCAGGTGAAACCCGGGATGCGGGTTTCGGGGGGCTCGAGTGTGCTGGCACAGAGAGCGGGCGAAGTGATCCTGACGGATGCGCTTGCAGCAGCGGCGCCCCTGAAGGAGGCCGCTTGGCAGACGTCGTAGTTGAAAGAAAGCCGCGGCACCGGGCGGCTTATGCGCTGCCAACTTTGTTTACGGCCGGCAACATTTTCCTGGGTTATCTTTCGATCATCCGCACCATTCAGGCTGCAGTGGTTTACAGTACCGATCCTGGTTCGGCGGCTTTACATCTGGAAGTGGCGGCGAAGACGATCGGCTTCGGGTTCATCCTGGACGGTCTGGATGGCCGGATTGCGCGGATGACGAATACGACGAGCGAGTTCGGCAAGGAACTGGATTCGCTGGCGGACATCATCAGTTTCGGGATTGCTCCGGCGATTCTGGCGTATGTCTGGGGCGTGCAGTTTGTGACGGATTCGCTGGGGGCAACGCCTTTAGACCAGCTGCAGAGGGCCGGGAAGTTTGTCTCGTTCCTGTTCCTCGTGTGCGGCGCGGCGCGTTTGGCTCGGTTCAATATCCAGAAGAGCCCGGTACTTAAAGATCCTGGGGCGTCCGATAAGAAGTACTTCGTGGGGCTGCCGATTCCGGCTGCCGCAG
>Ga0114970_10000561_pt1 | contig 27884 bp, 33 predicted proteins | sample M_140205_XF_Meta_FD_87030 | JGI IMG/M metagenome (GOLD analysis project Ga0114970, IMG submission 87030) | Freshwater microbial communities from Lake Montjoie, Canada to study carbon cycling - M_140205_XF_MetaG | ecosystem: Environmental > Aquatic > Freshwater > Lake | place: Lake Montjoie...
GCTGTCCAGAGGAAGAGACAAGAGGATCTTGCTAGGTCTAGTCGTATTGCTGCTGAAAGATCTGCCAATGCACTTCCTGCCAAGCCCAAGGCTTTCTCCAAAGAACAGGCCGATCAAGTGTTTGCTGCTTATGGAAAGCGATTTGGCGTTGTCGATACTGGACTATCTCCACAGGAGATACAAAACCTTCAGGACATGGGCGAGTCGCCCGAAAACATTCAGCGCCTGGTTGAACAGGATAGACAGAGAGCGGTGACTTTTGCCCTTGCCCATATGTCTGACCCAACAGCCGGTGAAGTTGTCAAAGAGACGGCTACGCCGGCAGGTCTTGCTGGAGCACTAAACTCGGCAGCACTAGGTTTGCCTGAAGCAATTGTGACTGCCACATCAAGCCCAGAGCAGAGACGAGCACTTGAAGAATGGAAGAAACAAAACCCTGGATATGGTTATGGAGGCGTTGTCGGAGACATTGCTTCAATGGCAATCCCTACCGGTGCGATACTTAAAATGGGTGGGTATGCCGCAAAAGCGTTCAATGCAAAGGAAGTTGCTACAAGCCTTTTCAACGCGGCCAAGTATGCTAGCGGCGCTCCGAGCGCGGGATCTTTCATGGTTGCAGCAGCGGAGCAGGCGGTGCCTAGAGGAGTTGCTACTGCACTTCAAACAGGAAATGTTGGACAAGGTCTCGACGTAGTAAGTGTAGGCACACTTGCTGCACTTCCTTTTGGGAAAGCCTTACAGCAAATTTATAAGACATCGCCAAAATTGGCAGAAGACCTAACGAAATATCTGGAGGAACAAAATGCACGAAAGTTATCAGATGCCAGTCAAAGAGAACTATCAGGATCAGGAGACCTACGAGGAAGCTCTGGGGTTTTGGCGCAATCGGATAGGACGGTATCAGAGGCAACCAGAGAAGCCGATGGTTCCCTCCTCGGTCTCCCAAGAAAACCCATTTCTGTCGGTAACGAACAAATAGTAACTTCGGCTCATATGCCGGCAAAAGAAGTCGCTAATACTTACATGGAAAGCCAAGGTATTCCCTACACTCCACCAAATACGTATCAGAAAGTTGATCCTGCCCGTGCAGAACGAATCGCTGCTGAGTACGACAAGATGTCCCACTCTCCAGACGATCCTCAGGTAAAGGCGGCTTACAATGCTATGGCTAAAGAAACCATGGCACAGTACCAAGCAATTAAGGATTCAGGCGTAAAGTTTGAGTTCTTAGATCCTTCACTTCCTGACCCATATCATGGCAATCCTAGAGAGATGACCGAAGACGTTCGTAAGAACAATCATATGTGGGTATTCCCTACCGAAGCAGGTTTTGGGTCTGGCGCCGCAGACATATCTGGCAATCCACTACTTGCCCAGTCGGGAGAAGTATGGAACGGTAAGCCGGCCACCATCAACGACATATTTCGGGGTGTCCATGATTATTTTGGTCACGTCAAGGAAGGTGTAGGTTTTCGAGCCGATGGTGAGGAGAACGCCTGGAGAGCTCATAGTGCTATGTACTCCCCTGAAGCCCGAAGGGCCATGACTACCGAGACCAGAGGACAAAACTCTTGGGTTAACTATGGACCTCATGGCGCTTTCAACAGAACTGCCAAGCAGGGTGAAACAATTTACGCTGACCAAAAGACCGGTCTTTTACCAGATTGGGTTGTGAACGAAGGGGCCTTTGATCCTGTCATGGGGAAGGGTGGCAAGGCGTATGAACCGCCAGAAGGCGCATACATCTCATCTGGTAAGAACGCTGATCCGATATGGGATGCAGAAGGAAATGAGTCTTTCGGGCCAGAGTACAATCTAATCGAGAAGGTTTTCGTACCCAAGGATCTTAGAGGAAAGAAGGTCGGAGAGACTCTTGTCAAGAATGAGATCAGCAAGATTCTAAATGGCCCTGACGGGGATCTTCCTATCCGACTTTCTGCCGACCCATTCGGTGAGGGGAAGATGGATCAAGAAGACTTGGTTAAGTACTACGAAAAGTTGGGATTCCAAGTCGAGGACAATATCCCCCAAGGGATGCAGGGAGTCCCAATGGTTTACCGTGGTGGTGATCCTGGGATGACTCCATTCAAGACCCCCGATCCTGTCATGGCTAAGGTTGAGCTACCTGCCAATCTTACACCTACTCAGGAAATAGTCAGTAACACAGTACAAGAGCCCTATGGTGGCTACAAGTTTAAGGTTGACAAGAAAGGTAACCTAAGCCTGATAGGCGACCCAGACGAGATAAGGTCTTTGTTGCCGGCCAATTTCCAAGGTACAGCCGGTGAAGGTAAAATTACCTTTACCTCAACCTCGGCCCCCCAAGTTAAAGCTATTCTCGAAGGAGCAGACAACAAATACTCCCGTGCTGGAAAGGTAGAAGAAAACATCAGATACAAGTCTGGTGATAGGAAAGGTCAATACATAGGAGCACCTGCTATAGGCAACACACCCGCTAAACTGCCAAACCTTCGCAAACGAGTGATGCAACTTGCTGTTGAAGGTGAATATGGTAAGATGTGGTATGAGCGTTCAGGTGAGGCCATTTTAAAGATGGTGGGTGGAAGCGTGGATCTAGCTAGGAAGCTTGCAGCCACACTTGCTATTTATTCTCCACAGGCCAAGGTAAACGCAAACTCCACCTTTGGTGCTCAAGCTTGGGCGCAACACCATGGTGAGGGAGATATTAAGGTCAAGACTAAGTTCCAAAATGACGCCGCTACAAACGTGCTAGGTAAAGATGAAGCATGGGGCGGCGAAAAGACCAACAACTTTTATCGCAACCTGATGCGTGTTATTGACCCTAAGGGATTCGGAGCTGCTGAAAAGCAGGGAGTCACAGTCGATATGTGGATGATGCGCGCTTTTGGTTTTGACTCTGATGCACCAACAGCTGCTCAATACCGTTTTGTCGAGAACGAGTCCAATAAGATGGCTAAAGAACTTGGTTGGGAACCGCAGCAATTTCAGGCTGCTGTCTGGGTTGCTATGAAGGCACGCATGGAGAACCAGGGCGTAAAGGACGCGGTCAACGCCAAGTCTTTGGCTAACGGATGGATTCGTAAGGATGGTAGCGACTACACCTACTTGAACTATGACGCGCACCGCAAGAACTGGATCAACCAGGCCATGGCTCACCAAGTTACTCCTGAGGACACCGCCGGCGCCAAGTTTGACTTTGCAGATGGTCTAGAAAGAAACATGGGGCAGATTTCATGGGAGACGCGTCCTGGAGTTTCTACAAACATACTTCCTGGTATTCACGCCGCACCTTTCCATGAGCAATTGCAATTTCAAAAGTCTATCGCTTCTGCACTTCTGGATGACAATGGAAACGATCTGTTGGCTCAAAAGCTTGGTATTTTGCGTGGTGGTGATACGCTTGCGCCAGGAGTATGGGAAGGGAGTGTTTCACCCAGCAGCCAGACTGACGTTGTCATGGCTCCAACAAAGAAGGTCAAAGGCGAAACTCTTACCATTGATCCGGCTCAAAAAAAGCTTCTTGATGTATATAGTTCTGTTTTGGGTATAATGCTACGACAAGACTCAGTTGGATATCATCGACCATTTTGGAAGGCAAACAAAGGCGACAACAACGGTCTGGATATGCAAGTTGGCAGACCTTTGACCGATATTGAATCGAAAGACCTTTGGACAATTCTTGATGGCAAAATGCAAACGTCAGGTTTGACAGATTGGATTGACAAATCTGCCATGGTTTCAACACCAGATGGTATGCGGCTTATCAACTTTGGTCTGACCGATAACAAGCAAGGACTTAAAATATTTAAGGAAGCTGCAAACGATTGGGCAAAAACGCATCCCTCTGAAGAAACGTTAAGGTTTAAAGATTTCAATTCTGATGGTAAATTGATTAAGAACGATTGGACAAAGGAGACACAAGGTGAAGGTTATCGATCTAGGATCAGCGAAGCAGAACGATCCGATATACTCCAATGGGCTACAGACATTCTTGGGCCAAGACTACAGCAAGTCTACGAAGATGCCTCAAAACAGTACGGATGGGGTGATGCCGGCACAATCCCAGGGCTCAAGCCTAATTGGAGAGAAAGCTCCAAACCCACTGGCAATGTCAAACCTGCCAAAGAAGAATTTCTAATCAAGGCAAAACCCAATCTCACAACAAATGATCGAATGACGGAGTTGCTTTCAAGAAGCATTAGGATACCCACAATGCTTGAAAGCAACGACCGTAAGAACAGAAGGAAAGCACAATGACAGCTGAAAACCCAGTAGGAAAAACTGGCTATACAGGAAATCCCGGTGGCCGGCCAAAAATGCCCGAGGAGCTTAAAAGAGCGTTTCAGAGTCTTGCGCCAGAAGCGCTAAAGACTCTGGCCGATGTCATGGCAAACGGAAAGGACTCGGATCGAGTTAAGGCGTCCGAGGTTATTCTTGATCGTGGCTATGGCAAGGCCACCCAGCAGATTGATGCAAACTTAGAAGGCTCTCTACAGGTCATAAATGTCGGTGTGCCGGCCTTCGTGAAACAATGACCAAGGTTGACTGGTCAGGTCTGGACGTCTGCACAAACGATATATACAAGCCACTGTACGCCAATTGGGACCGCTTCAACGTAATCTTTGGTGGATCAGGTTCGGGCAAGTCCATGTTCATAGCGCAGCGCTTTGTTTTCAGGCTGCTGACAGTATCAGGATACAACCTACTAATAACTAGAAAGTTTGCTGTGACCAACCGGTTCTCGACCTTTGCCCTAATGAACCAGGTCATTTCACAATGGAACATGGAAGGCTTGTTTACGGTGAACAAGACCGACATGACCATAACAGCACCAAACGGTAACCAAGCCCTTTTCCTTGGGCTCGACAGCCAAGACAAGATAAAGTCTATCACTTTCAAGACGGGCATACTGCAAGCCGTCTGGATGGAAGAGGCAAACGAGTTTGAGCAGGACGACCTAACGCAGCTGGACCTACGTTTGCGCGGTATGTCGGAGGTTCCCTTCCAGATCACGGTGTCGTTTAACCCCGTGAGTTCTTTTCACTGGCTGAAGCAGTACTTCATCGACGCACAGATCAAAGGCTGCACGATAGTTAAGACAACATACCTTGATAACAGGTTCATCGACGAAGCCTATAAGGAGCGCCTAAACTCCCTGACTGGAACTGCACGACAGGTTTACGCTCTTGGTGAATGGGGCGTTACAGAGGGACTTGTGTTCAAGTCTTTCTCTCAGTCAGACATACCAGAGAACGCCAAACGTTATGGATACGGGCTCGACTTTGGTTTCAGTAGCGACCCTGCGGCGCTGATTGATGTGTGGACTCGGGGCGAAGAGGTCTATCTAGATGAAAAGATCTACCAGACCAACCTAACCAACTCTGATCTTTCTGGGCTCATGCGTGGACGTGAAGTGTCGTCCACTGCTTTTATAGTTGCCGATTCATCGGAGCCCAAATCTATAGAAGATTTGCACCGTGCTGGCTGGAATATCCACGCCGCCAAGAAAGGCCCAGACAGCATACGATTCGGACTAGACTTTATGTTAGGCAAGAAGATATTTATCACGCCGCAGTCTAGAAACCTGATTAAGGAGTTTTATGCTTACACTTGGAAGGCCGACAAGAACGGTAAGTTCCTGCCGGAACCCATTGATGCTTTTAACCATGGCATTGACGCAGCACGGTATCTGCTAATGCATATGGCAAAAGATAACCACAAAGAGATCGTAAGGGCTAAACCCTTGCCAACAGTGAGCAAGTGGAGTTAATGTATCGGCATGATTATCCATAACAAAGGACCAAAGGCTACTCGTGACCGTGCTGTTTTTTTGGGAATGTACACCGAGATGGTTGAGGTATTCCACGTCAAACCATTGAAGCCGGCAGAAATTGCTGCTCTTGATAATTTTGCGTTACACAGACTGTGCCAGGATATCTACGCAAAGCAGACGGAGCTCGACCACCGTTGGTATCTTGAGCTCTTAGGCAAGGCACCAAAGTCTAAACGCTTTTGGTTTAGGCGTCTGGTTTGGGGATTAATGCATCCTAAGCATATTGAAAAAAAGAAAAAGCCAACTTACAAAAAGGAGCCCAACCGTGGCATACCCTTCGCCAATGCCCTCTGAGTCTGAATACGAAGATTCAGAAGAAGCACCAACCAGAAAGACCAAAGCGCAAAAGCTTGCAGATATCCATGAAGATGCTCTCGAGCGCTTTAATGCTATTCAGGAAGTTATGTTCGACGTGCGCCAAGAGTGCCTGGCTGACCGTCGCTTCTGCATGGTCCCCGGTGCTCAGTGGGAAGGTGATTTCGGAGCTCAGTTTGCCAACCGACCCAAAATGGAGGCCAACAAGATCCGAATGTCTGTCATCCGTATCATGTCAGAAATGCGGAACAACCCGGTCACAGTGAACTTTGTGAACCATGACGGTAGCGAAACTGACCTTGCCGAATTATGCGACAGCCTGCTACGGGCCGACGAACAAGACTCAAGCGCACAGGAAGCATATACTACTGCTGCCGAAGAGGCCGTCACTGGTGGCTTTGGTGCCTACCGTCTTCGGTGTGAATACGAGAACGAAGAGTCAGAAGATGAGTACCAACGTATCAGATTTGAGCCCATTCCAGATGCCGATAAGAATGTATGGTTTGACCTTGGAGCCAAAAAACAGGACAAATCAGACGCTAAGTGTGCCTTCATCCTTCAGCCCTATAGTCGAGAAGACTATGAAGACGAGTTTGACGATGACCCAACCAGCTGGCCACAACTAATTGGCCAGACCTTCTTTGACTGGTATGCCGAAGACGTGGTCTATGTCGCAGAGTATTACGAGGTTGAAATCCTTAAAGATACCGTAACGGTTTGGCAATGGCTGCCGGCGGTTGACTCGATTGAAAAGTTACCTGAGCAAAAGTACCTTGCCTCTCGGCTCAAAGAGTTTCCCGAGATTGAGAAGGATTTGGTGTCAAAGGGATACCAGAAAATTCGAGAAAAGAAAGTCAAGTCGAGAAAAGTCCACAAGTACCTGCTCTCTGGAGGTGGCATCCTAGAAGATTGTGGGTATATAGCTGGCAAATACATTCCTATTGTCCCAATTTATGGGCAGCGGTTCTTTATCGACAATAAGGAATGGTCCATGGGTCAGGTCAGACCTGCCAAAGATCTCCAGCGTATAAGCAACGCACAGCTGACAACGCTCACCGAGATGGCTGCCCTGTTTAAAACTCAGAAGCCAATTTTCCTTGATGAGCAGATTGTCGGCCACGAGCAGGAATGGGCCGAAGCCAACATTAACGATATGCCGTTCCTAACTGTCAATCCAATCAAGAACCTAGCTGGTGACACGATGCCAGCTGGACCTGTTGGCTACACCAAACCCCCAGAGATTGCGCCGGCCACCGTTGCGCTACTTTCTTTGGTGCAGACTGGTATGCAGGAGATTTTAGGCGGCGCTAATCAGGCAGACAAGATTATCTCAAACGTGAGTGCAGAGACCGTTGAAAGCATTCATGCTTCTCTTGATATGCAGACCTTCATGTACCATAGCAACAATGCAATGGGCCGAGCCTATGGTGGCAAGATCTGGCTATCCATGGCACAAGAAACCTACACAGAGCCTGGGCGAAAGATGAAAGCTATTGGTCCACAAGGCGAAGTGAACTCCATTGAGCTTATGGCCAAAAAAGTGATGGGCGGCATTATTGCCGCATCCAACGATTTAACAGAGGCAAGCTTTGACGTGGTGCCGATTGTTGGCCCTGCATCTGCTACCAAGAAGGCGGCGACAGTTCGTAATCTTGTGGGAATGCTTCAAGGCGTAGACGATCCAGAAAGCAAGTCAGTCTTGCAGGCCACCGCTATTCTAAACTCGGAAGGCGTTGGACTTAACGACGTTCAAGAGTTTTTCCGTAAAAAGATGCTTAAGATGGGTATTGGCCAGCCTACCGACAAGGACAAGGCAGACGCTGAAGCTATGGCACAAGCCAATAACGTTCCAGATGCACAGCAGGAATACCTAAAAGCAGCTGCTGACCAAGCTAGTGCCGCCGCAAATAAAGATCGGGTATCGATGATGGAAACAATGGCAAATGTAGAGAAGATCCAAGCACAAACCAAGCTTACGCTGGCTGACGTGCAAAAGACCAAGGCTCAAGTGCTTGAAATGTTGGCAAAGGTTGGAGCTCAGTTTGAGGCCGTTCAGGCAGAGGCCGCCTCTCTTGAACCTATGCCTGAACCAATGCCAATGCCAGTTCAGCAGCAAATGCCACCAATGGACCAGTCAATGACACCACCAATGGATATGGGCATACAACCACCGGCTCAGGCTGATCAAGGGGCTCCTCCACCAGCTATAGCTGATTTATTATCAGGACAAAATGGCCCCGTTGGGGCTTAGACTTGACAAAAATGGAAAAAGGGGACTAAATGCAAGAAGACGAACTTGAGGATGATCTTGACTTGGAAGATCAGGAAACTGAGATTGTCGATGAGACCAATTCCATCGACGCGCCAGGGACTGCTGAAGACGAGGACCAAGAAGACCTTATTTTCGAAGCTGATGCAGAAAACACAGAGGAAGAAGAGCCGGAAGAGCCGGCACCTTTGGTTAGGACGCTGAGAAAGGTAGCGCGGGAGAAGGACAAAGAGCTTAGGAAGCTTAGGCAACAGGTTTCTGAACTTAGTGGAGCAAGTGCAACACCACAAGAAGAAGAACTTGGACCAATTCCCCGTGCAGTAGACTTTGGTTTTGATGAGGAGCAGCACGTTGTTGCTGTTCTTGAATGGAACAAGAAGGCAGAGAAGGTTAGAGCTAGAATTGCTGAACAAAAAGATCAGCAAAACCGAGCAAACCAACTTTGGGAAAGCAAGAAGTCTGGGTATGAGACGGCAAAGGCGCAGGCCATTGGAAAAGTCGCAGACTATGAGGATGTAGAAGAGCTTGTGACTGGTAAGCTTAATGAGACACAGCGAGGATTGGTCCTAGCTGCGGCACAAAAGCCTACTGCGTTGATTTATAGTTTGGGCAAGGACAAGAAAGCACTTGAAGCTTTAGCGGCCATTCAGGAGCCAATCTTGTTTGTGGCTGAAATGGCTCGATTTGAGCTAATGAGGAAGGGTATGGCAACATCTTCAGGAAGGACTGCTCCAGAAAGGACGGTATCAGGAACTGGTGGAGGCCGAGTGTCTGACCAAGTACTAGCTCGTCTAGAGAAAGAGGCCGAGCGATCCGGTGACCGCACTAAGATTATTGCTTATAAAAGGAACTTGAGGGACAGACAGTCCGCTCGTAGGTAAAAACATGAAGGCCGTTGTGAGCGGCTAGTACTTTGGATTCGCGCCCCATTAAAAGCGCAGTACAATTCGGCCCCGTCCACCGTTATGGATGAGTCACTTATGAGGGATTCTGCGTTGCAGACACCTCGACTTCATCTACAGGAGGCCAATTGTGGCTAACTCTTTTGGAAAAGAAATCCGAATTGCGTTTGATGAGGCTTTGGAAGCCTATCAGGACGCCATGGTTATGGTCAGGAACGTAAGCATTTACAAAACCGACCAAACCGAAATGGAACGTGCTGCCAACGGCATTTATCGTCCCATGCCCTATATTGCTACCACCTATGCCGGCTCTGACATGACGAATAACTTCGCCACCCAGACCCAGCTTATGGTGCCCGCTGTCATCGACACCCGTCGTGCTGCTACTTGGATCTTGAGTGACCAAGAAATGCGCGACATGGCTCAGGGTGGTGAACTGAAGAAGGCTGCTACTCAGCGCTTGGCTTCTGATATCAACATCTCGATCAGCGACAAGGCTGCCCTTCAGGGAACCTTGACCATCAAGCGAAGTGGAGCTGCTTCTGGCTTTGATGATGTGGCTCAGATGGACCAGATCATGAACGAGCAGGGCGTACCGATGATGGACCGCGTGTTCGGTATCTCGACCCGTGACTATAACGGCCTTGCTTCCAACTTGCAGGTTGCTTCTCGCTCGTTTGACAATCCCAAGTCCACCAGGGCTTACGAAGAAGCCTACGTTGGTCGAGTGTCTGGTTTTGAGACGTTCAAGCTTGACTATGCTTACCGTTTGCAGGCCGCTGCTGGTGGTTCAGGTCTCACGATTTCAACCCTTGACTCGGGTGGTCAGTACTACAACCCCACTTCGTCTACTACCAGTGCCTCTGGGTTCTCGCCCACTGACAACCGGTTCCAGACCGTAACTGTTTCATCGACCACAAGCGTGGTTGCCGGCGACCGTTTCACGATTGCGGGGCTCAATGCTGTTCACCATATCACCAAGCGTGACACGGGTTCCTTGAAGACCTTTACGGTTTCTCAGGTTCTTACCTCGACCACCATGGTTATCTCTCCTCCGATTATTACCAACCAGTTGGGAACTTCGGACGCTGCGGCTCAGTACCAGAACTGTATCATTAACACCAAATCTAGCACTTCTGCCATTGTGTTCTTGAATACTGTTGCCGGTCCTGTCAATCCGTTCTGGCAGAAGGATTCGATTGAAATTTTGCCCGGTAAATTGGTTATGCCTCCCGGTGTTGGAGCCGACTTTATGCAGGCCGAAACTGATCAGGGTATCCAGTTGACTTTGCAACGCCAGTGGGACATCAAGACCTCCAAGTTGCTGTGGCGTTTGGATGCGTTCTGGGGTGTTGTCGTTAAGCAGCCCGAGATGGTGGGTTCGATCCACTTCTCGCAGACCTAATAGGAAAAAGGAGAAAGCAACATGGATACCATTGTTTCGCGTCAGGGCAACACCGTTCTTCTGACCATTCCCGCCGGCTCCCAGATTGCCGTTTGGACCCAAGGAAAAGGATACGTCAATCAGACTGCTCAGTCTGCTACCGTTCCTGTAGTTCCCCAGAGTCTTTTGGCTACGGTGAGTGCTGGCGTTCCCTACCTTTCGGGTGTTTTGTCGGCTACCTTGCCAACCTACATCCAGATCGAATCTGCCGGAGAATCGCCCGTGTTCTACAACATTGGCGTATCTCCCCTGTCTTTGGCTTCTGTTGACGGTGTATATCAGCCCGTCCCTGGCACTTTGAATGCCACAGGTACGCTGACCATAGCCCTCCTTTCAAACCGCATCGTGACCTCGACCACAGCTGCTGCGGTTACCGCGACTCTTGATACCGGAGCCGTTCTAGATGCTGCCGCAGTCTGGGCTATCGGTGACTCATTTGACTGGGTTGCGATCAACACTGGAGCCACCTATGCCTTCACGGTGACTGCTTCTACCGGCCACACTATTGTTGGTGCGGCTGCTGTTGCTCTCTCAACCTCGGCTCAGTTCCGTACTAAAAAGACCGCAGCTTCGACCTTTGTGACCTATCGTATTTCGTAGTTTCCTCTTGGCCCTAGCAGGTATCCCCCTGCCTGCTAGGGCTCCTTTTAAGGAGTATAAAATGGACTTTCCAAGATCTGTATTCACAAGCCCAGGTTCCCAGAAGGGTGGTGGATATTCATTTGAATATGAACTTGTAGAAAACGAAGCGGAACTAGCTGATGCTTTGGCTAGTGGAGTTTGGTTTGAGTCTGTTCCAGAAGCCGTTTCGGCGTTTGAGACAGGAGTAACACCTAAAGCCAAGAAAAAGGCAAAGGAATAGAAAATGCCATTGAAGAAAGGATCTTCACAGAAGACTATCTCAAGCAACATCAAACTTGAAATGAAGCATGGAAAGCCCCAGAAGCAGGCTGTTGCCATTGCCTTAAGTACCGCTGGAAAGTCAAAGCCTAAGCCAAAAGCTAAGGCCAATGATATGTCTAAGGGAATGGATAAGGAAATGTCTAAGGGCATGGCTAAGGAAATGTCTAAGGACAATTCTAAGGGCAATTCTAAGCCTGAAGCTGTTGCTATGAAAATCTCAATGCTTGAACCTTCAAAAAAAGAAGAAGCAAGATTTCAGGCTCACACTGACCTCCATACCTTGAGTGAAGCTATAGTTATTCAAGGTGATAAAAAAAGACTTGCTGAGGCCCACAAACTTGCCCGTGAAAACGTGGACAAAATCTCGAAGGTACTTCCCAAGAGTAAGACATGAGCTACACCAAACGTCAGTTCGTTACAAAAGCTTATGAAAAGATAGGACTAGCGGACTACGTTTTTGACTTGTCCCCAGAGCAGCTACAGAGCGCCTGCGAGGAGCTCGATGCACTTATGGCTGACTGGGCCGGCAAAGGAATCAGGATTGGGTGGCCCTTTGCCATGAATCCTGACAATTCAAATATAGATACTGATACCGGAGCTCCATGGCAGGCCAACCTTGCCATATACACCAACCTTGCAATCACGTTTGCGTCCAATATTGGAAAGTCTGTTCCTGGAGAACTTCTAAAATCTGCTTCTTCTTCGTACGCCTCTGTTTTACGCTTTGCAGTAAAGAGTAATATGGTAGAAATGCAGTATTCTAGCGGAACTCCAATGGGTGCCGGAAATAAGTGGCGCGGTCCAAATTATCCATTTGTTACAATACCAGTCGACAAAACACTGCCCCCACCGGAGCAGGATCTAACGTTCAGCCAATAGGAGACCAGCATGGCAGTAGGCGCACTTTCAATTGTAGATACACTTTCACTTGGTGACCTTATGGTTTTGTTCCAGCAGAACGGAGCCACATATTCAGCGTCAACCATCCAAACCTTGCTGACCTTACTAGAAGAAAATATCAGCAATGGTGGATTTACCACGCAGTATTCATCTCCTACGGCAACTGGATTTACTGTTGTTTTAACCACCGGTTCTTTAGATATTCATCTAATATTGACACCCTTGGCGGGCTACGCAGCTGGTGCATTTACCTTGCCACTTGCTTCTACTTGCGTTGATGGTCAGAGAGTTTTGATCAATTCAACTCAAATTGTTACAACAGTGACTTACAACTTGAATGGTGCTGCTTCTGTTGTTGGAGGTCTTACTACTTTTGCAGCAGCAAATGCATTTGAAACTTTGACATTTGATAAGCCTTCCAGCATCTGGTACAGAACGGCATAAGGAGCCAAAAATGAACGTACATCCCTTTACACCAGCGTTTAAAAGTACTCAAAAAATTACAGTTGTAGGAACTTCTACCGCTGCAACCAATTTGATGAATGCAAACGATCCTTGTGTTAGGATCACAAACTCGGGTGGAAACGATTGTTTTGTCAACATTTCTAGCATAGCTACGACCTGTGATGACACAGATCTTATTGTATTGAGCAAAACCTCTATTGTTGTTTACAAGGGTTCAGCGCAATATCTTTCTGCAATTCACGTTTCAGCAAATACTGTCTTGTACTTTACAACTGGTAATAACGGAGTCTGATATGGCTGAAGTCCCTATTCTGAGCGGAGTCTTTACAGATGGTGCCGCCGATATTAGGGTGGCTTATCCGGTCAACATGGTCCCTGTTCCCATGGATTCTGGTATTAGTAAAGGCTATCTAAGACCTTCTGATGGCATTATCCAGACAGGTACTGGTCCTGGCTCGTCTAGGGGTGGTGTCAATTGGAATGGCGTTTGCTACCGAGTTATGGGGTCAACACTTGTTTCTGTTTCATCGACTGGCGCAGTAACTGCCATAGGTGATGTAGGTACTGGTGGACAGTGTACATTTGACTATTCACCTCAAGTTACCGCCCCTGCCAGTCCAACATACCCAGGTTACCTTGCAATCAGTTCTGGTGGTGCTCTTTATGTTTTGACATCTGCCGGCGTACTAACAAAAGTTACAGATGTAGATTTGGGAACTTGTCTGGACATTATCTGGGTTGATGGATATTTCATTTCGACCGACGGAAACTATTTGGTACAATCAGCACTTCATGACCCTTTTACATGGACAACCACAGGATACGGAGCATCGGACGTTGACCCAGATCCTATTAAATCAGTCAACAAAATCAGAAATGAAGTTGCAGCAGTAAATCGTTATTCTATTGAGTTTTTTCGTAATATTGGAGGAACATTCAATTTTACGTTTGAACGCATCAATGGAGCTCAAATTAACAAGGGTTCTATTGGCACATATATGACAGTAGTCTTTCAAGACTTTCTGGCCTTTGTCGGTTCTGGCAGGAATGAATCACCAGGGGTATTTTTGGGAACTCACTCACAGGCTCAAAAGATTAGCACTACGGAAGTAGATACGATACTTCTTCAGTATACAGAAAGCGCTTTGTCGGGTTGCACTATGGAAGTAAGAAACGACAGGGGCCAGAAACACATTTGGATCAATCTCCCTGACCGAACCTTAGTATATGATTTGGACGCCAGCCAAGCTTTTGGAGCTCCAGTATGGTTTGTTTTGACGTCTGGTCTTTCTGGTTTCAGCCGTTATGTTGCCAAAGATTTAGTGTGGTGCTACGACAAATGGCTTGTGGCAAATCCTGTATCTTTCCAAATTGGATATCTTACTGATAGCACATCGCAACAGTGGGGAGCTACAGCACGTTGGGAGTTTTCAACGCAGATTCTATATAACGCTGGTATGGGTGCTATTGTCCACCAGCTCGAGCTCGTTTGCCTTACTGGTCGAGCTCCAAACGTCTACACCAGTGGCACTACAGAAGGCCCTGATGAACGCACAATTACAAGCAGTTACTCTGTCGATGGAAAAGTGTGGAGCCAGCCAAAGGCCATTAAGATAGGTTCTAGAGGAAATGGTAATAAACGCATCATTTGGTATAACCAAGGACACCTGCGGAACTTTCGTATTCAACGTTTTCAAGGTGACACTTTGTCTTATATTTCGGTTGCTAGACTAGAAGCTCAACTTGAACGGCTGGCAGTATGAGTCGTGTTCTTAGACTCAACCGAGAACAACTTGATTCGTTTGCGCCTGATTTTGATACCATTGATCAGTTTGAAAGATTATTTTCTGAAGTCAATTTACTAACGCAGGACATGACTACAGGACAAACAAAGGCCGCATCAGCAGTTGCACTGACAACTAACGTTACCGCAAATATAACTTCAGTAGCACTGGCTGCTGGTACATGGGACGTTACCTTTTCAGGATCTGCGGTACATTCAGCGACAACTATTGTTCAGTCAGTTCGATTCGGTCTTAGTTTGACATCTGCCACATTGCCAACTGTAAACGTTGGAGAACTACCGGTTGGCGGAGAATATTTGCAATATCAACCTTTTGCTAATCCTACAACGTTTGGTGATGTAAATCCCAGAACGTCTAACAACCGTGTTAGAATAACTCTTTCAAGCTCTGCTACGGTTTATTTTGTGACTAGGATGTCATTTACAATTTCAACATTGAGCGTATTTGGTTGGATTCAGGCCGTAAGGGCATATTGACAACGGATCTGATATCATAGATTATGGATGTAGCCGTGTAACGGGTTCCGGCGCTCATCCTGTACTTTATACGGAGGAATGAGCTATGGCTGACACTATTGGTACTTGGTTCGCTCAGGCGGTAAAAGGTTGGCAGGATTTAACTGGTCAAACCGCTCAAAATACTGCATCTGACAAACTTTATGAACTTACACAACAAGGCATAAATGATGCTGCTCAAGTAATTAAGGATGATAAAGCAGCTACAGATGCGCTATTGCAACCCTATATTGAAGCAGGGAATGCTGCAACTACTGCACAAGCGGATCTTGCTGGTTTGAATGGACCAGAAGCGCAACAAAAAGCTATTGATGCCATTAAGAATAGCCCAGGATATTTAGCTTCAGTTCAATCTGGTGAGAAGTCAATTTTATCCAATGCTTCTGTAACTGGTGGAGTTCGAGGTGGCAATACTCAAGAAGTACTTGCCCAGTTTTCTCCAGCTATGCTGGCCAATGCTGTAAGCAATCAATACGCAGAACTTAAGTCACTTGGTGGTCAAGGAAATGCTACCGCACTTGGTAAGGCTGGACTAACGGCACAGCAAGCACAACTTTTAGCAAGTCTCGCTCAAGATCAATCAACAGCTGCTGGAAGTAGAATTTTGACACAAGCAAACTTTGCACAAGCAAATAATCCATTTTCTGTTCCAAACCTATTTAAGCTTGGTGGAGCCGTGGCTGGATTCGCTACTGGTAATCCACTATTAGCATCTGCTGCACTTAGTAGTGGTGGCGGCGGTGGCGGTAGTCAAACCAGTATGAATAGGTCGAGTTAGGAGATATCATGGTTCCACCTTTTACAGACTATTTTGCAAACACGCCAAATCCTGTTGATTCTTTTCTTTCTGGAATTGGATCTGGACAAGCTATACAAGCAAACATGGTAAACGCAAGAAATGTCGAAGAAGCTCGACAGCAACTTGCATTGAAACATGAGGCTGATGTTGAAGCAGTAAAGCAAAAATCTATTCTTGAACAACAAATGTTTGAACAGAAAATTATTGCTGATCAAGCCGCAGCAGAAAAGGCTGCTGCTATTGAGGAAGAAAAAAAATCTCTAGGTAAAAAAGTTGGTTTAGGAACTGCTAATGGCGAAGAAGCTTTTAGATTAGCAGAAATAAGTAACCCAGAATCTTTCAAGCAAGGACAAGCCTTAGCTGCTCAAATGGACAAAGAAAGACAACAGCGTTTTTATAGCACTATTGGAATAGCGTCTGCACAACTGATGCAAAATCAAGACCCAGAAAACATAATTAAAAATTTGGAGGAGTCTGCAACAGCACTTGAAGCAAGTTCAGGTACAGTAAAAAATGCAACAGAAGATGCCAAACTTTATAGGATCATGGCTGGTCTTGTAAAAATAAATCCAAAAACTGCAAATCAACAACTTATGCATATTTTAGCAGTTTTGCCGGGAGGTGGAGATGTTCTAAAAAATCTTAGTGAATTGTCTGACGCCGAACAAAAAGCAAAACTGGCTGCGGGTGAACTTACTAAACAAGAATTAGAAATTCAAGCAGCTCAAAGTAAAGCAAACCTAACACCAGCCCCCAATTTATCTTCAACTGCCGAAGCCGCTGCCACTAAAGCAACAACGCAATCAATTACAGACTTAGGATTCAGCAGTAGATTTGATAGTCTACTGACTAAACTTAGCGGTACAAAAGGTCTTACTGGATTTGCTGGTACTATTGCAGAGTTTATTAAAAAAAACGCTGGTCTTCAAGATTCCCTTTCTGGCGTAATTGCAGAATATAAAAATATTGTCAATTCTGATTTATTGTCACAATTACCTCCTGGAGCCGCATCTGATCGTGATGTTGCTCTTGTCAGAGAAGGATATCCTGGACCAGAAGCTCCTCTAACAGTACTTATACCTTTTATTCGAGGTCTAAAAACAATCAAAGAATATTCGGCCAAAAATAACCAGGCCATTGCCGATTGGACTTACCAGAATGGTAGTCTTGGACCATCAAATTATGACATTGTGATGAACGGAAAAACAGTTCCAAAAGGAACAAACTTTCTTTCTTGGAAAGACAAAAACATTCCATTTGGATCTACTGCCACAACATCTTCAGCTGGTGGTGCATCTGCTACTGCACCAAATCCACCAGCTAAAGGTTCTGTTACTTCAAAATACATAGTTACAGTTGATGGAGTAGATTATGATTTGGGTTCAAAAGAAAAATATGATACATACATGAAATCGGTTGGTAAATAATAATGGCTATGGACACCGCCGAAAAGCTTGCACTTTTAAAATCTCTTGGTGCAAAACCGGTAGATACAACCATTACAAAACCCTCAGATTCAACTAAAAAAATAGAATTGCTCAAATCACTTGGAGCAGTTCTTGTAACTCCAACACAAGATATTCCAACTCCTGTAGATTCCGATCAAATACAACGTGACATGATGGCTTTGAATACTGGATCTCCTGACACCATGATACCGCCACAAGCTCCTACAACTCCACTTGGTGTAACGGCAGCAATTGATCGTGGTCTGTATGCCGGTCTCACAAGTCCAATTGCTTTTGTCGCTGATCCGCTAATAGGAATTGTAAACGGACTGACAAATGGAAACTTACCTCTTTTCTCGCGGTCTGTTCAGAATATCCTTACCATGGTGGGAGTTCCTGAGCCCCAAAATGTGATTGAGAGGATGTTCCAAGCCGGCACTGCTGGCATTAGCGGTGCCAAGGCAATTTCCAAAACATCAATGGATGTTGCTAATCAAGCAGCAAGGCTACAGCCAAGCTTAGTAGGACAACAGAAAGCTTTGGACATTGGCACCAGCATGGCCGCCAACCCAGCACAGCAGATGGTTGGTGGTGGTGTTGGAGCACTGGCCGGACAGGCGTCAGCAGAGGCTGGGGCAAACCCTTACGTTCAAACGCTGATGTCAATCTTAGGTACAGCTGCTGGTGGAATGGCAACACCAGCATCAAAACTTGGTCCCATGGCAAGACCCAGCACTGCTACTGCACCTGAACCAGGTGTAATGCCACAACAAGCAGAACTGCCAATTGTTGAACAAATACCTCCGCTAGAAACAGCGCGGCCAAGAATGGCAATTGCTGAAATGCCAGTAGAAAAGACGGCTCAACTTTTAAAGAAAATGAAAGGTGGTTCTACGGCAGCTACTAAGGAACTTGGAGCATCTGCTCAGATTAACTTAGAAGACAAAGCTTTGGCCGACAAAATGGGTTTTGATCTTCCGGTTGATATGTTTACTGATTCACAACGCATCAGAGAAGTATTTGGTCTGATGCGCTCAAAGGTTGGCTCAGAAGCTTCTGGTGCGTGGAGCACAATCAAAGAAAACTTTGTATCGAAGGCCGATGACTATCTGAAAAAACTTGGAGCTCAGTTTACCGGAGACATGGTCTCTTTGCCCGTAGTTTCTGACACCATTAAATCCGAACTTGCCACCACAAGCGCCGGCCTAAAAAATGGAACCGAACCAATTTATACACAGGTAGCAGAGCAAGTTCCTAAAACTTCTAAAGCATCAATTGGAAAAATAAAAGCTGTCATGAAAGAGCTCACCGACGGTGTTCGTCCTGAACTTTTATCTTCCGAAGAAAAAAATCTATTGTCTATCCTTGATGAAGGAAATGTCACTTATGCAGAGCTCAACAAATTACGTCAGCGTGTAGGTGAAGCTATTGGCTCACGTACAGAGGCTTTCGGTACACAGGACACCCGCCGTCTAAACCAGATGTATGGTGCTCTTGCAGAGGATCAGCTGGCTAGTGTCGATGCTACAGGGATACCTGGTCTGGCTGACCAGCTGAAGGCCGCCAATGCCATGTACGCCAAGGCCAAGATGCTTGATAAGCTCATGGTTAATGCCTTTGGACGTGACCTTGCCGGCGACATTGGAAACCCTCTCCTGTCATCTATGAAGAGCGCAGGAACAAGCGCTGCACGTTATAACCGCATCGTGGCAGTAATTCCAGCAGAACTTCGTGGTGAGGCCATTGCTACAGCATTTGCTGAGGCCGTTCGAGGATCTCGCGGTGGTGGCAAGCAAAACTTTGGTGCACTACAATTTAAGGACATTTACGAGGGCCTGCGAAAAAATCCAGAGATGTACAAAGATATTATCAAGAACTTGCCGGCAGGATCTCACGACACACTTCTAGGACTTTATAGTTTGTCAAAAAGAATTGTAGCAGCCGAGCGTGAAATTACTGGCACAGGTAAATCTCTACAAAAACCTTTGATGGACCTGCTGGAACAGTCTGGACTAGTAGGCAAGGTTCTTGACGGGGCAAGCGGACGGGTTAAGACAATGGTTGACCTTGGAACTTCTGGTGTTGCCAAGCCTTTCACTGATGCCCTTGTCAACGGCAAGAAAGATTCGCTTGCTAAGATAGGAACGTTGCTATCGTCGGACAAGTTTCAAAATGTTCTTCTTGAGCAGGCAAAGAAAGGCCAAGCAAGTCAAGAAACGTTGGCAAAACTTGCTGGCAGTTCAGAGTTTGGAGATTATGCAAAATCTATAGGTATTCCTAAAGAACAGCGTTTTGCGTGGATTGTATCTGCCATTGCAGCACAACCTAAATTGTATCAAGGAGCTAAGTGATGGCATCAGTAATTGCACCCTTTGAAATCTTTCTAGACGCATCTGGAGCACCATTGAGCGGTGGTAACTTATATATTGGAACTGCGTCACTCAACCCAGAGACAAACCCCATAACGGTTTATTGGGACTCAGCACAAACTATCCCAGCAGCTCAACCCATTAAGATCAATGGCGGTTATCCTAGTTATGCTGGAAGTCCTGGAAAACTTTACGTTGGTACTTTGTACTCAATTACGGTCAAAGATAAAAACGGAAAACTTGTTTTTTATTCTCCAATATCGGAAGCAGCTCTTGGTGGAGCTGCTGTTTCAACTGGAGCAAAAAACTACGTTGCTGCTCCAGATTTTGAGTCTGGTACTACCGCCGGCTGGAATCTTTCTAAAGATTCAGGAACTACCGTTCCAATCTCTGGCGGTATTGGCGGTGGCACTACAGGTTTTTCCGCACTGACAATTGATAACGCAACACCATTGGCCGGAACAGGGTCTTTGGTTATTAATAAAAATGCAGGCGACGTTCGTGGTTCAACTGTTTACTCAAACAATATAACGATTGATCTTGAAGATACTGTTCGTACCCTTCAACTTACTTTCAGCTACAGGACACCGACAACAAACTACACTTCGGGTGATCTTTCGGTGTTCATTTGGGACGTTAACGGTTCAAACCTAATTCCCATGTCTGCATCGTCTCTTGATGCTACTGTTGGAGGACCAGCAAACTTTTTTGGTACGTTCATCCCTTCTTCAAACCGTGTATACCGAATTATTTTCCAGTTTACCACGACCAACGCTAATGCCCTATTGATGAACCTAGACTCGGTTGTCCTCGGCCCCCAGGTAATCCCCAATGCGGCGGCGGTGGGGGGGTGGACGAGTTATACATTGACCATTGGGGCTACCACAACTGCACCGACCAAGGGTACCAATACGACCGACCTAGCGCAATGGATGCGTGTAGGACAACAGATGGATTGGTCATATGACTACGTTCAAACTGCCGCAGGAGTTGCTGGATCGGGAACATATTTGTTTCCACTACCTTCAGGATATAGCATTGATCTAACCAGATTCCCTGCTAATACCATTGTAGGTGTTGCCAATGTATCAAATATAGCGGATGAATTATCTTCCGCATCTGATCAGGGTAATCTTTATGTTTATGATGCAAATAACTTGACTGCAAGGTATGCATCACCTCCTTCTGCTACTGATGTATTAGTAATAATTGGTTCTAGCGGTTTTCAGCTTTCTAACCCTGTTGTCAGATATCGATTCAAAGGATCATTTGCCATCGCCCAGTGGACGACCAACATCAACTTGGCGACGGATTTTACGGAGTATGCGAGTAATTCCGGTGCCGCTGGTTCCGCTGTCGATGATACCACAAACTTTGTTTACGGCATTTCGGGAAGTACATTCGGAACAATCACGGCAACCCTTAGAAGAACTGTTCAGTTTCAGCGGACCGTACAGGTATCTGATAAGCTGAGTATCGAAGTGTCTACCGACGGGACGTTCTGGACAGAGTTGCCACTCTCGGTCTATGGTACGACTTCAATAATTACTTACACCGAACAAAATGGGGTTGTCTATGGGGTGGGCATCGAGCGCTCTGGCCCATCTTCGACACAGGTTAAGGTGAGATTCGGGATTTATCCGTACCCAACTGGTGCAACCTATGGTTCGGCGGGATCATCGTGGGTCAACGCCTCTGGATACAAATGGCGAGTCCGCAAGGTGTCCAACGGGAATATGGCTGAGACTCCTCCGGTGGTGAGGGCCGATTACTATAGTGCAGATGCGGCGGCAGTAAATGTTGCAATTAACTTTTCTACCAAGGCAGAAGATACGCATAGTGCAGTTACTACTGGTGCTGGTGTTTGGAAGTTCACTGCTCCAATTGCTGGGATGTATTCAGTCAAAGTTAACATTCAGGCAACATCAGTTAATTTGTATGAACTAAGAAAGGGTGGAGCTACCACAACTCCAATCCAAAGTATTATTGCTTATAATTCTGGTGCTGGTGTTGGTCAGGCAGTTGGAACTACAGATATTAGACTTCTAGCTGGAGAATACATAGACGTTAGAGATATTACTGCCGCAAATCTTGTATATGCTACATCTAGAATCCAGATTGTAAGGATCGGATCATGAGCATTGAACTGGCTATAACGATCTTTGGTTTCCTTGCTACAATCGGAGGATTTGTCTTTTATTTCGGGCAAATGGATGTAAGGATCAAAAATATGGAACAGCGTGCAGGAGAGGATCGGCAACACAATTTGCAAGAGCATTCGGAGTTTTACATTGTTAAGACGGAAGTCACTCAAATCACCACCCAGTTTATTGACTTTGATCGTCGAATGGGTTCTATCGAGGACTCACTCAAGGAGATCCTTTCGAGGCTTCCAAACAGGAGGACAAGCAATGTCTAAGTCGCAGATTCTCTTTGACAAAAAAGCCGTCAAAATGACCGCGTTTGGCCGGGACATTACCGTGACCAACAACGTCAGAAACGAGCTTAATGGCTTGAGAACTTCAAGCGAAGTCGTGTTTTCCACCACGCAATCTGGTGCTAACGGCAAACCCTACTACCCGAGGCAATTCCCTGCGGGTCAATGGTACGTCACCGATGTGGTAGCCCACGACAAAAAGAAGGCCGATGGCACGCCCGCAGAACCATACCTGTACCCTTTCTTCCTGGCCACCAACGCTCATCAAACAGTTCCGGTTTACAAACTGGAAATAGTGAATGATAAACAGAAAATTGGCGCACCCGATGGGACCGCTGAGGACTGGGGCTACGGCCTTCATCACTCCACCAGCTCCACCACCCTCGGTTGCATCAAGATCGTCAAGGAAGAAGACTTGCGCTGGCTTGTAGATCAGATTAAGGCCGCGTGGAACAACAATCAAATTGTGAGAATGGAGGTAGTCTAATGGACTGGCTCAAAGACGTTTTTGGTGGTGCCGGTGGTGTCGGATCGGTTGTAAAATCTGTGGGTGATGCCGTCGGTCAGTTTGTTGACAAGCCGGAGGACAAACTAAAACTCCAGCAGGCCATGGCTGAAGCTGACCTGGCGGTACGGAAACTGGCGTTTGATGCCCAGACCAGTTATATGCAAGACCGTGCTAGTGCGCGGGAATTGTACGGCAAAGACAATTCAGTGCAAAAGGTCTACGCTTTGACCTTCTTAATCGGATACGTCGTAATTACATTGGCTCTTCTGATTGTAGTGGTAGGCTGGATCGGCGCAGCCGGTGTTGTGATTCCTGACTGGGCCAGTTTGTTGATAGGCACCATATTTGGTGCCATGAGCCAGAAAGTCGGCACGGTGACTGACTTTTACTTTGGCAGCTCGCAAAGTTCAAGCGACAAGACTGACCAGATGCAGCAGGCCATGGCTAGGATTCCTAAAAGTTGATTATAGCGGGGGAGAGGCACGGTGACCTTACTGGCCCCATAAGCCAGAGAGAGGCGGTTCGACTCCGCCTCCCGCAAGCGTGGCCCGAAGGCCACAAAAGCCAACAGAAAGTATCACAAATCGATACTATCAGGAGACAAATGAGTGTCCTCATCCTCGCAGAGGGAGACTATCACTGTGGCAATCTGCTCGGTTTGGTGCCACCTTCAGAGCAGACCGGGAAACTGAAGCACATACAAAAAGTTTTATGGGACTGGCGTAAGGCCGAAATCGCTTCTATTGGCCCTGTCGACATTCATATGGTCAACGGCGATTTGACCGACGGCCCCGGCAAAAAAGATTCTATCGGCCTGCTGACCACAGACACCGAAGAGCAGGCAGAGTGGGCAGAAGAGGCCGTGCGCCAGGTGCAGGCCAAGACTCGATTCTTTACCTACGGCTCCCCGTATCACGTTAATACGTCGTACAACACCGAAAGGTCAATCGCCAAGGCTTTCGACTGCGATATTGCCGACACTGCCCGGTTCCAAGTGAATGGAAAAAGATTCAAGTTTAGGCACGTTGTAGGTCGATCAGATACACCCTACGGCCAAGGCACCCAAGTGCAAAAAGAGATTGTCAGGGATGTGTTGCAAGCTGCGCTTGATGACCACGACCAAGCCGACATTCAAGGCCGGTCACACTGCCACTACTGGACGCGGGTCGATGTGAAAGACAAGACCGCATTTACCATGCCGTGCTGGGAGCTTCCGCTGGACACCAAGGGAAGCGTGTACCCTCGCACCTTGCGGACGATGTACTACGACGTTGGCTTCGTTCTCATTGAGGTTATGGATGACGGCGAGGTTATTATCCGGCCCAGACGCATGGACATTCGCGGTCTAACCAAAGTTCGTTACGAGGTGATCAAGTGAACCAGGTTAAACCACTTCGGCCCAACAACCCGGTCAAGATCGACTCTGAAAGCTTGCTTCGTGCCATAGAAAGCCTACCAGACACAAAATATGGCCCGGTAGGTTTTGAATGGACGCCAGAAATGGATGAAATCCTTTTGCGATTTTGGCCGGTCAAACGGCAAGCCGAGATCTGCAAGCTTCTTGGGTGCAGCCAAAACACGGCCCGCAACCGTTACCGAGAACTAACCAAGTAGTTTACTGGCAGGCTTCGCAGTCGGGGTCTGCCACTTTGCATAGCTTGACCGGCTCTGGTTCGTAATCATCCCACGCATCAGCTTTGTACCCTATAGGATACAAAATGGGAGTTTTGACTGGCTTTTGTACCTGATCGGTGTTATTCATGGTGTCTCCTGGGAGAGCCATCATAACACACGCGCCACCCTTTGTGCCTCCGAATAAGTCTTGTACCGCCTTCCTTTGTCGCAAAAAAGCGGCGCATAGGTCGATCGTCTGTTACTGATTTGCTCATATCTGACCACTAGCCCTTTGATCCAAGCGCGGATCTCGGTGCCTCTGTCGCCAAATCTAGCCACTTCTCGCCAACCCTCTTTTTCAATGTCCTGTTGCAGCTTATTGGGGTTTAAGTAAATTGGCACTTTGGCAACCGGCTTGGCTACCGATTTGGCTGCCGACTTCGGTTTAGGCTTGGTTACCTTAACCGGCTTGGGTTCTGTTGGTGGCTTGGCTTTTGGCTTTGGCCCGGACTTCTTATGTGGCACACCGGCCATTCTTTTTTCATAGGACTTTTTTGCTATAGCAGCAATTTTGGCTTTGTTTTCCTTGCGCCACTTTTCTTGTTTCTCTTTGTACCTTGCCATTGCCTCTGGGTCGGCTTTAAGGCTGGCCAAATACCGCTCATTTCGAATCCGCTGCTTTTCGGCAATCGCCTTCTTCTTTTCTTCGTCAGTCATCCCAAGCAACCCCGGCCTCGGCCCAGCAGTCTCGATGCAAAGCTCGAAGCTTGTCCACCATTTCGCCACTACTCAAACCGTCCCAGTCGGACGGCCACATATCGTATTTGAGAATGCTGCGCAACCGCTGGTCAAAATCAAAAGCAGCCATCTTCATGGCACCGGCCTTCAGCGCATTCATCGCATCGCCAGTTTCTTCTTCCCCAAACTCAAGCTTGATGGTCATGGTTTACCTTCTTTTGCGGATATCGCAGCGACCTCGGCACGTCGACCTGATCCCAATCCAGTTGGCCGTTTGCCATCGGCGTGGTCGAAAAGTCTAGATCGGTGATCCGCAGGCCCATCGGCAACGGATAACCATTCCAGCTAATTTCGTGTTTCTTGGCAAGCGGTGCAGTGCCTGGCTCTCTGTTGTACTGCAAGCCGGTGGATCTGTTGAATCCATTCCAGTGGCTAATCAACAAATCTTTCATTTGTCGTGCTTCCTGATCAACTGGCAGACTGGGCAATCTTCCCGGTGCTTGGTCGAGCCAAAACTCATCGACACGGCCTCGGTGTGCTCCCGCTTGAGTGCCTCCACCAGCAGACGCACTGTCTCACGCTCGATGGCTTCGTGTTCACTCATACCCCACCTCGGCCCTTGGTCAGGAGTAAAGCCCCTCGCATTGTCTTCGCCTTGAAATCGTTGGCGATGGCTTTCTCGTAACCCTCTTCGGTGTCCTCCTGGCGGTGAATCTCGGCGTACTTCTCAAACGTCCAAGCCGCCTCTTCCAGAGCGTCGATGATGGCCGTAGGAATCGGCACCTCGGCGGCGGGGGTCAGGGCTTCAAGAATCTCGTCGATCTTGTCATCGGAAACCACGCACTGAACCATCGCTTCCCGCATCTGTTGGGCGCTGAACCCGACAGTCGGGGCGTTTGGAAGAAGGTCGGCGCGAATAGCTTCACGAATAGCTTCACGAACATCGCCAGCGACATCATCGATCATGTCTGCGAAAACTTGGGCGTCACCACTATCGATGGAAAGACAGGCTCCAAGGGCATTCTTTACTCTTCGCAACGAATCTACAATATCTCGCAGGTCACTCATTTTCTTTTCCCCTTTCCATAGCTCTTCATGCTCGGATATCGCTTCGGCAGTCGTTTCGGGATCATTGTCGTGGTCTGCGTGTACCACATCCCCGGTTGCCAGATTGGCAGGTCACTCATGGTTGCTCCTTTGATGCGGTCGAGGATGTTGTCGGCGAGCTTCCCAAAATCACGATCCCAAACAGCCCAACCCTTGCCTTCGTCATCTGACTCGCCCAGACCATCCATCATGTCCACCAGCTCCTCCCGGCTGAGCCCCACCACCTCGGGCTGGCGGGCGTTCCATGCGTCTTGCCAGACACCGTATCTAAACGGTGGCCTTTCAGCATCTGGCAAAGTTTCGTACCATTTCTCAAACTCTTCTTTGCATTTATTCATCATTTCAATCCCTCCTTTACAATTTTTCTACAGAGCAAAACAATATGCTCTGGTATATCCTCAATTTTGCGATAAGGCCCGCATTTGTACGCCTCTAATGCCCGAGTCCAAGTGCCAAACTGCCGGTGCAGCGCAGCCAGATACCGCAAAGCAATGCGGGTTGATGCCTCCACATTCACCTCTTCAAACTCCCAGCCCGCATTGTAAGTATCCCTGAACCAGCTGTGATACCGTGGGTTTAGTTGCCACGCTCCAAGATCCCCAGTACGGGAGACGGCTGTAGTGTCGCCCCCCGACTCACTCATCATAAGGCCCCTAGCAATCCCCACCGGCACTCCGGTCTGGCTGGAATACAGGATGATGGATGCGAGGAGTAGGCTCACTACTTGTCCTCGGCCAGTGCCATGATCTGGTCAACCAGGCTGTTTTGAAGGTCGACAATGGCATCTGTGTAGGACTGGGGAACCCCAGAGTAGTCTCCCAGAAAAACCTTCCTAAAATCTTCGGCACCATTTTTCCAGCCTAAGGCAGACGCTGCGCCAATGGCTGCGCCAACTAAATCGTAAAGTTTCGCTTTAGTTACCATGATTTGTCTCCTGAAATGCGCATCAAGTAAGGCTCTCTGATTCTTGATCCGCTCTCTGCGTAAAAATCAATCAAGGCCCGGTTGGTCTTGTCGACCACATCGATATCATCGCCGACAAGCAGGCCAATGTCGAGACCGTCCCAGTCGACAACCGACTTGATCATGTGGCTGACCTGATCGCCATCAACGGAAATCAAAACGGTGACCTTTACGACATCGCCCTGCAGCCTATCTGACTCAACCTCAAAAACCATCGTCTTGGTATGCCTAAAAACATAATCTTCGTGTATGTACATCGTATCCCCCTTTTAAAATAAGGTTGCGGTGGGTCACCTCGACCACGGCCTCTGCCAGCCTCACCGCACCCCCCTTATTGGCTTGCGCCCCGCACCACCCTCATCGAAGGTGGCAAAGGTCAAAAGTCAGTAGCTAACGAGCGTCATGCCCGACGCGACCGCATCGGACAGCCGAACCAGCGTGAAGTCGTGCATCTCGGCCCCGCGATTGCCCCGGACAAACGCGATGTACTGGTCGCAGGCGTAGACGGCGCTCACATCGTGGTACTGCTTCGCCTTCAGGTCGGCCTTGGTCAGCATCGGGTTCGCCC
>Ga0114970_10000562_pt1 | contig 27837 bp, 24 predicted proteins | sample M_140205_XF_Meta_FD_87030 | JGI IMG/M metagenome (GOLD analysis project Ga0114970, IMG submission 87030) | Freshwater microbial communities from Lake Montjoie, Canada to study carbon cycling - M_140205_XF_MetaG | ecosystem: Environmental > Aquatic > Freshwater > Lake | place: Lake Montjoie...
CCGCAAGCATCGGGTGCCGACCTTCCGATGCTCAAGCCTTTGATTCTGTTGGGGGATCGTCTAACGGTAGGACTGCAGACTCTGACTCTGCCTATCTAGGTTCGAATCCTAGTCCCCCAGCCATTTTCCGAATAAATCATTATATACAAAAACTTGCGGCAAAACTGCCGGGTTCCGGCCTGTTGCGCCCACGTCAGGACGAACAACTCACTTCCAGGCCGCACAATTCCGGCGGCGGCGGCGCGGCGAAAGCCTCGTCGTCGGCATGTTCGTCATAGGGGTTCTGCAGCAGGCGGAAGACGCGGCCCAGCGGGGCGAGATCGCCATGATCCTCGGCGGCGCGGATCACCGTTTCGGCCACCCAGTTGCGCAAGACATATTTCGGATTGACGCGATCCAGCCCCGACAGGTCTTCGTCCCGGGTGCGATCGCGCCACTGCGCCAGCCAGCTTTCCGCCGCGCTGCGCGCCGGGCCGAAGCGATCCAGCCAGGCATCGCTGGCGCGCGATAACTCCCGGAAGGTGAGCGTGTAATCCGCTCGCCCCTGCGCCATCGCCGCCAGCAAGGCGCCGATCAGCGCATCGTCGCCCCCGTCTTCGCGCACCAGGCCCAGCTTGGCCCGCAGCAACAGGCGATACTGCGTGGCAAAGTAATGCTCAAAATTTTTGAGTTCCGCCACCAGCGCCTCTGCCGGCACGACGCGCGACAGTGCCGCCGCCAGCGCCCGCAAATTCCAGTGCGCGACGCCCGGCTGGTTGATGACGCTGTAACGGCCTTGGCTGTCGGTATGGTTGCAGATGAAATGCGGATCATAGCCATCCATGAAGCCGAAGGGGCCGTAATCCAGCGTCAGGCTCAGGATCGACATATTGTCGGTGTTCATCACGCCATGCGCGAAACCCACGGCCTGCCACTGCGCCACCATGACCGCCGTGCGCCGCACGGCTTCGCCAAAGAATTCGGCATCGGACAGGCCGGGGAAATGCGCGGCGATGACATGGTCCAGCAGCGCCCGCACCATCTCGGCCTTTCCGGCATAGTGGAAATGCTCGAAATGGCCGAAGCGGACATGGCTTGGCGCCAGCCGCGCAATCACCGCGCCGGGCTCGGGCGCCTCGCGCATGACGGTTTCGCCGGTGGCGACCAGAGAGAGAGCACGGCTGGTGGGGATGCCAAGCGCGTGCATCGCCTCGCCGCAGAGATATTCGCGGATGGAGGAGCGCAGCACGGCGCGGCCATCGGCGGAGCGCGAATAGGGCGTGCGGCCCGCACCCTTGAGCTGGATGTCCCATAATTCGCCGCGCGCGTTGCGCACCTGCCCGATCAGAAGGGCGCGGCCATCGCCCAACTGCCCGGCCCAGACGCCGAACTGGTGGCCGGAATAGACCGTTGCCAGCGGCGCAAAGCCTTCCAGCGGGATGTTGCCCGCCATCGCGGCGGCAAAGCGCGGATCGGCGAAGATGGCGGGATCGAGATCGATCAGCGAAGCGGCGGACGCATTGGCGTGGAGCAATTGCGGCCGCACCGCGACTTTTTCCGCAGACTGCTGCGTGAAGAAGCCATCGCCCAGTTTGGCGGAGTGGTTTTCGAGGTTGAGACCGAACATGGGTTTATGTTGCGCGCTTCAGGGCCTGAATACAATTTTCCAGTTCACCCAGGAAACGCGAACGATCCTGTTTTCTGAAGCCCGCATGATGGGTCTGGCCGCCGGGCGTCAGTTCGCGCAGATGGCGGCTGAGTTCGCGCATGCCCAGCGCCAGGCCGATGCCGTCGGCGGTGAACGGCTTGCCGTTGGGAGCCAGCACGCGGGCGGCTTTGTCCAGGCAGCGCGCCGCCAGCGGAATGTCGGCGGTGATGCAGATATCGCCCTTGGCGATCTGGTCCACGATCCAGTCATCGGCGGCGTCCGCACCTGCCACCACGGTGACATGGCGCAGGAGCGGATTGGCCGAAGGGCGCAGGCCGCCATTGCTGACAATGGTGACGGCCAGGCCATGCCGGGCCGCCACCTTCTCTACCTCAGCCTTAACTGGGCAGGCATCACCGTCAACGAACAGCTGCATGCGTTGTTACGCGGCGCTGGTGCGCTTCTTGTCTTTTCCGCGCTGCCAATGCGGGCGCGAGCCGTTGCGCTTCTTGGGCGCATAGGCGTCGGCACCGGCCGGTGCGCCATCACGCGCGCCGCCGCCCGGCTTGTGACCGCCGCCGCGATGACCGCCGCCCGGCTTGCCGCCGCCGCCGTGGCGATGGCCGTGGGGCGGACGGCGTTCTTCTGCCGCCTTGATCTGTTCCGCCGTCAGGTCGGGCAGGTCGTGCGGCACGACCTCGATCTTCATGCGGATGATGCGTTCGATGTCGCGCAGATAGGTACGCTCGGTGGAATCGCAGAAGCTGATGGCGATGCCCTCGCCGCCCGCACGGGCGGTGCGGCCGATGCGGTGGACATAGGATTCCGGCTCGTTGGGCAGCTCGAAATTGATCACATGGCTGATGTGATCGATGTCGATGCCACGCGCCGCGATATCGGTCGCCACCAGGACACGGGCCTTGCCGCTGCGGAAATTCTCCAGCGCGCGCTGGCGGGCATTCTGCGACTTGTTGCCGTGAATGGCTTCCGAACTGACGCCGGTCTTGGAGAGATGCTCGGCGACGCGGTTGGCGCCATGCTTGGTGCGGGTGAAGACGATGACGCGATTGAGCGAGACATCTTCCAGCAGGTGGCTGAGCAACTGGCGCTTCTGCGGCATCGGCACATAGTAGAGGCTCTGCGCCACGCGGTCGGCGGTCTTGCTCTGCGGCGCGACTTCGATCCGCTCCGGGTTCTTCAGCACATCGCCGACCAGCTTGACGACATCGTCGGGCATGGTGGCGGAGAACAGCATCGACTGCCGTTCCCTGGGCAGATAGTTCACGATCTTGCGGACATCGCGGATGAAGCCCATGTCGAACATGCGGTCGGCTTCATCGATGATGAGAACCTGCACCGCGTCGAGGCGGATCATCTTCTGCTGCACCAGGTCGAGCAGGCGGCCCGGCGTGGCGACGACGATATCGACGCCGCCCTTCATGGTGTTGATCTGGGTGTTGGCGCTGACGCCGCCCAGGATCACGGCGCGCTTCAGGTTGAGGAAGCGGCCATAGACGCGCAGGCTCTCTTCGATCTGCACCGCCAGTTCGCGGGTCGGGGCCAGGATCAGCGCCTTGCACTGCTTGGGCGCAGGCGGGACATGGCCGATGGACAGCTTCTGCAGCAGGGGCAGGCCGAAGGCCGCCGTCTTGCCGGTGCCGGTCTGGGCGATGCCCAGCAGGTCGCGGCCGGCCAGAAGCGCGGGTACGGCGCGGGCCTGGATGGGGGTGGGGGTGGTGTAGTTTTCCTGCGCCAGGGCGCGGAGAATGGGCTCGGCGATGCCAAGCCCGGCAAAGGTAACGTCCGTCAATTTGAATCCTTCAAAACCGGGCGCACACCGGAAAAGGTGAGCGGAAACGGCTGGTTGCCGTCTTCCACGCACTCTGGAAGCAAACGGGAGATGGTTAGGTCTGCGCGATGAAAACGGCCAAGCCGTCTTGTGCGGTCGCTGCGGACACCGGGGATATCGGGGTATTCGGCGGGAAAGTCAACCACCTTGCTGCGGCGCAGCAAGAAACCTGGCTTTTTACACTCGCTTGCGAGATTTTGGTTTCTGTAGTCATCATTACGTCAGGGCGCCCCTCCCGCAGCCGGCCGGAGGGACGTTTTAGGGGGTATCCGGCTGGGGCATCACGTCAGTCGCATGGCACATTTCGGCAATGAAGGTTCCCGCTCCATCGCGCAGGCATCCGCGAAGGGCAAGGTAAAGTGGTTCAACGCCACCAAGGGTTTCGGTTTCATCACCATGGACAATGGCGGCGACGCCTTCTGTCACGCCTCGGCGTTGCAGGCGGCGGGTCATGCCGAATTGCCGCCCGGCGCCACCATCGTGTGCGACCTGGCCGACTCCCAGCGCGGCCTGCAGGTGGTCGCGGTCCATAGCGTCGATCTTTCCACCGCCGAAGCGCCCGCGCGCGGCCCGCGCCGCGAGTTTGGCGGCGGCCGGTTCGGGGGCGGCGGTGATCGTGGCGGCTTTGGTGATCGCGGCGGCTTCGGCGGCGGCGGCGGCGGTTATCGCGACAGCGGACCGTCCGGCCCGATGGTCGAAGGCAAGGTCAAGTTCTTCAACGAGCAGAAAGGCTTCGGCTTCGTCATGTCCGAAGACGGCGGCGGCGACATCTATCTGCACGCCAGCGCCCTGCGCCGTTCCGGCATCCAGGCGGTCGAACCCGACCAGCGCATCCGCTATTCCACGCGCCAGGGTAACAAGGGCGTGGAAGTCGACAAGGTCGAAGTGATCTAGCGCGCCAGACCGGCTCCACCCGCACGACACCGTGTGCACGTCCAGCGCCTGCTTGCGGGCGCGGCCATCAAATAGAGGTGACGCGGGCTACGCCCGGCGCCACATCGGGATCGTTCTCGACTTCCTTCAGCTTGGCGCGCGCGGCGGCGGCTTCGCGCTGCTTGTTCCACATCGACGCATAGTGACCACCCTGCGCCAGCAGATCGGCATGGCGGCCGCGCTCGATGATGGTGCCGTGATCCAGCACCAGGATCTCGTCGGCATCGATCACGGTGGACAGCCGGTGCGCGATCACCAGCGTGGTGCGGCCCAATGAGACTTCGTGCAGCGCGCCCTGGATTTCACGCTCGGTGCCGGTGTCGAGCGCGCTGGTCGCTTCGTCCAGCATCAGGATGGGCGGGTTCTTCAGGATGGTGCGGGCGATGGCGACGCGCTGCTTCTCGCCGCCCGACAGCTTCAGGCCGCGTTCGCCCACCATCGCGTCATAGCCCTGCGGCAGATGCTGGATGGACTTGTCGATCTGGGCCAGCTTTGCTGCTTCGCGGATTTCATCTTCCGACGCGCCGATACGGCCATAGGCGATGTTGTAGCGCACCGTGTCGTTGAACAGCACCGTATCCTGCGGGACGATGCCGATCACCGCGCGCAGGCTGGCCTGTGTCACGTCGCGGATATCCTGCCCGTCAATGGTCACGCGGCCCGACTTGATGTCGTAGAAGCGGTATAGAATGCGGCTGATGGTGGATTTTCCCGCGCCCGACGGGCCGACCACGGCCACGGTCTTGCCGGCCGGCACGGTGAAGCTGATGCCCTTGAGCACAATGCGCTCGGGGTCATAAGCGAAGACCACATCCTCGAAGCGGATTTCGCCGCCGGACACGGCCAGCGGCGGCGCGTCCGGCTTGTCCTTCACTTCCTGCGGCCGTCCCAGCAGGCGGAACATCGCATCCATGTCCACCAGCGCCTGGGTGATTTCGCGATAGACCGTGCCTAACAGGTTCAGCGGCACGTAAAGCTGCATCAGGATGGCGTTGGCCATGACGAAATCGCCGACGCTGAAGCGGCCCTCGCGGATGCCCAGCGCGGTCAGGATCATCACCGCGCCCATGCCCAGCGCCACGATCACCGCCTGGCCAGTGTTCAGCACCGACAGCGAGATCTGCGACTGGATCGAGGCGCGGGCGTATTTTTCCATCGACTTGTCGAAGCGCCGCGTCTCGTGCACCTCGTTGTTGAAATACTTCACCGTCTCGTAGTTGAGCAGGCTGTCCACCGCCTTGGTGTTGGCGTCGGTGTCGCTTTGGTTCATCTCGCGGCGAAAGGCGATGCGCCAGCGCGTGATGGCGAAGGTGAACCAGGTATAGGCCACCACCATTGTCAGGGTGGCGATGGCGATGGTCCAGTCCAGCCGATAGACCATGACCACGCTGAACAGGATGAGCTGGAACAGGGTCGGGAAGATGCTGAACAGCGCGAAGGACAGCAGCGTGTCGATGCCCTTGGTGCCGCGCTCGATCACGCGGGACAGGCCGCCGGTCTTGCGTTCCAGGTGAAAGCGCAGCGACAGGGTATGGACATGGGCGAAGGTTTCAACGCCGACATCGCGCATGGCCGCGTATTGCACCTTGGCGAAGACGCCGTCGCGCAACTGCGCGAAGGTCTGCATCAGGATGCGCGCCAGCACATAGGTGCCGACCAGGCCCAGCGTGGTGGCCAGGACAATCTCGCCCGGCGAACGCGCCAGTTCGTTGGTGACCTGCCCCATGACGATGGGGAAGATGGTGGTGGCGATGATGGCCAGCACCAGGCAGAAAAGCGAAATGAAGACGCGCGCCCGCAGGCCCGCATCCTTCGGCCACAGATACGGCATCAGCCGCCAGAGCGGACGGAAGGACGGCGCGCCGCTGCCTTCTTCGACGGGATGCGCCATTACTGGCCCATGTTCCCGCCACCAAAGGCGACGAACCCGGCGATCAGCGCCACGACGGCAACAGCACTCAGAATAACCAGCCAGCGCGGCAATTTTTTCTCCATTTCCTTCCCTGCCGAACCTGTTTAGGAAGACGGCTCACCCCACGCAACCTAAGATTTCGCCATGACCAGCGCCCCAGCCTCCATCTGTGTCTTTTGCGGCGCGTCGTTCGGCAACGAACCGCATTTTCGCGCCACAGCCCAGGCCGTGGGCGCAGGTCTGGCCAGCATGGGTTACAATCTTGTCTATGGCGGCGGCAGCCTGGGCCTGATGGGCGAAGTCGCCAAGGCGGCGCAGGCGGCCGGTTCCCGGGTGCAGGGCATCATCCCCGCCTTTCTGCAGGCGCTGGAAAATGCCGCCCCGGTGACGCCGGAAGAAAAGCTGATCGTCACGCCGCACCTGCAGGAGCGCAAGGCGATCATGCTGCAGATGTCGGATGCCTTCATCGTGCTGCCGGGCGGATTGGGCACCTTTGACGAGTTCTTCGAGGTGGCCACCGAAGCGCAACTGGGCGTGCACAAGAAGCCCATCATCGTGGTCAATGTCGATGGCTTCTTCGATCCGCTGGATGCGATGCTGAAAGGCATCGTCGCAAAGGGCTTCGCCAAGCCGATCATCCTGGAACTGTATCACCTGGCGGATGGGCCGGAGGCGGCGTTATTGGCGTTGCAGCAGGCCCTGGCTTCAAAAGTTACATAAATGGTGTCATGGCCCGCAAATGCGGGCCATCCAGGTGCCGTCTGCGCCGAACTTTCAGGACTGGTGGCATCCCAACTGGGTGGCCCACTCTCCGGTGGGCCATGACAGTGGAGCGCGGTGGTTAGGTCTTCGCACCATCACGGTACAATTTGTAGATGATCGAATCCGTCAGCGCCTCGAACGACGCATCGACGATGTTTTCCGACACGCCCACCGTGGACCAGCGCCGGCCCTTGCCATCGGCGCTTTCGACCATGACGCGGGTGACGGCCTCGGTGCCCGAGGTCAGGATGCGGACCTTGAAATCCACCAGCCGCAGGTCGGCAAGAAACGACGAATACTTGCCAAGATCGGCGCGCAACGCCGCGTCCAGCGCATTCACCGGGCCATTGCCGCGCCCGATATTGGTGAGCTTATCGCCCGCCACATCGATCTCGACCCGGCCCTCGGAGATGGTGACACCGCGCTTGCGCTCCACCGTCACCTGATAGCTTGCAACATCGAAATATTGCGGCACCTGCCCCAGCGCGCGGCGCGCCAGCAATTCGAAGCTGGCTTCGGCCCCATCATAGGCATAGCCCTGATATTCGCGGGTCTTGATGGCGTCGAGCAGCTTGGCGACACGGTCATCCTTGGGATCGATGGCGATGCCCGCTTCGGCCAGCCGCGCCAGCACATTGGAGCGGCCCGACTGGTCGGAGACCGGAATGACGCGAACATTGCCGACGCTTTCGGGCTTCACATGTTCGTATGTTGCCGGGTCTTTCAGCACGGCCGACGAATGCAGCCCGCCCTTGTGCGCGAAAGCCGACGGCCCGACATAGGGCGCGTGGCGGCCCGGCGCGCGGTTGAGCATTACATCCAGCAGGCGCGAGACCGAGGTGATGCGCGCCAGTTGCGCCGGCGTGACGCCGGTCTCAAACGCGCTGGCAAACGGTTCCTTCAGCATCAAATTGGGGATCAGCGAACAGAGATTGGCGTTGCCGCAGCGTTCGCCCAGGCCGTTCAGCGTGCCCTGGATTTGGCGCACGCCCGCGCGCACCGCCGCCAGTGACACCGCCACCGCCTGCTCGGTGTCGTTATGGGCATGGATGCCCAACGCCGTACCGGGCAGCGTGCTCTTTATTTCGGAGACGATGCGATACGCCTCTTCCGGCATGACGCCGCCATTGGTGTCGCACAGCACGATCCAGGCGGCGCCCGATTCATGGGCGGCGCGGATGCAGGCCAGCGCATAGTCGGGATTGGCCTTGTAGCCGTCGAAGAAATGCTCGGCATCGAACAAGGGCTCGCGGCCCTTGGCCTTCACCGCGGCGATGGAAAGGGCGATGTTCTCGATATTCTCTGCGCGCGGGATGCCCAGCGCGACATCGACCTGGTAATCCCAGCTCTTGCCCACCAGGCAGACGGCATCGACCGGCGCGTTGATCACGGCGGCCAGCGACGGATCATTGTCGGCGCTGCGGCCAGACCGCTTGGTCATGCCGAAGGCGGTGAAGCGGGCGCGGGTCAGCGGCGGGCGCTCGGCGAAGAATGCCGTGTCGGTCGGGTTGGCCCCGGGCCAGCCGCCCTCGATGTAATCCAGCCCCAGCGTGTCGAGCGCGAGCGCGATCTGGCGCTTGTCCTCGACCGAGAAATCCACGCCCATCGTCTGCGCGCCATCGCGCAGGGTGGTGTCGAAGAGGGTGAGGCGTTCGCGGGTCATCGCCTGACCTCCCACGTCGTACCTTGCGGCCCGTCCTTCAGTACGATGCCCTTGGCGAGCAGTTCGTCGCGGATGCGGTCGCTCTCGGCGAAGTTCTTGGCGGCGCGGGCAGCTTTGCGGGCTTCGATGGCGCGGTTTATTTCGGCTTCGTCAATTGGACCAAACTGCCTTTCGGCTATGGCTTTGACGTCTACCGCATCGAGATTGATGCCTAGAAACTCAAAAGACTTTCGGATGTTAGCAGCTGTTTTATAATCAGTGGGGTAGGCCATAAAAGCGTGCAGCTCAGCGATAGCTTTTGGAACATTTAAATCATCAGAAAGCGCATCAATAACAGCGGGCAATACTTCACCATGCCCTAGATCAGAGCCTAAAGTTTTAACGCGGAAATGATCCAGTTCGACTGCAGCCTCTTCGCTAGATTTGCGTGTCCAATTGATGGGCTGGCGGTAGTGAGTCTTCAGCATCTGGTAGCGCAGCACCTCACCCGGCCAGTCGGCCAACAATTCGCGGATGGTGAAAAAGTTGCCCAGAGACTTGGACATTTTCTCGCCTTCGACCTGCAGGAAGCCGTTGTGCATCCAGACATTGGCCAGCGGCACACCGTGGGCACCTTCAGATTGCGCAATTTCATTCTCGTGATGAGGAAACATCAGATCGACGCCCCCACCATGAATGTCGAACGTCTCGCCCAAGTACTTTTTAGCCATAGCCGAGCATTCAATATGCCAGCCGGGACGACCCCGACCAAAGCGGCTATCCCAGCCCGGCTCATCTGGGTTTGATGGTTTCCACAACACAAAATCCATCGGATTATTTTTATAAGGCGCAACTTCAACGCGCGCGCCCGCAATCAATTCATCCAAACTTCGCCGGGAAAGCCTCCCATAATCCGCCTTTTTCCCAACATCAAACAAAACGTGAAGGTGCTGGCGCTCAGTATCTTCTGCAGTTGTTGAAGCATAAGCCAACTGCGCCGATTGAAGACGATTAATGATCTCGAGCATCTCCGAAATATGCTCGGTAGCGCGCGGCATCACATTGGGAAGCAAGCAACCCAAGGCAGTGACATCTTCTAGATAGATGCGCGCAGTATTTTCCGTCAGTTCACGAATAGAGATGCCACACTCTGCGGCGCGCGCGTTGATTTTGTCATCCACGTCGGTGATGTTGCGGACATAAGTGACATGTTCGGCGCCATATTCATGCCGCAGCAGGCGATAGAGCAGGTCGAAGACGATGGCCGGGCGCGCATTGCCGATATGGGCGAAGTCATAGACCGTCGGGCCGCAGACATACATGCGGACTTTCTTCGGATCGATGGGCGCGAAATCTTCCTTGGTCTTGGTCAGGGTATTGAAGAGGCGCAGCGGCATGGGACAGACTCGAAAAGAGGTTCAGACGAACGGAAACAGGCAGCCTTTCAGCCGCTAATTCGCGTTCCGGTCTGACAACACAGCTTCACGCCGTTTCCCCTTTGAGCCGCGCCAGAACCTTGGCGCGCCCGATCAGGGGTAGCAGCTTTTTCAGTTCCGGTCCATCGCCCCTGCCCGTCAGGGCCAGCCGCAGGGGATGGTAAAGCCCCTTGCCCTTGGCCCCGGTGGCGGCGGCGACGGCCTTGGTCCAAAGGGGCCAGGTGTCTTCGTTCCACGGCTCGGGCGGCAGCGTTGCGATGGCGCTGGCGGCCAGCGCGGCGTCTTCGATCACCGGCGTCACCGGGCCGCTCACCAGCAGGGCGAGATCGGCGGCATCGGACAGCTTGCTCAGGTTGGGCCGGATCGCATACCACACGGCTTCACTGACAGTCGTGCGGCCTGCGACCATCGCATGGGGCATGGTGTGCAAGGTCTTCGCATTCAGCGCCGCCAACTCCTCCAGATCGAAATGCGCCGGGGCGCGGCCGTTCTTGGCGAATTCGAAATCGAGCGCCAGGTCGGCCAGCGACAGCATTGGGGCGACGGCATCAGAGGTGCCGATCTTCGCCAGATAGGCGCAGACCGCCTGCGACTCCACGCCCTCTTCCCGCAACTGCTGCAGTGACAGCGAGCCCAGGCGCTTGGACAGCGCCTCGCCGCCCGCGCCCACCAGCAGCGGGAAATGCGCGAAGACCGGGATGGGGCCGCCCAGCGCCGCGAAAATCTCGATCTGCGCCGCCGTGTTGGTGACATGATCTTCGCCGCGCACGACATGGCTGATGCCCATGTCGATATCGTCGGCCACCGATGGCAGCGTATAAAGAAAAGCGCCGTCCTCGCGCACCAGCACGGGGTCGGACATGGTGGCGGTGTCGATCTCGACCGGCCCACGCACCAGATCGGTCCAGCGGACCTTGGTACGGCTGAGCTTGAAGCGCCAATGCGGCTTGCGGCCCTCGGCTTCCCATTTCGCGCGCGTGGCGGGATCGAGCGCGGCGCGGTTGTAGATCGGCGGCAAGCGGCGCGCCTTCAGCAAACCGCGCTGGCGTTCCAGCTCGGCTTCGGTCTCATAGGCCGGATAGATATGGCCCAATTCCTGCAATTTGTAGAAAGCGAGGCTGTACTTGGCGAGGCGGTTGGCCTGGCGGTCGGCCATGTCATGCGCCAGCCCCAGCCAGCCCAAATCCCGATAGATCGCGTCTTCGAACTCTTTGGTCGAACGGGCGGCATCGGTGTCGTCGATGCGCAGGATGAACTGGCCGCCCGCTTTCCTGGCGAAGAGATAGTTCAGCAGCGCCGTGCGGGCGTTGCCGACATGCAGCAGGCCGGTGGGCGACGGCGCGAAACGGACTTTGACTTTATCAGTGGGCATCGCGGAACGCATTGGTGATGGGATAGCGGCGGTCGCGGCCGAAATTGCGGCTGCTGATTTTCACGCCGGGCGGGGCCTGGCGGCGCTTGTATTCGCTGATATAGAGCAGGTGTTCGATCCGCCGGATGGTGGCGGCGTCGTAGCCGCGTGCCAGCGTTTCCTCGAAGCTCATCTCGCGTTCGACCAGGCATTCCAGGATGCCATCGAGAATGTCATAGGGCGGCAGCGAATCCTGGTCGGTCTGGTTGGCGCGCAGTTCGGCGGTGGGCGGCTTGGCAATGATGCGCTCCGGGATGACGCGGCCCTGCGGCCCCAGCGCGCCCGGCGGCGAATTTTCATTGCGCCAATGAGAAAGTCGAAACACTTCCGATTTATAAATGTCCTTCAGCACATTATAGCCGCCGCACATGTCGCCATAGAGGGTGGCATAGCCGACGCTCATCTCGGACTTGTTGCCGGTCGTAAGGACCATATGTCCGAACTTGTTCGACAGCGCCATCAGGATGACGCCGCGCAGCCGCGACTGGATATTCTCTTCGGTGGTGTCGGCGGCGCGGCCCGAAAATTCCGGGGCCAGCGTTTCGCCCATCGCTTTCACCGCGCGCTCGATCTCCACCGTGCCGTATTCCACGCCCAGCAGGCGGGCGCAGGCATCGGCATCCTCAAGGCTGTCGCGGCTGGTATAGCGCGACGGCAGCATCAGGCAGCGGACGCGATCCGCACCCAGCGCATCCACCGCCACGGCGGCGCTGATGGCACTGTCGATGCCGCCCGATAGCCCCAGCACCACGCCGGGAAAGCGGTTCTTGTTCACATAGTCGCGCAGGCCCAGCATCATGGCGTTGTAGACTTGGGCTTCGCGGCTTTCCGTGAGCGCGATCTCGCCGGGTGCACAGGCCCATTTTCCGTCGGCATCACGCGACCATTCGGTAACGGCGACGCGCTCTTCCCAGCCCGGCAGATCCACCGCCACCACGCCGCCGGCGTTCAAAACAAACGATGCGCCGTCGAACACCAGCTCGTCCTGGCCGCCCATCTGGTTGCAATAGAGCAGCGGCAGGCCGGTCTCGGCCACGCGGGCGCGCGCCAGTTCCAGCCGCACATCTTCCTTGCCGGCCTCGAAGGGCGAACCATTGGGCACGGCGAGAATATCCGCGCCGCCTGCCGCCAGCGCGGCGCAGACCTGCGGCGTCCAGATATCCTCGCACACCGGCACGCCCAGCTTCACGCCGCGCACCATCAGGGGCGATGGCGTCGGGCCGGGAGCGAACAGGCGCTTCTCGTCGAAGACGCCATAATTGGGCAGATCGACCTTGTGGGTGATGGCGGCGACCTTGCCACCGTCCAGCAACAGCACGGCGTTGGTGAGCTTGCCGTCCTCCACCCCCCCTTCCATTTTCCAGGGCGCACCGATCAGGATCGCGGGGCCGCTGGCGGTGTCCTTCGCCAGTTCCTCCACCGCCGCGCGGGCGTCGGCTTGGCAAGCCGGTTTCAGCACCAGGTCTTCGGGCGGATAGGCGGTGATGAAGAGTTCGGAGAAAAGAATGACATCCGCCGCCATCGCCTGCGCGCGGGCGGCGCGGGCGCGCGCCAGATTGCCCGCAATGTCGCCCATCACGGGATTCAGCTGGGCCAGCGCAATGCGGAAACGGTCGGTCATGGAGAGTGTTTAGCGCGGAGAAGAGGCGATGACACCCCCTCCACCACTACGCGGTCCCCCTCCCCCGTGATCGAGGGAGGAAAAGTGGAAAAGATCAGCCGACCTTGGCGATGCGGGGCTGGGCCACCGGGATGCCCTGCGCCACGCCCGCCGCATCCTCGATCAGGAGGGCGGTGGAGAGGGCCTGGGCGGCCTGTTCGGCGGTGACCAGCGCGGGCGCGCCGATGCGCACGGCCTGCGCGAAGGCGGCAACGGATTCGCCCAGCGGATCGCCGATTTCCAGCGCGCGCAGCGGGCGCGGCGTGGTGTTGGTGACGGCGCGGGTGAGGAAGTCGATCTCGACCACGCCATCGGCATAGACGGCGCGCATGCCGCGCTTGCGTTCCGTGGCGGCGCGGCTGGTTTCCAGATGGGCGACGGTGCCGCCGGCGAAGGTGACGGTGGCCGACACTTCGTCGGCGAAGGGACCATATTGCACCAGGCCGCGCGCAGTGACGGCAGAGACCGCGCCCGGCACCAGCGTGTGCACCAGGTCGAGGTCATGGATCATCAGGTCGAGCACGGCGGAGACGTCATCGCCGCGGCCGGTCCAGGGGCCCTGGCGCCAGCAGGTGATTTCCAGCGGCGTCTCGGCCAGGTCGAGCAGGCCGGTGCGGGCGAAAACAAAACGCTCCTGGTGGCCGACGGTGAGCAGGCGGCCAGTCTCGCGCGACAGGGTGACCATCTCGGCGGCTTCCTCGCGCGTCGTGGCGATGGGCTTTTCCACCAGCACATGCGCGCCGGCATTCAGGAAGGCCTTGGCAATCTCGTAATGGGTGACGGCGGGCGAGCAGATGCTGACCAGATCGACCTTGCCCAGCAGCTCGCGCCAGTCGGCGACAACTTCGCAGCCATGCTGGGCGGCGATGGCGGCGCGGGTTTCCGGCGACGGATCAGCGACGGCGAACAGGGCGACATCGCCCGTGCCGCCCTTTTGGGCCGCCATCGCGGCATATTTGGTGGCATGGTGGCGGCCAAACGCGCCCGCACCGATCACGGCGGCTTTCAGCGGACCCGATTCAGGTACCCGGCGGCGAACGAACAATGGCAAGCCCTTTGAAATATCAGGGCAGAGTTAAACCGTGCGCTGCAGCACAGGGCGACTGATAAGTTGTTGCCGGTTGTTACGCAGATAAGTTATTGATATTTATTAGTTTTCTGGCGCAGAGGCCAGCAGCGACGCCATGCCCGCCACGATCAGATAGGCCAGCATCAGCGGGGCCAACCCGGTCAGCAGCGCCCCGGTGATGTCGGCAAAGGCGCTGCAACCCAGCAGCGGAAAGGCCGAGCCCAGGTAGAGGAACTGGATTCCCACCATCGCGACGATGCCGAAGATCAGGGCGCGCAGGCTGGGCCCGATGATTTCCGGCTTGCCCGCCATCTCCAGCCGGATGATGCCCGCCTGCAGTTTCAGCCGCGACAGGGCGCTGCCCAGCCAGACGATGGCCAGCAGCCAGTTGAAGGCGGCGGAGAACACCCTGCCCCCGTCCATGTTGCAGGTGTCCAGGGCGCGGACCAGCGCATGCTGGCCGGGCACGGCGAAATACATCGCGTCTTCGAGTTGGTGCACGGCCGGAAACAGCATCAGTTGCGGCGCCAGCGCCACCTGCATGGCGAAGCCCAGCGCGACGAACAGCAGGAAGACGATCTCGTTGAAGCCGGGCAGCAGGTGGTGCGGCCGTGTCCAGATCGCCAGCGGCGTGCCGCCCTGCGATTGGGGCAAGCCGCCCGAAACCCCGAAGCCGCCAACGAAGAGCAGCCCCATCGCGGCAAACAGGATGACGCAGACGCCGATGGCCAGCAGCGCGGAGCCGGCCGTCATGCCGGAGGCCAGCGCCAGGTGCAGCGCATGGCCCGCAGCCACGATGCAGAAGAGAAGCCAGCCCTTGGCGAGCAGACGCGCGATACCCATGAAGCGGCTTTTAGCGGCTAACGACCGCCAACGCGAGCCGCGCATGCGACGGGCCCGCCGCGACGTGCGAAGCACGGAGCAAGTGGACCCGCCATGCGCGGCTTAACCAAAGAATCAGGCAGACGCAGCCAGGTTCGCATCCTTGATGCGCTCGTCGCGGATGCCCTGGGCCAGCAGGAAGGCCAGCTCCAGCGCCTGGCTGGCATTGAGGCGCGGGTCGCAGGCGGTCTGGTAACGCGCCTGCAAGTCCACTTCCTTGAGACCCTGCGCGCCGCCGAGGCACTCGGTGACGTCCTGGCCGGTCATCTCGAAGTGAACGCCGCCCGCATGGGTGCCTTCGGCGCGATGCACGGCGAAGAAGGTCCGCACCTCTTCCAGCACGCGGTCCACCGGGCGGGTCTTGTAGCCCGACTGCAGCTTGATGGTGTTGCCGTGCATGGGATCGGACGACCACACCACTTTCTTGCCCTCGCGCTTCACGGCGCGGATCAGCGGCGGCAGCTTGTCGGCGACCTTGTCGGCGCCGAAGCGCGCAATGAGAGTCAGGCGGCCCGGGATGTTCTGCGGGTTGAGCGTATCGATCAGGCGCACCAGCTCTTCCGGGTCCAGGCTGGGGCCGCACTTCAGGCCGATCGGGTTCTTGATGCCGCGCATGTATTCGATATGCGCGCCGTCGGGCTGGCGAGTGCGGTCGCCGATCCACAGCATGTGCGCGCTGGTGTCGTACCAGTCGCCCGTGGTGGAATCGACGCGCGTCATCGCCGTCTCATAGTCCAGGTGCAGCGCTTCGTGGCTGGTGTAGAAATCCGTGCCGCGCAACTGCGGCACCGAGGTGGAGTTGATGCCGATGGCATCCATGAACTCCAGGGTCTCGGAGATGCGCTGCGCCAGTTCCTTGTACTGTTCGCCGGCCGGGCTGCCCGCGATGAAGCCCAGCATCCAGCGATGGACATTGTGCAGGTCGGCATAGCCGCCCTGCGCGAAAGCGCGCAGCAGGTTCAGCGTCGCCGCCGACTGGGCATTGGCCTGCAGCAGGCGCTGCGGATCGGGAATGCGCGCTTCCGGCGTGAATTCGCCGCCATTGATGTTGTCGCCGCGATAGGAAGGCAGCGTCACGCCATTGATGGTCTCGTTGTCGTCGGAACGCGGCTTGGCGAACTGGCCGGCGATGCGGCCCACTTTCACCACCGGCACGCCGGCGGCAAAGGTCAGCACCACCGCCATCTGCAGCAGCACGCGGAAGGTGTCGCGGATATTGTCGGGGTGGAATTCGGCGAAGCTCTCGGCGCAGTCGCCGCCCTGCAGCAGGAAGGCCTTGCCTTCCGCCACCTGGCCCAGCGACGCCATCAGACTGCGGGCTTCGCCGGCGAACACCAGCGGGGGGTGGGACTTGAGCTGGGTCAGAACACGACCCAGCGCCGCCTGGTCCGGATAGGTCGGAACCTGACGGATCGGCTTGTCAGCCCACGATTGCGGGGTCCAGGATTGGGCCACGGCGAAAACTCCTGATAACGGGCGCTGGATATAGGGCAGCCCCCTGCCTTTTACCAGCAATCCGCCATTCCCGGATGGACATGGCCGAGCTGTGAAAAGTGCAAGTCCCCGCAATGGATTAACAATTTTCGGGCCGGACAAACGGTTGCGGCCCGCCAAGACCTTCGACCTGACGCGGGCATCCCTATAGGATTTCGCCCAAAACAAGGGGAAACAAAAATGAACCGCATCTTGGGAACAAGCATTCTGGCCGTCCTGCTGGCCACCGCCGCGTCCGGGGTCTTCGCCCAGACTCAGGGTTTCATGACCCGCGAGCAGGTGATCCACAACACCGCCTATTGGACCGGTGAGCGTTTCGCCGATGGCCGCCCGAAAGTCCCGGACGAAATCCTGGACCGGCTGAAGAATGTCACCCACGAGGAAGCCTGGGCGACGCTGCGCGCCGCCGGCTTCTACAGCCAGTATGAGGATGGCTGGCAGAGCCTGTTCCCCGACAAGGTGCAAGTGGGCCGGGCGCTGACTTCCGGCTGGATGCCCGGCCGCCCCGACATCGGCAAGATCATCGAGGTCGACGGCGCCGCCGCAGGCCGCAAGAACGACACCAATGCCTGGCCAGTGGACATGCTGCAGAAGCGCGATGTCTATGTCTCCGACCATTTCGACCTGAAGGTGGGCGGTGCCTCCATCGGCGACAATGTCGGCAACGCCATCTATGCCAAGACCGGCAACGGCATCGTCTATGAAGGCACGGTGCGCGACATCAACGGCCTGCGCAAACTGCGGGACTTTGTGTCCTTCTGGCGCGCCTATGACCCGTCATTCCATTACGGCATGACCCGGACAGGCGCGAACTACAACTCCACCATGGTCTCGATCAACGCGCCCATCCGCATCGGCAAGGTCACGGTGATGCCGGGCGACGTGACGCTGGGCCGCGATGGCGGCGTGCTGTTCATTCCGCCGCAACTGGCCGAGCGGGTGGTGCGCGATTCCGAGCGCACCCAGCTGCGCGACCAGTTCGGCCAGCTGCGCCTGCGCGAAGGCAAGTACACCGCTGGCCAGATCGATGGCCGCTGGGCGGCGGAGATCGAGGCCGATTACGACCAGTGGCTGAAGGCCAACATCAACCGGCTGAACATTCCGGCGTCGGCGGTGCAGGCGATCATCACCGAGCGGGCGCAGCCGCGCCCGGCGGCGGGACGCGGCGCCGCGCCGCCGAACTAGGGCGTCTTGCTGTAGCTCTTGGTCCGCATCGTCACCAGTTCTTCGGCGGCGGTGGGGTGCAGCGCGATGGTGCGGTCGAAATCGGCCTTGGTCGCGCCCATGCGCAGCGCGATGGCGGCAGCCTGCACGATCTCGGCGGCGTGATCGCCGAAGATGTGGCAGCCCAGCACCCTGCCCGACGTCGCATCCACCACCAGCTTCATCAGGGTGCGCACTTCGCGCCCGCCCAGCGTGTGGAGCAGCGGACGGAAGGTGGATTTATAGACGTCGATGCTGCGGCCCTGTTCCAGCGCCTTTTCCTCGGACAGACCCACCGACGCCAATTCCGGCGTGGTGAAGACCGCGCAGGGAACATGTTCGTGATCGGGGCGGGTGGGATTGTCCTTGAACGCGGTTTCGACAAAGCACATGGCTTCATGGATGGCGACGGGCGTTAACTGCAGGCGGTCGGTGACGTCGCCCACGGCATAGATGTTGGGCATGCTGGTGCGGGAGTATTCATCCACCTGCACTTCGCCCTTCTTGCCCAGCGCCACGCCCGCCTTTTCTGCCTGCAGACCCGCCGTGTTGGGGGTGCGGCCGATGGCCAGCAGGATCTGGTCGCAGCCGATGCCGACGCCCTTGCTGGTCTGGGCGTGCAGGCCCTGGCCGCGCTGCTCGATCTTCGTGAACGTGCTGCCCAGCAGCACGTCAATGCCGCGCGCCGCCATCGAGTCGCACAACGCCTGGCGCAGGTCGTTGTCGAAGCCGCGCAGGGGCATGTCGCCGCGATAGACCAGTGACACATGGCTGCCCAGGCCGTGGAAGATGTGGGCGAATTCCAGCGCGACATAGCCACCGCCCGCGATCAGGATGCGCTTGGGCAGCTCCTTCAGATGGAACGCCTCGTTGGAGGTGATGCAGAATTCGCTGCCCGGGACCGGATGGCTTGCGCCCGGCTCGCGGGCCGGCGTGTTGCCGGTGGCGATCAGGATCTTGTCCGCCGTGACGCGCTTGCCGGAATTGCGCAGCAGCAGCGTGTGCTCATCCTCGAACACGGCGCGGTCGGCGATGATCGTCACCCCCGCCGCCTGGACATTCCTGGTGTAGAGGCCTTCGAGCCGGGCGATCTCGCGATCCTTGTTGGCGATCAGGGTGGGCCAGTCGAATTTCGCATCGCCGAAATCCCAGCCATAGCCCGCCGCATCCTTGACGTTCTCGGAGAACTGGCTGGCATAGACCAGCAGCTTCTTGGGAATGCAGCCGCGAATGACACAGGTGCCGCCCATGCGGTATTCTTCGGCCAGGGCGACGTGGGCGCCGGTCATCGCCGCCATGCGGGCGGCGCGGACGCCGCCGGAACCGCCGCCAATGACAAAAAGATCGTAATCGTATTTCATGGGCGAAAGGCATAACCGAGCGTGATGAAGGTCACAATGCGGGCGGGACGGAGCATCTGGAAGGCGGCGATGCTGGCCGGGATGGCGATGGCGCTGTCAGGCTGCACCCTGTCGGCGGCGCTGCGCCATGACGAGATTCGCTCGGTCTGGGGACCGGGACGCACCCTGCCCGCGCCCACCGTCTTCTTCGCCACCGACCGCCAGCCGGCTGGCGACGGCTTCGGGCTCGACTGGGGCGGCGTCGCCCATTGCGGCCGCGCCACGGTGCGCATTGCCAACGCGGTCAGCGCGGCGGCGCCCGATCCCACCCTGACGCCTATCGATTGCGAGGGCGCGGGCCAGATGACCCAGTTCGCGGCGGCGATCGCGGCGGCGGCCAAGGCGGGCAATTGCAACCGCGTGCTGGTGATCGTGCACGGCTTCAACCTCAACTTCCGCAACGCCATGCTCCACGGGGCGCAGATCGCGATGGATTCGCAGTGGCGCTGCGCCACGCTGCTGCTCAACTGGTCGAGCGAAGGCATGTTCAACCGCTATGCCGCCGATATCGAGCGCAGCGGCTATGCCGTGCCGCTGCTGATCGAATTGCTGCGGGCGCTGCAGGCGCAGGGCCTGACGCCGGACATATTGGGGCACAGCATGGGCGCGCGCATCACGCTGAGCGCGGTGGCGGCCCTGTGCGCCGCGCCTGCGCCACTGGTGGGCGAGATGATATTGATGGCGCCCGATGTCAGCGCGCAGGCCGGCAATGACGATTTCGGGCGGCTGGTGGCGCGCGACATCGCCTGCACCCGCCGCGCCACCGTCTATGCCTCTGACTACGACCTGGCGCTGATGGCGTCGGAAAGCATTCATGGCGGCGTGCCGCGCGCCGGGCAGCAGCCGCTCCGCAACCTGCAATATGAAGCGATGCCCCGCGTCGACGCGGTGGATGCCACCTTTGGGCCGGGCGATCCGTCCGGCCATGCCTATTTCGTCTTTGCCCATGAGGCGCTCAGCGACCTGATGTGGGTGCTGCAGGGCGAGACGCTGCAGCAACGGGCGGCAAAGGGCCTGCTGACCTGCGTCGAGGCACCGGGCAGCAATTGCGCCAATGGCGGCGGGCGCTACCTGCTGGCGGTGGCAGACGCGCGCAAGCCCAGCCTGGGCCGCCGCATCGTGCGGGCGATCTGGCCCGTCATCCTGCCGTTCCAGTAACGTCAGCCGCCTTTTGTAATAACTTCAACTTCGCCCGGGCCGGCGATCAGCAGCGTCGTGGCGATGCCGATGAACAGGCCGTGATCGACCACGCCCGGCACGGCAAGGATGGCGGCGGCGAGCTTCGGCGCATCTTTGATCTGGCCGAAGGCGCAATCATAGATCAGGCAGCCGCTATCGGTCTTGAACGGCGCGCCGTCGCGCACCCGCAGGGTCATCTGCACATCGCCATAGCCCTGCGCGGTGAAGGCGGCGGCCAGCCGTGTGGCGGTGGCGGCGTGGCCGAACTCGATCACTTCGACCGGCAGCGGATATTTGCCCAGGCGCGGCACCAGCTTGGATTCATCGGCGATCACCAGCATGGCCTTGCTGGACGCGGCCACGATCTTCTCGCGCAACAGCATGCCGCCGCCGCCCTTGATCAGGTTGAGATCGCGGTCGGCCTCGTCGGCGCCGTCGATGGTGAGATCGAGCTGGCCCAGATCATCGAGGGTCGAGAGCGTCAGGCCCAGCTTGCGGGCATAGAGCGCCGTGCGCTCGGAGGTGGGGACGCAGAGCAGCTTCATGCCGCCCCGGATGCGCGGCGCCAGCAGGTCGAGAAACACTTCCGCCGTGGTGCCAGAGCCCAGCCCCAGCTTCATGCCGTCGGTGACGTATTCGAGCGCCTTGGTGGCGACGGCTTTCTTCAGGGCGTTCTGGTCGGTCATGGGCTCGGCTTTGCGAAAGGCGCGGCAATCTATGCCGGTTTCTGGGCGACATGCCAGAGTTCGCCGCACGGGCCCGTGACGTACGCAACGATCAGGCCCCAGGGCTGGCGCGCGGGCGGCTTGGGCTCGGGGACACCAAAATTTCCCGGCAGATCGAGCGACTGGATATGCGCCCACCAGGCATCCAGGTCTTCGACCAGCAACTGCATCATAAAGTTATGCGCCCAGCCTTCATGGAAATAATTCTGCAGCAGGAAAGCGCCGCCGTCACATTCCCAGCCCGAGACCTCGCCCGCATCGAACGTCATGCGGAAGCCCAGCGCGGCATAGAAGCGCTTGGAGCATTCATAATCCTTGCCGCCGGGAAGGAACGGGCGGAGGAGATGTGTGGAAGGCGCGGTCATGACAGGATTATTCCACCGTCACCGACTTGGCGAGGTTTCTGGGCTGGTCCACATCCGTCCCCTTGGCGAGCGCGGCATGGTACGCCAGCAACTGCACCGGCAGGGCATAGAGGATCGGCGTCACAAAGGCGCTGGTCTTGGGCACCTCGATGCTGCGCCAGACATTGCCCGCCTTGGCGATGCCGTCGCAATCCGAGATCAGCAGCACCTTGCCGCCACGCGCCATCATTTCCTGCATGTTGGAGATGGTCTTTTCGAAATGCACGTCATGCGGGGCAATGACGATGATCGGCACGTCTTCATCGATCAGCGCGATGGGGCCATGCTTCATCTCGCCTGCGGCATAGCCCTCGGCATGGATGTAGCTGATCTCCTTCAGCTTGAGCGCGCCTTCCAGCGCCAGCGGGTAAGATGCGCCCCGGCCCATGTAAAGAACATCGCGCGCCTTGGCGACTTCCTCGGCCACCGCCTTGATCTGCGCTTCCTGTTTCAGAAACGCCGCGATATGGCGCGGCGCTTCCAGCAGCGAGGCGCAGAGCCGCTGCTCGTCGATCTCGCTCAGATTGCCGCGCGCCACGCCCGCCGCGATGGCGAAGCTGGCCAGCGCCGCCAACTGACAGGTGAAAGCCTTGGTCGAGGCGACGCCGATCTCCGGCCCCGCCAGCGTCGGCAGCACGATGTCGGCCTCGCGGGCGATGCTGGATTCCGGCACGTTGACCACCGCGATAGTGGTCTGGCCATTGGCCTTGGCGTCGCGCAGCGCCGCCAGCGTGTCCGCCGTCTCGCCCGACTGGGAGACGAACAGCGCCGCGCCGTCCTTCGGATACACGGGATTGCGGTAGCGCAGTTCCGACGCGACATCGATTTCCACTGCCAGGCGGCCCAGCTTTTCGAACCAGTATTTGCCCACCAGCCCGGCATAGAAGGCGGTGCCGCAGGCGGTGATGGTCAGGCGGCTGGCTTTCTTCAGCGCCTCGCGCAGGCCGACACCGAGATGGCGCACAGTGGGGCCCGCCGGATCGAGATAATGCGCCAGCGTGTAGCCGATCACTTCCGGCTGTTCGTGGATTTCCTTGGCCATGAAATGGGCATGGCCGGCCTTGTCCACCAACTGCGTGCTGGCCGAAGTGATGGTGATCTCGCGGTTGGCGGGGCGGCCCGCCGCGTCGAAGATGGCGACATCGATGCCCTGGATCACCGCGACATCGCCTTCTTCCAGATAGGCGACGCGGTTGGTGAAAGGCGCCAGCGCGAAGGCGTCGGAGCCGAGATAGGATGCGGTTTCGCCATAGCCCACCGCCAGCGGCGAGCCCTTGCGCGCGCCCACCAGCAGGCCTTCGTGATCCTGGAAGATCATGGCGATGGAATAGGCGCCGGTCAGCCGCGCCACCGCCGTCTTGGCGGCTTCGGCGGGGGCCAGGCCGTCATCCAGGCATTGGCTGATCAGATGGGCGGCGACTTCCGAGTCGGTCTGGGATTCGAATGTGTGGCCCTTGGCGGCCAGCTCCGCCTTCAGTTCACGGAAATTCTCGATGATGCCGTTATGGACGATGGCGACGCGCGCGGTGGCATGGGGATGAGCGTTGGCCTCGGTCGGCGCACCATGCGTCGCCCAGCGCGTGTGGCCGATGCCGGTCTTGCCCGGCAGCGGCTGCTGCTGCAGCACCGCAGCGAGCTGGGAAAGCTTGCCCGGAGCGCGGCGGCGGTCGATCTTGCCGGCCACCAGGGTGGCGACACCCGCCGAGTCATAGCCGCGATATTCCAGGCGGCGCAGCGCCTCGACCAGGACGGGGGCCACGTCGCGTACGCCCGCGATACCGACAATGCCGCACATTATTTCTTGTCCTTGGTCTTGGAGGCGCGGAAGGCCGCAGCCCAGCCGCGCTTCTGTATCTGGGTGCCGCGCGCGATGCCCAGTGCATCGGCATCGACATCTTCGGTGATCACCGAACCGGCGGCGGTGATAGCGCCGTCGCCCACCTTCACCGGCGCGACCAGTGCGGTGTCGGAGCCGATAAAGGCGCCCGCCCCGATCACGGTGCGCGCCTTGGTGTAGCCGTCATAGTTGCAAGTGATGGTGCCCGCGCCGATATTGGCCTTGGCACCCACCGTCGCGTCGCCCAGATAGCTGAGATGGTTGGCCTTGGCGCCCTTGCCGATCTGCGTGTTCTTCACTTCGACGAAATTGCCGATATGGGCGTCCTCGCCGATCTGCGCGCCGGGGCGCAGGCGGGCATAAGGCCCGACGATGGCGCCGCTGGCGACGGAGGCGCCCTCGAGATGGCTGAAGGCGCGGATGGTTGCCCCGCTGGCCACCGTGACGCCGGGACCGAACACGACATAGGGCTCGATCACCGCGTCGCTGCCCACCACAGTGTCATGGCAGAAATGCACCGTATCCGGCGCGGCCATGCCGACACCGGCATCGAGCAGGCGGCGGCGGATGCGGCCCTGCATCAGCGCTTCGGCAGCCGCCAGTTCGGCGCGGCTGTTGACGCCGGTGACGGAAATCTCGTCGACATGCGCCAGCGCGCAGGCCACCCCTTCGGCGCGCGCCAGCAGGGGAATATCAGTGAGATAATATTCGCCCTGGGCGTTGTTGTTGTTCAGGGCGCCAGCCCAGCCGAAGAATTGGCGCGCGTCCACGGCATAGAGCCCGGCATTGCAGAGGCGGATCGCGCGCTCAGCCTCCGAGGCGTCCTTGAACTCGACAATGCGATCCAGAAAACCGTCCGGCGCTGTCAGCACGCGGCCGTAAGAAGCCGGGTCTGCGGCCACGAACGCCGCCAGCGCCAGGCCTGCATTTTCCTTGGCCGCCAGCACATCCGAAACGATCTGCGGCGTGATCAGGGGCGTGTCACCGCTGGCGATGATGATGGTGCCGTCGAAATCGCCCAGCGCGCTTTTCGCCGAGGCGGCGGCATGGCCGGTGCCCAATTGCTGTTCCTGGATCGCGGTCTCGCAGCCCTGGGACAGCGCGAAGGCGCGCACGGCCTCGCCCGCCGCACTGGTCACCACCACGATGCGGTCCATGCCCGCGCTGCGCAGCGCCGCGATGACATGGCCCAGCATGGGCAAGCCCGCCACCTTGTGCAGCACCTTGGGCAGGGCCGACTTCATGCGGGTGCCCTGACCCGCCGCCAGAATGATTGCAGCCTTTGACATCTTGCCTGGGTAAGCCCCGCCCATAAAAAGAGGAAATAACGATTTGCGTATGTATATTGCCCTGATTCTAGCCGGGATTTCTTAACGCCCATGCCCTCGCCCGCCCTCATTTTCGACCTCGACGGCACCCTGGTGGACACCGCCCCCGACCTGCTGGAGGCCACCAACGCCGTCATGGCCTCCCGTGGCCTGCCCCGGATTCCGCCCGCCACCCTGCGGCACATGGTGGGGTTCGGCGCCCGCTCCCTGATCGAGCAGGCGATGGAGGCGGTAGGACAGGCGGTGACGGCGGAAGACCTGCCGCCGCTGCTGGACGTTTTCATGGCGCATTATCGCAGCCACATCGCCGACGGCAGCGTGATCTTTCCCGGCGTGATGGAAACGCTGACGGCGCTGCAGGCGCAGGGGACGCGGCTGGCCGTGCTCACCAACAAGCCGCAGGAGCTGGCGGACAAGCTGCTGCCCGCCATCGGGCTGGATCACTTCTTCGCTGAGGTCTATGGCGCGGGACGGATGTCGTATGTGAAACCCGACGCCCGCATCTTCCACGACGTGGTGCGCGATGTAGGAGGTTCGGACGGCGGCGCGGTGATGATCGGCGATTCCATCACCGACCTGAAAACGGCTCAGGCGGCGGGCGTGCCCTGCATCCTGTTGTCCTATGGCTATACGCCGATCCCGGCCAGGGACCTGGGCGCCGATATCGTGCTGGATGATTTTGCCGAACTGCCGCAGGCGCTCAGGACGCTGGGGGTACTATAATTCCCAGGTAGGCCCGTCATTGGCAGGCGCGGGCTTGCCCCAGATCATGGCGCTCGACTTCACCAGCCGGTTCACACGTTCCAGCAGGCGATCGGGATTGAAGGGCTTGACCATGTAATCGCTGGCGCCGGCGCCCATCGCAGTCATGACCGTGTCGGGGTCGCGCTCGCCGGTCAGCATCATCACCGGCAGGTTGCTGGTGACCGGATCGGACTTGATGGCGTCCAGCGCCGTCATGCCGCCGCCGCCCGGCATGCGCATGTCCAGGATGACCGCAACCGGTTCCACCCTGCGGATCAGGGCCAGCGCGTCGGGGCCATTGGCGGCCGAAATGACGTCGAATTTCGTCAGGCCCAGGCGCAACAAAACAGGCTGATAATGGTGGGGTCGTCGTCAGCGACGACGATGCAGCGTTTCATGCGTCTCTTACCGTATACAGTGGGCGCACATTGCCGCACGGAAGTTAATATTGTTTGCGTTTACGCAGCAGACTCTTGTTTTTTGGCGGCAGATGACCTGAATTCCCCCCCCTTCGTTTCGCTGGGGAGATTCGCCTGTCCAATTCCGCCCTGCTTGGAACCAATCCCGTGCTTCGCCGCATCAATCTGGCGTTGATCGCTGGCGCCGGTTTCTTCCTGCTGGGCTGGGGCGGCATCGCGGTCTCGGGGGGCAACGCCCACTCCTCCTCGCCGATCTGGCCCGCCACCGCCTTCGGCATCTGCCTGATCCTGCGCCTGTCGCGCTCCCGCGCCGACGACATCGCCATGCTGGCGGCCATGCTGCCCGCAAGCATCGTCGCCAACGTGCTGGGCGGCGCGCCCTGGAGCCTCATCATCGGCTTCAGCCTCATCAACGTGCTGGACATGATGGCCGGCCTTTATGCCACGCGGCGCTTTGCGCCGCCGCGCATCACCACCGCGCGCTCGGCCGCGCGTTTCGCCGTGGCGGCCGCGATCAGCCCGGCCCTGTTCGGCGCCGCGCTCTCCTGGGGGCTTGTGCAGGGCAACGGCGGCGACGGCGCGTTGGCCGGACTGCAATGGTTCCTGTCCAACTTCCTGGGCGTTTGCATCATCTTCCCGCTGGGCATGACGATATCGCTGCGCCAACTGTCCAAGCTGAAACTGCAGAGCCGCTTCGTCGAGGCCTTTATCGTCTTTGCCGCCGTGGCGGGCGCCGCCGTGCTGGCCTTCGCGATCTCGCCCCTGCCGCTGCATTTCCTGGTGCTGGCCACCGCGATCATAGCGGGCGTGCGCTTCCGCCTGATGGGCGCGGGCGCGGCGCTGATGATCATCGGTGCGGTATCCTTGAGCGCCCCGATGCAGCCCGGCATCAACCTGGTGCTGCAGGTGGAATGGCTGCAATTCCTGCTGGCGGTCTGCAGCATCGTGTCGATGCGCGGCGCGCTCTTGATGAACGAACGCGACATGCACCTGGCGATCATCGAGCGCCGCCGCCGCCGCGCCGTGCGCGCCTCGCGCTTCAAGAGCCAGCTTCTGGCCCATGTCAGCCACGAAGTGCGCACGCCGCTGTCGGCGGTGATCGGCTTCTCGGGCATGCTGTAGACTGGGGCGCTGTCGGCCGACCGGGCGCCGGAATTCGCCAGCATCATCGTGCATAATGGCGAGCTGCTGCAGCGCCTGCATGACGATTTGCTCGACCTGTCCCGCGCCGGGGCGGGCGCGCTGGCGCTGGTGCCGGAGCGGGTGAAGGTGGCCGAAAGCGTGTTCGCCTGCGTCGGCGGCATCCGCCTGGACACGGCGCTGGGCGGCAAGAGCGTGGTGGTGGACCCCATCCATGACGAACTGACGGTGATCGCCGATCCGTTGCGGCTGGCCCAGATCATCAACAACCTGATCGCCAACGCCTACAAGTATGGCGACAATTACTCGCCCATCCGGGTCAGCGCGGGCACGACAAATGACGGCTTTGGCCGCATCGAGATCGTCAAAGCCGGGCCGGGCATCCCGCCGGAAGAACGCGACAACATCTTCCGCCCCTTCAGCCGGGCGCAAAGCGTTGGCCGCTCGGTTCCGGGCGCGGGGCTGGGCCTGTCCATCGCCAAGCTGCTGGTGGAAATGCAGGGCGGCCGCATCGATTTCGAGAGCGCGCCGGGCCGGACCACCCGCTTCTGGATCGACTTACCCCTCGCCGCCTAAAGAAGGCGGGGCCGCTCGCGGCTTGACGCGGGCCGGGCGGGGACTTTATAGCCCTCGACTCCCCAGGGTGGGGCGCGTAGCTCAGCGGGAGAGCACTCCCTTCACACGGGAGGGGTCACAGGTTCAATCCCTGTCGCGCCCACCATTGTTTTCAATGACTTAGATGGTTTTCAGCCCTCCAATATACCTCTAAAAACCATAACCG